>Ga0183098_10469_pt1 | contig 78929 bp, 81 predicted proteins | sample BioMet9_FD_128884 | JGI IMG/M metagenome (GOLD analysis project Ga0183098, IMG submission 128884) | Microbial communities from bioreactor (seeded with sewage sludge) at Lawrence Berkeley National Lab, California, USA - Biofuel... | ecosystem: Engineered > Bioreactor > Anaerobic > Unclassified ...
GTACTATATATAGTATAACACAGTACCCATAAGGTACGCAAGTATTATTTTAAAAAATTGACAAAAAAAATGAGCCTTTTCAAGGCTCGCAGGGTTTTTAAGCTTATTTAACTGTCAAAGATCCGGCGGCAAGAATCCTGCCGGGATCGACAATGCTTTAAAGGAAGCGTCAAAGGTGCTGGAAAGCCAGATTCAATAGAAAAATGACATTTTCCGGTTGACGGTTCCCGAGAGTATGCTATAATCAAGTATGTTTGAATTTTCAAACCCGGGAGGGAGGTTTTGCCGTTTCATGTCCAGCGTGATTGTTAAAGAGAATGAAAGCCTTGACAGTGCATTGAGAAGGTTCAAAAGAAACTGTGCAAAGGCTGGCATTCAGCAGGAAATCCGTAAAAGAGAGCATTACGAGAAACCCAGCGTAAGACGGAAAAAGAAATCCGAAGCTGCAAGAAAACGCAAGTTCAACTAATGCATGGTTCATACCCGGTCTTCGCATAAGACCGGGTATTTTTTTAGGAGGTATCATTGAGTATAATTGAAGGCATGATAGACTTCCCGGCCGAATATGAAAAAAATGTCTGCGGTCAGTTCGACGACAACCTGAAAAAGATCGAAAGGACCCTGCATGTGACCATGCTTGAAAGAGACGGTCAGATCAAGGTCATAGGACCGGAAGAAGCCGTTAACAGGGCATCTTCCGTTTTTTCCAGTCTTGTAGAACTTTCCAGACGCGGGAACACCATTACGGAGCAGAACGTGGATTACGCGCTTTCCCTTTCCTTCGGGGAAGGAGAGCAGAAAATACTCGAGATCGATCAGGATGTCGTATGCCGGACCGTAAACGGGAAACCGGTCAAGCCGAAAACACTGGGGCAGAAGAAATATGTGGATCTGATCCGGAATAAAATGATCACTTTCGGGATAGGGCCCGCGGGGACCGGCAAGACTTATCTTGCCATGGCTATGGCCGTTCAGGCTTTCCGCGACGGCGTTGTGGAAAGGATCATTCTGACAAGGCCTGCCATGGAAGCGGGCGAAAAGCTCGGATTTCTTCCCGGGGACCTGCAGAGCAAGATCGATCCTTATCTCAGGCCTCTCTATGATGCGCTTTACCAGATCATGGGAGCAGAGAGCTATCTCCACAATACGGAAAAGGGACTGATAGAAGTGGCGCCTCTTGCCTACATGCGGGGAAGGACTCTGGACAGTTCCTATATCATTCTGGATGAAGCACAGAATACGACGCCCGCGCAGATGAAGATGTTCCTTACCAGAATAGGTTTCGGTTCCAAGGCGATCATTACAGGAGACCGGACGCAGAAAGACCTTCCGTACGGCGAACTGTCCGGACTGGATTCTGCGGCAGCCATCCTGTCCGGAATAGACGAAATCGGATTCTGCACGCTTACCAGCAAGGATGTCGTTCGCCATCCGCTTGTACAGAAGATCGTCGATGCCTATGAAAAACATGAGAAGAAATCATTTTCCGGAAATACGAAGAAGAAATACCCGGGAGGGAAGTACAGAAAATGACTGTCGATATCCGTTACAGCGCAAAGGAAAAATTCACAGTACCGTACCGTAAGATCATAAAGGATGCGGTCGGGGCAAGCCTTGAAGCGGAACAGTGCCCTTATGAAACGGAGGTTTCCGTCACGATCACGGACGGACCGGGAATCCGCAGACTGAATCGTACCTTCCGGGATACGGACCGGGAAACGGATGTCCTTTCTTTTCCTTTCCTGTTTTTCAAAAAGCCGGCCGGTTTCGACAGGGCAGTACAGAAGGATTCCTTCAATCCCGAGAACGGGGAGCTGCTTCTCGGCGAGATTGTTTTAAACGTGGAAAAGGTTAAAAAGCAGGCTGCGGAATACGGGCACAGCGAATCGCGAGAACTTGCATTCCTTACCGTTCACAGCATGCTGCATCTTATGGGATATGATCATATGAAGGAAAAAGACCGTATCCTGATGGAAAAAAGACAGAAGGAAATACTTGAGAGCAGGGGGTATACCAGATAGGCCGGGATGGAACCGAACGGGGAAAAGAAAAAAAAGGAAAAAAGTTCCAACTTTCTGGTGCAGGGAAGCATTTATGCCGCTTCCGCCATCATATCCAGCGTGATCGGGCTGATCTACCGCATTCCGCTTACAAGGACGATCGGTGATGACGGAATCGGCTATTATTCCGCTGCCTTTAACGTATATACGATCATTCTCCTTCTTTCTTCCTACAGCCTTCCGCTTGCCGTTTCGAAAATGATAGCGGCCAGGGTGGTAAAGGGAAGCTATCGGAACGCCAAAAGGATCCTGAATGCCTCCCTTTTGTATGCTACCATTGTGGGCGGTGCGGGATTCCTTATCGTATGGTTCGGCGCCGACTGGTTTGCGACCGCTTTCCTGAAAATGGAACAGTCCAAATATGCCCTGAAGGCGCTGGCGCCAACAGTCTGGATCGTATCCTATCTCGGCGTCATGAGAGGCTATTATCAGGGATATTCCACTATGGTGCCGACTTCAATCTCCCAGATCATTGAGCAGATCGTCAATGCGGTGGTCAGCGTTTCCGCCGCATGGATCCTTTTCCATATGGCCTTAAACCGCGGAATGGAATCCAAGGTTGTTTACGGGTACGGTGCCATGGGCGGCACAATCGGCACGGGAGCGGGAGCTTTAAGTGCCCTGATCATGTTTGTCATCCTGTTTTTAAGCGGGAGAAAGCTTTTGAAAAAGCGAATGGCGGATGACAAAACGATCGATGTGGAAACCTACCGGGACATCAACCGCGTCCTTTTCCTGACGGTCGTCCCGGTTATACTGTCCACCGCCATCTACAATGCCGGCGGACTGATCGACAATGCCATATTCGGAAACTGCATGTCGGCACTGGGGCTTTCCGCCAATACGGCGGGAGATTACGGCATCTATTCCGGAAAATACAAGGTCCTGATCAATGTGCCGATCGCCATTGCCAATGCGCTTTCTTCTTCCCTGATCCCGGCTCTTTCCATGGCCAATGCCGCCAGGGACAGAGGACAGGTGGAAAGCAGCGTTTCCAAGGCAATCCGTTTTTCCATGATCATCGCCATCCCCGCAGCCGTCGGCATGGCCGTAATGTCGAAACCGATCATCTCGCTTTTATTCGGCGCGAAGAACAGCGAAAAGGCCGTCCTGATGATGCGGCTGGGTTCCGCCGGTATTATTTTCTATTCCCTTTCGACAGTAAGCAACGCCATTCTGCAGGGAACCAGCCATATGCGGATTCCCGTGAGGCATGCGCTGATGTCGCTGTGCATCCATGTTGTGGTACTCCTGACATTCCTGAATGTTTTTCATATGGGGATTTTCGGCGTTGTATTTGCCGATATGATCTTTGCGTTCTGCATGTGCTTCTTCAATGCGGTTTCTGTACGCAGGTTACTGACATACAAACAGGAAGTCAAACGTACCTTTGCGGGCCCGGCACTCTGTGCCGCCGTGATGGGAGTTTTCGCCTGGTTTCTTTACGGAGCGCTTTACAGGATCTTTACAGGGTTTGCCTACCGGGTCCTGGCCGGTACCGTGATCACCGTGATCGCTGCCATGGCTCTTTATGCGGCACTTCTCGTAAGGACCGGATGTATAACCGAATATGAACTGACGTATTTTCCGAAAGGGAAACAACTGACGGCGTTCTTTAAGAAGTTACGCCTCCTGAAATAAGACGGGCGCTGCAGCCCGGAAAGGAGACAGGGTATGTCTGTTTTGATCTGCATTGCCGGCGGAGGCGCGTCCGGAATGATGGCTGCCATAACGGCCGCACGGAACGGTGCCGGCGTCATTCTTCTTGAACGGAGCGAAAGAGTAGGGAGAAAACTGCTTCTTACGGGAAACGGCAAATGTAATTTTACGAATCTGGATATGGATCCGGAATACTATCACACGGAAAAAGATTCTTTTGCGATGAAATCGGTTTCGCGGTTCGGTCCGCAGGATACGATTTCATTTTTTCGCCGGATAGGCGTGGAGCCGGTCACGCAGAAAAACAATATGGTTTACCCGTATTCCTGTCAGGCTTCCAGCGTGCAGAATGCGCTTCGCGGGGAAATGAACAGGCTCAATGTAAAGACGGTAACGGACTGCCGCATTAAAAGGGCGGTAAAGGAAAAGGATGCTTCTTTCCGGATCTTTACGGACAGGGGTGATTTTCGGGCTGACCGTTTCATTCTGGCAACCGGTTCCTTTGCCGGTACCAGAACACAGCCGGAAGACAGCGGATACCGTCTTGCGGAAACGTTCGGGCACAAAATCGTGAAACCGCTTCCCGCTCTCTGTTCCCTGCTGTGCGACCGAAAGGAATTCTTCAGCCAGGCTGCCGGCGTCAGGGCTCACGCAAAGGTAACTCTTTTTTCGGACAACGCGGAAACAGACAGCAATACCGGTGAAATGCAGATCACCTCGACTGCGCTTTCAGGGATCCCCGTTTTTCAGATCAGCAGAAGCGCCGTCAGGGCACTGGAAAGCGGAAAGGAAGTCCGCTGCGAGGTCGATTTTTTCCCTGAATGCGAAGACATCCCGGCATTTCTGAAAAACCGCGCGGAGATCTGCGCTTTTCCGGATGCGGAAGCATTCGGAAACGGTTTCCTGAATAAAAATCTATGGCTGTCCATTCTGAAAAGCGCAGGCATCCGCAGCGATGCTTCCGTGAGATCCCTGTCGGATAAGGATATCCGTACTCTTGCAGACGCCATAGGACATCTGTCCTTCCGCGTTCTGAGATCATCCGGATTTGAAAATGCTCAGATCTGTACGGGCGGCATTTGTACATCGGAGATCGATCCCGGAACCATGGAATCGAAGCTGATACCTGGCCTTTATTTTGCCGGCGAGATCATAGATGTGGACGGAATATGCGGCGGTTATAACCTGCAGTGGGCATGGACAAGCGGCCATCTTGCCGGTATGTCCGCATCAGAAGCCTGATGAAGAAAGAAATCAGGCCCCGGAAGGAAAATGCATGATAAGAATCAGTTCTCTGGAATTACCCGTTCATCATAACGAAGAAGTACTGGAAAAGAAAATTCTTGCTCTTTTGGGGATCAGGAAGAAAGACCTGATTTCTTTTACGGTCGTGAAAAAATCCCTCGATGTCAGAAAGAAGGAGAACATCCGTTATTCCTATATGATCGATGCAAACGTAAAGGATGAGGGCATTATCCTGAAAAAGATCAGGAACGCTTCGGTGTCAACCTTTACCCCGCATCCCTATACCATTCCCGGCAGGGGAAACCGTCCCCTGAGACACAGGCCGGTCATTATCGGTGCCGGACCGGCGGGCCTTTTTGCGGGACTCCTCCTTGCAAAGAGCGGCTATTGCCCGCTTATCCTGGAACGCGGGGAGGAAGCCGTGAAAAGAGCGGTAACCGTCCGGAAATTCTGGGAAGACGGGATTCTGGATCCGGATTCCAACGTGACGTTCGGAGAGGGCGGCGCAGGTACTTTCAGCGACGGCAAACTGAATACTCTCGTGAAAGACGAAGCCGGAAGAAATTCGGAGGTCCTGAAAACATTTGTCGGTTTCGGTGCTGACAGCGAAATCCTGATCCTGCAGAAGCCGCATATCGGGACGGACCGCCTGATCGGGATCATCACCAATCTCCGGAAGGAAATCGAAAGGCTGGGTGGAACGGTGAAATTCCGCTGCCGGGCGGAATCTTTCCTGTCGGAAAACGGACGTGTCACCGGGATAAGGACGGACAGCGGCGAAACAATCGCCTGTGAGGTGCTCATTTTTGCGGGAGGCCATTCCGCAAGAGATACCATAAGAAGGTTTCATACACAGGGCATAGTCATGGAAGCAAAGCCTTTTGCCGTAGGACTCAGGGTGCAGCATCCGCAGCATATGATCGATCTTTCGCAGTTCGGTCCGGCAGAAGCGGAGTTTTTAAGCCCCGCTTCCTATCGCCTGGCGGCAAAAGCATCTGATGGCAGAGGCGTATATACTTTCTGCATGTGTCCGGGAGGATATGTGGTCAATGCTTCCTGCGAAAAGGGATTTCTTTCCGTGAACGGCATGAGTTATCACGGGAGGGCCGGAGTCAACGCAAATTCCGCCGTCATCGTCACGGTTTCCCCTTCGGATTTTCCTTCCGAGGATCCGCTTTCCGGGATTGAATTCCAGGAGAGGATGGAAAGAAAGGCTTTTCAGGCCGGGGAGGGACGTATCCCCGTGCAGCTTTATGAGGATTTTAAGAACGGACAGATCAGTACGAAATGGGGCGATGTGGAACCCTGTTTCAAGGGAGAGACGGCCTTTGCGGATTTGAACGGCATTCTTCCTACGGAACTTTGCCGCTCGATTAAAGAAGGGATGGAGTCTTTCGGGAATAAGATTTCCGGATTCAACCGTCCGGATGCCGTTCTTGCCGGAGTGGAGAGCAGGACTTCTTCCCCCGTGAAGATCCCGCGGAACGAAAATATGGAAGCCGGTACGGAAGGATTTTATCCGTGCGGAGAAGGGGCCGGATATGCCGGCGGGATTACAAGTGCCGCCATGGACGGGATGAAAACGGCCGAACAGATCATCCGAACGTACGGTCTGCCTTCCGATTGACGCAGAATGGAAAAAAAGGTAAACTAAATCAATGTATATGCTGAAAAATCCGTTCCGTACGGAGAAGGGGTTTTATGAAGGAAACTGAACGGAAAAAACTGAAAAACAAAAAGCGCATCGTGATCAAAATCGGATCTTCCACCATTACGCATCCGGAGACCGGAAAGATCAATCTGGGAAAGATCGAGCATCTTGTCCGGGAGATCAGCGACCTGAAGGGAATGGGGAAAGAGGTCATCCTGGTTTCCTCCGGTGCGATCGCCACGGGAAGGCAGGCCCTGGGATTTAAAAACAAGCCCAAAAAGCTTTCGGAAAAGCAGGCCCTTGCTGCCGTGGGACAGGCCAGGCTCATGATGGTATACCAGAGGCTTTTTTCCGAGTATAACATGAACACGGCACAGGTCCTTCTGACCAAATCCACCATGCGGGACCGCGAAGCAAGGGAAAACGTAGTCAATACCTTTGACGAACTTTTAAAGCTCGGTACCGTCCCGGTGGTCAATGAAAATGACACCATTTCCACCTACGAGATCCGTTTCGGTGACAATGACCGCCTTTCCGCCCTTGTCGCAGCGCTTGTCGGGGCGGATCTGCTGATCCTTCTTTCTGACATAGACGGGTTCTATTCGGACGACCCGAAGAGAAATCCCGGCGCCGAATTTATCCCGACCGTGAAGAAGCTGACAGGCAGGCTCTTTGAGATGGGGAAGAGCACATCCGGGTCCGATCTTGGTTCGGGCGGCATGCATACGAAACTGGAAGCTGCAAGGATAGTCTGTTCCGTAGGCGCCGATATGATCGTTGCAAGCGGGGATCATATGGAGATTATAGGAGAACTTCTTGCGGGAGAGGAAAAGGGAACGCTCTTCGTGGCGGGAAGGGATCCTTCCTTTGATTTCAGCAGGTTTCTGGAAGACAATGACTGAACCGGAAACGGAGGCTTTAAGTTTCATGATCCCGAAAAAGGAAATGAGGAATATCATACGGGAAATGCGTAAGGCCATGAATCCCGGCGAAAAGAAAGCCGCGGATGCCGTAATCTGCAGAAAAGTCATGGAAATGGCTTCCGGCTTTCCGGATAAAAACATACTGATCTATATTGCCAAGGAAGATGAAGTCAATCTGAATGAAGCAGTCCTTTCGTTTATCCGGCAGGGCAGAAGAGTTGCCGTTCCGAGGGTTTACGGAAAGGAACTGAAATTTCACAGGATCCTTTCCCTCGACGATCTGGAAGACGGGGTGTTCGGTCTGAAAGAACCGAAGAAGGACCTTCCTGTACTGAAACCGGACGGGGACCTTGTTTTTATGCCGGGCATGGCATACGGAAAAAAAGGCGAACGGCTGGGATACGGTGCCGGCTATTATGACAGATATCTGTCCGGGTATCCCGGAAATATCCTGACAGGGATAGGATATGATTTTCAGACGGAGCGGGAATTTGAAGCAAGTATGAACGATATCCCCGTATCACAGGTCATAACGGAAAAAAGGAGCATAAAATTCTGATATGGAGATCAGAGATTACGGGATCCGTGCAAGGGAAGCTTCCAGACACCTTGCCCTGATGAATACCGAAGAAAAAAACAGAGCTCTTGAAGCTGCCGCGGAATCTGTCCTGAAGGATACTTCCGCAATTCTTTCCGCAAATGCGAAAGATTATGAAGCAGCTGAAAAGAAAGGAATGTCGGCAGGCCTTCTGGACAGACTTAGGCTGGATGAAAAAAGGATTGCCGCCATGGCGGACGGGATCCGTTCCGTTGCCAAACTGCCGGATCCCGTAGGAGAAGTGCTTTCAAGGGATGAAAGGCCTAACGGACTGATGATCACCAAAGTCCGCGTGCCGATCGGCGTGATCGGCATCATTTATGAAGCCCGGCCGAACGTTACAACGGACTCCTTTGCACTCTGCTTCAAATCGGGAAATGCCGTTGTCCTGCGTGGCGGGAGCGATGCCCTGTTTTCCGACACCGCGATCGCAGAGGCCATACGGAAAGGACTGTCAGGGTGCGGGTTTTCTTCGGAAGTCCTTCAGTTCATTCAGGATACCACGCATGAAAGCGCAAGAGAACTCATGCATATGAACGGGATCATAGATTGCCTGATCCCGAGAGGCAGCGCGGGACTTATCCGGACGGTCGTTCGGGAAAGCACGGTACCGGTCATTGAGACCGGATCGGGAAACTGCCATATCTATGTGGACGAATCTGCGGATATCGGTATGGCGGTCTCCATTGTCGTTAACGCAAAGACGCAGAGACTCGGCGTATGCAATGCCTGCGAATCCCTGGTCGTGAATAAGAAAATCGAAAAGGAATTCCTGCCGCGCCTTGCCATGGCAATGAAGGAACATCAAGTTGAAGTGCGTGCGGATTCGGAAGCCCTTTCGGTCATTCCGGATTTTAACACGGCTTCGGAAAATGACTGGGGAACGGAATATCTTGACCGGATCATTTCGCTGAAAACGGTATCCTCACTGGATGAGGCGATAGCGCATATCAATCGCTACAACACGGGCCATTCCGAAACAATAGTGACTTCGAATTCCGAAAATGCGGAACGCTTTCTGAAAGAAGTCGATGCAGCCTGTGTCTATGTCAATGCATCCACACGCTTTACGGACGGCGGAGAATTCGGATTCGGTGCGGAAATAGGCATCAGTACGCAGAAGCTTCATGCGCGGGGGCCTATGGGATTAAAGGAGCTGACCTCCTATAAATATGAGATCAGAGGGAACGGGCAGGTACGCCCCTGAATGGAGTCTTTTATCATGCAGGAATATATCGACAGACTGAAAGAATATTTTGAGAGGCAGAAAGTAAGAACCGGCAGAAGACCGGGATATCACATTTTCACCATGGGATGCCAGATGAATGCCCGGGATTCCGAAAAAATTTCCGGCGTTCTGGAAAAAGCGGGCTTTACGGAAATGCCGGATGAGAATGCGGATTTCATTCTCTTCAACACATGCACCGTACGGGAGAACGCAAACGAAAAACTTTACGGTCATCTGGGACAGGTAAAGGGGATTGTCCGGGAACACCCCGGAACTGTTGTGGCGATATGCGGCTGCATGATGCAGGAAAAAGAGGAAGCGGAAAAGATCAGAAGAAGCTATCCTTTTGTCAGCCTTGTTTTCGGAACGCACAATCTCTGGAAATTTCCGGAACTTTTCTACCGGGCTCTGACCGAAAGAAAACGGATATTTGAAATACCGGATTCTTCAGCCATCCTTTCTGATTCCCTTCCCTCCAGAAGAAAATATTTCTTCAAATCCGGCGTCAACATCATGTACGGCTGCAACAATTTCTGCAGCTATTGCATTGTTCCGTATGTCAGGGGACGGGAAATATCAAGAGAGCCCGGAGATATCCTTTCCGAAGTAAGGCAGCTTTCTGAAGAAGGCGTAAAAGAGGTTATGCTGCTCGGACAGAATGTCAATTCCTACGGAAAGACTCTGGAGCATCCCGTTGCGTTTTCGGAACTTCTGGGAAGAGTGTCCGAAACGGAGAAACTGGAAAGAATCCGTTTCATGACTTCGCATCCGAAAGATCTTTCGGACGACCTGATCCGCGTTATGGCAAAGGATGAAAAGATCTGCCGTCATCTGCATCTGCCGCTTCAGTCCGGAAGCACGGAAATATTAAGGCGGATGAACCGGCATTATACGGCGGAAGATTATTTAAGGCTCACGGACAGAATCAAAAACGCCATGCCGGACATAGGGCTTACCACGGATATCATAGTCGGTTTCCCGGGAGAGACGGAAGAAGATTTTGAAGGGACTCTGTCTGTCGTAAGAGAGGTCGGTTTTCAGTCGGCTTTCACGTTTATCTATTCCAAAAGGTCCGGCACTCCGGCGGCCGTCATGCCCGATCAGGTTTCTCCGGAAGTCATTTCGGACCGGTTTCAGCGTCTGCTGGATCTTGTGCAGGAACTTGCGGCGGAAAACACGGAAAAGAATCTCGGGAAGACGCTTTCCGTCCTTGTTGAGGAAGAGGACCGCGATCTGGAAGGATTCCTGACCGGCCGGCTCGGCAACAACCTGATGGTCCATTTCCGGGGAGGAAAAGATCTGATCGGAAGCATCGTAAACGTAAAGCTTGAGGAATCGCGCGGATTTTATTACATGGGTACACAAGTACAGCACTGAAGATCTGTTCTTCAGCTGCGAAATCACGAAAAAGAGGAAAACAACTTGCCGGAACTTTCACCGATGATGCAGCATTATATGGAGACCAAAAAGAATTACCCGGACTGCGTTCTTTTTTACCGTCTGGGTGATTTCTATGAGATGTTCTTTGACGATGCCACCGTGGCGTCCAAAGAACTTGGCCTTACGCTTACGGGGAAAGACTGCGGAATGGAAGAGCGGGCTCCCATGTGCGGCGTTCCGTTCCATGCGGTAGACGGATATCTGAACGGTCTGGTGAAAAAAGGATACAAGGTTGCCATAGCGGAACAGATGGAAGACCCGAAGCTGGCCAAGGGCCTTGTGAAGCGGGAGGTCATCCGTGTCGTGACGCCCGGGACCATAACGAGCGAGCAGGCTCTGGAAGAAGGAAAGAACAATTTTCTTGTTGGCGTGGCTTATCTGGCCGGCCGGTTCGGGATATGCGCCGCGGATATCAGCACGGGCGATTTCCGCGTGACCGAAGCCGAAAACATAAAACAGCTGACGGACGAACTGAACAAATATCATCCGGCGGAAATCATTCTGAACCATGCTTATGAAATGAGCGGTGCACCGCAAAAGAATCTGGGCGGGAATCCGTCGGTATCCGTAAGCTTTCCGAATGATTTTTATTTTACCGAAGAAAACAGCGTGAAAATCCTGAAGGAACATTTTTCCGCGGCAAGCACGGAAGCACTCGGTCTTAAGGATTTTCCGGAAGGCACCGTTGCCGCCGGAGCCGTCATGCAGTATCTGTACGACACGCAGAAGAACACGTGTGAACTGATCACGGCGGTTTCTCCCTACCGGAGCGGCGAATACATGATCATCGATTCCTCCTCACGCAGAAATCTGGAACTGGTGGAAACCATGCGGGAAAAGGAGAAGACGGGGACGCTTCTGTGGGTACTCGACAAAACCAGGACGGCCATGGGAGCAAGGCTTCTTAGGACCTGGATCGAACAGCCGCTTGTCAGCACGGAACTTATCCGGAAAAGACTGGATGCGGTGGAAGAACTGAAAGAGAGATACATTGACCGCGAGGAACTCAGGGAATACCTGAACCCGATCTATGACATGGAACGTCTTATGGGACGGATCAGCTCCGGTGCGGCAAATCCGAGAGACCTGATCGCCTTCCGGAATTCGCTGGAAATGATCCCGCCGGTCAGAAATCTCGTTGCCACATTCAAGGCGGAGCTTCTCTGTGATCTGGCTGAAAAGACGGATGAACTTAAAGATGTTTTCGAGCTGATTTCAAAATCCGTAAATGAGGATCCGCCTGTCACGGTAAGGGAAGGCAATATCATAAGGACCGGCTATAACGAACAGGTCGATACTTTGAGAAAAGCAAAAACGGAAGGGAAAAGCTGGCTGGCGGAACTGGAGGAAAGAGAACGGGAAAAGACCGGAATCAAAAATCTGCGGATCCGCTACAATCGTGTTTTCGGTTATTATTTCGAAGTGACAAATTCCTTCAAGGACCAGGTCCCGGACTATTTCATCCGCAAGCAGACTCTGACCAATGCGGAGCGCTATACGACTGAAGAGCTTCAGAAAATGGAAGAATCCATTCTCGGGGCGGAAGACAAGCTGCTGGGGCTGGAGTATGACCTTTTTACCGAGGTGCGTGAAAAAGTAGCTGTCGAAGTAAAAAGGATCCAGGAAACGGCAAGATGCATTGCCGCCGTGGACGTCCTGGTCTCCCTTGCCGAAGTAGCGGAGAAAAACCGATACGTCCGCCCGGCGGTCAATAAAAAGGGCACGATCCGCATCAAGTCGGGACGCCATCCCGTTGTGGAGCGGATGATGGAGTCCGGGACTTTCGTGGAAAATGATACGTTCCTGGACGAATCCAAAAACAGGATATCCATAATAACGGGACCCAACATGGCAGGTAAATCAACCTACATGCGGCAGACGGCACTGATCGTTTTAATGGCGCAGATGGGTTCCTTTGTGCCGGCTGCGGAGGCGGATATCGGGATCTGCGACAGGATTTTCACCCGGGTGGGAGCTTCCGACGATCTTTCCAGCGGGCAGAGCACATTCATGGTGGAAATGACCGAAGTGGCGAATATTTTAAGGAACGCCACGAAGGACAGCCTGATTATCCTGGACGAAATCGGAAGAGGGACATCCACGTTTGACGGTCTTTCCATCGCATGGGCGGTCGTCGAGCATATCAGCAACCCGCATCTGATCGGTGCCAAGACGCTTTTTGCGACGCACTATCATGAGCTGACGGAACTGGAGGGTACTCTTTCCGGTGTCAACAACTACTGCATAGCCGTAAAGGAACAGGGGGACGATATCGTATTCCTCCGGAAGATCGTAAGGGGCGGTGCCGACAAGAGCTACGGCATTCAGGTGGCAAAACTGGCGGGCGTGCCGGAACCGGTCATCGAGCGAGCCAGGGAACTGGTGGAAGAACTTTCCAGCGCGGACATAGCCTACCGCGCAAAGGAGATCGCAGAACTCGGCATACCCGAGAAATCGCGTAAGCCGGTGGAGCGGCAGAACGATGTGGACGCATCCCAGCTTTCTCTTTTTGATACCGTGAATGACGACGACATCATAAAGGAGATCAGCGAATCCGACCTTTCTTCGATGACACCGATCGATGCGCTGAACACGCTGTACCGTCTGCAGAATGAGATTAAAAACCGTTGGGCCAGGAAGGATAGCGGCAAATGAACATTCATATACTGGATAATGAAACCATCAACCAGATCGCAGCCGGTGAGGTGATCGAAAGACCCTCTTCCATTGTCAAGGAACTTACGGAAAACGCAATCGATGCCGGCTCTTCCTCCGTAACGATTGAAATCAGGGACGGCGGCACTTCATTAATCCGGGTAACGGACAACGGGTCAGGGATCCCGTTTGATGAAGTGAAGACCGCATTTTTAAGACATGCCACCAGCAAGATCGAAAAGGCCGGCGACATTGGAAGCATCATGACGCTCGGCTTCCGCGGAGAAGCCCTTTCCAGCATTGCGGCCGTATGCCGGACCGAGATCATCACGAAAGTCAGGGATTCCGTGACCGGGACGCGCTATGTCCTGGAAAACGGAAGCGAAACGGGACCGGAGGAAGCGGGTGCACCGGATGGCACGACCGTCATAGCACGGGATGTTTTTTTCAATACGCCCGCAAGAAGAAAGTTTCTGAAATCCCCTTCCACGGAAGCAGCGCATATCACGGAGCTTGCGGAGCAGATCGCATTTTCCCATCCGGATATTTCCATCCTGATGATCGTTAACGGGCAGACCAGATTCCACACTTCTGGAAACGGCAAGAAAAAGGATATCATCTATCAGATCTACGGCAGGGAGATCGCGGGTGCGCTTATCCCCGTAAACACCGAAAAAAACGGACTCAGGATAGATGGATATATCGGGAAACCGGAGATATCAAGAGGAAACCGGAACCTGGAAAATTTCAGCATCAACGGAAGAAACATAAGGAGCAGCATTCTGTCCAGGGCGGTGGAAGACGGATACGGAAGAAAAATGATGCAGCATCAGTACCCGTTTGCCATGCTCTGCCTGTACAGCGATCCTGCGGGAACGGACGTGAACGTCCATCCGTCCAAAATGGAAGTGCGCTTTTCCAATCCGCAGCAGGTCTATGCGGATGTATCCGAATCCGTAAGAGAAGCGATTGCCGGAGAAGAGCTTATACGGGATCCTTTCGCTCAGGCACCGGACAGGATGACAGAACAGCCCGCCGAACCGTTAAAACGCAGGGAAAGGCCTGCGGAACCGTTCGAGATCAACAGGATACGGAAAGAATCTGCGGAACATCAATATTCTTTTTCCGATCTCTCAGCCGGAAATACGGTCCGGGTAAACGAACCGGATTTTCTGCGTGAAAATGAGAATACCGTGAAAATTCCTGAACGGGCAGAAGAGCGTCTTCTTTCGGAAACAGGAAAGAAAAGGCACCGCCTGATCGGTGATGTCTTTGATACCTACTGGATCGTGGAATATGACGGAGCGCTTTATATCATAGACCAGCATGCAGCCCATGAAAAAGTGCTTTACGAAAAGCTCCTGAAACAGTACAGGAACCAGACGGTCACTTCCCAGATGCTGATGCCGCCCGCCGTTCTTACGGTCACCGACAGAGAAGGCATTCTGCTGAGAGACCACATGGAAGAGTTTGAAAAAACCGGTTACGAGATCGAGGAATTCGGCGGGAATGAAATTTCCGTCCATGCGGTGCCGGACATTCTGCCGTCCGTACTGAAAGGGGATCTCCTGAAGGAAATGATCGGATCCCTTTCCGAAGAAACGGAAAGCCGCATTCCCGAAATGATTCTGGAGAGGACGGCCACCATGGCATGCAAGGCAGCCGTAAAAGGCGGAATTGCCATATCCAGGGAAGAGGCGGATATTCTGATCGACGAGCTCCTTCATCTGGAAAATCCCTATAACTGTCCGCACGGAAGACCGACCATAATCCGGATTACAAAGTCGGATATGGAGAAGAAATTCAAGAGAGTGCTGTGAGGAAGAAATGCAGAAAAAACCACTGATTGTCATAGCGGGTCCAACCGCTGTCGGAAAATCCGCATTATCCGTAAAACTGGCCGCTGAATTAGGCGGCGAGATCATAAGCGCGGATAGCATGCAGGTTTACCGGGGTATGGATATCGGAACCGCAAAGATAACCGAAAAGGAAATGAACGGGGTCCCGCATCACCTGATCAATGTACTGGATCCGAAGGAACCGTTCAACATTACACTTTTTCAGAAAATGGCAAAGGAAGCCATCCGCGGAATTTACGAAAGAAATAAAATACCGGTACTCACCGGCGGGACAGGCTTTTATATCCAGTCCGTCATATATGATATCGACTTTGACGATTCCTCCGAAAACAGCTGTATCCGGGATGAACTGAATAAGGAGATGCAGGAGCTGGGCCCCGAAAAGATGCATGAAATGCTTGAGAAAGCGGATCCTGCATCCGCTCTTGCCATTCATCCGAACAACCGAAGAAAAGTGATACGCGCACTGGAATTCTACAGGATGACCGGGCAGCGCATTTCCGAGCATAACGAAGAACAGCATAAAAACCTTTCTCCCTATCGAATGAAATTCTATGTCCTTTCCATGGAACGCGAAATCCTGTACCGGAAAATTGGAATGAGAGTGGACCGCATGATGGAAGAAGGCCTCCTGGAGGAAGTGAAGCGCTTAAGGGACAGCGGCTGCACATCGGACATGATCTCCATGCAGGGCCTTGGCTACAAGGAAATATTTGCCTATCTGGAAGGAAGGTCCACATATGAAGATGCCGTCGAAAAAATAAAGGCGGAAACAAGACACTATGCAAAGCGTCAGCTGACATGGTTTAAGAGAGAGCCGGAAGCCGTCTGGATCCTCATGCAGGATTACGGATACGACAGGGATAAGATTCTTGAAAAGATCATGCCGGAATGCAGGGAACTGACTGAAACGGAAGAAGGAGATCTGAAATGAACACCAGGGAATATCAGCATGAGATCTATCATCAGATGGGAATATCGGATAAAGTGCTGTCAATCGGAGAAGAGGCGGAAGAGTCGCTGAAAAATGTTTTTGCGGAAATCGACCAGATTGCGGAATACAACCAGGCAAAAGTCCTGAAGGCATTTCAGGACAACCGGATAGGGGAAGCCCATTTTTCCCCGACGACCGGATACGGATACAACGATATCGGCAGAGATGCGCTGGAAAACGTATATGCTTCCGTATTCCACACGGAAAGCGCCCTGGTAAGGCCTCAGCTGATCAGCGGAACGCATGCGCTTACGGTCGCCCTTTTCGGCAATTTAAGGCCGGGAGACGAGATACTTTCTCCGGACGGAAAACCATATGACACGCTGGATGAAGTGATCGGAATAAGGCCTTCCAGGGGATCCCTTGCGGAATACGGTGTAACCTACCGCCAGGTTGATCTTCTGAAAGACGGTTCCTTTGATTTTGAAGGGATCCGGAAAGCAATCGGAGCAAAGACAAAGCTTGTGGAGATACAGCGTTCCAGGGGCTATGCTTCCAGACCTTCTTTTTCAGTCGAAAAAATCGAAGAACTTATCCGTTTTGTCAAAGGGATCAAGCCGGATGCGATCTGCATGGTGGATAACTGCTACGGGGAATTCGTGGAAGTTACGGAGCCGTCCGATGTCGGCGCGGATATGATCGTCGGTTCCCTGATCAAGAATCCGGGCGGCGGTCTTGCCCCCATAGGCGGCTATATCGCCGGCACCAATGCATGTGTAGAAAATGCTTCCTTCCGCCTTACTTCGCCGGGCCTGGGAAAGGAAGTCGGGGCATCGCTCGGAATAACGAAATCTTTTTATCAGGGACTTTTCCTTTCTCCGGTCGTGACGGCTTCCGCCGAAAAGGGAGCTGTCTTTGCATCAAAGATTTATTCGGATGCAGGTTTTGACGTGAACCCCGGACCGGGCGAAAAAAGAGCCGACATCATCCAGGCCATTACGCTCAGAACGCCGGAAGCCGTCGTTGCTTTCTGCGGAGGAGTCCAGAAAGCTTCTCCGGTGGACAGCTATGTGACGCCGGAACCCTGGGACATGCCGGGATACGACGCACAGGTCATCATGGCGGCCGGTGCTTTTATATCCGGTTCATCCATAGAATTTTCCGCGGATGCGCCGATGAAGGAACCGTATACCGTGTTCCTGCAGGGCGGCCTGACATGGTATCATGCCAAGACCGGCATCCTCCTTTCCCTGCAGAAACTCATGGATGCGTCTGTTGTAAAAGCGTGATAAAATAAGATAACTGTTTCGTAACCGGAGAGGCGCGGAACAGGAGATTAAAATGAGTCAGTTCAAGGAAACACCCGCAGAAGAACGCCCCTATGAGAGGGCCATCCGTTACGGCGTGGAGACGCTCACGGATACCGAACTTCTGGCGGTACTCTTAAGGACCGGGACAAGCAACCTGAATGTAATGGAACTGTGCCGTTCCCTTCTTGACATGGGAGGAAAGAACGAAGGCATCACAGGGCTCCTGCATCATACATGCGAAGAATACAGGAGCATGAAAGGGATCGGAAAAGTCCGAGCGGTGGAACTTCTGGCACTCGGCGAATTTTCCAAAAGAATATGGAAACGGGACGCCGTCAATCATCTTGTCTGTTTTAACGAACCGGCACTCTGTGCCAGGTATTACATGCAGGACATGCGGCATCTGGAGCAGGAAGAACTGAGGATTGCTTTTATGGACACGCGCCACAACCTGACGGCGGATCAGATACTGACCCGCGGAACCGTGAATTCTTCCATGGTTTCCGTCCGGGAGATCATGATATCCGCCCTTAAGCACAGGGCAGTCAACATGATCCTGATTCACAATCATCCGAGCGGCAATCCCGCGCCGAGCGATGACGACATCCGCGTGACAAGACAGGTATCCGAAGCCGCAAAGCTGATCGGGATCGGACTGGCGGACCATATCATTATCGGGGACAATAACTATTACAGCTTTAAGGAATGGGGAACACTGTAGATGAATTCCAAAGGCAATAAAATCGTACTGGCTTTCCTGAGCATTCTGTGCATTGTCATGATCGCCGTTACCACGCTCAAAGACGACTGGCTTTCGCCTCTTCGGACAACCGTCGGCTATATACTCATGCCGGTCGAATCCGGAGTAAACAGGGTCGGGAAAGCGCTTTACAATCATATTCAGAACCGGGAAAAGCTGAATTCGGCACTGGAGGACAACAAGGCCCTGCAGGAGCAGATCAGCAACCTCGTGACGGAAAACACAAGACTTCAGGAAGATTCCCTGGAACTTGCACGGTTGAGAAAACTCTATGCGCTGAATCAGGAATACGGGCAGTACCATATGACGGGAGCCAGGATCATTGCCAAGGATTCCGGCAACTGGTTCAAGGTATTCCGCATTGACAAGGGTTCCGCGGACGGGATCCGCGTGGACATGAACGTGATCGCGGACGGAGGCCTTGTGGGTATCGTAACGGATGTCGGCGCAAACTATGCGACGGTCCGTTCCGTTATCGATGACATCAGCCGCGTGAGTGCAATGGCCATGCAGTCAGGAGACACGTGCATTGTTTCCGGCGATCTGCAGATGTACCGGGAAGGAAAACTGAAGATCGACGACATCAACGCAAACGCGGATATAAAGGACGGGGACAAGATCGTTACCGGCAGCATCAGCTCAAAATACGTTCCCGGTATCCTGATCGGCTATGCAAAGGACATTCAGGTGGATTCTTCCAGACAGACAAAAAGCGGTTCCCTGATCCCGGTCGTTGATTTCGGGACGATTCAGGAAGTCCTTGTCATCACCGATCTGAAATCCGAGATCCGGGAAAGCGGATCCGCCTCCGCGGAATCATCTTCTCCGGCGGCTGAAACTTCTTCATCCGCTCCGGCACAGGAGAGCACGGCACCGGGAGATGCAAACAAACCATGAGAAGAACTGCCGTAAATTTTGCATTCATGATCCTGGCCTTTGCCGTGCAGAACAGCATATTCCCCTGCATTCCCTTTCTGTCTGCGGCTCCGAACCTTCTGCTCATCCTTGTTTTTTCCTACGGATTCATTTACGGGCAGAGATCAGGCATGCTGTACGGATTCGCTGCCGGACTTCTGATGGACCTGTTTTACAGCGGGCCGTTCGGTTTCTTTACGTTTGCGTTTCTGTGGATGGGTTATCTGAACGGAAGTCTTTCCCGCTATTATTACGAAAATTACATTACGCTTCCACTTATGCTGTGCACGATCAACGAGCTTGCCTATAATCTGTATATTTACTTTTTCAGATTTTTCATCAGGGGGAAAACGGATTTCATTTTCTATTTTAAAACCATTCTGCTCCCGGAGATCATCATAACGCTTCTGTTCACATTGTTTCTTTACCGCTTCTTCCTGTGGTACAACAGAAAACTCGAAGCTTTTGATTCGAAACATACACTGAAGAAATGATTTCGGAAACGTAATATTCAAGTCACAGAGGAAAAAAAATTGCTGAAGGATTTCCTGGAATTTTTAAAAGAGCTCGGTCACAATATCCGGTCTTCACGGATCATTATCATGTGCGCGATCTATGCCGTGATGATCTGGATGCTGGTTTCGCGTCTTTATACGCTCCAGATCGTAAACGGTGAATCCTATCTGAACAACTATTATCAGATGACGGAAAAAACCGTCACGACCCCGGCAGCGCGCGGAAACATTTACGACTGCAACGGAAAACTTCTCGCCTACAATACATTATCCTATTCAGTCACCATCCAGGATAACGGCGATTACAAGACCAATGCGGAAAAGAACACCATGCTTTACACGCTCGTGCATATTCTGGATTCGCATAAGGAAACGGTGACAGGCAAGCTTGCAATAGGGCTGGATGCGGACGGAAACTATGTCTTTACCGTATCCGATGAAAACGAAAAGAAACGATTCCTGAGGGATTTTTACGGTCTGAAGAAAGTGGATGATCTTGACGATGCCGCCGGAAAATATCCGTCCGATGTATCCGCCGATACCCTGATTCAGAGCCGCATGGACTCTTACAAGCTTAAAACGCTGATGGACAGGAACGGCAATCCCGTGACGCTGACCCCGCAGGAAACCCTGGAGATCATCAACATACGCTATACGATGTCCATGACCGCCTACCAGAAATATGAAACGACGACCGTCGCCGAAAACATTAAGGATGAAACGAAAACGGACATCCTGGAGAACAAGCCGGATATCCTTGGCGTGGATATCGCGGAAAACATGGACCGCGTATATAATGACAGCATTCCTTTTGCGTCGATCATAGGCTACATCGGAAAGGTGCAGGCGGATCAGGTTACGGACTTAAACGCATCGGGGACCTCAGACTATTCCCTGAATGACCTGATCGGGCGTACCGGCATAGAACAGTCCATGGAAAGCGAACTGAAAGGTACGAAAGGCTCCCGCTCCATGGTAGTCGACAATGTCGGGCACATCATGCAGGTCACTTCCGAGACGCAGCCCGTTGCCGGAAACGATGTCTATCTTTCCATAGACCGGGACTTGCAGGTAGGAATCTATCATCTTCTGGAGCAGCATCTTGCCGGCGTGCTTGCGACAAAGCTTGTCAATCAGGATACGCCCAACGATGAGAATACGGATTCCACCGAGCGCCTGATCCCGATCAAGGATGCCTATTATCAGCTGATCAACAACAACGTTCTTTCCCTGGACCACATGAACGGGAGCGATGCGAGCAGCAACGAAAAGAACATCACGTCCAAATTCAACAGCTATGTGGATTCCTCGATGGAACAGATCCGTTCCCAGCTTTATTCCGATCAGCCGTCCAATATGTCTGATCTTCCGGAGGATCAGCAGGCGTATATGTATTACATGTATACCTGGCTTTCTTCTTCCGACGTCGGTATCATTGAAAAGGACAAGATCAATCTTTCTTCGGATTATTACACAAGGTGGAAGAGCGACAGCATAAGCCTCCGGGAATTTCTGTATGACGGAATAGCCGACAACTGGATAGACACGACAAAGCTGCCGGTCGGTTCCAAGTATTCCAATGCAGACGATATCTTCAAATCGCTCGTGGAAAGCACGCTCACTTCCATGAAGAGCAACAAGGCATTCAGCAAGCTTGCCTATAAATATCTGATCAAGAACAATATCGTCAAAGGATATGAACTTTGCATTGCCCTGTTCGATCAGGGGATTCTGAAATCCGACCCGGATGAGGTAAAGCGACTGGAAAGCAGCGGCGATGAATATGCCTATGAATTTTTCGTTAAGCAGGTCTCGCAGATCAAGATTACGCCTGCACAGCTGGCGCTGGATCCCTGTACGGCGGGCTGCGTCGTGACGGATGTAAAGACCGGCAAAGTGCGTGCCCTGGTTTCCTATCCGGGATATGACAACAACCGGCTGAGCAACAACATGGATGCCGCCTATTACAATTCTCTCCTGAACGACCAGTCTCTGCCTCTTTACAACAATGCGACGCAGGCAAGAAAGGCCCCGGGTTCCTGCTTTAAGCCGGTTACCGCCGTTGCGGGGCTGGAAGAGAAGGTTATCGGACTTACCGATACGATCACCTGCACCGGTCTTTATGATACCATTACGCCGCCCATGCGATGCTGGATATATCCCGGAAGCCACGGACCTCTGAATATCATCGGAGGCATACGGAATTCGTGCAACTTTTTCTTCGGCGAAGTCGGGCACAGGCTTTCGACCGATGCAAACGGAAATTATGATACGGAACTCGGCATGCAGAGGATCCGGAAATATGCCGCCATGTTCGGTCTGGACCATAAATCCGGTGTGGAGATCACGGAAACGGATCCCCTGATGTCCGATCAGAGCCCTGAACAGTCGGCGATCGGCCAGGGTACCCATTCCTATACCAATGTGCAGCTTTCGCGGTATGTCACGGCAATTGCGAACAAGGGTACCGTTTTCGAACTGTCCGTGCTTAACAAGGTGACAGACAGTTCCGGGAATCTGATAAAGGAATTTGCTCCGAATATTTCATCCAAAATCAACATACAGGATTCCACATGGAATGCGGTTCAGACCGGTATGAGAGAAGTGGTGGAATACGGTTCGGCAAGCAAGCTGTTCACCGATCTGGAAGTAGACATTGCCGGAAAGACCGGTACGGCTCAGGAATCAAAAACGAGAGCCAACCACGCTTTCTTTATTTCGTTCGGACCGTACAGCAAACCGGAAGTTGCCGTTACCGTCAATATTCCCTACGGATACACATCCAGCAATGCGGCTTCCGTATCGAAGGATGTCTACCGGCTCTGCTTCGGTTATACCAGCCTTGATTATATTCTCAATACCGGTGCGCAGAACGCAACGGATGTAAAAATTGCAGATTAATAAAAAGAAGGGGACTATGAAACAAAACGCAGTCATCAAAAGCAGTCACTCGGGAATGGCAATCCATCTGAATCCGGATGTTCCGATGGAAGAGATTCTTTCGGAACTCTCGGAAAAATTCGACAGGTCCGAAAAGTTCTGGGGGAATGCATCCCTTATTCTTTCCGTTGACGGGCGAAAACTTTCCGCCAGGGAAGAAATGGATATCGTGAATACCATTTCGGAGCATTCCCATCTGGACATTCTCGGACTTATCGAAACGGACGAGGAGAATACAGAACGGAACGATCTGATGTTTCGGCGCAAATATATGGAACTGAACCATCTGACCGGGCTGTTCCACAGAGGGGATATCCAGCCGGGAGAGATCATTTCCGTGGAGCCGAGCATCGTGGTCATCGGGGATGTCTATGAGGGTGCCTGCGTGGAATCCAGCGGTAATATCGTCGTTCTCGGGGAACTTGCCGGTACGGCAAAGGCCGGCTGCTGCGGAGACGAAGATGCGGCCGTTGTCTGTTTCCGGCTTGCAACGGATGATGTTTCCATTAACGGAGTCAGCCTGAAATCCGCCGGGATCAGAAATAAAAAGTCCGGTGATCCAAAGGCAGTTCTCTGTGAAAACGGTACTATTCGCGTCACGGATCTGAAAAAAGGTTTCCTGGATGCTCTGAGACATAAAAAAATGTGGTAGGCACTGGTATTTTAACCGGATTTAATGTAAAATTACAAAGGAAATATTATGTTATCCGAATATAAAATAAAAAATTACGATTTTAAGCTGATCTGCTATATCCTGGCGCTGAATTTTATCGGTATTCTGGTCATCAGGAGCGCAACAAACCAGGATATGGGAATGGTCAGAAGACAGATCATCGGGATTCTGGCGGGGCTCGTCATCATGGCTGTCATTTCGCTTATTCCCTACCAGAAGATACTCCGGTATGCGCCGGCTGTTTTTGTGATATCCTGCATCGGCCTTATCCTGGTGATCCTGTATGGAAGAGCGGTTGGAGGTGCGACCAGATGGATAGTCGTTCCCGCAATCGGACAGCTTCAGCCTTCGGAATTTGCAAAGATCGGGATCATCATTTTCTTTTCCTGGTACCTTGACAGGAAAAACAAAAAACTCAACCGACCCGGCATTGTTTTCATGACACTGTTCATTGCTCTGATCCCGCTCGGCCTGATTGCGGCGGAGCCTGACCTTTCCACCACCATAGTGGTGCTGGTATGCATCCTGGCCATGATCTATTCGGCAGGCATCAGCTACAAGTGGATCATAGGCGCATTTGCGGTCTGCATTCCGCTGGGATTGCTGTTTTTTTACCTCCTCCAGTACGGGATGATCCCTTTTCTTCACGGTTACCAGGCAAAACGTATTCTTGCCTTTGTCAATAAGACCGGTTATACCGACCTGAACCTGCAGCAGAACAACTCCATCATGGCCATCGGTTCCGGACAGCTTTTCGGAAAGGGGCTGAACAACAATACCCTGGCTTCCGTTAAAGGAGGAAATTTTCTTTCCGAGGAGCAGACGGATTTCATCTTTGCGGTTATCGGTGAGGAACTCGGTTTTGTGGGAGCGGTCGTTGTGATCGTCTTATATGCGATAACGGTCGGGGAATGTTTTCGTCTGGCGGGAAAGGCAGCCGACATGAAGGGCCGGCTGATCTGTACGGGAATGGCGGTACTGATTTCCTTTCAGAGTTTCTGCAACATTGCCGTTGCAACGGGAATTTTTCCGAATACAGGCCTTACGCTTCCCTTTATCAGCTACGGCGTAAGTTCCCTGATCAGTCTGTATATCGGGATAGGGCTTGTGCTGAATGTTGGCCTGCAGAAGCCGGACAGAAATGCCGAGGAAAAATATTTTTCGTTTCGGAAAGGTGACTTACAACTATGAATATTGGTCTGATTGCTCATGATGCCAAAAAAAAGCTGATGCAGAATTTCTGTATTGCCTACAGAGGTATTCTGGCGAAACACAATCTTTATGCAACCGGAACAACAGGCCGCCTCGTGGAAGAAGTAACCAATCTGAACATTCATAAATATCTTGCGGGACATCTGGGCGGAGAGCAGCAGCTTGGCGCGCAGATCGAAAATGATGAAATGGATCTTGTCATATTTTTAAGGGATCCGCTGAAACCGAAGCCTCAGGAACCGGATATCAATAACGTAATGCGTCTCTGCGATATCCACAACATTCCCATAGCGACAAATCTTGCGACGGCGGAACTTCTGATCAAATCAATGGAGCGGGGAGACTTTGAATTCAGAGATTTATATAAACACTGACGGCAGATATCCCGGCAGGAACAGAAGCCGAAAGCGCAGAAAGAAAAAAAGCATCCTGTTTCCTTGTATTGCGGCAGCAGGGGTGCTTTTTGTATGCGCATTTTTCCTGTTCCGCATGAACCAGGGCTTTAACAACAGGTATCCTGTCTCCGAAATTTCGAAGAACCTCCTAACAGACTCATCCGGCATATCCGCTGCCGGCCGGGAAAAAGTTCAGGCTTTTGCTTCCGATCTCTGCACTTCATCCGGGAAAAGCAGCAATGCTGATGATATCACTGCAGAAAGCGGTCTGCTGTGCGGTTCGGGCGGTTCTTCTCTGCTTTATGAAAAGAATGCATTTGAGAAACTGAATCCCGCCAGCACGACAAAAATCATGACATGCCTCATTGCGCTGGAAAAGGGGGATCTTGACAAGACTGTTACCGTGGGAAATGAGATCGATATTTCGGAAGCGGGCGTAAGCCTTGCCGGTCTGAAAAAAGGCGACAAGATAACTCTCCGGCAACTCCTTTTCGCGCTGATGCTTCCTTCCGGCGGTGATGCCGCAAATGCCATAGCGGTTGCCGTTTCCGGAAGCATAGACAGTTTTGTTTCAGAAATGAATGACCGTGCGGCAAAGATCGGAGCCGTCGATACCCATTTTGTCAATGCAGAGGGGCTCACGGATCCTGGTCACTATACGACCGCCTATGACATGTACCTGATCCTGCATGAAGCAATGAAAAACGATACCTTCCGCAAGATAGCCGGAACCTCTTCCTATACCGCGGAATACACGGCATCGGACGGCTCTGCCGTGAAAAAGACCTGGAAGAACACCAATCTCTATCTGATCGACAAAGCGGATGAGCCTTCGGGACTTAGCCCGGTTGCCGGGAAGACGGGAACCACTCTTGCGGCGGGAAGCTGTCTTGCTCTTGTAAGCAGGACCAAATCCGGAGCGGAATATTATTCCGTTATACTGAAAGCGAGCAAAAGAGCGGCATTGTATGATGACATGAACATACTTTTGGGGAAAATAGCACAATAGCATTGAACTTTTGAATATCCTAATTTATAATTAGAACAGTAAAACTTTTCCAAGGAGGAACACGACATGGTTCAGATAATAGCAGGAGAAAAGGGCAAGGGAAAGACAAAACATCTTTTGGATATGGCTAATGCAGCTATTAAGGATGCCAAGGGTTCCGTTGTTTACCTGGACAAGAGTTCTAAACATATGTATGAATTAAGCAACAAGATCAGACTAATCAACGTCGGCGAATATAACATTATGAGCAGCGACGGATTTATCGGATTCATCTCAGGAATTATCTCTCAGGACCATGATGTCGAAACAATGTTTCTTGACAGCTTTCTGAAATTATCCTGCCTTGAAGGCGAAGATATCACCTCCACGATCGATTCCCTTGAAAAACTGGGCGAAACATACAAGATCAACTTTGTACTCAGCATTTCCATGGATGCAGGCCTTTTACCCGAAAATGCTAAAAAGGATGTTATTGTTTCGCTTTGATCTTCTTACTTCGGAAAAAAACCCGGACAGTTCTTTTCAAAGGAAAAGAACTGCCCGGGATTTTAAATGTAAATCGGGAGGAAGCAGCGCTTGTCATCCGGAAACAGAAAAATCATAAAATACAGGCGGCCGTTCCGCATGAATATCGGGTTCCTGATTTTTCTCATACTGTTCATATACATGTGTTTTTCCATATCTTCCTATATGAGCAGAAACCGTGTCAAATATTATGAAGTTCAGGACGGCGGCATCGTGGATGATACGGAGTATACCGGACTGGTCCTTCGTCAGGAGGAAGTCCAGAATGCTTCTTCTTCCGGCTATGTCAATTATTACATCCGTGACGGAAAAAGAGCTGCGGTCGGCACAAAGATCTATTCACTTGACGAAACCGGAAATCTGACGAAATTTCTTCAGGACAATTCCGTAAAAAGTGAAAAACTGAGCGACGGAAACATAAGCGAGCTTAAGAATCAGCTTTCTTCCTTTTCCATGGGCTTTAAGAATTCGGAATTTTCAAAGATCTATGACAGCCGGTATAATCTGAATGCATCGCTTTCCGAATATACCAATCTGAACACCATGAACAATCTGGATCAGGTCATGAAACAGAACGGGATATCCTATATTCAGGTGACTTCCCCGCTTTCCGGCGTCGTTTCCTTTTCAGTGGATTCCTACGAAGGCATGACTCCCGAAAAAGTAACGGCTTCCGACTTTGACCAGTCAAAATACAAACCGTCCTATATAAAGGCCGGTGATCTTGCGGAAAGCGGCAAACCGGTCTATAAGGTCGTTACATCGGAGCAGTGGTCCATGGTTTTCCCTCTTTCCGATGCAGACAGGGAAAAATACAAGGATCAGAATCAGCTTAAGGTATCCTTCAAGGGATATGATCTTGATATGGCAGGAGATTACAGCAGCGTGACCGGAGGCGACGGAAAGCAGTACGGTGTTCTGAAATTCTCCAGGTTCATGGTCAAATTTGTCAGCGACAGGTACCTGACTTTCAGTATAGAATCGGAAAATGAATCCGGCCTGAAAATCCCGAAATCGTCTGTCACGGAGAAATCCTTCTATACGATTCCGGCGGAATACATGACAAGGGGAGGCAATGAGATTGACCAGGGATTTTACAAGGAAGTCTATACGGACGGAAAGCTGAGCGTGGAATACGTTCCCACCGAAATATTCTATCAGACCGACGACTCCTACTACGTGGATGCCTCTGACAACAGCGAGTGGAAAAACGGCGACACGGTGGTAAAACCGGACAGCCAGGACAGGTACCAGATCGGCGCCACGGCAACGCTTCAGGGGGTATATAACATCAATAAGGGATACGCCGTTTTCAAACAGATCGACATCATTGCCGAAAACGATGAATACGACACGATCCGAAAAAGCACAAAATACGGTCTGAATGTATTTGATCATATCCTTCTTGACGGCAGCAGTGCCAAGGAAGGCGAACCGGTTTATCAATAGGAGGTATTCGGTAATCATGGTAAGGGAAAATCTGAATCAGGTGGAATCCGCGGTACGCGAAACGCTTGAAAATTGCGGAAGAAAGAGAGAGGATGTCACGCTGATCGCCGTCAGCAAGACAAAACCTGTAGAAATGGTCCGCGAGGCTTACGACTGCGGCATACGCGATTTCGGCGAAAACAAGGTAAAGGAAATGCTGAACAAGGAACCGCAGCTTCCCGGAGATATCCGCTGGCATATGATCGGACACTTGCAGACGAACAAGGTAAAATCCGTGCTCGGAAAGACGGTGCTGATCCATTCCATAGATACTCTGAAACTCTGCGACACCATCGATTTCGAGGCAAGGAAGGCAAAACTTAACGTAAGGGGGCTTCTCGAAGTCAATGTAACCGGAGAGGAGACAAAATTCGGCTTTTCTCCCGAAGAGCTTATCCCCCTGCTGGAAAGGCTGAAACAGTACCGTAACCTGAAGATATGCGGCCTGATGACAGTGGCGCCGAACGTAACGGATCCGGAGGAAAACAGACCTGTTTTCCAAAGATTAAGTCAATTATCCATTGACATAAAATGTAAAAAAGTTGATAATGTCACTATGGATATTTTATCCATGGGCATGACCGGTGATTACCGTATTGCTTTGCAAGAAGGGGCAACCTGTATCAGGGTAGGAACCGGAATTTTCGGTGCCAGAGAGATAGGAGAGTAAAATGAGCATTTTCGGAAAACTGATGGACAGTATGCGTGTTAATTCAGATGCTGATGACGACGAGTATTACGATGATGATCCTGAGTTTGATGAAAAACCGAGAAGCATTTCCAAACACCGGGATGATGACGATTCCGACAGCATTGCTCCGGAATCCAAACCGAGATTCTTTTCCAAGAGCAAGGTTGCACCGGTAAGAAGAAACATGGAAGTGGCGCTTGTAAAACCCTCCTCATTCAACGATGCACGCGAGATCTGCGATGACCTTCTGGAAGGAAAAGCCGTTGTACTCAACATGGAAGGCTTCCAGACCGAAATTGCACAGCGGATCATTGATTTTACTTCCGGTGCCACATACAGCATGGATGGAAAGCTTCAGAAGATATCCAATTACATATTTATCGTCACGCCTTCATCGGTCGATCTGTCCGGTGATTTCCAGAATCTGATTTCTTCTTCCGGATCGCTTGACATTTCAGGCCTGAACATGCATGTCTGACAGTGTCGCGGATTCTTCGGCGTTTTAAGTCCGGGAGTCTTATGCTGTTGAAAAGACGATTCTGCATTCCTGGCATTCCGGAATGCCGGATCGCCTTTTTTCTGCTTTAAATTTTCCGGATTATTTTCAGGATCAAAGGAAGGATTGACATGTCAAAGCAAATAGAAGTAAAAACCGGAGAAAGCACGGGATACCGGATTCTGATCGAACAGTCTTTTGACCGTCTGAAGGAAGCCCTGCTGGAAACGGGATGCGAAAACAAAAAAATATGCATTGTCACGGAAGATCATGTAAGCGCCTTTTATCTTACACCTGTTTATAATATCGTTTCCGAGGTCACTGCCCATCCGTATATGTTTGCTTTCCATGCGGGAGAAAACAGCAAGACGCTGGATACGGTCCGCGACCTTTACCAGGCGCTGATCCGTCAGGAATTCGGCAGAAAGGATATTCTGATTGCTCTCGGGGGAGGCGTCACGGGAGATATATGCGGATTTGCCGCGGCCACCTACCTTCGCGGTATTTCATTTATCCAGATTCCAACATCACTGCTTGCCCAGGTAGATTCTTCCATAGGCGGAAAGACCGGCGTGGATTTTCTGTCTTATAAAAACATGGTCGGGGCCTTTCATATGCCGTCCCTTGTTTATATCAACATCACGACATTACAGACCCTGCCCGAACGCGAATTTTCCTCCGGAATGGGGGAAATCATCAAGCACGGACTGATCGCAGACAGAAGATATTATGAAATGCTGTCCGAAAAGAGACAGGAGATAAAAAAGCGGGACCCCGGCGTCTGTGAGGAAATGGTTTACGGAAGCGACCTGATCAAACGCGAGATCGTGCAGAAAGATCCTTCGGAGAACGGAATAAGGGCCATGCTGAATTTCGGACATACGCTTGGTCATGCAATCGAAAAGGAGTCCGGCTTTACGCTGATCCACGGGGAATGTGTGGGGCTCGGTATCCTCTGTGCCATGCGCATCTGCGTAAGCAGAAAACTGATAACGGAAGACGATCTTAAGTCGGCTGAAAAACTGCTTTCCTTTTACGGGCTTCCCGTTAAAGTGTCCGGTCTGAACCCGGGTAAGATTCTGGACAGCACGAGGCACGACAAAAAAATGGTAAACGGGCATATCCGCTTTATCCTTCTGCATGAACCGGGTTCTGCTTTCATAGATGAAACCGTTACAGAAAATGAAATGAGAGAGGCATTGGAACAGATTTATGAAAAATAAAATTTCGAGACTGTTTTCTTTTGTTATCATTGCGGATCTGGCACTCCTGCTGGACCAGGCAACCAAAAACTGGGCTCTTCTTAAGCTGAAAGACAGTTCTCCCGTTGTTCTGATCCGGAATGTCCTGGAACTGCTCTACACGGAAAACAACGGCGCCGCATTCGGTATTCTGAAGGGGAAACAGGTTTTCTTCTATCTGATCACACTGGTCGTGATTCTCTTTATCCTCTATGTCATCATCCGGATGCCGTTTGAGAGAAAATACACGCCGCTGTTTGTTGACCTGACATTCATCTTTTCCGGTGCCGTAGGAAACCTGATCGACCGGGCCGCCAGAAAATACGTGATTGACTTTATTTACTATATGCCGATCAATTTTCCTGTCTTCAACGTTGCGGATATCTATGTCACCATATCAACGGCAGTCCTTGTGCTTCTCCTGATTTTCCATTACAGGGAAGATGACCTTAAGTTTATTTTTCCGAAAGGGCACGGTGAGAAATCGTGACGGAAAAGTACACAGTGGATGATTTCTCGGAAAACATACGTGTGGATACCTGGCTTACCGGGCATCTGAATACGGTTTCGCGTTCCCATGTACAGAAGATGGTGCGGGACGGAGACATCAGTATAAACGGGAAATGCATCCGCAACAATTACAGGGTCCGTTCAGGTGACGTAGTCGAGATCAACTGGCCCGCGCCCGAAGAACCCGGGATACCGGCGGAGGACATCCCTCTTGATATCCTCTATGAGGATTCCGATATCATTCTGATCAACAAACCGAAAAGTATGGTGGTGCATCCGGCTGCCGGCCACAGTACGGGGACTCTTGTGAATGCGCTTCTCTATCACTGCAGAGGATGTCTTTCCGGCATCAACGGCGTGCTGCGTCCAGGGATCGTACACCGGATCGACAAAGATACGACCGGCGTGATCATCGCATGCAAAAATGATACGGCGCATCAGAAGATAGCGGCACAGTTAAAGCAGCATTCCATTACCAGAAAATACAGGGCGATCGTCTGCGGTGTCATCCGTGAGGACGAAGGCACCGTGGATTCCCCGATCGGTAGAAATCCCGCAGACAGAAAGAAAATGAAATCCGGCGTTTCCGGCGGGAAAAAGGCCGTGACGCATTACAGGGTTCTGGAGCGCTTCCGTGACTATACTTACATTGAATGCATTCTTGAAACCGGACGTACACATCAGATCAGAGTGCATATGGCATCCATCGGCCATCCGCTTCTGGGGGATTCCGTTTACGGGAAATCAAAATGTCCCTATGAACTGGAAGGACAGACCCTGCATGCCATGGTGCTCGGATTCATTCATCCGTCAACCGGAAAATACATGGAATTTTCCGCGCCGCTGCCGGAATATTTCAGCCGACTGCTCACGGTCCTGCCGAAAGAAACGTGAGGCGTTTCTGTACAAAAGACCGGTTTTGGGATATACTGATATTGAAAAAGGATACCCGCTTTTCTTAAAAAAGGAGGTGTCGCATGAGCAATAATCTTGTAATCACAATAGGACGACAGTGCGGAAGCGGCGGAAGAAAAATTGGTCAGATGCTTGCAGAAGAGATGAAGATCAAATGTTACGACAAAGAGCTTCTTACGCTTGCAGCCAAGGAAAGCGGACTCTGCGAAGAGCTGTTTGAATCCCATGACGAAAAGCCCACGAGCAGTTTTCTTTATTCGCTTGTCATGGACACGTATTCTCTGGGATATTCTTCCTCTGCCTATATGGATATGCCGATCAACCATAAGATATTTCTTGCACAGTTTGACACGATCAAACGTCTTGCCGAAAAGGAATCCTGCATCATCGTAGGACGCTGTGCTGATTATGCCCTTTCCGATTTTCCCGATGTCGTTTCGGTTTTCATCAGGGGTGACGATGACGACCGGATCAAGAGGCTTATGGAAACGCACAGTGTCAATGAGGCGAAGGCAAAGGATATCATGACCAAGACCGACAAGAAGCGTTCCAGCTATTACAATTATTATTCCAACAAACGCTGGGGGGATTCCAGAAGCTATGACCTCTGCCTGAACAGCAGCGCGATCGGACTGGACGGATGCGTTAAATTCATACATGAATTTGCGCAGATGAAACAGGATGCTCACGAAAAAACATGACGGCTTGAAACAGAGACCGAAAAAAAGGAAAACGCAGCAGCGTTTTCCTTTTTTTTGCTTTTTATTCAACCGTAACCGATTTGGCAAGGTTTCTCGGCTTGTCCACATCCAGATCCTTGGCAACGGATGTATAGTAGGCGATCAGCTGAAGTACCACGGCGATCGGATAGACCGTAAAGATATCGTCCAGATCGGGAATTGTGATCTTCAAGTCAAAAAGATCCGGCGCGATATTGGTGCTTTCCTTGGTCAGCAGAATGATATATCCGCCGCGTGCCTTTACCTCTTTGATATTGGATAGCGTTTTCTGCAGGATCCTGTCCTGAGTGGCGATCGCTATGACGGGAACGTTTTGCGTGATCAGTGCAATGGTACCGTGCTTCAGTTCGCCGGCGGCATAGGCTTCCGCATGGATATAGGAGATTTCCTTGAGCTTCAGCGCTCCTTCCAGCGAAAATGCATAGTCAAGTCCGCGCCCGATAAAGAAAGCATCAGGCATGCCGGAGATATGCGTGACTGCTTCCTTTATTTCGTCCTCTTTTCCGAGTATGGTGTTGATTGCCGGTACGACGTTCATGAGATCGTTTATAAACTGAACCGCCTGTTCAGGCGTATATATTTTCCGGAGAAGCGCAAACCGGCAGATCACAAGATATAAAGCAGCAAGCTGGACGGAATAAGCCTTTGTGCTGGCAACGGCAATTTCCGGGCCGGCATGCGTATAGAGCACGTAATCACTTTCGCGGGCAATCGTGGACCCCTTGACGTTTACGAGAGAGAGCACCTTGGAACCTTTCTCCTTTGCAAGACGGAGAGCGGCAAGGGTATCGATTGTTTCTCCCGACTGCGATATGACAATAACAAGCGTATGGGAATCAATCAGAGGATTGTCATAACGGAATTCCGATGCAATGGTGACAAGCACCGGGATCCTGATCAGCGGTTCCAGTATTGCACGGGCTACCATGCCGGCATGCATAGCCGTACCACAGGCGACAATATGGATTTTGTCCGGTTCGGTAAAAAGTTCATCCGGGATCCCGTCGTCGCTGAAATCCACGATCCCGTTTTTGATCCTGGGAAGGACGGTGTTTTTGATGGCATCCGGCTGTTCATGGATTTCCTTCAGCATGAAATGCGGATATCCGCCCTTCATGGCGGCATCCATATTCCAGCTGACTTCAAGCGCTTCCGGGATGACTTCATTTTTATCCAAGTCAAAGACACTGATCTTATACGGGGTGAGGCGGACAATATGATATTCCGGTACCACGAAATAAGATTTTGTATAAGGAATGAGGGCAGTCAGATCGGAAGCCACGAAAGCACCGGCGGAGCAGTAGGCCGCAACAAGCGGGCTCACATTGCGAACGCAGAAAATTTCGCCGGGGATGTCGCTGAAGATAATGCAGAATGCATAAGAACCCTTTATTTCCTTTACAAGCTTTTGGATCGCTTCAAACGGATCCTTGTCATAAAGAGCATCCAGTACCCACGCGGCAACTTCCGTATCCGTTTCCGAAACAAGCTTTCCGGCAAGATCAAATTTTTCCGTCAGTTCATGATAATTCTCAATGATCCCGTTATGGATGAGCGTGACTTTTCCTGCCTGATGCGGATGCGCATTGACATCACTCACGCCTCCGTGCGTAGCCCATCTTGTATGTCCGATCCCGGTATGTGTTCCGTCAGGAAGACTGCCGGCTGCCCTGCTTAAATTTTCCACCTTGCCGACTTTTTTTACGACATGCACAGAACCGTCAAAGTCGCACAGGGCAATCCCTGCGCTGTCATATCCTCTGTATTCCAGTTGCTTGAGACCGGTCAGAAGAACATTCTTTGCATCCAACGGACCGGTGTATCCGATAATTCCGCACATAGTATTCTCCTCTGATTTAATATCCATTTATTATAAGCGCTGCACAAACCCGCGTCAACGTAAGTTCACTTTCGTCTTCATGGAATCTTAAGACTTGCCTTCTGTTAAACAAGGCCGTTTTATGCTATTATTTTTCTGAAATTGAGTGAGGAAACTGATTCCTATGGAATTTCGGTCAGCGAAAAGAAAGTCTTTGTTCAAATTTTTAACTGCAGCTGCTTTTGTATTCCTCGGTATTGCATCCGCATACGGAGGAAATTTTTTATTGTCGGAAACTAAACCGGAAAAAAAGCCTTTCACCCTCATCAATACGGAAACCGTTCCGCAGGAGGATCTCCCTTTTACCGGGAATGTTTCAGATGCCACGGCTTCCGAAGCAACGGCAAGCTGTGCGGATGCTTCCGAACAGGAAACGGAGACTGCATCCGTACAGGCAGAAAAAGAGTGGAAGCCCGACGCCGTTACCTTTAATCTTTCCCATGCGTTTCCGGACAATGCGGACCAGTCTGACCCGCTTCAAAGCTACGGCGGCCTGGCTTTTCAGCATCTCTATGAAAAGGACACGGACTGGTACGCTGATATATTCGGTGACACGGATGTCAAGCCTGCGGAAATGGCAACGCGTCTGGGACATGACCGGAGCAGTGTCATGGGAAAATACAATATTCTGGATTCAACGCAGAGTCCTTCCGATCCGGAGTCCTGGACTGTAAACAAGTGGAGCAATATCAATGTGAACATACAGGACGGAAACGGGAAATCAGTCGATGCCTCTTCAAATGCAAAACAGATCCTTGCCATGGCAAGCGTGTACGAATATTATCACGACTGGACGGATTACGATGATTTTATCAGTTATATTGACACGCTATGGCAGAGCACCAGATCTTCCGATATTTCCATGGGGTCGGTCTATTATGATGAAGGCTGCATAACAGAAGAAAAGAAGAACGCGGCAATCGCCAAGGGGAACGGACAGACATCCGCACCGCAGTCGGAAGAGGAAAGTTCTTCCGAAACGGAAAGTTCCGCGAAGGCCACCCAATCCGATGCCGGTGAAACTTCCGTGGCGGAAGGCAAGTATTACAGCAGCAGAGGAAGCGTAAAAAAGAACATGCTTGCGGCGGTAAAAAGCAGCAGTAACGCTGCGGAAAGCTCTGCGGCGGCATCAGAAGAAGGAGCCTCCGAGGAAAGCACGGAAGGAAAGACGGAGAGCGGAAAATCACAGACAGAAGCAGCACAGGACGGAACAGCAAAGACCGGGACAGCGCAGGCGGGAATAACCGGAACGGATTATCCCGTGTGTCCCGGACATATTGATCTTACCATTCATGCAACCGTATACGGAATGGAAGGAAAAAATTCACTCTTCACCAAAGACAAAAAGGGCAACAATAAAAAGAATTTCAACGACAGTTGGCAGGGATGGACCGACGAAAAGATGCAGGAAGCACTTACGCTTGCCAATTCGGACTGGTACAGAGATTACGGTCTTTCCATCAGTTCTTTTTCCAAACGGACGCCGCTTTCGAATGATGAGATCTACGAGATACTGTCATCTCTTCCCGAAGATCTCAGTACTCCCAGGAGAAAGCTGATCGCCTGTGCTTTGCACAGCGTCGGAAACATTCCCTATTATTATGGCGGAAAGCCTTCAGGTCCCGATTATGACATCAACCATTTTTATAAGGTCATATCGCCGGATTACAAAGGACGCATTTTCCGCGGGCTGGACTGCTCGGGATGGGTCAGCTGGGTATACTGGACGGCGCTCGGCAGCAAGCTGCCGGAGGAAAGCACATCCGGACTTGTCAATCTGGGAAGGGCGATACGCAGGGATGATCTGCAGCCGGGAGACATTATCGTGAGGCCGGGAAGCGAAGAGACAATCGGACATGTGATCATATTCCTCGGATGGAACAGCGACGGTACCATTCACTGTATCCATGAAACCGGCGGAAGGATCAACAACGCAACCATAGCGGACAGAGACGTGAACTGGAATTACAGGAATCTTATAGACTGAAACCGCATGACCGGTAACAGCGAAAGGGAACTCGGAAATGAATTCGGAAAATCTGCATTTTAACAGTGAAGAAGAAAGACAGAAATATTTAAACGACCTTGCCCGTCTGAATCAGATCAGGCGTCAGAGCCGGGATGCCGCCAAGGACCCGTCGGACAACCTGGACGTTCCTTTTGAAACGGGAGAAAATAAATTGGAGATACCTCCATACGTACAGGCACCTCCATATGTACAGACCCCAGCCGGCGGCAGTATGCCGGCTCCTCCCGTTAAAGAGAAGAAAAAAAAGAAGCATCATACGGTCAGAAATATCCTGCTGATCTTAAGCCTTATCCTCATATCCTTCGGAGTCTACAACATGTTCTTCCGCGGCGATCAGAAAGGATATTACACCATTGCCGTATTCGGTGTGGATTCCAGAAACGGCAATCTCGGGAAGGATGCACTTTCCGATGTGAACATGATCGTCAGGATAGACCGTGAAAGCGGGGAAGTCAAAATTGCTTCCGTTTACCGGGATACCTATGTCAAGATCAATCAGAAGGGCGTTTACCATAAATTCAACGAGGCCTATTTCAGAGGCGGTCCCGAAGAAGCAATCTGGACCATGGAAAACAATCTGGACGTCCATCCGGACGACTATGTCACGTTTAACTGGAAGGCAGTCGTTGATTCCGTGAATATCATGGGCGGGGTCGACATCGACATAACGGAGCCCGAATTCAAATACATCAATTCCTTCATCACGGAAACCGTGAATTCCACCGGAGTCGGTTCCGTCCAGCTGGAGCATGCCGGTCAGAATCATCTGGACGGCGTACAGGCCGTTGCCTATGCAAGACTACGACTCATGGATACCGATTACAACCGTACGGAGAGACAGAGACGTGTTTTAAGTCTCTTAGTCGATAAGATCAAAAAAGCAAGCCTGACTAAAAGGATTGAGCTTGTCACATCCGTGCTTCCGGAAACTTCCACCAGCATGACGATCGATGACGTGCTTCCGTTTGCAAAGAACGCGGGAAAATATTATATCGGCGATACAACGGGATTTCCTTTTGACAAGGTCGGCGTCGATGTCGGCAAAAAAGACTGTGTCGTTGCAGTCACGCTGGAAAGCAATGTCATTGCCCTTCATCAGTTTCTGTTCAATGATGCATCTTATGCGGCAAGTTCGGCGGTAAAAGACATCAGCAATCATATCATCAAAGAAACAGGACTTTCCGGAGACGGGAAAAAGGTCACGGTCAAGGCCGATGACAAGAGCGGTGCGCCGATCGGGCCCACGGATACAAAGGCCGGTTATGAAACACAGCCTGAAGTACCGATTGACGCAACCACAAATCCGGTCGCGGAAACGGATACGGAGGCTCAGACCGAAGAAGAGAGCACTACTGCCGAAGAAACAAGCAAATCCGGGACGGTGACACCTGCAACAACGGCATCCGGCGAAAAGGGACCAGGCGTTGTAAAGAGTACTACGGAAGCTTCTTCCGAAGATAAAGGACCCGGTGTAACAGCAGCACCGACAAAGGAAAGTGAATCTGCAAAAGAACCTGTGACGGTTCCTTCTTCCGAACAAAATGAGGGACCCGGCGCAAATCTCTGAGGTTTCTTTATTCGGTTAAAAAAGTTCGGCGGGAAATTATTTTTCCGCCGTTTTATTTTTAAGCAAAATCCCCCGAAATATGACATAATGGTACTTGACAGAAAATGATAATATGTTATAATTTTAACATGATAGTTAAATAAATAACAAAATAGACGAAAGGAGCAGTCGATGGAAGTCAATTCTTCAAGAACAATAATCGATAGTGTCGAAACGCTGGAAAAAGCATTGAAAAGGCTCAGGGAAGCACAGCGGATTTTTTCGACATATACTCAGGAAAAGGTAGATCATATATTTTTCGAAGCAGCAATGGCTGCAGACAAAGCCAGGATCCCGCTGGCCAAACTTGCAGTAGAAGAAACAGGCATGGGCGTAGTGGAAGACAAGGTCATCAAGAATCATTTTGCCTCCGAGTATATCTATAACAAATACAGAAATACAAAAACATGCGGCGTTATTGATGAGGATAAGGAATACGGGATCCAGAAGATCGCCGAGCCTCTCGGAATCATTGCTGCCGTAATCCCAACAACTAACCCGACATCAACGGCCATATTCAAAACGCTGATTGCCCTTAAAACACGCAACGGCATTATCATAAGCCCGCATCCGAGAGCAAAAAAATCCACGATTGAAGCGGCCAGGACTGTTCTGGACGCAGCCGTCAAGGCCGGTGCACCGGAAGGCATCATCGACTGGGTGGATATTCCCAGCCTTGACATGACGACCCTTCTGATGAAGGAATGCGACTGTATTCTGGCTACCGGCGGACCTGGCATGGTGAAGAGTGCCTATTCTTCAGGCAAGCCCGCGATCGGCGTAGGCCCGGGAAATACCCCTGCCATCATTGACGAAAGTGCCGATATCGTTCTTGCGGTCAATTCCGTCATTCATTCCAAAACTTTCGACAACGGCATGATCTGTGCATCAGAACAGTCCGTCATTGTCGAAGATAAAGTTTATAAGGAAGTAAAGGAAGAATTCAAAAACCGCGGGTGCTATTTCCTGACCAAGCCGGAAACAGAAAAAGTCAGAAAGACCATCATCATCAACGGTTCCGTGAATGCAAAGATCGTCGGACAGACCGCGTACAAAATTGCGGATATGGCTGGCGTGAAGGTTGACCCGAAGACCAAGATTCTGATCGGTGAAGTAACAAGCGTGGATATTTCGGAAGAGTTTGCACACGAAAAACTTTCACCGGTCCTTGCCATGTACAAGGCAAAGGATTTCGAAGACGCCATGGAAAAAGCTTCCCGTCTGATCGCAGACGGCGGTTACGGTCATACATCCTCCCTGTATGTGAATGCCGTTACGGAGAGGGATAAGATTGCAGCCTTCGGCGAAAAGATGAAGACATGCCGTATTCTCGTCAATACACCTGCTTCCCAGGGCGGAATCGGTGATATCTATAACTTTGATCTGAATCCTTCCCTGACTCTCGGCTGCGGCTCCTGGGGCGGCAACAGTGTTTCGGGAAACGTGTCGGTAAACAATCTTCTGAACGTGAAAACTGTCGCAGAGAGGAGAAACAACATGCTTTGGTTCAGGGCTCCCGAAAAAGTGTACTTCAAAAAAGGATGCCTTCCTGTTGCTCTTGAGGAATTAAAGAGTGTTATGAATAAAAAGAAGGCATTTATCGTAACGGACCAGTTCCTCGGTTCTCACGGATATACGAAACCGGTTACCAATAAACTGGAAGAGCTCGGCATCGAGCATGCCACATTTTCAAATGTTGCTCCGGATCCCACGCTTGCCTGTGCGCTGGAAGGTGTTGCACAGATGAGAGCGTTCGCACCGGATACGATCATTGCGATCGGCGGCGGTTCCGCTATGGATGCCGCAAAGATCATGTGGGTCATGTATGAACATCCCGAAGTTGATTTCATGGACATGGCAATGCGTTTCATGGATATCCGCAAACGTATCTATACTTTCCCGCACATGGGAGAGAAGGCTTACTTCATTGCGGTGCCGACATCTGCAGGAACAGGTTCGGAAGTAACGCCGTTTGCCATTATTACGGATGAAAAGACCGGAATCAAATATCCGCTTGCCGATTATGAGCTGATGCCCAAAATGGCAATTGTCGATGCGGATATGATGATGGATGCTCCGAAGGGGCTTACCAGTGCCTCCGGCATTGACGCCGTTTCCCATAACCTGGAAGCGCTGGCCAGTGTCATGGCTACCGATTACACGGACGGAATAGCCATTCAGTCCTTAAAGACCATATGGGAATATCTTCCGAGAGCCTATGAAAACGGTCCGAACGACCCGGAAGCCAGGGAGAAGATGGGAAATGCCGCCACGATGGCAGGCATGGCTTTTGCAAATGCCTTCCTGGGTGTCATGCATTCCTGTGCACACAAGCTCGGTGCCTTCCATCATCTTCCTCACGGAATATGCAATGCCCTTATGATGGAACAGGTGATCCGTTTCAATTCTTCGGAAGTACCGACCAAGATGGGAACCTTCCCGCAGTATGATCATCCGAAGACGCTTCACAAATATGCGGAAGCTTCCAGAGCCCTCGGCTTCGGCGGCAAGACGGATGAAGATAGCGTCGAAAACCTGATCAAAGAGATCAAGATCCTGCAGGACAAGATCGGGATCAAGAAGACCATAAAAGACTACGGCATTGACGAGAAGTATTTCCTTGACAATCTGGACGCTATGACGGAACAGGCGTTTGACGACCAGTGCACGGGCGCAAATCCGAGATATCCGCTGATGAGCGAGATCAAACAGATGTATCTGAACGCTTATTACGGAACTAACGAAAAAGTCTGACGGAGAGAAGGGAGAAAATCATGAAACTTGAAAAGGTAATCGCCGTTCGCACAGCAAAAACCGTTTACAGAGACGGTGACAAGGCCATCAAAGTCTTTAATAAAGATTACTCCATGGCGGATATCCTGAACGAAGCTTTAAACCAGGCAAGAGTGGAAGAGACAGGTCTCAAAATTCCGAAGCTCCTGGAAGTAACGACAATCCAGGGAAAACCTGCGATCGTCTCGGAATTCATCAGCGGGAAGACGCTGGAACGCCTGATGGAGGAAAATCCCGAAAAGGAAGACGAATATCTCAACCTTTTCGTGGATATCCAGATGGAGATCCATTCCAAAAAGGCGCCTCTTCTGAACCGCCAGTACGATAAATTTGACCGCAAGATTTCCATGTCATCCTTTGATGCCACAACCCGCTATGATCTTCATTCCAGGCTGGACGCCATGAAGAAGCATGACAAGATCTGCCACGGAGATTTCAATCCCAGCAATATCATCATTACGAGGGATAAAACCGCATACATCCTTGACTGGGCGCATGCGACCCAGGGAAATGCAAGCGCGGATGTCGCACGTACGTACCTTCTGTTCTGGCTTCAGGGAAAGATTGCCCTGGCGGATAAATATCTTGATCTGTTCTGTCAGAAGAGCGACACAGCCAAGCAGTATGTCCAGAAATGGATGCCGATCGTTGCTGCATCCCAGTCCGTTAAAGGAAAACCGGAAGAGAAGGAATTCCTTGCAAGCTGGGTAAATGTAGTTGACTATGAATAAACAGGGGAGGAAACAATGGTAAAAGTCGTTGTCTGCATCGGAAGCGCATGCCATGTAAAAGGCTCTAAACAGGTGATCGAAAGCCTGCAGTATCTGATCCGGGAAAAGGAACTGGGCGATCAGATTGACCTGGCCGGAACATTCTGCACGGGAAACTGTAAAAAGGGAGTCTGCGTGACAGTGAATGATAAACTGTATTCGGTATCGCCGGAAACCACGGAAAAATTCTTCAAGACCACGGTTCTCGATGCCGTGAAAAAAGACAAACCTGCAAAGCATCCCGTTCCGAAGAAAGTCAAATAAACGGCAGGTACGGTACGGATTCATTCAATCAAAATAATTTGTTCAACAGGGAAGGACTGTTCTTACGGAATGGTCCTTCCTTTTTATTTCCGTAAATTTCTGTGGAAAAACCGGCAGGAGTGTGGTATATTACCGATAAGGAACTATTCGCGAAACCCAGGTTATAAAAAGCGGTCCCGACATTCGGGACCGCAATTTTTTTTGTCAAAAGGAGACAATATGAAAATTAAAATTGTAGGTATTCAGAATGTTGATTATAAATCTAAAAAGACTGGGAAAGATGTTAAAGGTCATAATTTATATTGCGTATATGATGAGGCATCTCCGTCATTAGTAGGACAGAAAACAGAATCCTTCTGGCTTCGGAATGATTTGCAGGTTGATAGTTTTAAACCCGGAGATAACGTGAATGTGTATTTCGATCGTTTTGGACATATAGAAAGTATTGGTAAATAAATGTACGGCGAGGAACTCGAAAACGGAGAAGTAACTGCTGAGGTTTCAACTCCTTCCGATATTCCGGGATTAACATCTGCTAATTTTATTCCGAGTGCTTCATTCTATGCAACTGTTGTATTTTTACTTGCTATGATATTCGGCGCTATGCTAGTCAAAAAATGGTGGTGACTATGGGTGAATATTCCGACATTATGATATTTGGTATTGCTTTAGGTTTTGGGATTCAGATTATATGCTCATTATTTGTTTATTGTGTCATGTCAATATTTAATCTATTTAGGGTATAACGTGCGCGCGTTTACTAATAAAAAATATTATGAAAGGAGAAAATATGAATAATACCTTTAAGAAAGTAACTGCTGTGGCTATGGGGATTGCAACTGCTATTGGTACGACATTTGCAGCGTTTGCGGAAGGTACTGATGCTGTTCAGACTGCGCTTTCGTCTGGTGCAACGAGTGTTAGTACATCTCTGACTAACACTCTGACAACTGTGCTGCCTATTGCGCTCGGTGTCATTGGAGCGGTTCTTGCTGCAAAGTTTGGTATTAGAATTATTAAGTCTTTCATGGCAGGTCGATAAAGCCTATTGCAAGGGGCGCTAATAACGCTCCTTGCTTTTTAAGGGGTTTATTATGAAACTATTTAAGCGTATTTTATCCATTTTTATTTCATTAGCATTGGTCTTAACATTAACTCTTAGCAATCCTAAAAAGGTATATGCTGTCGTTGGTGTAGACGATGCTTTTTTAGTTTATGTATTGGCTGCTGCAGCTGCTGCAGGTTGTTCTTATTACGTTACTGAGAATACTCTTAGTGATTCTCAACTAAAGAATACTGTATCAACATTACTTAATAATTCTAAAACTATGTCAAATGATTTAAAAACCCTTGCTGCAGCGCAAGGTGTAACTGCTACATGGGATTCTAGCGTTACAACTGCTGCTTCATTCGCTGAAGCTGCTCAAGCTGCAAAAGATTTGCAACAAAAAGATTTAACGGATGCTCAATTGGAAGATTTAAGACGTGCATATTGTGCAGAACATGGTTTAGACTATGATACTCAATATGGTTCTAATAATAACAATCAAGATAATAATAAAAAGTTTCTTCAAACAACTGCAACATATTTTATTACAAGAGAAGCCGTTCAACAAATGACGGAAAACGGTGGTTATACTGGCGGTAAAATTGGGTTAACTGGTGAGTTTATAGCTGCAGTTGCATCTATTGTTGTACCAGCTATTGCAGCCGGAATTTCAGGTTTTCAAAATTTAACTAGTGTATCATTAGCATCTTATGGTTCATCACATGATCAGACTGCGTCAAGCAATTTTAATAATTTTACTAGCACACTATCTTTAGCAGGAACTGTTGATTGTACTAAAACTGGTTCTACGGCTTTTGAAAAGTTTAAATTTTATAGTGATTCTCCGGGTACTTTATTTATAGTTAAATATCCCGGCGGTTGGTCATTGAGTGGTTCCGTTGCTTGTCAAACTGAGATATGTCAATTAGATGGATATAATACTTCATCGGGTAGTGTTTATTATAGTCATTGGGGAATTTCTTCTAAAACAGCTAATTCACAAATGTTTGCACAAAATGGTGGAGTTTATGATGTTTTTAATACTACATTCCCTGTATATACGGCTGATACATATGATGCTTTTATCAATGGTACTTATATTAAAGCTGCTACGACATTTAAGGGTACATCTCCATTAACATTACCTTATCAAAATTATGATAATGCTAATAGGGTTGTTGAGGTTCCTGCTGATGCTGTTTCTTCATTAATTCCGGGAACAGCTGCAATTCCTTCTGATTCTGCTGCTGCTCAAACTCAATTAAATGATGTTGTTTCTCAATATCAAGTACAAGCTGAACCAACTGAAACTGAGACTGAAACGGAAACTGAAACAGAATCACAAACAGAATCTGTGACATCTTCTGAAACTGCAGCTGATGTTGATGTTAGTAAGGAAGTTTTTGGTATTGATTTAGGTTTGCAGAATAAATTTCCTTTCTGTATTCCATGGGATTTATACAATGGTTTTAAATCGTTATCAACTAATTCAATAGAACCGAAGTGGACTATTCCTTTAAGAATTGGTTCTATTGGTTCATGGCAAGGTATTAGTTATGATTTTATTTTAGATATGACAGATAGTAAATATGCTGATTTAATCAAACTGGTTCGTTATAGCACTCTTATTATGTTTTTGTTCGGTCTTATATTTATAACTAGAAAAATTATAAAGGGGTAAAATTATGATTATTCAGATTGATTGCGATGCGTATTTAACTAAAATTATTGAAAAGGCAACTGAAAACAGAAATGGAAGATTTCCTGATGATTATTTTTTCTATCATTGTTTAGGTCTTAATACTATGAAAATGCATTATGAAATTGAGGTGTTAAAAGATGGCTGCATTACTGATTAAAAAGGCTGCATTTTTTATTATTGCTGCTATTGTTGTTGCTTTATTACCTGCTTCGCCTTTCACTGCATTTAGTAGCATTATTCAACAACTGCCTTTTATTGGCTATGTGAATTATTTTATCCCGATAGGGACAATTCTTTCTATTATGGAAGCGTGGCTCGCTGCAATCACGGTATATTATATTTATATGCTTGTTCTTCGCATGATTAAATTAGAATAGTTGCAATTATCTAAAATTAGGTCGAAAGGCGGGGGCATCGCCGGGGGGACCGCCTTACGGAGATAAAATATGATTTATTTATATGAAGGAACGCCGGGTAGTGGTAAAAGTTATCATGTTGCTAAAACTGTATGTCAACAACTAAAATTTGGTCGAAATGTTATAGCTAATTTTGATTGTAATGCTGAAATGGTAAAGGATTTTAAAGGTAAATTTATATATGTTGATAATTCAGATTTATCTGTTGATTATTTAATTGATTTTGCTAAAAATAATCATAGGTTAAAAAATGGTCATATCTCAGAAGGTCAAACTTGGTTAGTTATAGATGAATGCCAGATAATATTTAATTGTAGGTGTTGGAATGATAAACAGCGTTTAAGGTGGTGTACTTTCTTCACTCAGCATCGAAAGTTTGGTTATAATGTGATTTTGGTTACTCAAAATGACAGGATGATTGATAGAGCTATAAGGTCATTAATTGAATACAATGTTATACATCGAAAGATTACTAATTACGGTATTTTAGGCTTAATTATAAGATTATTTGCATTAGGTCAACCGATATTTGCTTGTGTTGAAATGTGGACAGGAATTAATGAAAAAGTAGATAGTTATTTTATTCGTGGAAACAAAAGATATTATCGTTTTTATGATTCGTATAAACTCTTTGACGGCGCTGTTGCGGATCCTTTAAGGGGTGGCGCAGCCGGGGTACCTTTAAAGGCTCCGCAATCAGACTGATAACGACTTTCGGGTTAGTGTAATTACCCGAAAGTCCGTGTATTTTTACAATGAAAGGATTATATGCTTTATTATTATAAACCTTTCATATCTAGGGATTATATATATTCATGTGACGGTTTAAGGATTAAATTTGTTTTAAACAATTTACCTGATGTAAAAAATCTAATGATATATTTAGATAAAATTGGCGGTGATTATTATAAATCAACAAGACATTTTACATTTCAAAATTTGTTTGTTTTTAATACTGGTATTACTTCTATATCTGTTGGTTTGGGTTTTATCTCCGATAAAGTAAAAGTAAAAGAGGGATTTATTGATTTCAATCCTAACAAAATATTTGGAAGTTTTTATAATGAATACCCGGTTTTAAATCATGATGAAGATATAGATAATCCTTTTCTACATAGTAATAATTTAAAAAAAACTGTTTTAGATATATTGGAAACTATCAAAAGTTATTCACATGAATATTATGTTCTTAGATATGATTTAGCTGTTGATATTCCATGTTCCAGAACAGATATATTTTTAATAAAGGACCGTAGAAAGTATTTACAATTCAGAAAGTCAAATGAAGATATAACAGAATACTTAGGCGCTCGTTCTTCTGCGGGTTACGTTAAAATCTACAATAAAATGATAGAATCTGAATTAACTTTTAAATTAACAAGAATTGAAGTGACAGAAACTAATTTTAATTATGATGAAGCTGTTAAGGAATTTCCTGATATATATTTTAGGTGTAATGATTATAGTGATTCCGTGTTGTTTGATTGTCTCAATTATTTGCCTGTTGATATGTTCAATTTATTTTTTAGTAGATTAAATTATAGAACTAGGCAAAAATATATAACAACATATGAAAAGCAGAAGATTAAACTTAATAAAGCTTCATTTAAAGCAATAACTGATAATATATTTAATTTGGTGGGGTGTAAAAATGAATATGACTCCTGATGAAAAGTTATATCTTTTTAAAACGCTTTCAAAGCGTAAGGAAGCTTTAGAAAATAATATTGATAAGTGGTACAGAATTATTGAAGTAAATGGCGCTATTGATAAAATAGCCGATAATAAAGGTGAATTAGTGCTTGTTTCTCGGTTATTAGACAAGGTTTCTGCTGATGTATTTATGTCAAGGCTAAAGAAAGAAATAGCTGTTATAAGAACTAATGATTTAATTAGTTCTGAAACTGTTTTACCTAATGCAAGATAATATTAGTAATACAATTACAAATAAATAGCTGAATGATAATATAGTAAACTGAAATTTAGTTATAACTATGTAGTCGTCACTATTATCATAATTCGAAAGATTTTCTATGTCTTTTTTTGTAAGGTGGTGGAAGATTTGCATATTGTTCCTTTCTTTTTCATTCATAGATATATGATAGCATATAAAGTTAAAATTAGCATATTGACATAATAAAATACTAGTGTTATTGTAATCTTGTCGGAACTATTCGCGAAACCCAGGTTTAACGAATAGTTATCAGGGAAAAAGCCCGGATTTAAGGCATTTCCCGGAAAGCGCCCAATATGCAGCTTCAGAGGCTTTACAGTCTTACCAGGCAGGCAATCCAGGATTATGACATGATTTCCGACGGTGACCGCATCGCCGTCGGTCTGTCCGGCGGCAAGGATTCCCTGACGCTTCTTTACGCGCTGGCCGGCCTGCGGTCATTCTATCCGAAGAAATTTACGCTGGAAGCCATTACGGTTGATCTCGGCTTCGGCGGGTTTGATGTGTCGGCCGTTAAAAAGCTCTGTGAGCGATTTTCAGTTCCTTATACGTGTATTTCCACGCAGATCGGGAAAATTCTGTTTGAGGCGCGTAAGGAAACGAATCCGTGCTCCTTATGTTCGACGCTCAGAAAAGGCGCGCTGAACAAAACGGCCCTGGCGCACGGCTGCCGTAAAGTCGCCTATGCGCATCACAGGGACGACATTGTTTCCACGATGCTGATTTCCCTTTTGTATGAGGGACGTTTTCACAGTTTCAATCCCAAAACGTATCTGGATGATTCCGGGATCACGGTTATCCGTCCGCTGATGTATGTGTCTGAGGCGGATATAATCGGCTTCAAACGCCTGTATGAACTTCCGGTGCTGAAGAATCCCTGCCCGGCTGACGGAAAAACGAAACGCGAATATGTTAAAATATTAACAAAACAGCTGGAGAAGGAAAATCCGGGTGCACGGGAACGAATGTTTCATGCCATACTGGAAAAAGGTTTTGAACCGTATAAAATGCCGGAAAACAACAACGGTCAGGAAGCGGATCATCAGGAGGCGGATCATGGCTGAATTAAGCTACAGCGAACAGATCGACAGGGATAATATAGAGCATTTGCGGGAACTCCTCTCTTCTCTTCCCTATTACTGCAAGGAATTTTTCAGAGGGATTGAAAACCGTACGCAGTCGCGTACCAGGATTGCCTACGCGTATGATCTCAGAATTTTCTTTTCCTTCCTCATGAATGAAAATCCCGAGATTAAAAAATGCGGGGACATGAAAAATATTTCGCTGGAAATGCTGAGCAGCCTGCATCCCGGCGACATAGAGGAATATCTGGATTATCTCAAATACCGTCAGGACGATGAAGACCGCGGCGGTGTCCTGAACAAGGAAACCGGCATCAAGAGAAAGCTTTCCTCCCTGAAAAGTTTCTACAATTATCTTTACCGTAAGGAAATGGTGGACAACAATCCGGCGGCCCGGGTAGGCGTTCCCAGGCTTCATGAAAAGGAAATCATCCGGCTTGACGTGGATGAAGTGGCGGAAATGCTCGATGAAGCCGAAAGCGGTGACAAACTGACCGAGAAGCAGAAATCCTATCATGAAAAGACCAAGTTGAGGGACCTTGCCATTCTGACGCTGTTGCTCGGGACCGGGATCCGTGTTTCCGAATGCGTGGGCTTAAACATAAAGGATGTCGATTTCAAGAACGACGGGATCCGTGTCCACAGAAAAGGCGGCAAGGAACAGATCGTTTATTTCGGGGATGAAGTGGAAAAGGCCCTGCACGATTATATGGGGGAAAGAATGCATCAGCTGCCGGAACAGACGGACGACGCCCTTTTTCTTTCACTGCAGAACAGGAGGCTGAATACGCGAAGCGTTGAAAATCTGGTGAAGAAATATGCCAGGATCGTCACGCCGTTAAAGCACATTACGCCTCATAAGCTCAGGAGTACTTACGGCACGGAACTCTACCATGAAACTGGCGATATTTACCTTGTGGCGGATGTCCTGGGACACAGCGACGTAAACACCACCAAAAAGCATTACGCTGCGCAGCAGGATGACCGCCGGCGCAGCGCAAGGAACAAAGTAAAATTAAGGGAAATGGAATAAGATTTTTAATTGACGAACGGTTCTTTTTGAAGCGTACAGTACGATGACTGGCCGCCGTAATTGGTGTTCAGGCCGTCCAGATACCATTTTCCGTCGTATTTTACAAGTGTGGCGCCGCCGTAATATTTGTCTCCGTTCCACTGATAGGTGACCTGATAATCCTCATAGTCATCATAGCCGTACACTTTCTCACGGGATTTGAGGGCATTCTGACCGGATGAACTTTTCTGCTGATCCTCATTGGCCAGTTTCATGCTGACATATTTGAAACTGCTGAGATCGGGCGTGGTAAGGTCCTTTTCCACATCAGAGGATGTAACTCCGGAATTGTTTAACATAACCATCTTTCCAGACAGATATGTATCTGTATCTGCTGTAAGACTCAGACACATTAAATTGATATTCATCAGACTCCGACTCCGGAACAATGTGATATTGTATGCCTTTTCCATAGAGGATTTTGCCGGAAGAAACATCGATAAATTATATACCTTCGCCCGGTCCGTCATGGACTTGAAATTAAAATTGTCCATTTCATGATGAATCGCAAACACCTGCAGCGCACCGTCTGGATCGCCTTTGGCTATCTGTCCCGCAAAATATTTGACGCATTCTTCCTGCGTCTTAAATCCGAGATCCGGTTTATCGTTTATGGAATATGCACCCTGTCCTGAAGATTTTCCACCGAAAGATCCGCCTTTCAGCAGGAAAATACAGAAAACCGCAAGGGCGGCCGTTGTCACGAGAAACAGCAGCGCAAGCGGCGTAAATACAGATTTCTTTGGTGATTTTCCGGCATGCTTTACTGGATTTCCCGGTACACTGCCGGATGAAAGCACAGGATTTACCGGTACGTTTCCGGATTGAATAACAGGATTCGCCGGTATGTTGCCCGACTGAGAAGCGGAATTCCGGCTGCCTTCAGTGCATTCGGCTCCGCATACCGTACAGAACCTTGAATTATCCGGAATCTGAGAACCGCAGTTTTTACAGATCATATCTCTGCCCCCTGTTTATATTAATGTTTTGTAATCTGCTATCATATATCTTTTTATATCATGGCACTCCTGTATGTAAATGGCAAGAAGAAATATTTAAAAAACCGGCATCCGTTTTCAATACGGCTGCCGGCAGATCCTGTCTTGCCTGAGATTTTCCTATCTGGTTTTCTTTCTGGTTCTGATTCCTGCACTGATGATTTTCTGAATTATTCTTTATAATATTTTACAGTAAGATAGCATCCCGGATGAAGCCTGGTGCCTTCGATCCCGTTGATTTCCCGTATTTCGGAAATATAGTCATCCCGGTTTTCTAAGTCACTGTTATTATAGCGGTCGGCTATTTTTTCCCATGTGTCCTGCTGTGAAATCTTGATGCTGGTATAAAAGGCCTCAGGAGCCTTTTGAACGGTTTTTTCACCGGCAACGACTGTTAACGCATGCCCCAGAAGAAGAACGGTAAAAACCGCCGCTGCAGCCGCAATGATCAGGTATTCCCGGAAAGAGCCTTTTTTATGCGATGACAATGCTTTCATATGACGCCCCCGTAAATGAAATTCAGAACATCTGTTCTGTATATATCTTACGCCACGAACGTATGTTTGTCAATACGCAATCGAACAAAAGTTTGCATTTTCCGTACAGACGTGCTATTATCATTTCAGAAGTTTCAGCAGGAGGTGGATCATGGCGAAGGGAAATATAACGCAGAAACAGCAGGAAATCCTTGATTTCATTAAAGAAACCATATTGAAAAAAGGCTATCCGCCGGCCGTGCGCGAAATCTGCGAAGCCGTGCATTTAAGATCGACATCTTCCGTTCACGCCCATCTGGAAACACTTGAAAAGAACGGTTATATCCATAAGGATCCCACCAAACCAAGAACCATTGAGATCGTGGATGACACGTTCAATCTGACAAGGCGGGAAATAGTCAATGTTCCTGTGATCGGCCGTGTCGCGGCAGGAGAGCCCATTCTTGCGGAAGAAAACATAACGGATTACTTCCCTGTTCCCGTCGATCTCCTTCCGAACGAGGAAACCTTTATGCTCAAGGTAAAAGGGGATTCCATGATAAATGTCGGCATCTTTGACGGCGACAATGTGATCGTGTCCAGGCAGCGCACGGCAAGCAACGGTGAAATCGTTGTGGCAATGGTCGAGGACGGGGCCACGGTCAAGCGCTTCTACAAGGAAAACGGTCACTACCGTCTGCAGCCGGAAAATGATTTCATGGATCCGATCATCGTAAACGAAGTGACCATTCTCGGAAAGGTGATCGGTCTCATCCGTATGATGTAGTCTTCCGGCTTTCCCTAAAATTCAGGATTAAAAAGAGTTGGTTTACATAAAAATATTATGTAAACCAACTCTTTATTTTCACTGTTTCGTTCTGAAATTTTTTTACTGTTATCTGAAAATTTTACAGGCTGTCGGCATCTTCGATCTGTTTGCCGTCCATCCATATTCTTTCCAGATTGTAAAATCTGCGGTCCTTCTGATTGAATATGTGGATGACGATATCCGCATAGTCCAAAAGGATCCAGCTTCCGGAACGGTATCCTTCCACATCCTTCGGTTCTCTCCCGCTTTCGGTAAAACGCCTTTCTATTTCATCGGCGATCGCCTGTGTCTGAATGATATTGTTCCCGCTTGCGATAATAAAATAATCCGCTATCACGGAAATACCCCTGATGTCGATGATCTTGATCTGCTCGCCTTTTTTGTCCTTGATTGCCGCAACGGCACTTTTAACCATTTCTTCAGATGTCATGCGTTCCGTTCTCCTTTAGCCAGTCGTAACATGTTTTTGTCATTTGATCGATAAAGTATCCTTTTTGCTCAAGATAGATAAGTGTATCTCCCGTGATCTTGAAAATGCAGGCGGTAAGATCCTGAAAAGCCAGCGGCCTGACAATATTCAGGTTATCGGATTTGTACCGGTTCGGCTCAATGTAATCTGCCGTGAAAATGATTTTTTCCAGCAGGTTCATGTCCGGTTTTCCCGTCGTATGCCAGCGGATGGCATCCAGGATTTCCCTGTCATGTACGTCGTATACTTTTTCGGCAAGGGAAGGACCGTAAATCGCATGAAGTATCTGCGGGGCTTTCTTCTCTTCTTCTCCGAGCGGGAATCCTTTTTCCATACAGACTTTCAGGAGTTCCTTGTCCTTATACTGCTTGGCACAGTCGTGGAGAAGTCCTGCCGTTTCCGCTTTCAGGGGATCTGCATCGTACCGCATGGCAAGACAGGCGGCCGTATAGGCAACACCCAGCGTGTGCTGGTAACGCGCATCGCTCAGGTTCTTTTTGAGTTTTTCCCTTATTTTTGCTATATCATCCCTGTCCATGGTACAGATGATGCTCCTTTATATATTCCGATACAGTCGGAGGAATGAACTCTTCCGCCTTTTTCTTATCCTCATGCAGCATTTTCCGGATGTGTTCGGAAGAAATATCGATTTCCTCCGCCCTTATAAAACCGACTCTGGCGCCGTATTTAGTCTTTAAGTATTCTGCCTGCTGCGTAAGCGTTGTCCTGTTTTTATCGTAATCCCGGTCCGCGACGATCAGGTCGGATATCCGCATCACGGTCTCAGGGTGATACCAGGTGGCTATTTCGTAAAAAGAATCAGCACCAAGGATAAAGCTGAATTCCGTATCCGGATACAGACGGATAAGTTCGGTAAGCGTTTCCGCCGTATAGGATTTGCCGCCTCTCTTTGATTCAAAGTCCGAGCAGACAAATTCCGGGTAAGGTTTTATGGCAAGCTTTACCATGGCCATGCGGTCTTCATAACCGGTTATGAAATGATCCGTTTTATGCGGTGGATTGTATGCCGGCATAAACCATATACAGTCCAGCGGAAACTGATGGGATGCATTCTCCGCAAGCTTGAGATGACCGTTATGCACGGGATCAAAGGTACCGCCCAGTATGCCGATTCTTTTCATACAGCCTTCCTCCGGTGTTATTTCGGAAGTATGATCTTCCTTTTCTCCGGAATTTTTGCCGGCCGGTAAAGCACGATCTTTTTCCCGATCACCTGAACCAGCTCGCTCCTGGTCCTTCCGGCCAGTGCTTCCGCAATCTCCTGCGGGTCATCCCCGCAGTTTTTCAGTACGGAAATTTTAACAAGCTCTCTTTTGGCAAGCGCTTCCGATACTGCTTCCGTAAGCTCAGGCGTAAGAGTCTGTTTGCCGACCTGAAATATGGAGTTTTCACTCATGGCAAGACTTTTCAGATAGGCACGCTGTTTGCTTGTACTGATGTATTTTTTCCCGGCATCTGACATTTGTTTTCTCCCCGTTACCTGTAATAATCAAATTCGTGGCCGTACATTCTGACCGTATCCCCTTCGCGGATCCCGTTCTTTTCCAGATCGTCAAGGATACCGCTGGTCTTCAGAAACTTCTGGAAAAAGTCAAATCCTTTTTCCGACTGCAGATTCGTGTATCCGAACATTTTTTCTATCCTGGGGCCTTCAACCACAAACACGCCGTTTTCATCTTTCTTCACCGTGTAGGGGAGATCGGAATCACTTGAATAATCAACTTCCATCTCCGGTTCGAAAACGACCGGCTTTCTGTCCATTGTTTTCAGTATACTCCAAATTTCGGAAATCAGCTCTTTTATTCCGGCACCGCTGACGCCGGAAACGGCACATACCTTTGTACCCGGTTCAAACTCTTTTCTGATCTTGCCCAGAGGATCGTCCATGTCCGGTGTGATGCAGTCGGTCTTGTTCGCTGCGATAATGCGCGGCTTTTCAAGGAGTGCCTTGTCATATTTTTCAAGTTCCTTCAGAATTGTACGGATATCGGAGACAGGATCTCTTCCTTCCGTGGATGCGGCATCCGCAACGATCACGAGGATCTTGGTCCGCTCTATATGCTTCAGGAAATTATACCCCAGACCCACGCCTTCCGAGGCTCCCTCGATCAGTCCGGGCATATCCGCCATGACAAAACCGTTCCCGTCCCCTAAATCCACAACGCCGAGATGCGGTGTGATCGTGGTAAACGGATAATTTGCAATTTCCGGCCGTGCGTTGCTGACACGGGAAAGAAGCGTGGATTTCCCCGCATTGGGGAATCCGATCAGACCCACATCCGCAATGATCTTCAGTTCAAGCTTTACGGAAAGTTCCTTGCCGGGCTGTCCCGGTTTGGCGTAGTTTGGTGCCTGCATGGTGGGTGTTGCAAAATTCATGTTTCCGAGCCCGCCTTTTCCGCCTCTTAAAATGACCACATGCCTGTTGTTTCCCGACATGTCCGCAATGATCTTTCCCGATTCCGCATCACGGATGACGGTTCCCTCCGGAACCTTTATGATCATGTCGTCACCGTCTTTTCCGTGGCATTTTCTTTTTTCGCCCGGTTCTCCGGCGGCAGCGCAAAACTTTCTGTTCTGACGGAAATCGGACAGCGTATTCAGGTTGTCGGTGATCTCAAATATGATATCGCCGCCTTTTCCTCCGTCTCCTCCGTCTGGTCCTCCGGCAGGGACAAACTTTTCACGGCGGAAACTGACATGTCCGTCGCCGCCCTTTCCGGATTTTATGATGATCTGTGCTGTATCCTGAAACATGGAATACCTCGCTGTTTCTGTAAAGATGAGGCTTCATACAAAATGTATGAAGCCTCATCCGATTACTCGCTCTGCAAATGGAATTTTATTTCTCGGCTGCCTTTTCTTCGCTGGGATAAACGGAAACCTGAGTCCGGGTCTTTCCGGATCTCTCGAATTTCACGACTCCGTCCACCTTGGCAAACAAGGTATCATCTCCGCCTCTTCCAACATTTACACCCGGATGAATATGGGTACCGCGCTGTCTGTAAAGAATATTTCCGGCAAGAACATGCTGTCCGTCCGCTCTTTTGGCACCGAGACGCTTGGACTCGGAATCACGGCCGTTCTTTGTGGAACCGACTCCCTTTTTATGCGCATGCAGCTGCAGGTTTAAAGTAAAAATCATTTTTCCGCCTCCTGATCCTTGATCATCAGATAATGTTCCCCGTAAGTTTCCATGATCCATCTGAAGCCGAGAATGCATGACCTCAGAAGAACACGGGCTTCTCTGTTTTCGGTATTGTCCAGCCGGAAGGAAAACTTTCCTTTTTCATCATCCTTTTCGCATCTGAACTCTGCGTCTGTCAGCTCTGAGACGGAATTCGCAAGATTCTGTTCGAGAATGCTTACCGCGGAACAGATAATGTCTTTTCCTTCCTCATCATAGCCCGAATGACCTTCCGTATCGAAACCGATTTCAGAATTTCTTTTGTTTTTATATACAGTAATCCTGATCATGACATTCAGGCGTTGATCTTGTCGATCTTAACCTGCGTATAAAGTTGTCTGTGACCGTTCTTTTTGTGATATCCGAGTTTTCTCTTGTAACGGTATACAAGGACTTTCTTTTCCTTGGCTTCTTTCAGTACCGTAGCGGAAACCGTTGCGCCTTCCACTGTGGGACATCCGATCTTGAGATCTCCGTCATTCACGGCAAGAACCTGATCAAACGTAACGGAACTTCCCGCATCGACGCCCATCTTTTCAACCTTAATGATATCGCCTTCTGATACTCTGTACTGCTTACCGCCTGTAGCAATAATCGCGTACATACTGGCACCTCCTGTTCTATCATTACTCGCCAACTTCGGCGCTCCGTCAAATACCGGAAACTTACGGCCCCATTGAGCGGCATACCTTGGAATAATAGCATTGAATTGTCGGGTTGTCAATAAAAATCGGCGTTCTGCCGGGGTTCAGACAGGATGCGAAACAACGGCGGAGAATTTCCCCTTCCATATAAGCGGCTCATTATGGAACGGGATGATCATATGCATGTTTTCGGACACCGGCGTATTTCCGATCTCCCCCTCACCTTTTAAAATGCTTGCGATTTCAAAAGAACATCCGGGCAGGTCCGTGTATGACCCGTCGATATCCAGTCTTTTCAGCGCGTAGTACGGGCAGGCGACAAGATCAGTTTCCGTACCGAAATCCGTCTTGCGCACGGTCGGCTTCGTTTCATCCGGAACAAAGGGGGCCCGGATGCAGGCTATGCTCTGTTCCACATGAAGCTGCCGCGGCTTCCCGTCTTTTTTCCTTCCGTAGTCATAGACCCGGTATGTGATATCGGAATTCTGCTGCGTTTCCAGGATACGGCTTCCGCCCTTGATCGCATGGACCGTTCCGGCATTGATCTGGAAGAAATCACCGTCATGGAGAGGAATTTCCCTCAGGAATTTCTTCCATTCCCCGTTCCGGATCATATGCTCCATTTCCGCCTTGTCCTTTGCGTTGTGCCCTATGATGATCGTTGTACCGGGGGCGCAGGAAAGAATGTACCAGCATTCGTTTTTGCCGAGAGAGCCGTTCTCGTGGGCTCTTGCGTAATCATCGTCCGGATGCACCTGAATGCTTAAGTCTTCCCTTGCGACGATGATCTTGGTCAGCAGGGGGAATTTGTCTCCTGCCCTGTTGCCGAAAATTTCCCTGTGTTCTTTCCAGAGGGAGCTCAAACTTCTGCCGTCATATACCCCGCCCTGTACGATGCAGTCGGCACCGGGGTATGCGGAAACGCACCAGTACTCCATGCCCCAGATATATTCCTTTTCCACGGGAATAAGACGTATGCAGTCTGTCATAAAATTTCCTTTCTGTGTCCGGAGATCAGACCTTCATCTGTTCGGAAAAAGGTTTTCCCGTTTTTCTTCTTACGATCTCGGCAATATCCAGCGAAGTCATGTCGACGGCGGAAGTTTCTACGGGATCCCCTGACAGCAGTGTGTTCAGGTCTTTCAGAAGGTCTTCCTTTTCCTCCGGCGTCTTCATATTGATGAAATCCACCATGACAATTCCGGAAATATTCCGGAGTCTCAGCTGTCTTGCAATTTCGGCCGCGGCCTCCCTGTTTGTCTTCAGGATGATATCTTCCCTTGTTCCCTTCCGGTCGGTTTTCCCGGTGTTGACGTCGATCACCGTCATGGCTTCCGTCGGTTCGATCACAAGATAGCCGCCGTCCTTCAGCCAGACTTTTCCGGAAAGTGCTTCATCGGCAATCGTTTCCAGGGAATAAAGTTTCATGAGCGGCAATGTTTCGTCTGCGTAAAGGCGGCATTTTTCGGAATACCGGTTCAGGGTTTCCGATACCGCCGGGATATCCGTCACGGCTTCCGCCTGACCGGAGTCAAGTACCTTTTCGGCAAGATACTGCCAGAACGGCTCCGCTTCCTTTACGAGGCAGGGCGCCTTCCGCATGGAACAGCGGTTCAGGAAATCCCAGTTGGAGGCTTCCCGGAAGACGGAAGAACACACGGCATTTTTGGTCTTCACCGCATCCTTCTTTACTTTAACGAGAATCTCGTCCCCCTCTTTCAGACGGTCATGCTTTTTCCCGTCCAGATAAACCGGACCGCTTTTTTCATCCAGGCTGAAATAGGCAGGGGTCTCTTCTCCGATATCGACAAACGCCGCATCGATATTCGAAACGATATGCCTGACTCTTCCTGCATAGATATTTCCGACCAGCGAACTTTTTCCCTTCTCGAAATTAAGCTGAACGGCCTTTTCCCCGCAGAAAAGGCAGGTCAGAATGCCGTCCTTGAATGAAGCTATGACAAGTCTGTCAGAAATCGTTTCCATATTCATCCAGTCTTCTGTGCCCGCTGTCATATATTTCCGTCCTGTCGATGCGGACCCCTGTTCCGGAAAAAAGTGCGGCAGCTTTGCCGTTTTCCGCAAAATATTTGATGACGGTCTGCGGCTTCAGGTTTCCGTTGCTTCCCTGTGCGATATTCATGAAGATAAATCCATCCGAAATTTTAAGTTCATTGATCATCGGGCGGATATCGGTATCCTTCTCTCCCTTGGACGTAACTTTCATGACATGGGCGGATTCTTTCCCGAGAAGTTCCGCAATATCTTCTTTCACCGATTCTGTCTCTTCTTCGGTCGGCGTTTTCGGAAAGATGATCCGGTAATCCGCGGAAGCAACCGATGCCATGGCGTTTTCCGTATCGTCGGGAATGGCGCGGTAACTTAAAATTTTCATTCCTTCCGCCATGACGCCGTTCAGCAGACGGACGCATTCCTCCGAGGACATACTCTTCTGCTTTTCATCCACAGTCTCGATATCCATGTATTCCCCGAAGCCGTTGATACCCATTCCGAGAGGCGCGGCAAATGACATGATCTGATGCGGGGAAAATCCCTCGCTGTAGCGGATGGGGATTTCCGCCCTCCTCATGGCTTTCTGGAAATAACGCATGATGTCCAGATGTCCTATGAACCGGAGGAGTCCCTGTTTTTCAAATTTGATTCTTATTTTCAAAGCAGATTCCTCCCCCGTATTTTGCGGCTCCGCATCCCTGGCAGGCGACACTGCAGTTTTCCGTTATGAGAGCCTTCTTCGATTTTTCCCATTCTTTCAGGAGAAAGGTCTTCGTCACGCCGGCATCGATGAAATCCCAGGGGAACTTTTCGTCTGCTTTTCTTTCCCTGATCGTATAGAACTCCGGGTCCGTCCCGCACTCCTTAAAACTGTCGTCCCATTTCACAGGATCAAAGCAGTCGCTCCAGGAGTCGTAAAGCGCCCCCTTCCGGTAGGCTGTCTCAATGACTTTTGCAATTTTTCTGTCGCCCCGTGCAAAAACGCCTTCCAGAATGCTCACGTCCGCATCATGATATTCATAACGCATGCTCTTGAAATTGGTCATCGTGCGGAAGGTATCCTTCACAAAATGGGCACGGTCCAGATATTCGCCTGCGTTGCACATGGAAGCCCACTGAAACGGCGTAAAGGGTTTCGGTACGAAGAAAGAGGAACTTGCCGTGATCTTAAGTCTTCCGTTCCGGTCTTCCTTCGGAATGTCGTAATAGGCTTCCGCTACTTTTTCGCAGAGCTCCGGAATTCCCTTCCGGTCTTCTTCCGTTTCGCCCGGGAGTCCCAGCATGAAATAAAATTTGACTCTGTTCCACCCTCCGTGAAAGGCGCTCATGGAACCGGTCATGATCTCTTCTTCCGTAATGCCCTTGTTGATCACGTCGCGGAGCCTCTGGGTGCCTGCTTCCGGCGCAAAGGTAAGCGAACTTTTCTTGACATCCTGAATTTCGCTCATGATGTCAAGGGAGAAGGAATCTATTCTTAAGGATGGAAGCGAAATGTTGATCTTCCGTTCTTTTGTATACGCGATAAGATGATCCAGAAGTTCCTTTAATCCGCTGTAATCGCTGGAGCTTAAAGAGCTCAGGGAAATTTCATCGTTACCCGTTGCTTTCAGCATTTTTTCCGCGCATTCTGTCAGATAGGAAACGGAATGTTCCCGCTTGGGGCGGTAGACACAGCCGGCCTGGCAGAAACGGCATCCTCTGATGCAGCCGCGCATGATTTCAAGGGCAGTTCTGTCCTGGATGACTTTGATAAACGGCACGATCGGCCTGTCGATAAAGGAAATATCGTCCATTTCCCGTACTACCTGTCTTTCGACCGTGGCAGGGACTCCTTCTTCTTTTGCGCAGAATTCCTTTACGGTGCCGTCTTCGTTGTAGGAAACCTGATAGAGCGAAGGCACATAAATACCGGGAACTGCGGAAGCCCTGCGCAGGAAATCCTTTCTGGATGCTCCCTCTTTTCTGCATTCCTTGTACAGGTCAAACAGCAGGTCATAGGTTACCTCGCCCTCACCGATATAAAACATGTCAAAAAATTCCGCTATCGGCTCCGGATTATAAGTGCACGGGCCGCCCCCTATGACAATGGGATGTTCCTCCGTCCTTTCGGAGGCATGCAGTGGAATCCCGGAAAGGTCAAGAACCTGCAGGATATTCGTATAACACATCTCGTACTGGATGGTAATGCCGAGAAAATCGAATTCCTTCACAGGGCGCTGCGTTTCCAGCGTGAACAGGGGAATCTTTTTTTCGCGCATGATCTTATCCAGATCGGTCCACGGCGAAAACACTCTTTCGCACAGAACATCATCCCTTTTGTTGAACATATCATAAAGGATCTGGATGCCTATATGGCTCATCCCGATCTCATAGACGTCCGGAAAGCACATGGCAATCTCAACATCGACGCTTCCGGGGTCCTTCCTTGTGATGTTGATCTCGTTACCGATATATCTTGCCGGCTTTTCCACGCTTAGCAGAATGTCATCGGACAGAAAAGGCTCTCTCATTTGTCTGACCTCTGTCCGCCTTCTCCGGATTCCCTTCGGATCAGTTCTTCGGTGATATCCTTCCATGTGACGTTCTTCTCCGCCATGAGAACCATGACGTGATACATAAAATCACTGATCTCATACCGGATCTCATCGGGATTCGGATTCTTTGCGGCGATTACGATCTCTGTTGCTTCCTCTCCCACTTTTTTCAGGATCTTGTCGATCCCCTTGTCAAAAAGATAGTTGGTATAGGAGCCTTCCCGCGGATGTTCTTTTCTGTCCTGGATGACCCTGTATACGTCCTCGAATACGGTACCCGGATTTCCTTCCTTTGCATTTTCATTTAAGACATCATTGAAAAAGCAGGAACGCGCTCCCGTATGGCATGCCGGTCCGATCTGAAGGACCTTTGCCAGAAGCGTATCCTTGTCACAGTCCAGGGTAAGGGATCTGACAAACTGGATATGTCCGGAAGTTTCTCCCTTTACCCAGAGTTTCCTCCGTGAACGGGACCAGTAGGTCATTCTGCCGGTTTCCACGGTCATACGATAAGACTCTTCATTCATATAGGCGACCATCAGGACTTCCAGGCTCCTGTAATCCTGCACGACAACGGGAAGAAGGTCGTCCGGTCCTTTTTTGACGTCTTCCCACGCGAATGCCGCTTCGGGCGCATGAACGGGAATTTTCCTTTCCTTCATTTCCTTTTTCAGCGCGGAAAAATCGGTCAGCTGTTCATCCTGAAAGATCACGACACCGCTGCACGCGGGATTCTCAAGGCAGTGAGAAACGGATTCCGTCGAAGGATCCGTAATCCACAGCCTTTCCCCTTCAAATCCTTCCGGAACGGAAATTTCATTTACGGGAACGTTTTCGGCATCAAAGAAAAATTCCGATGCGCCTTCACGCATCAGTTCCGGGATTTCCGCGATTTCATCCCTGCTGTTGATGCGAACGCAGATCCTGTTTTTTCCGAATCTTTCGGCCGCCTCCCGTATAACTTTTCTTCCGTTTTCCGGAGAAACATCAAAAAGAACGCCGTCAGAACCGGCATAGATATACTTTTTCACGTCTTCCAGCCGGCTGATCTTTCCGTACGTTATGACCGGCTTATCGGTCAGTGCTGACCATTCGCGCATTTTTCCCGTAAAGAGGTCATGTTCCGCATCCGTTTTCGAAGAGTCCGTAAAAATAAAACCGTCCGCACCGGTTATTTCAGGGCTTAGAAGTTTCCGGGATATATCCGAACTGCAACGGAAACCGGCATAGATTTTTTTCTGCTTACCGCTCATTTACTTCACTCCTGCTGAAATTTATGTACTGCTTCTCTCAGATCGATCTTTTTTTCATAGAGCGCCTTCCCGATAACGGCGCCTTTTATCCCCGCATTTTTCAGGTTTTCAAGATCCTGCATGGAGGAAATCCCGCCGGATGCAATGATATCGATTCCTGTCTTTTCCGTCAGAACTGACGTCATCCGCACATTCGGCCCTGTCATCATACCATCTCTGGCGATATCCGTATAGATGATATGGGCAACTCCGTTTTCCTTCATCTGCTTGCAGAATTCCAGGGCATTCATGGAAGACACCTTTTCCCATCCGTTTATCGCAACCATCCCGTCCTTTGCATCGACGCCGACCGCCACGGAACTGCTTCCGAATTTACCGATCATTTCGGAAATAAACCCGGGATCCTTCAGGGCCTGTGTCCCCGTTATGACACGTGTTACGCCCAGTGTAAGAATTTTCCCGGCGGTCATGATGTCGCGGATCCCTCCCCCGACTTCCACGGGAACGGATACTGCATTTATGATTTCACGGATCGATTTTTCATTTACGGGGCTTCCCGAAAGTGCGCCGTCAAGGTCAACCACATGGATGAAAGTCGCCCCTTCCTTTTCCCATAAGGCTGCGACTTCCGCAGGAGACTCGGAATAGCAGCTGACATTTTGGAAGGAACCCTGCCTTAAACGTACGCATTTTCCTTCCATCAGATCGATTGCCGGATAAAGCTGCATGCTATTTTTCCTTTCTCTGCTTTTTCTTTCCGTTAAACCGGACCGCAATGGAATTGGCATGGGCAGTAAGACCTTCCGCCTTCGCAAATTTCCGGATATCGGCTGACACGCGTTTCAGGGCATCCTCTGAATAATAGATCACGCTGGATTTCTTGATGAAGTCATCCACCGAAAGCGGTGAAAAGAATCTGGCCGTGCCGCTGGTCGGAAGGACATGGTCCGGTCCTGCAAAATAATCGCCTAAAGGCTCCGAAGAATACGGTCCCAGGAAAATGGCACCGGCGTTCCTGATCCGGCTCATCAGCTCAAAAGGATTCTCCGTGATCAGCTCCAGGTGTTCGCTGGCTATCCGGTTTGCAAAATCGGCTGCCTGCGGAAGGTCCTTTGCGATCAGGATCATACCGTTGTTATCGAGGGATTTCTTAATGATATCCTTCCGGGAAAGCTTTTTTAAGAACAGGTCAACCTCTTTGCTTACGCGTCCGGCAAGGATCCTGCTTGTGGTGATCAGTACCGCGGAAGCCATTTCATCATGTTCCGCCTGCGAAAGAAGATCTGCCGCGACAAAAGAAGGATCTGCAGTATGATCGGCAATGATCGTGATTTCGCTCGGCCCCGCAATGCTGTCTATTCCCGTATATCCGTAAACGCACTTCTTGGCCATGGCAACATATACGTTGCCCGGGCCTACGATCTTGTCGACCTTCGGAATGGTTTTTGTCCCGTATGCCAGTGCCGCAACCGCCTGTGCGCCGCCGATCCTGAAAATACGGTCAGCTCCTGCCAGGTGAGCCGCAGCTACCGTAACGGGATTGATCTTTCCGTCCCGTACCGGCGATACCATGATGATTTCCTTTACTCCTGCAACCTTTGCCGGAACAATGTTCATCAGGACCGTGGACGGATAGGCGGCTTTTCCGCCCGGGACATAGACGCCGACCCTTTCGAGAGGAGTCACTTTCTGTCCGAGAATGATCCCTTCTTTTTCCGCATCGAACCAGCTGTTCCTCTTCTGCTTTTCATGATAGGCGCGGATATTTTCAATGGCTTTCTTCATTACGGAAAGCAGGGCGGGATCCGTTTCCCTGATGGCAGAGCGGATTTCTTTTTCCGTCACCTCAAGCCCCTTTGACGTGCACTTAAATCTGTCAAATTCCGCCGTATAGGAAAGAAGCGCCCTGTCCCCGTTTTCCCTGACGTTCTGCACAATCTTTTCCACAGGTTCTCTGTAGGATGAATAGGAACTAAGGTCTCTGTTCAGAAGAGACGAAAGAACGGCGTCTCCTGTTTTTCCGCTCAGATTTACGATCTTCATTTTTCCTCCTTTAAAACCAGTGCCTTCATTCTGGAGATGATGTCCCCTATCCTCTCGCTTTCCCGTTTCATGGAAACACGGTTTACAACCATCCGTGCCGAAACGGGGCAGATCTCCTCGAGCACCGTAAGTCCGTTTTCCTTAAGCGTGCTTCCCGTTTCCACGATATCGACGATCACTTCGGAAAGCCCGACAATCGGCGAAAGTTCCACGGATCCGTTCAGCTTGATGATTTCCACCGTCTGGTGCTTCCGGTTATAGAAATAATCCCTGGCAATGTTCGGATATTTGGACGCCACGCGGATCTGTTCGTGATGCTTTAAAAGTTCCGCCGCGGCAGCAGGCCCGCAGACACACATTCTGCAGTTGCCCGTTTTCAGGTCAAGGACTTCATAAAGCTGTCTGCCTTCTTCCATGATGGTGTCTTTTCCGACAATCCCGATATCCGCGGCTCCGTATTCTACATAAGTCGGGACATCGCTTGCTTTGGAAAGGAAAAAGAGGATCCCTTTTTCACTGTTTCTGAAGATGAGCTTTCTGGTTTTCTTGTCTTTCATTTCCTCGCAGGGGATTCCGATCGCGGCAAAATATTCCATTGCCTTTTCCGCCAGTCTTCCTTTTGCAAGTGCTATTCTGATCTCTCTCATTTTTTACTTTCTCCGATAAAAATGACCTGTCCGATTCCTCTCTTTTTTGCATATTCACGGTAGGTATCGTCCTTGCATCTTCCCTTCCTCGGGAAGCAGAGCGTGCTTTTCTTTCTCTCCCGGAATTTCCTTGCCAGGTCGGAAGCCTCCTTGAATCTGTCCCTGTCGAAGACGATCAGCACGTCCGTGCCGGGAACAGGAACGTCGATATGCTGTCCGTTCAGAGCGGAAAGCAGGGAATCCACCGTAATGCCGAAGCCCACCGCAGGGATGTCCTTCCCGTACTGGGCAAGCAGTCCGTCATAACGGCCGCCGTTCACGATATATCTTCCGGTTCCGTAGGAATATGCTTTGAAGATGATGCCGGTATAATATTCGTACTGACTCAGCATGCCCAGGTCATAGGACACATAATCGGCAAGCCCGTAGGCATCGATGATGGCATGCACCTTTTTCAGCCTTTCCACTGCGTCCGCGGATTCTTTGTTGGGGGCAAACTTCTCCGCTTTCCTGATGTCCTCAATATTTCCGAATAACTGCGGCAGACGGCGGAAAACTTCACGGAGCGAGCTCTTTCTCACGTTGGCATCCGCAAATTCCTCTACGCCGAAGGTGTTCTTGTTTTCAATCAGGTCACGGAGCGTCCTGTCCTGCTCCGCGGTCAGGCCTGCATCGGCAAGGAGGCCCTTGTAGAAACCGACTTCTCCCATTTCCACCTGAAAATCCTTAAGGCCGGCGGATTGGAGACACCGTATGGTCAGAATGACCGTTTCGGCATCCGCCGAGACAGAGTCGTCACCGACAAGCTCCGCCCCTGTCTGTGTGCTTTCCCCGAGGCGCCCTTTGAAATTGGAATTGTTGATGAAGGTGTTGCCGATATAGCAGAGGCGGACGGGCATGGTCTCGTCCATGAAAAACTTTGCCACGCATCTTGCTATGGCCGGCGTCATATCCGGCCTTAAAACCAGCGTGTCGTTGTCACGGTCAAAAAACTTGTACATTTCGCGGGAGGAAACGCTGCCTCTGTCCCGGCTGAAAATATCAAAGAATTCAAACGTAGGCGTTTCGATCTGTTCATAGCCGAACAGGCGGAGCTGTTCCATGACAGAAGCCTGAACGCGGTTTTTTACCGCGCATTCTTTCCCGTAAATATCCCTGACGCCGTCCGGCGTATGCAAAAGCCTGTTCACAAAAGATCCTCCGATATGCAAGATTATTCCTGTTATTCCGATGATACTTTAACGCTTTATCACTCTACCATACGAAACTGAATATGTCAACATGAAACAACCGGGTCTCAGGAAACGTCCCCTGTCTTCTGCAGGTAAAGATTCAGCTGTTCCAGATAATGGATGGGAACTTCTCTTGTTTTCCGTATCTTATACGTTTTGTCCATTTCTTCATAGGTGAAACTTTTTCTTCCGCCGTCTTTCATGCGGGTCCAGAATCTTTTCAGATCTTCGAATGTCATAAGATAGATCTCGTCCCTTGCCGTAAAATTCACGATCAGGAAGGAAGCTCCCTCCTGTTTCCTGAATTCCTCCATAAATTTAATCTGGTGCTCATGCACATTGGCAAGCGGAAAGGTATCTGATGCGCATTCTTTGGCATCAAAACAGACCGGGATGCCCTGGACCGCGCCGATATAATCCACCGTGCTGCGCTGGTCAAAATAGGCAAGCGTGATATGCCTTGTCTTTTTGTCGATTTCCATCGGGGTTATCGGCGTGGGTATTTTCTGAATCAGCGCGATCGAGCTGCTCCTGTAAATATCATTGGTCAGATTCAGCAGGTCTTCCAGCGAAGATCCCCTCAGTCCCCTTGTTTTCCAGGTTCCCATGCATATCCTTTCATGACGGTTTTAAATATCTCCGGCACCGGTGCCGTGAATGACTTTCCGCTCAGCAGATCAAACGGGCTTTCCATTTCCGGCATGGTGATCCGCCAGGCATGCAGAAGCTGCTGCCTTATCCCGTACTGTTCCTTAAGTTTACCGTTTAAACCGGCATCCCCGTATTTCGGATCGCCGGCAACGGGATGACCGAGGAAAGACAGATGCGCCCTGATCTGGTGTGTCCGTCCTGTGATCAGATGTACCTTTAAAAGCGTCATTCCGTTCTCATGATGCAGAGGCGTGTATTCCGTTTCGGCCGGCATGTCATCATCCGACAAAGGCTTATCGGAAAACCGGACGGTATTGGTCCGCATGTCCTTTAGAAGATATCCCTTCATCCTTTCCGCTTTTTCCATGTTTCCTTTGACAACGGTCAGATATTCCTTGATCAGTCTTCTGTCACGGATTGCCCCGGAAAGAGTCTGCAATCCGGAAAGCGTTTTCCCCGCAATCAGAAGCCCGCTTGTATTCCGGTCCAGCCGGTTTACGACGGAAGGATGAAATGTCAGGAGTTCGCTTTCGGAAACGGAACCGCTGTACAGAAGGTAGCCGAGGATCATTTCGTTCGCCGAAAAGTCATCCGGTTTTGCCTTCTGGGAAAGCATCCCGGCCGGTTTGTTGATGATAATGATATTCGGGTCTTCAAAAACGATATCCGGTTTTTCTGCTTTTCTGTCCGCCGGAATATGCGGAACGGGCGCCGAATTTCCGGAAGTGAATTTCCGGATTGTTTCGTCCGACAGGAAAAATTTCAGGGTATCCCCTTCTTCCAGCTTTTCACTGCCTGTGCATTTTCTGCCGTTCAGCGTGATGTTCTTTTTCCGCATCATCCGGTAGAGAAATCCCCTGCCCGAGCCTCCGAAATATTTAAGCAGGAATTTGTCCGTTCTCTGTCCGGCTTCGTTTGTGCCGATTATGATTTCTTTCATTTGTTCCCCGATGCCTTCTGAAGATCAGTAGGAAATGCTTTTCAGGATACTGACTGTTTTCTGTATTTTTTCAGACCCGACCGTATTCTCTTCCATGCGGGTCTTCTGTTTCAGCGCGCGGATAAAACCGTTCCGGTCGGAGCATACGACCGTTTCCGGTGTCAGGCCGTCCTTCCTGAGCGCTGTCCTGATCCATTCGCGTACTTTTTCCGAAGGAACTTTTTCGGACGGGCAGAAAGCAATCACCGAATTTCCGTCCACGAAACAGGCATCCAGCGGAATGATCTGTTCCCGTGTCGTAAGGATAAGGTCATAGAGCACTTCCCCGTTCTTTTCAAAAGGAAGGATGTCGTCATGGAATCCCTTTTCCGGTGTCTTGTACGGCAGCATGGTCAGGAAGGGCGCCGCCGCATTTGCGAGAGGCAGCACCGTAAGGATACCCGTAACCGTAAGAAGAAGTTTAAATGTTCCGCCGAGATACCTGCCCCATACGATCTGGAAGATCACGGAAGCTGTCAGGATCAAAATCAGTTCCAGGTCCTTCTTTTTTCTTGCGTTTCTGAAGCCGTACTGTCCTTTCAGGATTTTGTTTTTCATTTCATGAGTTCCCTGTAGTCACGGATCATCTGATCGGCCAGATCCGCCTTTTCCTTTTTCATTTTTTCCGAAAAATCATCTTCGACGGCACAGACCATCATGCCGGCATTTCTGCCCGCCATGATGCCGGCGGGAATATCTTCAAAAACAAGGCACTCGGAAGGAATCACGTTCAGGTTTTCCGATACCTTCAGATAAATATCCGGTTTGGGTTTCCCCGCGGAAACTTCGCAGGCGGTGACCACAGAATCAAAATATCCGGCAATTCCTAAAGAAGACAGCACTGTTTCCACCATTTTCTTTCCGTTGCTCGTGGCGATACCCATGCGTATCCCCCTGGATTTGCAGCTTTTCAGGAAATCTCCCGCACCGGGTTTTAAGAAAACTTCGTATCGGTATTTATCCAGCGACATTTCTTCCCAGTCATGTTTGATCTCTTCTATGCTGTCAGGCAGAAAGAAACGGTTCTTGAAATACACAGCCGTTTCCGTAAAACTCATGCCTTCTATTTCATGCTGAAGATCATCCGGGCACTCCAGACCGAATTTTTCAAGATATGCGACATCGATGGAATGCCACATCCACATGGAGTCGACCAGCGTTCCGTCAAGATCAAATATACAGGCTCTGATTTTATCAAGATCGATCATTTATTCCTCTTATCTCCTGAATTTCATTTTCGGTAAGTTTCCGGTATTCCCCTGTCTTGAGTCCGAGTTCTGAAAGCTTAAGCGGCCCCATGGCCGTTCTTTTGAGCGATGTTACCCTGCAACCCAAAGTTTCAAACATTCTCTTGATCTGGTGGTATTTTCCCTCACGGATCACGACTCTGGCCCGGAAAGGGTTTCCGGGTTCCGAAATTTTCAGATCGGCAGGAAGACATTTTTCGACATCTGAAAGAACAATTCCTTCACGAAAACGTTTTTCCGCATCCGGCGGCAGGATTCCCTCTGCCGTGACTTCATACGTTTTATCGACATGTTTTCCCGGCGCCAGAAGACGGTGGATCAGCGGCCCGTCGTCCGTGACGAGCAGAAGCCCTTCCGTATCCTTATCCAGCCTGCCGCACGGGGAAAGCCCTTTTCTTTTCAGGTTCATGTAATCGATCACGGTTTTCTGCCTGCTGTCGCTTACGGCGGAAAGTATCCCCGCGGGTTTGTTCAGTACCCAGTATTCGTACAGGTCATAGTCTATCCTCTTTCCGTCATACAAAAGGATATCGGAAGAAGGATCAAACTTAGTCTCCGGTTTTCTGACCGGACTGCCGTTTAAGAAAATTTTTCCGGAGGAAACAAGCTTCTTCACTTCCGATCTTGTTCCGTATCCGAGCTGCGAAAGGATTTTGTCCAGTCTTACGGCATCCATCAGAGCCACCGCCATCCCGGAAGATAACCGTTTTTTAATCTACCCTGCTCCTCTTTCACAAACCCGAGCGGATAAGAGTCCGTGCAGAAAAGCCGGTAGCCGTGTCCCGGATTTTCCGGTATGCCATCCAGCGTTTCCCCTTTCAGATACCGGATCACACGCGGATCTCCGGAAGGAAGGTTGAGCGGATACTTCCATTCATCCATTTTAAGACTCATGGCAAGGGCCTGTGAAGGTTTGAAACGGTTGTTTTTGATCTGCCCCAGCAGAAGTCCCGTCCTGGTATAGCGGATGGATGAAACACATTCAAATTCTTCGGGATAAAAAGCGGCATAACCGTTTATTACATGGATCCTTTCGGGATTCCAGCCTGACTCCGTGTTCTTAAGAAAATCCGTAACGGAAGCAGGCACGGTTTCCTTCTTTTTCCCTGGAGTTTTCAAAGGCTCCGAAGTTACGGAAACACTGTCCTTTTTCTTTACGAGACGTGCGGCAAAATGGCCTTCCGCTTTTGCACGATGCGGGAAAAGGCGGATGCATCCGGGAAGTAAAACCGACGGCGTAAAGCCTTCCTTTAAGGAAACAGGATCTACGGAAAAATCCGGATGGGCATTCAGAAATCCGATGATCTGGTCTTCATCTTCATGCCTGTTGTAGGTACATGTGGAATAAAGGAGCGTTCCGCCGGGTTTCAGCATTTCAGCCGCATCTTCCAACAGCTTCTTCTGAACCGGGCAGTAAAAATCCCTTCCGTGCTCCAGATAAGCCCTGATCACGGACGGCTTCTTTCGGAACATTCCCTCCCCGGAACACGGGGCATCGATCAGGATCCTGTCAAAATATTCAGGGTAACAGCCCTTCAATTTCCCGGAATCCTCGCACATGATAACCGCATTTTTGATGCCGGAAAGTTCTATGTTTTTAAGGAGTGCCTTGGAGCGGGAAACACTGATATCGTTGGCAAAAAGTATCCCGGTGCCCTTTAACAGAGCGCCCGTTTCAGTGCTTTTTCCGCCCGGTGCCGCACAGAGATCAAGGATCTTTTCCCCGGGCTTCGTACCGAGGATGGATGCCGGCGTCATGGCAGACGGTTCCTGGATATAATAAAGTCCTGCATAATAGCAGGGATTCTTTGTAAAAACAGACTCGTCGGAAATAAAGAAACCGTTTTCGGTCCAGGGAATCTTTTCCAGTCCGCCGAATTTCCGGGAAACAGAATCCGGATCCGTTTTCAGCGTGTTCACGCGAAGCCCGGAATACGGCCTGTCTTTCAGAACGGATAGATAGTCGTTGTATTCGGAACCGAGAAGTTCCTTCATATCCTTTAAGAACTCTTCCGGCAAATCAAGTCTGTCCAAATTTTTCCCTCCGGGTTGAATATCTTTTCAGAGCAAAACGAAGTGGAATCCGGTTCAACGCGCCGCTGTGCGTATACTGAATGCTGATGTATAAAAACAGAGTTTGCTTTTAGGCAAACTCTGGTGATTTTGTTCCGGCTGCACGCATTCAGTTTTCACCGGTATAACCGGGTGCCTCCTGCGGTATTTCCTGCTCCGGCGCAATCTCCTGGGAAGAAGCCAGTTCCTGACGGTTGGAGGAAACGATCTCATAACTCGATTTCAGTGTTGTCTGCAGGGCGTCAAACTTGTTCTGTGAATTTTCCAGCGTATGGTTGATGATCGTCTGCAGACTCTTCAGCATGTCGTCCGTGTAGCGGATGGATGCCTTTCTGATATTTCCGGCATCGCTGTTGGCCCTGTCCACAATCCCCTGTGCCTGCCGGTTGGCATCTTCGATCAGCTTGTTTGCGGTTGCATAGGCTTTCTGCATGATCTCATGTTCATCCACCAGCTGCTCCGTCATGCGGTTTGCTTCGGCGACCATATTGTTCGCCTGTGTCTTTGCGTCATTTAAGATAGCTTCCTGGTTGCTTATGATCTTCTGATACTGTTTGACTTCGCTGGGGATCTGCAGCCTCAGTTCCACAAGCAGTTCGCTTAATTCTTCCTTGTTGACCACGATTTTGGTACTGGAGAGAGGATATGCTTTTGCCTGTTCGATGAAATCCTCAATCTCGCCTATAATCTGTTCAATCCTGCTCATAGACTCCTAACCTCTTTTCCTTCATCTTGTATCTGATTTTTTCTGCAACGGAAGGATCCACAAATGCTGAAATATCTCCCTTGTACATGGCGATTTCCTTTACGATGCTTGAACTAAGATAAGAATACTTCAGGTTTGTCGTAAGGAAAACCGTATCCACATCCGGAGCAATGACCCTGTTCGTCTGTGAAAGCTGAAGCTCATATTCAAAATCGGTTACGGCACGCAGTCCTCTTACAATTGTCTGGCCTTTGCATTGCCGGCAGAAATCGATCAGCAGGCCCTCAAAAGACACGATTTCAACATTTGGAAGACCTCTGGTCACATCTTTTAACATTGTAACACGTTCGTCGGACGTAAACAACGGCGTTTTTGCACTGTTCGTAAGAACGCCGATGACCAGCCGGTCAAAGAGTTTGGAAGCTCTTTCTATGATATCCAGATGACCGTTTGTAACAGGATCAAAACTACCGGGATATATTGCCGTTTTCATTTTTCCCTCATCTTTCCTGTGCCGTTTTTCCGTTTTCCGCACCGTCCTTCTTTTTCAGAAAAACATGCTTGTTGGTCTTGTATTCCTTTATTCTGGTGATCTCATAGGGCATTTCCCTGAAATGCTCCGTATCGGCATCAATCTTCATTTCAATGATGATCATGGTCTTTTCATCAGCAAGGCCGGATCCGGAAAGATAAAGCAGTGCCTGGTCTTCCAGTCCCTTTCCGTACGGCGGATCCATGAAAATAATATCGTACGGTTTCTTCCTTGCCGCGTTTATCCTTCTTAATGCCGAAACAGCATCCGACGTGATCACTTCCGCGGAATCGGAAAGGTGCGTATGCAGAAGATTTTCCTTAATGCAGGCGACCGCTTTCTGGGCCTGGTCCACCAGTGTTGCATGAAGCGCACCTCTGGAAAGAGCTTCGATTGCGACAGCTCCCGAACCTGCGTAAAGATCCAGGAAAGAACATCCCGGTATCTCAAACTGTATCATGTTGAAAAGCGTTTCCTTGATCCTGTCCGTCGTGGGACGGGTGTCGTCCCCCGGAACGGTTTTGAGAAGCAGTCTTCTTGCATTTCCGGCTATTACTCTCATAATGATCATCCTCTCAGTGTGAAGGCAGAACGTTAATCAGACTCCCGGTCCTCCGCTTACGGTTGCCGGCGTATCCGTGCTTTTTGTCGTGCTTTTCACGCCCGGGCCAGCGGCGGTTTCCTTCTCAGTATCTTCCGAAGCTTCCGAAGTCTTTGCGGAAACCGTTGCGGCGGAAGTTGCGACAGGGCCGGACGGCTGTGCGGTCGTTTCGGCAGCAGCGGAGGAAGTTTCCGCGACGGTTGCCTTTACCGTTTCCCCTGCCTGAGTGCTTTCAGCTGCCTTTGTGGTTTCCGTTACGGTATCCGGTGTCGTTTCGGGTGTTTCCTGCTGCTCTACCTTTGCAGAATCCGTAGTCGGTCCCGAAGCAGATCCGTCCATATTATATACCAGTACCGGACAGCCGGCTTCGATATTTGCGTAAATGGTTTCGGCCGCGCTGTGCGGCAGGTTGATGCATCCGTGGGAACCGTTTGTCACGTAGATATTCCCGCCGAAAGTGTTGCGCCAGGAAGCATCGTGAAGACCGACTCCCATATTAAACGGCATCCAGTAATCCACAGGGCTTGCGTAACCCTGTCCCTTTAATATGGCATGTTTCTGCTTGTAGGCAACCTGATAGATCCCCGTAGGCGTTCCTCTCCCCTTGCTGGTACAGCCGGAAACAAAATCACTGGAAACGACAACGCTTCCGTTCTTATAATAATACAGATGCTGCGCCGTCAGATTGACTTCCACATAGGTATTTCCGAAATCGTTTTCCCCGTGCGATGCAGCCGTTCTCGAATATTCCGGAGATCGTTTCACCTTCTGCCCTGTGGGAAGCGTTGCGAGGACATAGGCGGTCTCTGCTTTCTGATCGACCCTCCAGCCGTAGCTGCCCCCGCTGACCGTTACGTCCGTTCCCCAGGAAGTATGCAGCTTCTTTGCCTTGTAGACGGTATCATACTGCGACGCCAGATTTTTGACCCATGCCGCGACAGCGTTACTGTCCACGGATACCGAAAGATCCTTTCCCATGGTAAGCCAGTCTTTTACCGTGGATCCGTTCAGCACGATTTCCTTTCCGTCCTGATAATCGATTTCCGTCGTGACATACATGTTAAGGTTCCTGCATGTGGTGTTAAGTGTCGCATCATCCGATAAAACGGCAGGCTTTTTGTAAAGGCCGGAATCTTTTGCGTCAAGATCAATATGCTCCGAAAGCTCAAGAGCAGCCTTTTTGATCTCCGCAGCCGCCTTTTCGGTATCCAGCACGTTCCCTTTTTTCTCCGGTATGACGGAATAGCCTGTGCCGTCTTTATATTCGGAGACATAAGCATCCGCCGGCGTCGAAAATTTCGAGGTGTCCATGCAGGAAAGTTTTGAAACGGCGGTTTTGAATTTTTCATCATCAACAGAGATCAGCGTATCGACCGTAAAATCGTTTTGATTTTTTTCGTGCGAAATCCAGTGAAGAGGTTTCTGCGCCGCGATCAGATTTTCAAAGTAATCGCCGAACACATACTTCATGCCGATTTCCTTGCCCGTGATCGTTTCGTCCTTCTGATCCCTGGCACTGACCGTCAGAATATAATCGTTGATCTGCGTATTGACTTTTTTCTCCGCTTCCTTTGCAGTGATGCCGGATACGTCAATGCCGTTTACCGTCGTATTGGGGAAAAATTCGGTTTTGTATTTTTGAGATGCAGTATAATACCACAGAAACGCACAGACAAGAGCGGCGGCTATGCAGCCGCATACGATCAGAACTGCCTTTTTACCCGACTTTTTTACGGGAGACGGTTCTTCCGGATTTTCCGGTTTCACGTCTTCCTGTCCTGTTTTTTCTTCTGCTTTTTCCGGTTCTTTATTTTCGGGTTCTTTTTCTTCCGGCTTTGTTTCTTCCGGTACTGCTGCCTTTACTTCCTCTTTTGTGTCATCCGAATACAGATCTTCTATCTCAAGGTTCTCACCGGAACCGTTATTCTTCATTTCATCACTCATTTTAAAAAATTCCTTTTTTAATCAGAACAGCTCATCGACTGGCTGCGACAGGTTCCTGAAACTCACTTCATCCAGTGATTTCACGGCTTCATAGGCGTCTTTCAGTATTGAATTATCATTATATATGTCACCTATGCCAAAAGTCAACTCCCCGCTCTGCTCCGAGCCGAAAAGTTCACCCGGTCCGCGCATTTTCAGATCTTCGGAAGCGATCTTAAATCCGTCATTCGTACCGCTTACGATTTTCAGCCTCTCTGCGGCATCAGAAGAATGAGAGGTATTTACAAAAATACAATAGGACTGATCTTTTCCTCTGCCGACTCTTCCTCTCAGCTGATGCAGGGCCGCCAGTCCGAAGCGGTCGGCATTTTCGATCATGATGACCGTGGCATTGGGAACATCGACCCCTACTTCCACAACGGTTGTCGATACCAGAATATCGGTTTTTCTCTCAAGAAAATCCGTCATGATCCTGTTCTTTGTTTTGTCAGGCATTTTCCCGTGCAGCATCGTCACCTTTGCCGTACCGGAAAAACACTTTTCCATTCTTTCGGAATAATCGGTGACATCTTCCGCATCGCTGAATTCGCTTTCCTCCACGAGCGGACATATGATATAAGCCTGGTGCCCGTTCCGGATTTCCCTCCGGATATGCAGGTAGGCTTTTTCGCGTTCTTCTGTTCCTATGATGCAGTTTTTCACGGGCAGTCTCCCGACCGGTTTCTGATCGATTGTGGAAACGTCCAGGTCGCCGTAGAGAATAACGGCCAGTGTACGTGGAATGGGTGTTGCGCTCATGACAAGGATATGCGGATGATTTCCCTTACCCGCAAAAGCTTCTCTCTGCCGCACACCGAATCTGTGCTGTTCATCCGTAACGACCAGAGTGAGATTTTTAAAGCTGACTTTTTCCTGGATTAAAGCATGCGTTCCGATCACGATATCCGCTTTTCCTTCGTTTATTTCTTCTCTTGCTTTTCTCTTTTCCGCTTCCGTCATGGAACCGGTCAGAAGGACAACCGACGGCTTCTTTTTCAGAGGCATGAAAAATTCCGTGATCGTTTTCATATGCTGCTTTGCCAGTACTTCCGTGGGGACCATGACAGCTCCCTGAAAGCCGTTCCTGAAAACAGTATAAAGCGCAAGCACCGCTACCGCCGTTTTTCCCGATCCCACATCACCCTGGATCAGCCGGTTCATGACATGCCCGCTGTTAAAATCTTTTTCAATATCCTGATATGCCTTCTTCTGTCCGTCCGTAAGCGTAAACGGGAAAACGGAAAGAAGTTCATCCGAGAATCCTGTCTTCACGGAAAAAGGAGAAAGGATCCTTTCGTTCTTTTCCCGGAGGCTTCTGACCTTCAGCAGGAATCCGAAAAACTCGTCAAAAACAATCCGTTTCCTGGCATCGGAAAAATCATCATCCGAACCGGGATGATGAATGCCGAACAGCGCTTTGTTTTCATCGCAGAGGGAATATTTTTCCCGGATGTGACCGGGAAGATAATCTTCCGGAAGCTCGGTTACGGAAAAAGCCTTTTCGATTGCGGAAGAAAGGACACGGTTGCTGATCCCCGCCGTAAGCGGATAGACAGGCATGAGCCTTCCCGCGATTTTTTCGTAATCGGCCACCTTGTACAGAAATGGCTGCTCAAGATAAAAGCGTCCCCGTTTTCTGACGGCTTTACCGAAAAACGCATACCGGAATCCGGGATGAACAGAATTTTTGAGATACGGCATATGATACCAGACGGCGGAAATATCCCCGCTGTCGTCACAGAGTTTTCCCTGTGTGATTACAAGAGAACCGTGTCTGATCACGGAAAGGGTATTTTCGGTTTCCGCCTTTACGGCGGCGGTTTCTCCCTCGCGCACGGTGCTGATATCCCGTATTTCCGGATACCGGACAAAGCGTGCCGGATAATGGCGGATTAAATCAAGCGTGGTCCGTATGCCGATCTTTTCCAGGGCTTCCGCCGTTTTCGGACCGATCCCCTTAAGAACCGTTACCGGATACTCTTTCATGGTTATTCAACCGAGATCAGATAATAATATACGGGCTGGCCTCCGTTATGCACTTCCACTTCCGTATCGGAAAAGTTTTGATTCAGCAGATCGGAAAGAAGACCGGCATCTTCCTCTTTGATGCTTTCACCGTAGTAGAGGCTGATCAGTTCGGAATGCTCGTCGACCATTTTTTTCACGGCATCGATGATCGTTTCGTTGATATTCTTTCCTATGGTAAGCATGCCATGATCCCCGATTGCCATGATGTCGTTTTCCCGGATATCAAATCCGTCAATGCTGGTATCCCTGACGGCATAGGTGATCTCGCAGGTCTTGATCTTGGACATTTCCTCCGTCATCAGTTTCAGATTGTCTTCCGGGGAACTGTCCGGCATGAAATTGATCAGAGCCGTGATCCCCTGCGGAATATTTTTGCTTGGAACGACAACAATATTCCTGTCCTTACACATATGCTGTGCCTGTTCGGCAGCAAGTATAATGTTTTTGTTGTTCGGCAGAACAAATACCGTGTCTGCATTCACCTTGGCTACGGCCTGCAGCACATCGTCCGTGCTGGGGTTCATGGTCTGCCCGCCTTCGATCAGGCAGTCTACTCCGACGCTTCGGAATATATCGCTTAATCCGCTTCCTGAGGATACACTGACAAAACCGTATTTTTTATGCGGCTGTTCTCCCTGATCTTCTTTTCCGGCTTTTTCTTCGGCGGCAATCCTGGAAGCATCCTTGATCAGACGCTCGTTGTGTTCTTCCCTCATATTGTCGATCTTAAGGCGGGAAAGCGAACCGTAGGAAAGTCCCTTCTCGATCGCAAGCCCGGGGTTGTTGGTGTGGACATGTACTTTGACCATTTCGTCATCCGCAACGCACACAATCGAATCCCCTATGGATTCCAGATAAGCCTTGAAAGTGCTTTCGTCCTCGGGTGAAAATCTGCCGTTCAAGTTGACTATGAATTCCGTGCAGTAACCGAATTTGATATCCGAAGTTTCAAGCGCGGAGGTATCCACGCTTCCCTTCCCTCCGGATACCTTTTCGCTTTCCGGAAGTGCCTCGTCGAATTCCGTTTCCTTACCGGCCAGGGCATCCACGGCCCCGCGGATAACCGTCATCAGACCCTGTCCGCCGGAATCCACCACACCTGCCTGTTTTAAGACAGGTAGCATTTCGGGCGTTTCCGCAAGAACCTGATTCCCGCATTCCGTTACGGTATTCAGAAAGACAAGAATATCATCCGAACTTTCGGCAATTTCCTTCGCCTTGTCGCTCATTCCTCTTGCCACTGTCAGAATGGTTCCCTCTTTCGGTTTCATGACAGCCTTATAGGCAGTTTCCGTCGCTCTCTGACAGGCAGAAACAAGAAGGGGAATATCGACAGAATCCCTGTCCCGTATTTCCTTTGTGAATCCCCTTAAAAGCTGCGAAAGGATAACGCCAGAGTTTCCCCTGGCACCTCTCAGAGACCCGGATGAAATGGCCCTGCACAGTTCCGACATGCCCGGATTTTCCAGCTCCGTAACTGCCTTGACGGCGGAAAGAATGGTAAGTGTCATATTGGTTCCTGTGTCGCCGTCCGGTACGGGAAATACATTCAGTTCGTTGATCCAGTCTTTTTTTCTCTCCAGCAGAGCCGCCCCCGAAAGAAAAGCCTTTTTCAGCTGGACGGCATCGATAGTCTTAAGTTCCAAAGCGTTCCCCTCATATACGTCAGTCTATAGACCTGACGCCTTCCACGTAAATTTTAATTTTCTCGATTTCCATGCCGGTAAATTCTTCCACTTTGTATCTTACGCTTTCGATCAGATTCTCCGTTACCGCATGAATGCTGACGCCGTATGCCACGATCACGTGAAATTCTATGGTCAGTCTGTTGTTTTCATCCACAGTGACCTGAATCCCTTTTCCGAGGCTGTCTCTCCGGAGCAGCTTAACGAGGCCGTCTCTCATGCTGATGGCCGCCATGCCGACGATCCCGAAACATTCCACTGCCACGGAACCTGCATAGGATGCGATTACTTCGGGTCTTATAATTACCTGACCCAACTTGTTATTCAGATATCCTTTCGCCATAGGTTTCCTTTTCCTTCCCCAGTTTACCGAAGCTATTTACAGGCTTTGATAATTTACTGTCAGTATACCTTATTTTGCCTCAAATTGGAAGTTATACCAAATAATGCTTGCAAACATGAAATGTTTCTGATAATATATTAAAGCATGTGAGAAAAGGGGTATTCCCTTTGACGGATATTGAACTAAGGAGGTGTTTAAAATGGCTAAGTGTGCTATCTGCGAAAAGGCTGCTCATTTTGGCAACAAGGTGAGTCATTCCCATAGAAGATCTAACCGCATTTGGAATTCCAATGTGAAATCCGTAAGAGTCAAGACAGAAACCGGTGTACACAGAATGTACGTATGTACGTCCTGCCTCCGTTCCGGAAAAGTGGAAAGAGCCTGAAAATAAAAAAATATCCGCCGGTCTGATGACCGGCGGATATTTTTTTTTGTAATAAGGTAAAACCCCTTGCTATGCAAGGGGAGAGGCTTTCTCTTCAGATACAAGTAAAAACCTCCGATGCTATACTAAGTGCAGGTTCGCCAACCGCACAAAATAAGCAAAGGAGGT
>Ga0183098_10476_pt1 | contig 77654 bp, 73 predicted proteins | sample BioMet9_FD_128884 | JGI IMG/M metagenome (GOLD analysis project Ga0183098, IMG submission 128884) | Microbial communities from bioreactor (seeded with sewage sludge) at Lawrence Berkeley National Lab, California, USA - Biofuel... | ecosystem: Engineered > Bioreactor > Anaerobic > Unclassified ...
CATTTCTTCGGTTATACTATTCATGAGAGAGCTCCTTTTGGTACGTTGAGTTTGTGGTGAATTCTATTGTACCAGAGCTCTTCTCTTTTTTTATTTATTTCTGTAACATATGTCTTATCACATTACAGTCTTTGTGATATCATTTCTCGTATGGGCAGACGAAAAAAAGGAACACACAGAAAAAAAAGGACCGCCGGGAAGGCGGGTATCCGCTTTACGCGCAAAACGGTAATTCTCCTCATTGCGGGCACGGCGATACTTATTTTTGCGATATGGGCCATACACCTTGCCGCGGAAGCTTCTTCCCTGCCTGATCCCAAGGGGTCGGATCTCGGCTATCCGGTGCACGGCATAGATGTCTCTTCCTATCAGGGAAGCATCGACTGGCCCAAACTTGCAGACCAGGGCATATCCTTTGTCTTTATCAAGGCCACCGAAGGCAGTTCTCATAAAGACAAGAAATTCAGCAGCAACTGGAAAGGCGCGCACAAAACAGACCTGAAGGTCGGCGCCTATCATTTCATGAGTTTCGAGACCTCCGGAGAGGCCCAGGCCCGGAATTTCATCTCTGCAGTTCCCAAGACAAGAGGCATGCTGCCTCCTGTGATAGATCTGGAATTTTACGGTGATTACACAAAAAACACCCTGACAGAAGCATCTGTCAGGGCGATCCTCGATCCTCTGGTAAAAGCGCTGAAACAGCGTTACGGCATGGATCCTGTGATATATACGAGCCGGTCGCTCTACGAACTTTATATATCCGGAAAATATGACAACGATATCTGGATATCAGATCCGTCGATGATCGCCAAGCTTCCAGACGGCGAAGACTGGACTTTCTGCCAGTATTCTTTCAGCGGCATTCTGGAAGGCTATTCCGGCGCAGTCAGGCACATCGATCTTGATGTGTATAACGGATCGAAACTGGATTTTGCCTTCCACTACTGATATATTTACCGGTATTTCTCTGCCAGTATCCTGCCTGTCAGGACACCTGATGCAGATGCCTGAGACAGCGAGTGCGTGACTCCCGAACCGTCGCCGAGTATATAGAGCCCCCTGATCTTCGTCTCAAGATTGCTATCCACATCAACTTTTGAATTATAGAATTTGACTTCCACGCCATAGAGCAGCGTGTCCTCGTTTGCGGTACCGGGTGCGATCTTATCCAGTGCGTAGATCATTTCGATTATATTATCAAGCTGTCTTTTGGGGATCACAAGGCTGAGATCTCCCGGCGTAGCCTTCAGTGTCGGATGTGTAAAGCACTTCTGCATGCGCCTTTCGCTGCTTCTTCTGCCTTTCACAAGATCTCCGAAACGCTGCAGCAGGACCCCGCCTCCCAGAAGATTGCTGAGAGTGGCTATCGATTCGCCGTAGGCATTGCTGTCTTCGAAAGGTTCGGTAAAGTGGTTGGAAACGAGCAGTGCAAAGTTGGTGTTTTCCGTCCACAGCGACTTGTCTGCATAACTGTGCCCATTGACTGTGACGATCCCGTTGGTGTTTTCCGCCACGACTTCGCCATGCGGGTTCATGCAGAATGTCCGCACATTGTCATTGTATTTATCCGTCTTGTAGACTATCTTGCTCTCATATACATCATCGGTGATATGATTGAAGACTATCGACGGCAATTCTATGCGTACGCCTATATCCACTCTGTTGCTGTTCTGTTCTATACCCAGCTTCTCGCAGATGCCGGCTATCCATTTGGATCCGGACCGTCCCGTAGCCAGGATCAGATCGCTGCATGAGAACTTCTCGCCGCTGTCTGTTGATACCACAAAATCATGCTCGCCCCTGACTTCCACATCTGTGACTATGGTATTGAAAATATGCTCGACCTTTTCATCAGTATAATCATATATCTTTTTCAGTATCCCGGCATTCCTGTCAGTTCCCAGATGCCTGACCTTGGCATCAAGCAGATGCAGATCGTTCCGCAGCGCAACAGTCTTGAGCTCGGAATTGGCCGTCGAATACAGCTTGGCTTCCGAGCCGCCGTGCTCGCAGAGGATCTGATCGACATACTCCATCAGTTCCAGCGCCTTTTTCTCGCCTACATATTCATGCAGATCTCCGCCGAACTCAGTTGTGATATTGTATTTCCCGTCAGAGAGCGTACCCGCTCCTCCATAGCCGTTCATTATATGACAGGGCGAGCACTTGATGCACCTCTCCGTCCTGCCAGCCTTGATCGGGCACAGCCTCTTCTCCAGCGGCATGCCCTTTTCTATCATCAGGATGCTGGCATTGTTTTTTATCTTTGTAAGCTCATATGACATGAACACTCCGCTGGCGCCGGCGCCGGCGATCACTATATCATACTTTTTCATAAAAAACCCTCCGGACATCAAAAGACCGACAGCTGCAACTGTCAAAGTTCACACAGATATCGGTCCAGATCGTCAGTCTTCCTGCTCCATTATAGCTTCGAATTCAGCGGTAGCTGCTTTGAATTCTTCATCGTCTTCGATGTCGAACATTTCATATTCGTCATCACTGACCTCTTTATATCCGTAGATATATACATCTCCGGAATCGTCCTGAGGCACTAAAGCGATATATTCTTTTCCATTAGCATCAAACACGCCGAGAACTTCGCATTCCGCGTCCTCTCCGTCGTCAAATTCCAGTGTAACGATATCTTTTTCGTCGTCTGCCATTTCTGTTCCTCCGCAATTAAATATTTATATCTCTATTACTATTGCAACTATATCATTTCTGCCTGATATTATCAATCAAAAAATTCCTTTATCCGTACCACCAGTCCGTCCGTTATTCCCGGAACCGTTTTCAACTCCTCCGCGGATGCGCTTTTTATCCTGTCTATGCTTCCGAAATGCGCCAGCAGAGCACTGCGTTTTTTCGGTCCGATCCCTTCGATCTCATCAAGCGCCGATGTGAGCGCGCGCCCGTCTCTCAGTCCGCGATGGTATTCGATGGCGAACCGGTGCACCTCTTCCTGAACTGTCCCCGCATATTTGAAAAGCAGAGGATATTCCTTCAGCTCCTTCTCAATAAAATCTTCGCCTTTTATATAGACCAGTCCTCTGGTCCTGTGCGCATCATCCTTGACCATTCCGGCTGCCGGTATATCTATCCGCAGTGCCGCAAGCACTTTTTCCGCGGCAGCGACATGGCCCCTGCCTCCGTCTATCAGTATAAGATCAGGCAGATCGCTGAATCCCGGATCATTCTCCTGCGCACGCCTGAACCTGCGGAACAGCACTTCCTGCATGCCGGCGTAATCATCGGGGCCATCCACAGTTCTGACTCTGAACTTGCGATATTCGCGTTTATCCGGCCGTGTACCTCTGAAGACCGCCATCGCCCCAACTGTATCTATGCCGTTCGTGTTCGATATATCATAAGCTTCTACCCTGTATTTATCTTTCACGGCGGCTTTGTGCCCCATGTCCGCAATCAGCTCCTGCAGACCGTCCCTGATCGTTTTTTCTCTGTCACGTCTGTTCTGTTCTCTTTCATCTATAGTCTTTGCCATCTGCATGACATCTTTATACGCCAGATCCAGCAGCGCTTTCTTTTCACCTCTTTTAGGGACCGCCAGCGTTACGCTTCGTCCCCATCTGTCATTGAGGAACTGTTCGATCAGAGGTGCTTCCTCGGGAAGCTCCCTGACCAGGATCTCAGCAGGGCCTCCGCTCTGCTGACCGTAGTGCTGCCTGATAAAAGCGGACACCGAATCTCTTTCGCTGTCTCCTTCGGTCGTCTGCAGCATGAACGTCTCTCTGCCCGTCAGCTTGCCGTCCCTGACAAAAAACTGCACGATGTGGCCTGACCCGGCAGAAAGAACGACATCTATATCTTTTCCGTGATGCAGGACCACACGCTGCTTTTCATGGAGGGCCCTGGCCGCCTCCAGCCTGTCTCTGTACAGAGCGGCTTCCTCGTAATCGAGTTCGGCCGCCGCCTCCTCCATTCTGCTCCTGAGGTGATCCTCTATGCTCCTGTCGCGTCCCCTGAGATAATCCATCGCCGAATCCACTCTTCTTCTGTATTCATCGGCGTCAACACTGCCTGTGCATATCCCGTCGCACTTCCTGATATGATAGTTCAGGCAGGGCCGGAAATTCTTGGGGAAGCGTACCGGTGTGCATCTTTTCAGTTTGTATATATCGTTGAGCAGATCTACCATCTGATTCACGGCCCCGGCGTCGCTGTACGGTCCGAAATATTTACAGCCTTTCCTGCCCTGCAGACGCGTCTTGAACAGGCGCGGATATTTTTCACCGGCAGTCACTGCAATGTAAGGATATGTTTTATCGTCTCTGAGGAGAATGTTGTATTTAGGCTTGTATTTTTTGATAAGATTGTTTTCGAGAATGAAAGCTTCCATTTCGCTTCCGCAGGTAATGTACTCGAATTCAGCGATGTGGCTCACCATCGCTCTCACTTTCGGATCCATATTCCTTGACGACTGAAAATACTGCCGGACACGGTTCTTCAAAGAGACCGCCTTCCCGACATATATCACGCCGCCTATTTTATCCTTGTGGATATAAACTCCCGGGCAGTCCGGAAGTTTTTTCAGATTCTCCCTGATATCGAACATCGCTTCTCCGCATCATCAGTACGGCCATCCGCGTCTGGCCTTTTCCGCCCTCTCTGCAGCTATCTGCATGGCCCTTTCCTCACGTGCAGCACGCAGCGACGCCTCGCGTTTTCTTCTGGCGCGTCTGCGTCTCGACCTTATAATGATCAGCAGGACGATGATGATGCATACCGCAGCAGCCGCCAGGGCAGCTGTCATATCCGAGATGTACCATGCGGCCCATGGTCCGCCTTTCCCCACACTTTCAGAAATAAGTATGTCGGCGGTATCCGTCTTCACTCCGTCTTCATATATGTTCACTACGCCGACTTTGGTACCCTTCTTCACAGGGGCCTTCACATTTTTGTACAGGACTATTTTGCTGCTTCCCAGGTTTGCCGCTCCGTCTGTCGGCAGCGTTATATATGCGCCGTTGGGCACCGTAGTTCTTACATGCGTTTTGTGTCCGTATTTTACTTTCACCCTTCCCGTATCTGCACCCGGCGCATACAGCTTGCTGGTATAGAAATTATCGAATCCGTAATCCAGCATAGTCACAGCGTCGCTGTACCTGTTCAGATCCGTCGGGCTTTTGAGAACGACCGCTATGTATTCCGTATCCTTTTGCTTTGCCGCAGCTACCAGGCAGTACCCTGATGCCGCCATGAATCCGGTTTTGATACCGATAGTTCCCTTGTATTTCGGTGTCCTTTTTTCTCCGTTGACTGTTATCGAATCCTTCTTTTTCGTATCATAAAGAAGTTTGTTCGTGGTCTTCATCACACGTCTGGCGCTCTTGTTCGTTGCCGGTATGACATATCTGGATGTCCGCACCAGCTTTCTGAAGGTGCTGTTTTTCATCGCCCAGGAAGCGATAACGGACATGTCTCTCGCTGTAGTATGATGCCGGCTGCTGTTTGTGAACCCGTTGGGTGAAATGAAGTGGGTCGAATCCGCTCCCAGCTGTGCGGCTTTCTGATTCATCAGATCACAAAAACTGTCGACGCTGCCCGACACATCGATGGCCAGCGCTACGGCAGCATCATTGGCAGAGTGCAGCATCAGCGCATACAGCAGCTGTCTGACTGTCAGCACCTCTCCCTTTTTCAGCTTCATGGTATTGCCCGACATGCCCGCCGCTGCCGCAGGGACAGTCACCTCGTCACTGAGTGATTTTCTCTCCAGCACGAGCATGCAGGTCATTATTTTAGTGGTGCTGGCCGGCGGGATCTCGGTATCGGCATTTTTTTCATACAGCACCTTGCCTGTATTGTAATCTACCAGTATGGCCCCGCTGCACTTGACAGACGGCATGCTGTCGGCAGCGCAAACAGGTACTGCCTGCATGACAAACAGTACCATTAATATCGTGATTATGCATATGATCCGTTTTTTCATCAGTCTTCTCCAAAGAAGTGATCAGCCAGCTTGAAGCCGCTGTCGAAATACGAACCTTTCTTTCCCGATCTTTCGCAGAATGTGCGGGACGGGTCAGACTTCTTTTCTTTATAGCTCCTGTAGATGACGAACGGCACCGGATCTGCCGAGTGCGTCCTTATGGCCATGGGCGTCCTGTGGTCGGGAACGATAAGGATATTGAAGTCTTCGCCGGTGCTCCTTAGATATTCATATACCGGTGCGAGTACCTTCTGGTCTATCATTTCCAGACATTTTATTTTGCCCTGCATGTCTCCCTGATGGGAACACTCATCCGGTCCCTCGAGATGCATATATACGAAATCTTTTCCGTCTCTGAATTCTCTTATGGCGGCGTCCTTCTTGCCGTCAAAGTTCGTGTTGATCGTTCCTGTGGCGCCGTCGACATCGACCGTATCGAGGCCCGCACAGATAGCGATGCCCTTTATCAGATCCACGGCGGATATCGCCGTGCCCGTGATGCCGTACCTGTCATAGAACGGCGACAGTTTCGGTTTTGTTCCCTGTCCCCATATCCATATAGTATTCGCCGGATTCAGACCTCTGGCGACCCTGTCTTTATTTACCGGATGGTCCTTGAGTACATCGTAGCTCTTTATCATCATTTCTCTGATGAAGCCGCTGTTTTTGCCTCGGGGCAGATTGCCGCCCGCTTTCTGTCCCAGCACATCATGCGGCGGAGTCAGTTCACAATCGACCGATCCGTTATGCACGATCATGCAGTGCCTGTAGCTCACTCCGGTATAGAAATGTATCTTTTCATTTCCGAAGGCCTCGTTTACAGCGCTAATCAGCTGATCGGCTTCTGCAGTCGTTATATCGCCCGAACTGTGATCTTTGATGATCAGTTCTTCATACGGTCCGTCGCCTTCCAGCGTTATCAGGTTGGTCCTGAAAGCGACATCGGTATCCGACATATCTATGCCTATGCTGGCAGCTTCCAGCGGCGATCTTCCCGTCAGATATACAGCGGGATCATAACCCATTACAGAAAGATTGGCTGCATCGCTGCCCGGAACCACGCCCGGAGGTATAGTCCTGACTGTACCGACCTCTCCTCTCGCGGCCAGAGCATCTGCCTGAGGGAGTTCTGCCGTCTCCAGCGGAGTCTTGTCTCCCAGTTCTTCTATGTTGTCATCTCCCGCTCCATCCGGGACCAGTATGAAGTATTTCATTTATTGTCTTCCTCGAATTTTTTCATAAAGCTTATCAGTTTGTCCACGCCTTCTTCCGGCATCGCATTGTAGATGCTGGCTCTCATGCCGCCGATAGATCTGTGGCCGTTGAGATTGTGCAGTCCCTCAGCCTTTGCCTCAGCCACGAACTTCTTATCCAGCTCTTCATTGCCGGTCACAAACACGACATTCATCAGTGATCTGTCTTTTTCTCTTACCGGGCATTTATACAGACTGCTGCTGTCTATATAATCATACAGCCTGGCCGCCTTTTCTCTGTTGATCTTTTCCAGCGCTGCCAATCCGCCCTTTTTCTTGATGTTCTTGAACACTTCGCCTGCCATATATATGCAGAAGCACGGCGGCGTGTTGTACAGCGAATCTTTGTCCGCATGTGTTTTGTAATCAAGATATACAGGCACCTTTTCGTCGGCATGACCTATCAGATCTTCTCTTATTATAACGATCACTACACCGGCAGGAGCAACATTCTTCTGCGCGCCGGCATAAATGAGGCCGAATTTACTGACATCGATCTGCTCCGAAAGTATGCATGATGACATATCCGCCACGAGCGGGATATCGCCGGTATCAGGTATATACGGATAGTGCGTTCCGTAAATAGTGTTGTTGAATGTTATATGCACATAATCCGCATCAGCACGGAAATCCCCCTTTCCGACCTCAGGTATATATGTGAATGTATCCTCTTCACTGGAAGCGGCTATTTTGATATCTCCGAATTTTTCCGCTTCTTTGGCAGCTTTTTTTGCCCATGATCCTGTCAGCACATAGTCAGCCTTGCCGTGCCTGCCGAGCAGGTTCATCGGCACCATGGAAAACTGCAGAGTGCCTCCGCCCTGGATGAACAGCACCTTATAGTTATCCGGGATATTCATCAGATCGCGAAGATCCTTTTCTGCTGTCTTGATAATATTATCGAATTCCTTTGAACGATGGCTCATCTCCATCACGGACTCGCCGCATCCTTTGTAATTTGTCAGATTAGCAGCAGCCTCCTCCAGTACTTCTTCAGGAAGCATGGACGGACCCGCCGAAAAATTGTATGCTCTTTTTTCCAAAAGTTTCACCTCCATAAATCTTTGATTTGAGTGCTATTATATCACTTTACCACATACGGGTAAAGTGATATAATAGCGTCATTATCGAATAAAATATCAAGCGAGGTGCAGTATGTATAACATAGCAACATTAAACAAAATATCTCCCGTGGGGCTGGATCGTCTTACAGATGAATACACGATAACAGATGATACAACTCAGGCAAACGGTATAATAGTCCGCAGTCAGGATATGCACGATATGAAAATGCCTTCAGAACTGCTGGCTATCGCCAGAGCCGGAGCAGGCACTAATAACATCCCTGTCGATAAATGCGCAGAGGACGGTATCGTCGTATTCAATGCTCCCGGCGCAAATGCCAATTCTGTCAAAGAACTGGTCATCTGCAACATGATAGCAGCCGCAAGGAACATGCCGGAAGGCTATGCCTGGGCAGGCAATCTTGCCGAAGAAGACAATGTCAAGAAGACCGTTGAAAAGGGCAAGAGCCAGTTTGCCGGCACAGAGATACTTGGCAAGACTCTGGGCGTCATTGGCCTGGGAGCCATAGGAGTGCTGGTGGCCAATGCCGCACAGCAGCTGGGGATGAAAGTAATAGGCTATGATCCGTTCATATCCCTTCATTCCGCTCATGAACTGTCCAACAAGATCCCCGTGACCAATAACATGGACAACCTGCTGCCTTACTGCGACTATATCACCATACATGTTCCGGCCAACGATAAAACAGCCGGCATGATCGACAGCGAATGTTTCAACAAGATCAAGCCGGGCGCAGTATTCCTGAATTTTGCCAGAGACAAACTGGTTGATGAAAACGCCATGCTGGAAGCACTTGCCTCGGGAAAACTCAAAAGATATGTGACTGATTTCCCCAACGATCTGGTAGCCGGCAAGGACGGCGTCACCATGAGTCCTCATCTCGGAGCTTCCACCGCCGAAGCAGAAAACAACTGTGCGATCATGGCGGCTGATTCTCTCATGGAATACATCGAAAAGGGAAACATCATCCACTCAGTGAATTATCCGGACTGCTCCATGGGCGATCTCAATCCCGATGCCAGCGCCAGAGTCTGCATACTCAACAAGAATATACCTTCCATGCTCGGAAAGATCACAGGCATACTTGCGGACACCAATATCAATATCCGCGATCTCACCAACAAGAGCAAAGGCGAGTACGCATGCACTCTCATGGACATCGACAGTGATGTCTCTGAATCCGAACTGAAAAGGATCCTCGATGTCGACGGCATCATCAAGGTCAGGGTCATCAAATAAGACCTGTCCCGAAGGGGATCATACTTAAGATCTGAAAAACTGCCTTTCTCATGTGAAAGGCAGTTTTTAAATACGCGTATCAGTTTCCATCTGCGTCACGTTTATCATTCTTTTACGTTTCTTGTCATATCTTTCTTGTGCAGAGGTTTAGTGTTGGTATCCGACCAGACCTTGTTGAACAGCACTCCCAGCATCAGCACCCAGGCCAGGAAGAAGAACCAGAACATCAGGGCGACTATATTTGCCAGGGCCCCGTACAGGATATTGTAATCTGCAACCGAGCCGATGTATTTCGAGTAGATCAGCGTTACTATCAACAGTCCTACTGAGGCGAAAAAGCTGCCCGGTATGATTGCCTTATACCTTACGCTTTCTGTCGGCAGAACATAATAATTATAGCTTATCATTATGAAAAACAGCACCAGCGCCACCGGCCATCTGAGGATCAGCCATACTGTTTCTCCCTTGGTGATAAAGTCAAGGAGCTTGCCGCCGTACACCAGAACAACGAGGCAGAGAACGATCACCAGCAGAGTAAGACCGACCGTCTTGAGGGATCTGAATCTTTCGCTCCAGTAGCCCTTCCCGGTATTGCGTCCTTCTGAAAACATAAAATTCGTTATCCTGCTCATAGAAAACTGGGCCCTTGATGCAGCCCATATCGCTATGAAGAAATATACAGCATTTGTGAATTTACCTGTCAGTTTGGTGGAGATGATATCCTTCAGCTGATCCGCCATGGCACCCTTGGAATTCTGCAGTATCCAGCCCACAGCATCATCGAGAGATGATTTGAAAATATATCCCATGGCCTGCGATATGAGCACCAGTATAGGGATCAGCGAAAGAATGAAATAAAAGGCCAGCTGCGCTGCAAATCCCTGATAATACGGATCCCTGAACTGTTTGATCCCCAGTACGACCATTTTCTTGAAACGACTTTTCATCCAATACCTTCTCCAGCAAGAAGCTCTTTCATTTTCCGCAGTGCATTCCCTCTGTGGCTGATTCTGTTTTTGTCTTCCGGAGCAAACTCTCCGAATGTGATATCATATCCCAAAGGGATGAACATCGGATCGTATCCGAACCCGGCGGTCCCTCTTTCTTCCGGAATGATATGCCCTTCGACTTCGCCTCTGGCCGACAGGCTGTGCCCGTCCGGCCACACTACCGTGATCACCGACACGAACCTGCCGGTCCTTTCTTTCCATGGAAGATCTTTTATCATTTCGATAAGTTTTCTGTTATTGGCAGCATCGGCACCGGGGCCTTCCCCGCCTGCGAATCTTGCCGAATATACGCCCGGGGCTCCGCCTATGCCGTCTACCTCCAGGCCTGAGTCATCCGCAATAGTGATCTCGCCGCACATTTTCATTATTTCATATGCTTTCTGATATGAATTCTCCTCAAATGTGCTGCCGGTCTCTTCGATCTCCACATCCGGGACTCCGGCATCGTCTCTGGAAATGAGTCTGTAATTGCTGCCGGCTGTTATAGTCTCCATTTCGGCTATCTTATGCCTGTTGTGTGAAGCTACTACTATCGTTTCCATCTGATATCCCCTTATTTGAATTTACTTTTGTATCTTCTGGTACGGATCTTCTGTCCGCCCTTATTTTCCTTCCGTGCCCTTCCTGTCTTGCCGCTGAACATCGTCTTGCCGTATCCTCTCTTTCTGCGCTTTCTGCTGACCAGCCATACTACAAATCCGATAATGATAACTACCGGAATGAGCACTACTGCCAGTACTATAAACGTGAGATTATTCGGCTGTTTCAATATCGAAACGGGGTTCCAGCTGGTTTCATTCGACATCCTGCCGTCAGCAGTTCTGTAGTGCGACGGAACACTGTTATTGCTGAAAGTGCCGAAGTACTTCGCCAGCGCATACCACTGTTTTACCTCTCTTCCGTTCTTATACAGAATAATGCCCTTCATGCTGCCGGCCTTTATCTTATTGCCGCTGCTGTCCTTCGGCTCTGCCGAAAGCAGTCCGTGAGAATTGTCTTTGATAGCTGCCAGCCTGCTGTATGTGTATTCATCGGCGACCACTTTATACAGTTTGTCATTACTGATGGCGCTGTATTTGTTACTGCCTGACTTGATCTTTACATCGAGGGCCCTGTTCATATAAAGTCTGTGCTTGTTATATCCGTACTGCATTCCGCCGAAGGCGAATTTCATCAGCTTATCTGATCCGGAAAGCGATACATTTGCTTCCGCAGTATTCTTCAGCTCTTTGCCTGTGAGATAGAATGACACGAGCGGGTATCCGCTCCTGCCGTCAGGCCCGATGCCCAGAGAACATACATTATATATATCCGACGGTGTTATGGAGCCTTTTGTGAGCGTTCCTGTAACAGTTGACGGACTCAGGATAGATACATCCGCCTTGATGCGTGTCTTCTTTGATGCCTTTTTAGCGGAATATATATATGAATCTGCGATCAGATCGCAGAGCGGTTCCTCTTCGCTGCTCTTTGCTGCCGTTGTACTGTCGGCAAAATTGAATTTGCTTCTGCCGGCGGTTTCATTGTAACTGAAGCCGTAATGACCGAAATAATTCGCATTGATGTCAGAGGTATATCCTTCCACAGTTGATTCGGTGCTGCCATTCTGTTTTACTGATTTGTCCAGTTTGATCAGATCATAATCATCAGTCTTATACGAGTCTCCGTCTTTCTTGAGGACAAGATGCCCCATACTGGTCGAATCCTTGTCCGCGGACACTATAACAGTATCTCCTTCTGTGACCGGCTCTTCCGTTCCCACGCCGGAACCGCTGCCGACGATCACGTCGATATCAGGGACCTTTTTGGCCAGATCCGCCTCATCGCCCTTCCCGTCTTTAAGATCTCCGCTGCACAGACAGATGATCATGTCTGCTTCGCCGTTGCGCTTGATCTCTTTGACGATCTCCTTTGCTCTCGAAGTATAGCTGCTGAATTTCACGCCGGGGTCATCCATGTCTTTGATCGCCGAACTGCCGTCAAGGCCAAATACCGCAGCCTTTATCCCGTTCTTGTTTATTATCGTATAATCTTCAACGCCGTATTTGTTGTATGCGCTCTTCAGCTTACGGGCATCTTTGTCTGTCTTGCTGCTGTTGAGACTGTCTGTCCAGTCGATGTTCGAACTTACTACATCCGGCATCTTTTTGGTTATTGTTGTTGTAGTTTCATAAGCACCTGTCTGCTGATTGTATTTTCTCGTCGTTTCACTGGTAGTGCCCACCGATGCTGAAGCCTTTTTCAGCATCTTGGCCAGACCCGATGCTCCGAATGCGAATTCATTGCTTCCTATATTGACCGCATCATATCCCATCTTGCCCATAGTCCGCAGTTCAGATGCGCTGCTCTTGTATATTGTCTGATAAGCCGTGCCCATCGAAAAATTCCCGGCATCCAGCAGAAAAGAATCCGGAAAGTCTTTTTCAATATCATTCACTGCAGTGCTGACTCGCGCAAATCCGCCATACTGCACAGCCTTTCCGTTTTTTACTGTCTTTACGGAATCCATGTGAGAATGCATGTCGCCGGTAAAAATAATCGATATTTTTTTACTGCTGCTCTGGGTACTGCCTAAACTGGTCGAAGGTATCGCTATTGCACATATCATAGCTATGGAAATCAGTATCGTAAGGAGCTTTTTCATGTTGGCACCTCTCCATTTCATTTTATCTGATTTATTGTATCACATTTTTTAATTAATTAAAAACTCTTTTGCCTGCATGACACATATGATATAATTGTGGCATGAAAATGTTGAAAATCTAGGGTTTATAAAGAGGAGACCATGATCAGTATCGCTATTTGTGACGACACCAGAAATGACGCTGCCCGTGCAGCCGGACTTATCGATGAATATTCCTCAGAACATGGATATCTGGATATAAAATGTTCTGTTTTTTTTGATGCCGGCGAACTTCTCTTCAACATCGACGACGAGGATTACGATATGTTTCTCCTTGATATTATGATGCCTGAAATAAACGGTATCTCCCTCGGCAAAAAGATCAGAGACTCCGGCAGTGATGCCGCTATTGTATATATGACCACCTCCAGAGACTACGCGGCCGATGCTTTCAGCGTATATGCTTTTCAATATCTGCTCAAGCCTCTGGAGCAGCAGGCTTTTTTTGAAATGATGGATTCGTTCCTCAAGCTGAAACATGCAGAAGCCGGACACAGCATAGCCGTCAAGACAGCAGACGGCACCGAAAATGTTTTTTTCAGCGAGATCTCCCATGTCGAATGTCAGGGACACATCGTTGTTTTTAAACTGAACAGCGGTCAGCACGTGGAAAGTTCGCACATACGTATTCCCTTCCTGGATTATATAAAAGCGCTTCTCGATGACGGGCGTTTTGTCAGCACACATAAATCATATGTCGTCAATATGGACAGCGTCTCCAGACTGACGACGCAGAATTTCATAATGGCAGACGGTACTATGATCCCTGTTTCACGAAGAAATTATCAGAACGTGAAAAAATCTTACCTCGATCACATATCATCACGCAGTATCTGAGGAGGAACAATGAACATATATCACGAAATGGAATTAGCATTTTATATATTGTTCTGGATCGTCATGATGTGCTTTTTTGTGGATAGTAAATTCAGCAGAAAGGTCTTCTTCGCAGCGGTGATCTCAGTCAATGTATCACTATTCGTGATTTCCTCCGTCCTGATAAACTTTGCCGGCTACGACCTGAGCTGGCCGTATATGATCGTCATGCAGATCGGAGCCAATATCCTGCTGAGTATGGCAGTCAGTCTCCGACGAGATATGCGTGCGATATTCTCTGTCCTGCTGGCAGCGTCATTTACAACAGCGCTCAGCTCCCTGAGCGGCGTCCTTGATTATATGTTCCATAATTATTTCGTGACCATGTCCGTGACGATAATATGCTACGGCATAGTAGCGTATTTTTCTTTCTCGTGGCTGCGGAATACTATCAGTTCGCTGATGACATATATCAGCAACAAATGGGGCATGCTGTGCATCATCCCGCTGGTCTTCACCATACTGCAGTTCATGCTGGCCGTTTACCCGCACGGCGTATCTGTCGATCCCGATGTCATCCCCGCGATCCTTTTGCTCATACCTGTGCAGGTCTTTATATACTATCTGATTTTCAAGACATATCTGCGGCTGGTAATGACCTCTGAAGAAAAACAGAACACACAGGCCGTCAATGCGCAGGTCGCACTCGTCCGCAGCCAGTATGATCTCATCATGGAAGCACAGGAAAAAGTGCGCATCTACCGCCATGATATGCGCCATTACATGCAGCTTATATCATCTTGTCTCGCCGCGGGAAAAATCGATGAGGCACAGAAAATAATCTCTGATGTAAGCAGCGATATAGACACCAGCACTGAAATAAAAAAATACTGCAGCGATATGTTTCTCAATGCGGTCATTTCCCACTACGCCGAACGCTGCCGTAAAAACGATATCGATATGAAAACGGATATCCGCATCGGCGATGAACTGCCTGTCGATGATATGTCCTTTTCAGTAGTCATCTCCAATGCACTAGAAAACGCCTTCAACGCCTGTGCTGAAGCCGGAAATGACAGCACCCCGTTCATATCTCTGTTATGCCGTCAGGACAAAACACAGTTCTTTACTGAAATAAAAAATACCTGCTCCGGTACGGTCGTCTTCGACAGGAATGGAAAGCTTCCTGTTTCAATGGACGAGGAACACGGAATAGGTACGCGCAGTATATCTTATTTTGCGGAATCGAACAATGCCATCCTTGACTATGATGTCGAAGACGGCGTCTTCACTGTTCACCTTCTTCTATATATTTGACGAACACCTCGACTAACTTGCTGTTGAACTGGGTGCCTGCATTAGCCCGCAGTTCTTTGATGGCTTCTTCCTTACTCATGCTTTTTCTGTACGGCCGGCCGCTAACCATGGCATCGTATGCATCCGTTATGCATATGATCATCGACTGCAGCGGTATGTCTTCGCCCTTGATCCCTCTGGGATATCCCTTGCCGTCCACGCGTTCATGATGCGAAAGAACTATTTCCGCGATCGGCCCGAATTCTGTTGTGCCTCTAAGCAGCTGGTATCCCTTCTCTGTATGCTTCATGACCTCGGCATATTCTGCATCTGTCAGCGGCCCTTTCTTGTCCAGCAGTTCCAGCGGGATGCCTATCTTGCCGATATCATGCAGCAGAGCCGCCATTTCGAGAGTGCTGATTTCACGTTTTGTCAGCTCCAGGCTGCGTCCGACGGCCGCGCTCAGTTCGGAAACTCTTCTGGAATGTTCCTTTTCTCTGACGCTTTTCTTATTGAGATTATCCACGACAGCCTTAATTGTAGCCTGCTTCATTTTATCGCTTTCGTGGAGCTTGTTCCTGTACATTACATATTCCGCAGAATCATATACCTTTCTCATCGGCATATGCGGGCCGGTTTTTGTCTCAACGCCGAATGAGGCAGAGCATACTATGCATTCTTCAATTTTTGTTTCGGTCAGTCTCTCGGTCACTCTGTTGATCTTTTTCTGTGCCTCTTCTTTGGAAGTGCACGGCAGGATAACTGCAAACTCATCGCCTCCTATCCGGTCGACCTTCCCTGCGTCGCCGAACTCTCTGTCGAGCTCTACAGCAATAAGTTTTAAAAGCTGGTCTCCTGCATTATGTCCGAAGGTGTCATTTGTAAGTTTAAGTCCGTTGATATCCGCTATAGCAAGCGACAGGGGCAGATTTGCCGGCTTGTCCATACTGGCGAATTCAGATTCGAATGCCCTTCTGTTGCCCAGCCCTGTCAGCTGGTCATTGAACCCGATCCTCTGCAGTTCATCCTGATACTTCCGTCTTTCGGTAATGTCCTCCATCATACACATGTGCAGATGCTCGCCGTCTTCTGTATAACCATACGAAGCAATCGTCATATTCACCCATATCAGTTCATTCTGCGGAGTTATAAAACGTTTTTCCATGACAAAACCGTCGATGCGGCCTTCCTGCATCTCATTCAGTTTTTTCTTATTATATTCGATATCAGAATGGAAAGTATATGATTCCCACCCGTTGGTCAGCACATCCTCACGCGAACGATGCATTATCTCCAGCGTTCTTCTGTTGATCTCGTAGCATTTCAGCGTATTGGTACCCCAGATACTGATCCCTATCGGCGCATTATTGAAAATAATCTCGAAGCGCTTCTGATTGCTCTGCAGCTCTCTGACTATTCTCTGGTCTTTTTCACTTATCTTTTTCATACCGCTCATAATCCTTCTGATGACCTGCCGCTTCACTCGAATATGATTTTACTTTTAATATTATACCACAACTGCCCACCGGCGGCGCCGTTTTATATCGCGCAGCAATGCTTTTTACCTTTGAAAAGAAACCTTTCGTGTATACATTAATGTATACACGAAATTCGTTTGCAGTTGTCTGACAATAGTGCTACACTTTTACTTATTTCAAGGTGAAAGGGTGATAATTTTGGAAGCAATAATCTCAGTCATAATTTTTGCTGCCGTAATGATTCTGATCATGACCGAAAAGGTCCATCGTACGACGGCAGCGCTGACAGGTGCAGTCCTGCTGATGCTGACACATATCCTGACTGTCAAGCAGGCGATCGGGTATATCGATTTCAATACGATCGGAGTCCTGTTAGGCATGATGATCTTTGTCGCTATCGTCAAAAAATCCGGATTATTCGAATATGTGGCAATAAAAACTGCAAAAAAATCAGGCGGCAATCCATGGAGAATAATGGTCCTGTTCATGATAATAACGGCCATTCTATCTGCATTCCTGGACAATGTGACAACAGTGCTTCTGATCGGTCCTATGACCATCACTGTTACCAGGATGCTCGATCTGGATCCGGTGCCTTTCCTGATCACACAGGCTCTTGCTTCCAATATAGGCGGTACAGCTACACTGATAGGCGACCCTCCCAATATAATGATAGGGAGCGCTGCAGGTCTGGGCTTTATGGATTTCATCAACAACGACGGCCTGGCAATAGTGCTGATATTTTTTGCGGTCATCTTTGCACTGCGTTTCAAATACGGCGGCGACAGACTCGGAGGCAATAAAGAGGCCATCTCAAAAATGATGATGATGGACGAAAAGAAAGCCATCGAAGATCCTGTCCTGCTGACCAAAAGTCTTGTTATGATTGCCCTGGTCGTGTTAGGATTCATACTTCACCAGTTCCTCGGTCTTGAATCGAGTACGATCGCACTTACTGCAGCCGTAGTGATGATGCTGATCGGTAAACAGGATATCGACAAGATAATCGCTGATATAGAATGGCCTACATTGCTGTTCTTTATCGGATTGTTCATCATAGTAGGCGGCATGGTTGAGACCGGCATCATAAATATTCTGGCTAAGGCAATAATATCCTTCTCTCAGGGACATACTGTGATGCTCATGCTTATCCTGCTGTGGGCTTCGGCACTGCTTTCTTCTATATTAGACAACATACCGTTCGTGGCGACTCTGATACCTCTGATCATCGCTCTTGGCAATGACGGCATGGACATCGCACCGCTTTGGTGGGCTATCTCTCTGGGCGCATGCCTGGGCGGAAACGGCACACTTATCGGCGCATCGGCAAATGTTGTTATTTCCGGCATCAGCAACAGATACGGACATCCTATCTCGTTCAAGGACTTCACCAAAGTCGGATTCCCCATCATGCTTCTGACAATGGTCATCTGCAGCGTATATTTAGTAGTACGCTACGGCGGGATAATATGATATACTGTATACATCAGTCAGCAACAGGAGGTGCAATGCAATGAACGGAAATGTCATATCATATGATATGATCAATATGGAGCTCAGACAGATGGGCGCAACAAACATAGAATCAAACGCCACACATATCGTAATCGTGGATTTTGATATATCTGAAGACATGCGTATATCCTATCTTTATAATGTCAAGGACGAAAACGATATATATCTGCAGCGTATAGAACCATACCCGATCAGAAAGACAAAGATGCATACTGAAGAAGATGTCATCAGTTTCATCGATGCTGATATCAAGAAATTCAAAAGAGCATATCAGAGCAGCAAATTCAGCATATTCCTCAATCTGATCAACAAGGTCTCGACTTATGACGAAGAGATAGAAGACCTTTTCCTCAGATACAATATTGAAAGAGAATATGCGGAAGCACTGGATTCATGCCTCGACAAGATGCATGATACCATGATTGATATAGAAAACAACTGCGAAAAATTCGAGCAGGAGGGGGTATAGCTCAGTCGGGAGAGCGCCTCGTTCGCAACGAGGAGGCCAGCGGTTCGACCCCGCTTATCTCCACCATTAAAAACCCTGTGATGATTTGGATCACAGGGTTTTTTATTTCATTATTCACCGATCGTTATCTGCCATCATCTGAAAATATCTTTGACCGTTTCAGCCAATTCGACATCGCTGTCTCCCAGCGTTATCTCATCTGTCTTTTTCTCGCCTTCAGGCGAAGTGATCGTAATCGAAAACACTGCTCCCTTTCTGAGGTTCTGTCCTCCTGTCGTTTTAATAAATGACATAAACTCCGGATGCTCGCGTTTGAACTCTGAATATTTAGGTTTTAGCTGTGTCAGCTTCATGACATTGAATCCCATATTATCACTTTCCTTTCCGGCTGTAAGACAGCCGCTGCTTTTAAAATCCCAGTTTCTCGTCTATCAGTATTATCTCCACATCATCGACATCGTTCATCTTTTTCATATATACTACCATGGCATTGCATATCCGTTCAGGCCCGGCACAGTCATAGCATCTGTCCCCTTTTATTACACACGGCGTCAACAGATCATATTTTTTTGCGTTCTTCGGCGCAGCTATATTCCTGGCGCGCCATATCGCTTTGTCCAGATCCGGTTCTATCTTATTGGTGCCGGTTATAAAATAAACCTTTTTGTGTCCGAAGAGAGACCCGGCGATCCTGTTGCCGGTACCGTCTATGTTTACCATCTCCCCTGTTTCCGATAACGCGTTGACCGATGTCAGATAGATGTCTGCTGTAAGACATTTCTTCGCCAGCTCCAGAAATTCGTCGTTGTTACGGCCCTGATTCGGATCATACACTGTGTTATGCGTCGATAATCTCTGATACAAGCCCATATGTATCATGGTAGATGAATCGCCGAAGCCGATGACTTCGCCGTCAAGAGAACCGTCGAGATACTCAGCAGCTTCTTCGCTTTTTTCAAAGAAGCTGACAGTATAGTGATTTTTCTTTAATGATGCTGCCGTTTTTTCTATATCCATACCGGGCGGCCTCCTTTTATATGCGAAGCGTACTGCAGATCACTTGCCTTTACTTTAGAAGATGACCCTTTAAAATATGGCTTTTTCAAAACTCTCTCCGCTGATTTTCAAATCGACCTGCTGATGTTATTATATTACTGCACATATACCATAACAAGTGCGGTCAGGAAGAACAATATCATTTAAAAATATATGTAAGATAAAACAATGGCCAGAGCAACGACAATAAAGTATAATGAGGCGTAGAGGATAGTTGCTTCTCAGGGTATTGTCTGCCCGCGCTCCGGCTGCATTCTTATGTATCACCTGAACAGCAGGCATGCTGCACAGAGCAACGTGTAAAAAGGAGAGAGATGATATGAAGAAACTGACTAAGGCATTGATCATCGCGTCAATTGCGGTCCTTGTACTGACCTTTGCCGCCTGCGGCGCCAAGTATGCCGACAGCAAATATGTCGGCAGCTGGAAGAGCGATACTGTGACTATGAGCGGTATCAGTGTGAAATACGAAATGACGATGGACATCAAAGAAGACGGCTCGTTCTCATTCAAGGCCGGCAGCAGCGAAGGCAAAGGCGACTGGGAAGAAAAAGACGGCAAGTTCGTATTCAAGCAGGATGATGCGAGCATCACCGGTGCTATGAAAGGTGAAAAAATGCATATCAAACTGGCATACGGTTCTTCATCGTTCACCAGCGATCTGACAAAACAGTAAACATTATCTGATTGATATAAGAGGCGCTTCACGGGAAGCGTCTCTTATATTATCAAAACATATTTTTCTGATCGGTGTACTTTTGTATTTTTATTATCTGTGCCGGAAACATCCTGTTGATCCTCGCCTGATTATACGGGCCCTCGTGTCCGGTGATGAACTCAAGTATATTGCCCCTTCCCGAATACTGATGTTTCTTGTCAGTATGCTTATCCGACTTCTGATCGCCCAGCACTGCCCTGATCTTATCTCCGTTTGCGAAAGTTATCCTGAAACGTGTTCCGATCCGGTCCGAATAATATGAGCCCAGCGCCACGCAGTAATATCCTCCTATTTTACGGAATCCATTCTTGTCCGTCTTCGCTCTTCTGCTGTTGAGAAGCGCATACTGCCAGGAGCTTTTCGACTTCACCGCCTTATAGCACATCCATGTCTTGTAGTCATTGACGGCCGGAATTTTCATGCTGACCAGCGAGCGTTCTTCCGCCAGTTCGCGCGCCCTTGCTGCTTTTCGTTTTTTCTCCTGCGCAAGACGCTTTCTTTTCTCCGCCGCTATGTACGCCTTCCTGGCTTCCTGTCTCTGCTGCACGTCAGCAGCAGCCTGTTTGATTTCTGCGGCTGCTTTTTCTTCCTCTGCCGAAGTTTTTTCGTCCTTGATATGTATCTGCGTCTCGGCAGCAGCCGTCATATATGAAGCAGAGCACAAAAACATAGTGCCCGCTGTGAGCGCTATTATCGTTATCACTATAACTGCTATCATCCTGAAAGGATTCCTGATCTGTTTTCCCAATTTGATGCCCCTGATCCTGCCCGGCTCGGCTGTGGGTATAATATTATCGCAAATTCGACGGCAATTCAAGGCACTACATGTCAGCTGCCGGACCGATGCCGGCAACAAAATATAGTGCTGCATCCATGCGTCAGATCATTATATCGGCATCGCCGCCGCAGACTCCTAATCTGCAACGGTCAGATAAAGCGTTTTATATCCGGCTTTCCTGCTGCAGTATTTGAAATAGCATGAATAAACGATCCTGTATTTTGCGGCGGCTGTCGTATCTATTGCTCCAGCAGTCACAGGAGTCCTGACATAGCTGCCGTTCTCATCCATTTTGTAAACTTGATATTTCACAAGGCTGGTAAGGTTCTGAAATGTCCTTGGATCTTTTGCGGTCATTCCTTCTTTTATGTTCCATGGCGCCGAGCCTGTTTTGACGGAAACCGCCTTGCTGCTGCTGACCGTTATCACAGGAGCCTTGGCCTTGTACATAGGATTGCGTCTGTCCGGGTCCGTGGGATCCCACATATACCTTTTATGCGTTTTCACTTTGATCCACTGAGGTTTTCCCATCGGCCCTGTCTTGCTGCTGCTGTATATCGTGATTTTTGTCCCCCTGGAACAGTGATCGTACAGCCATTTTTCATCGATAAGCTGCAGGCGTACGCATCCCAGAGAAGCATTCCGGTCCATCCTGTTATAAAAGCTCGCTACCATGCTTCCCTTGTTTCCTCTGTATCTGTATCCTACCGAATGGAAAAGAAAATCTCTATAGAATACCATGGCATAACGTCCATACTCATTGCCGTACAGAGTCTCCCATTTGCTCTTTCTTTTGATTTTGAAAGTTCCCAGCGGAGTAGTATCGTTCTTGATATGGCTTATACCGCCGGAACAGTACATGGCTCGTATTGGTTTCCAGCTGCCGTTTACTTTTTTGTAAGCCAGACATACATGAGCCTTTCTGTTCACTTTGATCCAGTATGAATGTTTTGCTGCTGCCTGTGCAGAAGATGTGCCGGACACGGCACAGATCGAAAAATACACTGCGATGATCAACAAAATACAGATCGCCCGTTTTACAGGCATATTCGCCTGTCTTACAGTCACGACCCTGTTCTCTCTGTTAAGCGGCGCTGATATTCCCTCTGCTGCCCGTTCCGGCATGCTGTCTGCTTCTGCCGCCTTATTTTCAACCCTTGTCATCCGATCCCCCGTATTCACATCACAAAAAACATTATGCACTGGCATTATAATAATATAACGCAAGTACTTATATTTGATTTTACCACAAAAAACAGCTTTCTTAACGCGAATGGTCAATATGCCGCGGGAAGCAGGTCGACACCGAATGAGATTCTGTCTGTCATACGATACCCGGAATCATATCCTGTCGCCCGTATATCCGTAATGCACAAAGGCCCGCATCCCTTGCTGCTCTACGGTTTTTGCCTGTTCGATAATGTTCTCCTGAAGTCGGATCCTTTCTCTGAACGAAGGCTGCAAATACAAAAATAAAGGTATAATCGAAACTTTCTGAAAATATGGTATAATATAGACAGGTTGCAGACTGTCTGCCTGACATCACAGTCTACGATTCAAAAAATACATATGTGAGTCGGAGGTGACATCGATGAAAAAAGTTTTAGTATTAGGCACGGGAGCGCAGGGTTCGGCTGCTTCAAAGCTGCTGGACAAGGATCCCCATGTAAGCGAGATCGTATGCGCTGATTACAACATGAGCGCCGTGAATGAACTTGTTGCAAGCTTACACAAGGCAAAGGGCATGAAAGTAGATGCTCATGACAAGAGCAGCATTGTAAAAGCCGGCGAAGGGTGTGACCTTATTTTAAATGCCCTGCCGCTGGAATGCACCAAAAATGTTCTGGATGCTGCATTGGATCTGAAAACCAACTATCAGGACTATGCTGCAACTACTGCCTTTGATGATGACTGGGTGGAAAGTGTAAGGTATCAGTACGATGTTTACGGGCCCAAATTCGAAGCTATCGGCAAGGTTGCTCTGGTAGGTTCCGGATCTGCACCAGGTCTGATCTGCTGTGCTACCAGAGACGCGATGAAATATCTGGATACCTGCGAAACCATCATCAATCTCTGTTGGGAAGGTGTACGGCCGAAGAGGTTCCAGCCGTTCTGGTGGTCTCCGATAACCGCCCTGAACGACATGTCGGAAGAAGCTCTGGACGTCGACGATGGTGTACTGCACAGAGTTCCCGCATATCAGAGACCGATAAAGAGAAAGTATGATTATATGCCGTATGAAGTCACACTTGTCGATCACTGCCATGATGAACCGCTTCATTACAGTTTCAACAGGGAAGAATTCTTCAAGGGCGCAAAAAATATATATTTCAAATACGCAGGCGACGGCATAGATTTCTGCATGCCTCTATACCGTGCGGGACTCCTTAATCACGATAAGGAAAAGATCGGCGATGTGGAAGTTTCGCCGTTTGATGTTATTTACAAACACCTGCCGCCGGCGCCCAGATTCCCGGAAGAGATCAAGGCAATAATCGATGAAGGCCTTATCTGCGATTCCGGTGCCATGGTCGCAGAATGCTATGGAAAGAAAGACGGAAAAGACATCCTCGTCGAGAACCACATTATGGCTCCGGGCCTTGTTGATTCCTTCAACAAATCCGGCATCTCTGCCGAGATGTATATCACCGGCCAGAGCGGATATCTGTTCTCGAAACTTTTCATAGAAGACAAATTCGATCAGAGCGGACTGATATCGTCCGATATGCTTTCGATGGATCAGGTCGATCAGTTCTTTGCCTGGGCAAAGGAACTTGATATCCTGCTCGAGACAAGGATCAAGGAACAGAAATATCAGGAAGGCTGAATGTACAGACAAACATGATCGCGGGCAATCACCGGCGATCTCTGCCGGCGCCTCACGGCGCCGGCTTTTCTTTATTTGGATCGCCCGGTCAGATGACGTTATCATCTCAATTCTGTAAAATAAGAATATCTTTTTCACCGGATCGAAAAAAGATATTTCTCTTTCAATGTAAGCCCAGGAATAATATGCTTCTCTTTCTATAGGACCAAAAAATTGTGTGTTTTCATTTCAATGGAACAGAAGAATAAAATATGCTTACTGCAGCGGATATGCAATATATCTGAATATATCATACACATTATGATAATTATTCGCTTTTCAGATATATATGCCTGCTGTACACTTAAAAAAGCAGGGCTCCTCAGCCCGCTGCGATCAAGTATATTAGAAAAGAGAGAAGAATATGTTTTATGTAAGTGAAGTATATGATAACGCACCGGCCGAATACCAGACGTCTTTGCAGCAGAAGGTCTACCTGGCTTTGGATGAACTGGATATCCCTTACCTGAGAGTGAGTACCGATGAAGCCATCACTATGGATGACTGTATCCTTATAAACAGGGCCCTGGACATGAAAATGGTCAAAACACTGTTTTTATGCAACAGACAGAAAAATACATTTTATCTTTATATTACAGAGGGCGGCAAGCCCTTCAGTTCAAAAGATTTTTCACGCCGTCTCAATGTATCCAGAGTGTCATTTGCTCCTGCACAGATCATGAATGATATGCTCGAAACGAAAATAGGAGCTGCAACGATATTCAGTGCGCTTCTGCCGCAGGCCGCTGCTGTCAGCATCATTATCGATAAAGCTGCTGCAGACGAAACATATTACGGATGCAGCGACGGTACCACGACCGGATATATGAAAATCAAAACAGATGATATTTTACACAGGTTCCTTCCATATACGAATCATACTCCTGTGATCGCGGAGATATGATGATGAATATATGTAGAAACAGGCTCGTGGTCAAAATCGGCACATCAGCATTTACAAATAAAGCCGGTCAAAATGATCTTCTGGCATTCGGCAGACTCGCTCTCATCATTTCTGACATTCAGAATATGGGCTGTCAGGTCATTCTGGTATCCTCCGGCACCATTGCTGCAGGAGATAATAAAGAAATATCAGTATAAATGTTTATCAGCTGCCTGTCTCATCCCACCTTTCTGCCAGAGCCCAGTTCAAAGTGATATTTTACTATTCCCAGATCGATCTGGGAATAAAAACCTCCGAGTGACTCAAGACGAACGGTATCATCTTTGAGGGAGAATCTGAATTTCTGCTGATTCACTGCAGTCGGAGCCAGCATCGCCGCCTCCATTCCGGACTTGAACCAGTCAGGCATCTCGCCGTCTGCTTCACACAGTTCTTTCATTGATTTTGATTTATGAGGAACGCCCTGCGTTTCCCCGTATCCGACAGCGATCACTATCGCCAGTTTTTCTCCCGGTTTTATATCTGCTCTTTTTTTCGCTGCGCCCTTTGAAAATGTCATGGCTACCCAGCATGTATTCAATCCCAGCAACTGAGCAAGCAGCACTATGCGTTCTCCGTAATACCCGCATTTGTTTTCAAGCTCTGATGATTTTCTCCCGATCACAGCGATATAGTTCTGCACACCGCTGAATTTTCCATAGCGGGCCATCATCCCGTTGAATGCAGCGGGGTCATCTGTGACCATCTGTATATGAAGACCGCTTTCTTTGTTGCAGTCATCTATTTCCCTCTGTAATGCGGCGACCGTCACGGCATCGATTTTTTTATCCGTATACTGGCGTACCGAATGACGCTTTTCTATTGCTTCCATTGATTCCATATGAAGTTCCTCCTATATTTCTGCAGTCAAGTATATGGCTACTGATCATCAGCCCTACTCCTGTCGGGAAGCAGCTGCATGATATCTCTCGCATGCTCAAGCATCGAAAGCAGTTTATCCATAGCCTCTGTCTCAGCATCGAAGTAGTAATAATTTTTTGTGGCTTCTCTGCGCATTTTAATTATGCCGGCGTCTTTCAGGATCTGCAGATGATGAGAAACTGCCGGACGTGACAGATGCGTCCTGTCTGTGATCTCTCCGACACGGACCCCGCTGCAATCGCCCATCTGCATCATCTTGATGATCAGCTGCTGCCGGTTCTCGTCTCCGAGCGCGATCAGCAGTTTCCGGCACGCCTCAAATTCCCCGGCAAGCATCTGTACTTCATGATCTTCCATAGCTTCATTCCTTCCGTTTAAGTATTTGAACAATTATAACATGTGCATACCCTCAATGATCAATGGTAAAGAAAATCGAGACCATTGAAATTAATGATGCTTTCTATTCGCTTAATCAGAATAAAAGATGGTTTATTATTATTTTTAAATAAATCACGGCAAAAATCACGGGAAAGGCGTTTCCTGTAAAACAAAAAAAGCTCTCAATTGATATTACAAATCGCGTGATTCATGATATACATATTATTGGTCTGCAAAAGTTGCTTTTCTTTTCTCAATAAAAGCTTTCATTCCTTCTTTTTGATCATTCGTATTAAATAATTCAGCCCATGCATCCGCCTCATCTTGTATTGCTTCCTCTTGATTTGGATTTTCGATTCCATTCATAATAGTTTCTTTACTATGCGCAGTGTTATAGGCCATTATGCGAAATCCTTTCTGCCACCTTGATAGCTTCTGATATTCTTTTTACAAGGACAAATTCGCACCAGGTATAATATTTTAACAAAAGGATGACAACCATTGATATTTTTATTGGGTTTTGCTAATATACCGAAAAGAAATTGGTGTTTTGGATTGAGCCCCGCTATAAGAGGGCACGTCTCCATGATCAACTTCTTTTATATTTGTTATACAAAGAAAGAAACTGAGATCTTGGGACGGTCTGAGGATGAAAACATCACAGAGGCGCGTTCTACTTCAGTTTCTTTCAATAAGAAGATATCATATTTATCATCCAGTGGCAATAATATATGATTGGATCTGTCTGCGGCGTTTTTTACTTGCATTTCATATATTATCGTATATAATATCCAAATTCAAAGCATCAGAATCACGACAGGGTAAAAAAAGATGCTGCAGCTATTAAACCCACAGCACCCTGTTGGCGGAGGGCATGGGACTCGAACCCACGAGGCTGTTACACCCTACTCGCTTTCCAGGCGAGCTCCTTAGCCACTCGGTCAACCCTCCGAATCGTTAATCTTCTCTGTCTGCCGTGCCTGTTTTGCCAAAAAAAACAACACTGCCATGACAGCCAATTATTAACTTACCATAGCAAATGCCTTTTTTCAAGGAAAATCTTATCTTCCCGACTCAGGCGGTCATTTGTGTGTCATTTCTTTGTAGATGCTTTCGACTCTTTTTTCTGTCATCTTTTTGTAATCCATGAGCGTATGCTCATATTCGCCGTTCATGAATTTGCTGGTTATCAGAAAATCTGCCGTCGCACGGTTGTTGGCCACCGGGATGTCATATACTGTGGCTATCCTCAGCAGTGCCTTGATATCGGGGTCGTGCGGCTGCGCTTCCAGAGGGTCGCTGAAAAAGATCAGCATATCTATTTCTCCTTCTGCTATCCGCGAACCGACCTGCTGATCGCCGCCGAGCGGGCCGCTCTTCAGTGCCTTCACCGGCAGTCCCGTGGATTCCGAGATCAGCCGCGATGTGGTGCCTGTGCCGCAGAGAAAATGTCCCTTGAGCATATCCTTGTTTTTTTCGCACCATTTCACGAGGTCGTCCTTCAGATGATCGTGGGCTATCAGCGCTATCCTTTTCTGTCCGTTCATTTTTATTTTTACTTCTGTCATATCCTCTCCTCCTTTCCAAAGCTGATTATAAAGCAAAAGCCTCCCGATGTGGCGGCTTTTGCTTTTATTTAACAAATATTTTACATTGCTATTTCAGGGAATCCCTGACCGCCCTTTCCATATCGGCTATATCCAGCTTTTCCGAGAAGCGCACTTCTTTTTTGTCGAGATCCTTCAGACCCTGCGGCACCTTTACGCCCGTTTCTTTTTCTATGGATTTTATCGAGCCGAAGCCGTCGCTTCCCTTGGGGATGCCTGTCGATTCCGCGACACTGTCCGCGAATTTGTACGGACTCGCTGTCGAAGCCAGCAGTGTCGGCGTCCTGTCTCCCGTGTAAGCGGCATAGTCCTCATACACTCTGTATCCCACAGCCGTATGTGTGTCCATAAGGTAGCCGTGGTTCCTGTACATATCACCGATTGCTTCGTTGGTCCTCTTCATATCCGCCGAGCCCCCGTAGAATTTATCCAGAGCATAGTTGATCTTCGGACTGACTGTGTACTTGCCGTCTTTTTCGAGTCTGGCCATCAGCTCGGTTATCTCGCCGCCATTCTCGCCTGACAGATGGTAAAGCAGCCGCTCCAGATTGCTGGAGATCAGTATGTCCATCGACGGTGAATTCGTGAGGAAAAACTCACGGTGAAGATTATATGTGCCTGTATTGATAAAATCGGTCAGCACTTTGTTTTCATTGCTGGCGCAGATGAATTTCTTGACGGGTATGCCCATATTGCCTGCGTAGTATGCTGCCAGGATATTCCCAAAATTGCCTGTGGGAACAACGATGTTGATCTTGTCTCCGTTCTTGATGATGCCCTTTTCTACCAGTTTCACATATCCATAAACATAATATGCCACCTGCGGCACCAGCCGTCCGATGTTGATGGAATTGGCCGAGCTGAGACGATAACCCTTTTTCGCCAGCTCCTGATTGAAACTGTCATCGCTGAAGATCTTCTTGACGCCGGTCTGAGCATCGTCAAAATTGCCCTTAACTGCGAAAACATGGGTGTTTTTCCCCTGCTGCGTCACCATCTGCCTTTCCTGCACCTGGCTCACGCCGTGATCCGGGTAAAAGACCACTATCTCTGTACCCTGCACATCAGCAAATCCCTCCAGAGCAGCCTTGCCCGTATCTCCCGAGGTCGCAGTCAGTATGCAGATCTTCCGGTCTTCTTTGTTCTTGTTCATGGCTGTCGTCAGCAGATAAGGAAGGATCGACAGCGCCATATCCTTGAAAGCCGCCGTTTTGCCGTGATAAAGCTCCAGGAAATATGCCTTGTCTGCTTTGACTACAGGAACGATGTCTTCGGCATCGAACTTGGAATCGTAAGCACCGTCTACACAGGCCTGCAGTTCTTCATCTGTGTAATCTTCAAAAAATGCCTTCAGCACAGCAAAGGCCACCTTCTTGTAAGGTTCTCCCGTCATCTCTTCGATATCGAAAGGCAGCTGCGGTATTTCGCTGGGGACATACAGTCCCTTGTCTTCCGCTATGCCGGCGATGATCGCCTGCGACGATGTTTTTATATATTTGCTTCCTCTTGTACTCTGATAGTGTATCATTTTTTCCTCCAAGCTGCGGCCGCGGCCGCATGTAAATCATTCCCGTTGATTATAACAAGATATCTGCAATAACTCAATGTTCACAGAAAAATAAGGTGTGGACAAACTTCGCCGGAGCCGTTATAATGATATTCGCGTCAGGTACGGCGGCAATCGCTCCGCGATCCTGCGCATCATATATGTGCCCTCATGGTCAAGCGGTTAAGACGCAGCCCTCTCACGGCTGAATCATGGGTTCGATTCCCGTTGGGGGTACCACAACTGATAAACCCGGCAATGCTGATGTTGCCGGGTTTATCAAGTTGTCCATATGCTTTTAGAATATCCTTTTTGCAGGCACATACTCTATCATCGTTCCAATGTTTTGTACCATGCCTATTTACTATATTTATCAAAATCAATGTCCTTGCAACGTATCATATCGGTTTTCCCTGTTCTTACATCAAAGCGCAAGTTTTTACATGCCTCATCTCAGTTTCCCCCGGTCTTGCATCAAAGCACATATTTTTGCAAACCTCATTCTTTGCATGTATGTCAGGAAATTTGATATAATCATCTGCATAGTACTGACCGACATTTGCGGCAGACAGAACTGAGAACAGGATCGACTGCTGCAGGGACTTGCATATGCGGGAGAATTTATGCTTACAGAACAGAAATACCTTGGAAAAACAGGCACGATAATTTTTATAGCCGTCATGAACATGTTTGTTCCGCTGTCGATAGATATGTATCTCCCGGCGCTTCCCTCCATGACGGGATATTTCCACACAACTGAAGGACTTGTAAACTTTTCGCTGGCGGGCTTTTATTTTTTCTTTGCTGTGGGACTGATAATATTCGGCCCCCTATCAGATAAATTCGGCAGACGGCCGACGCTGATCACCGGAGCTGCAATTTATGCGTGCGCCAGCGCGGGCTGCGCCATGGCGGGAAGCATCTGGATCCTGATATTGTTCCGCATCATGCAGTCGTTCGGTGCGGGAAGCATCATTTCAGTTTCCACGGCCCTGATAAAAGACTGCTTCGACGGCATGATCCGTCAGCGGGTGCTGGCCGTGGTGCAGGGCATGTCGGTGCTGGGGCCGATGATAGCTCCGATCGTGGGCGCACTGATACTTAAATCTTTTTCATGGCGTGCCACCTTCTGGGCCCTGGTGATCGTGGGAACGGTATGCTTTGCCGTATCACTGCTGCTGCAGGAAAGCCTGCCCCCCGGACAGCGGAACAGCGGCGGCGTGCTGCATTCGCTCGGCCGTCTCGCTGTGGTGGCAAAAAACAGAAAATTCATCTATTATCTTCTGATCGTCAGCGCGATAGCCGCGCCCTATATGGCTTACATTTCAGTATGTTCATATATCTACATTGATTATTTCGGTGTGAGCAGACAGATATACAGTTACTTTTTTGCCTTCAATTCCGCGACCGCGGTCCTGGGCCCGATACTGTACATTTACGGAGTCAGGTTGCTGAAGCCGCGCGGGCTTATGCATCTGCTCATATGCATAGCGGCGCTGGCCGGCATATCGATGCTGATATTCGGGCGTACGGCGCCTCTGGTTTTCATGCTGACATTCCTGCCTTTTACGCTTGCGGAAAGCTCAGTGCGTCCGCTCAGCACAGACATACTGCTGAAACAGCAGGAACGCGACACCGGCTCCGCCAGCGCCCTCATCAATTTCGTGCATACTGTGATCGGCAGCATGGGAATGTTTCTGGGTACTTTGCCGTGGTCGAATTTCAATACCGGCCTGGCGATAATCATTATTTCATTCGTTGCCGCGGCCGCGGTCGGCTGGCTGCTGCTGCTGAGATCTTCTAACCGCCCTGACGGTATGTGAAAAGACATATATATTATATCTAAATTATTGTGAGGCTGCGAATTTTATAGTATAATCTGCTTATTAGAATTATCCTTTAAATATGTGAGGCAGAAGGATCTACAATGAAACTCTCGGTATCAGAAATCAAAGAGCTGGCAGAGCTGCTGCCTGGCAACATAGTTTTTTATATTCGCAAAACGAACATCGAGCGCATCTTCTGGTCTGAAGGCATCACCGCCCTGTGCGGATATGATGCCGATGAACTGGTTTCAGAGGGGAAAAAGGACGCTTTATCGCTGGTCTTCGAGGATGACCGGAACATGGTGGCAGAAAAAACGAAAGAATGCCTGAGTTCCGGTAAAGAAGTCAGATACACCTGCCGCATCAGGCATAAAGATAAGAAACTCATCTGGATAAACTCCGTAATAAAGACGATAGGCACCCTTGACGGGGATCCGGTCATAATCAATATTCTTTCCGACATTTCCGGCGAAAGAGAGGCTTATCGATCCATAGAACAAAAATTCAATGAACAGCAGGAACTTATCCGTGCCCGGGAAGCGCTCAACGAAAACAGACGCACAATCAATGCTGCGATAACAAATTCCGGCATGCTTTATTTTGAATACTACCCTGACACTCACATTGCCGACAATCTCAGTGCGGACATCAATAAGCTGCCCTCTGTTATTCATGATTATCCCGAATCAGTGATCAGAGATAATTTCACTGACGAAGAGCAGGCATCATGCATGCGGTCAGCCTTCAAAAAAATCGATGCAGGCAGCGAGCAGGAACTTTTTACCTGCCACAGGACATTGAACGGAAGACCTGTCTGGCTGCGCTACCATCTTATTTCAGTTTTTGGTTCTGATGGCCAGAGAAAAAAAGTGTCATGCACAGCCATGGATATCACACTGCAGAAGGAAGCTGTCATCGAATATCAGAACCGTTTCGAATCGCTGCTCAATATGTATCCTGATGCCGCTGCATCCCTGATGCTGAACATCACTAAAGATATATGCAGCGATATACATGATTATGATGCTGATAAAGTGAACGATACTGAATCCTCAAGGGAATGCATAGCCTGCCGCATCAATGACTCTGCAAGATATATCCCTGATCCGGAACGCCGCGAAGAATACATAAATGCCTTCACCCGTGAAAACCTTGTTTCTTCCTTTATGAACGGAATTACAAAGGTTTCTGTTGATCATACATTCATATTACCCGAAGATGAAAAGCGCTACTGCACTACCACCGTCGACATGGTCAGGAATCCCGTTTCCGATGATATCGAGGGAATCTTATTTATACGCGACATCACCGAATCATATTTACAGGCCCGCATCAATGCTGCTTTGATAGAAAGCAAATATGAATGTGTTGCGCTGATAGACGCCGGCCGCGGCACGCTCGTGATCGACAGCTTTTCGATAGGCGACCCAATACAGATAACCAACGAGGCCAATGATTACAATATCAGCTGCATATCTGCCGCCGATACTTTTGTGGCTCCGGAGGACAGGGCCTCTTTCCTTAAATATTCTTCTCTTGCAAATCTGAAAAAGAAACTTGATAATAACGACAGATACTTCTTCACTATACGCAACATCGACACTTTCGGAGTAAGAACTCCTAAAAAATTCAGCTATCGATATATAGACGGAGAACGCAGCCTGATTCTGTCAACTCTCGAAGATATTTCCGATGTCATGGAATGCGATTCACTTACCGGCGCTCTTAACCGCTCGGGATTCATCACTTTCACACTCCGCACACTTGAAAACAAGACACCTGCCGACAAATATGCTGTACTTTATTTCGGCATACGCGGCTTTAAGGCAATAAATGAAACTTTCGGCGTTGAAGGCGGAGACACCGTCTTAAGACAGACAGTACTGCTTCTCCGCAATTCTTCTCTCAGCCCGATAGCTGTTGCGCGAATGGAAGCCGACCGCTTTCTATGCCTTGTCCAGCAGAAAAAAATAGATTACGATGAAATAGCGAAACTGTGTCACCGCACCTACATCCATAACAGTAAACAGTATAATTTTCTGTGCCGCTGCGGCATATATATGATCGGCGACAAAGAATCTGATGTCGGCACCATGTGCGACCGGGCCAAAATGGCGACAGGTTTCATACACGACGAATATGTCAAGCCTTATGCTGTATTCAGCAGCTATATGCGCAGCTCCGTAGTTGCTACACACGAGATGACCAGCGATCTGCAGAAGGCCATGCAGAACAATGAATTCAAAGTATACTATCAGCCGGTCTATGCCTGCAGCAGCGGAAAAATGGTATCGGCCGAAGCGCTCATACGCTGGGTGCATCCGGCACTGGGCGTCATTTCCCCCGGATCGTTCGTGCCCGCTTTTGAAGCCAACGGATATATCTCTGAAATAGATATGTTCATGGAAAAAAGCGTCCGCAGGTTCCTGGAAAACAGAGCAGCAGAAAATAAGTTTGCTGTTCCTGTGGCCGTAAATCTATCGAGAATGGATTTCTACGACAGGAAGATCATGAACGCCATCGTCGATGATCTGGAAAAAACAGAACTGCCTTTAGGTTCCCTGCGGTTCGAACTGACCGAAAGCGTTTATTCCTCACTCAACAATTCCAGTATTAAAAATCTTGAACTGATGAAGAATGCCGGGGCATACATCCTTCTGGATGATTTCGGCAGCGGTTATTCTTCGTTCGAATCCATTCTGGATTTTGATTTTGATATCATCAAGCTCGATATGAATCTCGTGCAGAAGATCGGCATCAGCCTGAAAGCCGAATATATAATCGGCTATGTGATCGAAATGGCTCATTCAATGTGCATCAGAACAACTGCCGAGGGTGTGGAGACCCTTGAACAGCTGGAATTCCTGAAAAGCAAAAAATGTGATCATATCCAGGGATATTACTATTCAAAACCCCTTCCGGCAGACGAATTCGAAAGGTTGCTGAACGAACAGCAGCCCCTGTGATGATTGATATTCAGCTGTTTATGTCAGCTTTCATTTTCGCCTTCAACTATGTTCTTTCCGCCATACATCTCCCGCAGACGCGGTTTCTCTATTTTTCCGGTGGCATTCCTCGGCACTTCTGCAAAAATGAATTTCTTAGGCCTCTTGTATTTCGGCAGTTCTCTGCAGAATTCGTTTATTTCATAATCTGTACAGGTATATCCCTGCTTCACTTCCACGATAGCTGCCGCTATCTCTCCCAGACGTTTGTCCGGCAGACCTATGACAGCGACATCCTTGACCGGTTCGTATTTATGCAGGAAATCTTCTATCTGCACCGGATATATGTTTTCTCCGCCTGATATTATAACATCCTTTTTCCTGTCGACCAGATAATAGAATCCGTCTTCATCCTGTTTAGCCATGTCTCCCGTATACAGCCAGCCGTCATCGGACAGCGTCTCTTTCGTTGCTTCCGGGTTGTTGTAATAACATACCATTACGCCTGGGCCTTTTACTGCCAGTTCCCCGACAGTCCCCTGCACGACAGGCTTTTTATTTTCGTCAAGGATCTTTGCTTCCCATCCGTATCCGGGTATCCCAATAGCACCGACCTTCTTGACATTCTCAACTCCGAGATGTACACATCCCGGTCCGATAGATTCCGAAAGCCCGTAATTCGTATCATATTCGTGATCCGGGAAATAGTCGAGCCAGTGTTTAACGAGACTGCGGGGAACCGGCTGTGCGCCGATGTGCATCAGTCTCCACTGACTTAGCTCATAATCCTCCAGTTTGAAGTCTCCTCTGTCCAGAGCGTCCAGCAGATCCTGCGCCCACGGCACCAGCAGCCAGACGATCGTGCAGTGCTCTGCGGAAACTGCATCGAGTATATATCTTGGCTTGGTCCCCTTCAGCAGAACAGCCTTGCCTCCTGATATCAGACTCCCGAACCAGTGCATCTTGGCTCCTGTATGATACAGCGGCGGTATGCACAGGAAGACATCGTCTTTCTGCTGTCCGTGATGGTTCTGTTCGCATTCCGCCGAATGTGTGAGCGATCTGTGCTTGTGCAGTATGGCCTTGGGGAAGCCGGTAGTTCCGGATGAGAAATATATCGCCGCATCATCATCTTCGGTCAGTTTTACATCAAGATTATTGCTGGGATAATCAACGGCCTCTCTGTAATAGTTCTCTGCAAATTCCGGCGCATTTTCTCCCACATAAAACAGCAGTCTGTTCTGTTTGAGTTCATCTGCTATCGGCTCTACTCTGTCTATAAATTCGGGCCCGAACAGCAGAACATCAACATCGGCCAGGCCTACACAGTATGAGATCTCTTCGGTCGTGTATCTGAAATTCAGCGGCACAGCCAGCGCTCCCGTTTTCAGTATGCCGAAATATATCGGCAGCCATTCCATGCAGTTCATCAAAAGTATCCCCACCTTATCGCCGCGCTTTACGCCGCGGTGCAGCAGCAGATGTGCAAAGCGGTTTGCTTTTTCATTGAATACTCTCCAGCTGATCTCGCGCCTGTACGGTTTTTCATCTGTCGCCTGAATAAGATCATATTCTTTCCAGGACATGCGCCGGTGATCGCTCTCCATTGGATTGAGCTCTACCAGTGCGATATCTTCAGGGAATTCCCTGCTGTTTTTTTCAAGTAATTCTGTTATCGGCATATCCTTTTCCTTTCGTCCATTATTGAAGCCTGCGGGATCATCGGCGTTACATGCAGACCCGTTGCGAAATATCGTTATATACAATACCATATATATACATAAATATAAACCTCTCCGCTCAGAACCATTTCTTCTTTTTAAAGAATATTATGCATCCTCCGAGTATTGCCAGACTGAGCAGCGCCACGAACAGATATCCGTAATGCCATGCGAATTCCGGTATCTTGAAATTCATCCCGTACCAGCCCACCAGCAGGGTCAGCGGCAGGAAGATCGTGGACACTACCGTAAAAACCTTCATCAGTTTATTCTGCTCTATATCTATCTGTGACTGATATGCTTCCCTGACCTGTGTGACATAGTCTCTCTGGTTCTGTGCATATGCCAGCAGCCTGTCCACACGTACGGCCAGTATCTGGAAATGCCTGATGTAACCCTCGCTGATAATATCGGATTCATTGTCGCTGAGACCTTCAGTGACCTTATCCAGTCCGTCATAATACTTCTTGATATCCCTGATGGATTTACGGAAGCGTATAAAGTCTTTCATATTGGCTTTCCTCGTATCTGCAAGCAGTTTTGCTTCAAAAACTGTGATGCGGTCCTCGATCGCTTCCAGCTTCTCGCTGTCGTCTTTGATCAGACTGCTGAAAAAGCCATGCAGAGCGCTTTCATTTGAATCATATCCTTTCACCATATCGCTTACCTGCGATCTCATGTCCTCGCCGTCGCATATGAACACGAGAGCGTCCGGGGAAAAGTAGATGACTATTTTTTTTCTTCCTGCTTTCAGATCGGCAAGGTCAAGTATGTCCAGAGACATAAGATATGAATCCTTCCTGCACTCAAAGCAGCTCAGCGGATGATCAGCGATCTCTCCTGCGATGACGCTTCCAGTATATTTCCTGACCTCTTCCCGGTCACCGGCACATATGATTTCCATTTTTTCTCTCCTGATATATTATATTTGTATATAGTCCGCTGTGCATATCCGTCACGTACACATGTATCTGCATTATCGATCAGGAAATATTATACCACATACCTTTTCTCAGTGTGATGTATCATTTTGCGGTAACGCAGCATCACCTTCGCAGGACGGTTTTACGGCATACTCTGTGCCGTCTTCCTGCATCTGCGGCGCAGCTCTGCGGCATCTGCGCAGGAAGGCATCCCAGCAGCCGCGATTTGAAACGGATCCGCCTTTGTGCTATTCTAATTAATGATAATCACGCCTTGCCGGAACGGCAGAAACGAACATCCGGCACCGCCCGGGGATCCAGGCATTACGGTCCGGTTCCCGGCATGATTAAACGGAGGCTTTATATGCACCTGCAGGAATCAGGAGAAATGTATCTCGAAACCATATTGATTCTCTCAAAGGAAACTGATCGCGTAAGATCGGTGGATGTCTGCGATCACATGGGGTTTTCCAAGCCCAGCGTCAGCAGAGCGGTTGGCCTGCTGAAGAACTCCGGCTACATCGTTGTCGATGACGAAGGCCATCTTTCTCTGACCGGCACCGGCCGCAGCGTAGCGGAAAAAATCTACGAACGTCATACGACCCTTACAGAATGTCTGATGGAACTCGGCGTCGACCGGAAAACCGCGGCAGACGATGCCTGCAAGATCGAACACGACATAAGCGATAAGTCTTTCGAGGCCATCAAAAAGTATTTCTCTTCCGCCGAAAATAAATGATACTGTGACGGCGGCCTGCTGTCCGTACCGCAGAAAATACCAGTGAATATATTAGTGCGGCCGTCAGAGAGATCTGACGGCCGCCGTTTTGTCATTTTATGAGAAGGTGTTTATTTATATATATCATATCTGATAAAGAAAACTCATCAGATATAAAACGCTGCTGCGCACGTTTCTGTTTTCCAGGCTCACCTCCCTGTCCATGATGCTCAATATGTCCTTTTTCTGAGGCTGATGTTCAGGCACTATGCTGACGGCACGGCCTTCTTTTTGCTGTTCTTTCATTTTGATATTATCTTTAGAAAAAAAGTTCATATGTCCTACCTCCTGCCGTAAGGATAAGCGTTATGTCTGAAACCTTTCTGAAAAGCCGGCTTTCTGTAAAAAAATACCGAACCGCGCTTTTTCAGTATTTTTTCACCAACGTGATCTATGGTATAATGTATTCAGTTATTCTGCATATGATGTATTTGATCAATAATAGGAGGAGCAAATGAGAGTCCTGATCGTAGAAGATGAAGTGAGGCTTGCAGAAGCCCTGGGGCAGATCCTGTCTGAAAAAAAATACATGACCGATATTGTGAACGACGGCGATGACGGTCTCGACTATGCCATGAGCGATATATATGACGCCATCGTGCTGGATGTCATGCTTCCCGGCATGAACGGCTTCGATATAGCCAAGGAACTGCGCAAGCAGAAGATCCAGACGCCTATCATCATGCTGACCGCCAAGGGAGACATCAATGACCGGGTCACCGGGCTGGACTGCGGCGCAGATGACTACATGACCAAGCCATTCGCTCCCGAAGAGCTGCTGGCGCGGATACGTGCGCTGACGAGAAGGCAGGGCGAAGTCCTTCTCGAGGAAGCGACTTTCGGCGATCTGGTCCTCGATCTGTCAACATGCGACCTGAAATGCGGCGACAAGGCGACGCACCTCAATTTCAAGGAATTCGAGATCATGAAACTGCTGATGACAAATGCCAAAACGGCTGTTACCAAAGATGATCTTATTACCAAGGTATGGGGCTATGATTCCGATGCAACCGACAATAATGTCGAAGCATATATCTCTTTTCTCCGGAAAAAGCTGTCTTTCCTCAATTCTAAAGTCAGCATCAATGCCCTGAGAAAAGTCGGGTACCGGCTGGAGACAGCGGAATGACAGCAGCAGGCGTGAAACTATGTTAACTAAACTAAAGCGGAAATTCATCCTTATTAATATGATACTCGTAGGTGTTGTACTGATAACGGTCTTCACTATTGTTTGCGTTAACACATATAGGGAACAGATGAGCGATCTTAACGTATCTCTTTCGCGGGCAATGCGCCTGGCGCAGAATATCGAGGGCCGTCCCACTCTCAACAAGAACGATAACGATTCGACCTTCCACAATGATTACGGACCCGGCAACAGTATCGATACCCAGTCGGTGGCCTATTACTATGACGGCAACTATATAACAAAACTCGAATCCGATCATCTTGAGCTTTCCGATTCAAAATTGAAAAAAGCTGTCCATACGGCGGTGAATTCAGGAAAATCCCTTGGTGAAATACAGGGTATGGACCTGTACTTCATGAAAATAGACAGTACCTACAGTGCGACGATATCGTTTGCCGACTCAGAAACAGTTAACGAACGTATCAGCGGAGCCATCCTGATCTCCATAATACTCTGCGCCGGAAGCCTGGTCGTGCTTTTCTTCATCAGTCTGCTGCTCGCCAGTATGGCGGTACGTCCTGTCCAGAAAACATGGGACCAGCAGCAGCAGTTCGTTGCCGATGCTTCCCATGAACTGAAGACACCTCTGACCGTGATGCTCGCCAACAACAACATCCTGCTCGATCACAGGAATGAAACCGTTGAGGCTCAGAAAAAATGGATAGAAAGTTCGCAGGCCGAAGCCAATCACATGAAAAAACTGATAGATAATCTGCTGTTTCTGGCCAGGTCTGATGCTTCCAAAAATAAACTGATCTTTTCTGTAGTGCCGCTGTCCGATATAATCATGGACACTTTTCTTCAGTTCGAACCGATAGCCTTTGAAAGCGGCATCGAAACTATATCGGAGATCGATCCTGATATCAGTATGGTCGGCGATCAGACTCAGCTGAAACAGCTGATCCATATACTGATCGATAACGCCTGCAAGTATGCAGGCGACAACGGCAAAGTGAAAGTCGTTCTGAAAAAGAGCGACCATTCTCATCACATCCGCGGCAGAAATACCAGTGAAATAACTCTTGCTGTGAACAATACCGGCAAACCCATCGACAGCAAGGATATCCCCCATATCTTCGAGCGTTTCTACCGCGCCGACAAGGCGCGCGTGCAGGGCGAGGGCTACGGCCTCGGCCTTTCGATAGCCAAACGCATAGTCGAAGAACACAAAGGAAAGATCACTGTAACCAGCTCGGCCCAGTCAGGGACTACTTTCACAGTGATCTTCAGATAACGGCCGTCATACGGCGGCTGTCATATTTCATTTGAATTTAACTATATACTTTTCCAGAAGTTTGCACGGCTTGTACGACAGTTTCGCCTTGCGCAGATTAGGTATGCCCATATCCTCTTCACGATTTATGTACTTGACATTCGATGCCATCGCCCTGCAGAACTCGTTGTTTATAGCCTGATACAGTCCCCTGTAATTGACGTTGGCCTTTTCCACATGTTCTGTTATCGTTCTCCGGTTCAGGACCCCGCCTACTGCCAGCGCCTCTATTTTGTTGTCGATCATTATCGCACCCGCCATGTAGCCTATCTTTTCGATATTCTCAAAGACATCTTTCATGGCTTCTTCTTCCATCTCCAGCATCTGCATCTCATGCTCCGGCACTTCCTTGCGTGCGTTGAATTCATCGATGAAGCGCATGGCATCATCTGCCATATCCGATGTCAGCGGCACATATTCGTAATCAAAATTATTATGAAAATAATTGAGATGGTTTTTTTTGCCGTGGTATTCTCTGCCTTTCAGTTCGATAAGATCCTGTGTCCTGTAGACATAGTCGTAATTAGGCCTGTCATCGATTATCCTGATCTCACCCGGACACGCTGTCTTGATAATATTGATCATATGGAACGGCAGCAGCCGTATGCTGAATTCATGGCCCTTCGCTTCGAATCTCTCTTTGGCGGTGTGAATAGTTTCTCTCAGTGATACCGGATCATATTCGCCTGTTCTGGTAAGCGGAGGGAACATGAACGGAAGTATTATCCCGTCTTCTAGTTCCAGATGGCTGATGCCGGTGATGCACATATAATCACCGATGATCTCCCAGCTGAACTTATTGATGTCCCGCCACATATACATCGCCGAAAAGGACAGGCCGCTGGTCTGATAATCAAAACCGTTGAGATATTCTTCTAATATTTCTTTATCATCGAGCGTTATCCGCCCATCGAACATAAACATAATTAATGACTTCTTTCTATTCTATTTTACTATCGCAGATACAGCCTTGAATGCCTCCGCCTTTGAACTTCCCATCATCTCATAGAGTATCGCTTCATATGTCGTGACCACGACACCCGCCTGCCTCATGCGTTCCAGTGCGATCTCGCTGTTCCTGGTCTGCCTTGACGAGCAGCAGTCGGCGATCAGAAAAACATTGAAGCCTGCTGACAGCATATCCAGCGCTGACTGCTCAATGCAGATATGCGTCTCCACGCCGAAGAGAATGATGTCTTCGGCACCTGTCTTTTCGAGTTTTTCCTTTATCTCTGCAGAATCCAGAACACTGAAAGTGTTTTTATCTACAGGCTCGAAATCTCCCAGAGCCTCAGCAATGCCTGCGACAGTCCCGCCGAGACCTTTCGTATACTGCTGTGACACTAACATCGGGATCTCCAGGGCCCTCAGTCCCTGTATCAGCTTTGCTGCCGTCTGCTCTGTTTCGCTGTTTTCTGCAATGGCCGGCATCAGTTTCTCCTGAAAGTCCACGACCATAGCAGCGGCACTTTCCCTGTTTATTCTGTATTTGCCCATATTCGTTTTACACATCCGCTTGATTCCGGATGCGTATCTCCTTTCTGTTTATCAGATGCTGTATCTTTTTCCTGGATGCTCTCAGTCTCGTATGACTGGTATACCGCTCCTGTGACCGGTAGGCTTCTCATATGCTCCGCCTGCTCCGTGATCTATCGATCCAGTATGTTCCAGTTCCTGATCTCGTCGATGAGTTCATAATTGGTAAGATTGTACTGCAGCGGCGTGATGCTGGCATAACCGTTCTGCATGGCTATCACATCGATATTCTCATTATTGCTCTTGTATACTACAGGTTCGCCCTTGTACCAGTATTCCATTTCTCCGGTTTCATTGCATCTCGGATGGAACCATTCTTTGTATTCCCTTATTCCCAGTCTCGTGCATCTCAAACCCTTGACTTCTTCGGCAGGCATATTCGGCACATTGATGTTCAGAACAGTCCTGTTGTCGAGTCTGCCGCACGCGGCTCTGAAGGTTTTTACCGCCAGATCGCAGGCATATGTGAAATCCCGCGGTTCATGATCGTTTACCGAAACCGCCACTGCCGGCAGACCGCACAGCACACCCTCTATGGCGGCAGATACCGTGCCTGAATACAGAGTGTCTGTGCCCAGATTGCCGCCGTGATTTATTCCCGAGTACACCATATCGATGCCGATGCCTTCATGCTCCAGGAAGCGGAGACCGAGTTTGACGCAGTCGGCTGGTGTGCCCGTGACCTCGAGCGCACGCCTGGCGTTCTCGAATTTTACATCCTTTATCTTCAGCGGTTTGCCTATGGTGATGCTGTGGCCGGCCGCGCTCCTCTGCACATGAGGGGCAGATATATATATATCTGCTTCTCCGGCAAGAGCCGCTGCCAGTTCATGAATGCCCTTTGCTTCTATGCCGTCATCATTTGCTATAAGTATATTCATATAAATTCTCCCAGCACCTCGCCGATGGAGTCATTGATGACCAGATCGGCTCTGCTGTCGTATTGAGTGCTGCTCTTGTTGATAAGGACAAGACTGCTGCCGTGAAAATAATTCACCAGTCCTGCTGCCGGATAAACGACCAGGCTCGTGCCGCCGACGATCAGGACATCTGCCCTGCTGATAGCATCGACTGCTCCCGATATCACAGAGTCGTCAAGTCCCTCTTCATAGAGCACGACATCCGGTTTGATGACACCTCCGCACTTGCTGCACTTCGGTATCTGTCCGTCGCAGTTTGCCGGATCAAGCACATAATCCAGATCATATGACGCTCCGCAGTCCATGCAGTTGTTGCGCAATACCGATCCGTGCAGTTCATATACGTTTTTGCTTCCCGCAGCCTGATGAAGGCCATCGATATTCTGGGTAACTACCGCCTTTAGTTTTCCTTCCTGCTCCAGCTTTGCCAGCGCGATATGCGCCTTGTTGGGCTTTGCCTGGGGATACACCATGTTTTTCTTGTAATAATCGAAAAACGTCTCCATGTCGTTCATAAAGAAGCTGTGTGATATTATTCTTTCCGGCGACATTCCATATTCCTGCTGGGCATTGTACAGACCTGTCTCGGAGCGGAAATCGGGGATATTGCTTTCTGTCGAAACACCTGCTCCTCCGAAAAACACTATATTGCTGCTGCCGTCTATTATTTTTTTCAGTTTTTCATCCACTTGTTTGTCCTCCTTCTGAAAGGGTATATTATTTTCATATCAAAGCTGCATATTCCGACTGCAGCCGGCCATGCAGATACGGCCCTTACCGCGGGCAGTTCAACACTGAAGTATTATACCACATTGCCGGCGGTTTAATAGCGTGATATAATTATTAAATATTGTTAATATCTGCTGACGGCATCGTCTACATAATGACAGACCCGCAGCAATAACAGTTGCCTGATCACCGACTGTGATCAGATATTAAAAGGAGGAACGACATAATGAATACAAAAGTCCTGAGAGACCTTTCCTACGGCGTCTACATCGTATCAGCAATGGACGGCGAACGCCCCACCGGCTGCACTGCCAACAGCATCATGCAGATAACCTCTGAACCTGCCACGGTGGCAGCCAGCATCAATCATGACAACTACACCAACAAATGCATCAAGGAAAGCGGCGTTTTTTCCGTAGGCATTTTATCTGAAACATCAGATCCGGGACTCATCGGTCATTTCGGCTTCCAGTCCGGCAAGGATGTCAACAAATATGACGATACTCCTTTTGAAATGAAGTCCGGCGCACCTGTGCCGAACGGCCTCAGAGGATATATAGTCTGCAAAGTAGTCGATTCTATGGAAACATCGAGTCATACTGTTTTCCTGGGCGAGATAATCGACGGAGATGTTACGGGAAGCGACGCGCCCATGACATATGCATACTATCATAATGTCATCAAAGGCAAGAGTCCCAAAAATGCTCCTACCTATCTTCCCGAGGAAGACGGCGCGGCAGACAGCGAAGATACCGGCAAAACAAAATGGGTCTGCTCAGTATGCGGATATGAATATGACGGCGACATTCCTTTTGAGGAGCTTCCTGACGATTACAAATGTCCGGTATGCAATCAGCCCAAGAGCAAATTCGAAAAAAAATAATCAACTGCACTGAGTGAACTGCGGCGGCCTGAGGACCTCTGCAAAACAATACATGTAACATGGCGGCGGGAGCCTGCATCAGCAGGCATCCCGCCGTTTTTGTCCGTCAGCCGCCTGCTTTTCTCTGCATTTATGCGGCCTTTCTTTGAATACTGCATATGAAACAGGACGCTGCCTGCAGCTTTTCAGGCAGCGCCCTGTTGAACATGAGTTCTTTTTATGCTATAATATGAACATGTGTTTGGATAATGCGTACGGGATATATACGGGAAGCGCCTTATGACAGGAATAACGGAAGGAACCTACGAAAAGCTGAAGATACTGGCTGACAGTGCCAAATTCGACGTGTCATGTTCTACCAGCGGCACAGCCAGAAAAAACAACGGACGCATCGGCAACGCCCAGATGGCAGGCTGCTGTCACTCCTGGTCTGCTGACGGCCGGTGTATTTCACTGCTCAAGGTCCTGTTCACCAACGACTGTGTATACAACTGCGAATACTGCGTCAACCGCCGCAGCGCCGACTGCCGGCGGGCCGCCTTTGAGCCTGCCGAACTGGCTGCGCTGACGATCGAATTCTACAAAAGGAATTACATCGAAGGTCTGTTTCTCAGTTCCGCTGTAGCTGTATCTCCCGATCACACCAGCGAAAGGATCCTCGCTTCTCTGAGGATGCTGCGCCGGGACTTCGGGTTTGCCGGATACATACATGCCAAGATCATCCCCGGTACATCGCCTGAGCTGGTCCACGCCATCGGCCTCGAAGCCGACCGCCTCAGCGTCAATGCCGAGCTTCCCTGCCGCAGTTCCCTGGAACGGCTGGCGCCGCAGAAAAAGCCGGAGCATATTTTCACGCCGATGAAACAGATAACCAATACCCTTATCGACAGGCAGGCTCTCAGAGGGCCAGGTACCATGTTCAAAGGGCTGGATATCAATTCCGGCGACAGCTACCTTTCATCCGGCGCATACGGCAGAGACAGCGATCCTCTGTCGCCCGGAGGCGATCTCATACCTCGTCCGCATAAGCGCATCAAAGAATCCTTTGCTCCTGCCGGACAGACCACGCAGATGATCATCGGCGCTTCCGGTGAAACCGATCAGCAGATAATGAAGGTATCCGAAAAGATATATCACACTTTCAAAATGAAAAGAGTGTACTTCAGTGCCTATATACCGATGACCGATTCTCCCCTGCTGCCCGGCAGAAATACTTCTCCCCCGCTGGCAAGGGAGCATCGGCTGTATCAGGCCGACTGGCTGCTGCGTTTTTACGGTTTTTCTTCGGATGAGCTTTTTGACGAACGCCATCCTGATCTCGACCCCGACCTTGACCCGAAGATCACCTGGGCGCTGCGCAATCTGCACATGTTCCCCATGGAGGTGAACAGGGCCGGCATGAACGAGCTGCTGCGCATCCCGGGACTGGGCACTCTTTCGGCACTGCGGATAATACGTCAGCGCAGGATCTGCACCGTCAGATATGAGGATCTGAAAAAAATGGGGGTCGTCCTCAAACGGGCCAGACATTTTCTTACATGTTCGGGGCATTATTACGGATGCACTGACTTCACTCCGGAAAGCATCAAAAACGAGATCCTGCAGGCCGACGGCGGGGTGCAGCTGTCCATGTTCGACACTGCAGCAGAGAACATGAGCACGATATATCAGCTCTCCGGTCTGAAAGTACCCGGCATTCCCGCTGCTCCTTCACAGAAAGCAGGCGGAACTGTATGATAGATTATCTTTACGACGGTACCTTCGAGGGCCTGCTGACCTGTATATATCGCCACTATTATTCAGAAAAGGCATCCGGTATCTTTACCGAAGACTCCTATCAGTCCTCCCTGCTCAGCAGATACCGCGTCATCGACACCGATGCCGGACAGGCGTCAAAGGTATACGAGGCCGTCGATAAAAAGATCTCCTCATATGACTTGCGCAGGATCTACAAGACTTTCCGCTCCTCCGCAGATGAAAAGGAAATGAAAATACTCAGGTATGTGGTCATGGGGTTCAAAAGAGGATCCTGCATCAGCATGCTCCATGGCGACCCTGTAGTTTTTGCTGTCCAGCAGGCCGAAAAAAAGGTCGGCAACGAAGCGCACAGACTCAAAGGACTGTTGAGATTTTCCGTGCTTCGCGGCGGAGTGTTCTACAGCCGCGTCGAGCCGGACAATGATGTGCTTGAATTTCTGGCCGGCCACTTCTGCGACCGCTTCCGCAATGACGCTTTCATCATACATGATATCAAACGCAGAAAAGCTCTCGTCGCCAGAGACGGGAGCTGGTATATTTCCGATATGGATACAGACGCGATCCCTCCCGCTGACGCGGAGGAAAAGGAATTCCGCAGGCTCTGGCGCCTGTATTTCAATACGACAGCGATCCGCGAAAGGACCAATCCGCGCTGTCAGAAAAACTTCATGCCGCAGAGATACTGGAAAAACCTGACCGAAATGACATGCGGCCCGGCTGGCACAGACCGCAGATAGCGATGCTGCAGTCATCCTCGGCGCCTGCTGCTCTATGCATTCAGCAGACTGAAATCTCCTGTCACAGTATCAAAAAGGATGTGGAAATTCTCGCCGTCCTCATTTTTGCATTCTACTATATAAAACGGACGGTAGATAAGCTCCTCGTCCCTGTATATGATGTCCGGAATCCTGGGCATCTTTTTACTCGACATCAGGAAAGAACTGACTTCTATAGGACAGTCTTTTATCGCCTGGTCTCTGTCCGCCTTGAGCGGCATCATATACTGCTCCTCGACTTCAAGTTCGAAATAGTGGCCCGGAGTCTTGGCTACGGAGATACGTCCGGAGAACATATCGATGATACATACTACCGTAGTGTTGAGTTTCTTCAGCTTTTCGCTGAATTTCACATCATAGTTGGCAAGCAGATACGGATAAAAGAGGGTGCTCATTTTTTCTATGGAGAAATGCTTGCTCCTCTTGTACAGCACCTCATATGTGTCTTCCATATTATATTTGTTCTTCAGCACCTTCAGCTTCTTTTTGCCTGATCCGAGATGAATATATTTTTCCGAATTCACGGCATCTCTGCCCGCTTCCGCTTTCTGCTCCCGGTCACGATCCTCTTCCATCACCAGTGTGCTGCCGTCCGGCGTTCCTTCATCAGTACCCGCCGTCGACTTCACTTCATGATCATGTATCACATATGTCGGTCTTTTTATTTTCTTCTTCATTTTCTCAGCCCCTGCCCGTTACTTATCAGCTGCCGTCCCTTTTTCCCCGCGCGTCCGGCTGCGATGATCGCAGCGGCAATGCGGAAATGATCTTCACTGTGATGCAGAAATAACCTGCACCTGTGATGAGGAAACCCAGGCAGCTTTTACCTTACATATATAAAGTATAAGCCCTGCAGACTGTGCCCGCAAGGCTTATACGCTTATCTGACTTATCCTCGGATCGTCTTTCGCATGATGTTTCGTATTACGCCCGCATCATGTCCTTTATACTTGCCGATCCGATCTACTCTGTTATATCGTCTGTGCAGCGAATCCGACCTGCTTCATATAATCGCTGTGCTTCAGGAACGTGAGCACCCCATTGGTTTCAGGTGCGATCTGTTTGAAGTTGGCCGTTGCCAGTCCTGCCGGTATCTTCATCTTGCAGGAAGCACGATCTACCAGATCTCTGATCTCCGGCGATGTCGGTTTACCGAACTGCGAGCCGATGATCATAGCCGGTATCGACACGATCAATCCTGCGAAGAACTGATGCAGCCCTGTAACAGCGGTAAGATTCAATCCAGGTATAGCCCAGATCGTAGCCGTCAGGCATCCGAGTACCATTGATGCGATTGCTCCTGTAGTGTTGGCTTTCTTCCACCATACCGCACATACATACGAAGGCAGGAAGGCCGCTCCCAGTGAACTGAAAGAGAATATTACCAGCTGGAATACCCCCGGAGGCTGTATAAGAGCTATCAGAACTGATACGATGCCCACTACTGCGATGCAGGCTCTGGATATCGTCATCAGCTGTTTGTCGGTAGCATCCTTGTTGATATATCTCTGATATATGTCTCTGCCGAGCATGGTGCCCATCAGCATCAGCTGTGCATCAGCTGTACTCATGATAGCTGACATTATACCTACAAGTACTATCGCCGATATAGCTGTCGGCAGCAGTTTATCTGCCAGCAGCAGAACTACCATCTCAGGATCTCCGTTCTGTTCCAGTCCCGGTATTATTATTATTCCCATAAGACCTATGATATACGGAATGAATATGAACATCTGGTTCCATACCGTTGCGATAAGTACTGTTCTCTTGGCGATGTACGGACTCTCCATGGCCATATGTCTGATTACTACATGAGGAAGTCCCATATAGCCGACCAGATATATCAGCACTGCTCCGGCAACAACGCCCCATTGACCCATATACATGTTATTGACGCCCCACATCCCTGTGATCGTAGGATCCTTGGCTGTAAGCGCTTCATTGAGGCCGGTAAGTCCTCCTACCTGCACCATCGACATGATAAATATCAGGATCATGGAAACTACCATTACTATACCCTGGAAGAAATCAGTCCAGGCTACAGCCATATAGCCGCCGGCCCATACATAGAATACGATTACACCGGAGCCTACTATTATGGCTACCCAGAGCGGTATGCCCAGCAGCTGCGCCATGGTCTTTCCTGCGGAAAGGAACTGCGCCAGTACATATCCATAAACAAATATTATTGCGATTATTCCGGCAACGAGTCTTGTTGCCTTGCCCGGATATCTTCTTTCAAGATACTCTATCGGAGAAAGACATCCCATGAAGTATGAAAGTCTACGCATACGCTTGCCCAGTATGCCGACATTGAAGATGGCTCCGCCGCCGTCGCCTACTGCATACCAGAGGGTGAAATACCCTTCTTTATATGCCTGTGCAGGGCCTCCCATGAACATATATCCGCTCATGGATGTGGTCTGCAGGGTCATGGCGGTAATAAACGCACCTATCTTTCTGCCGCCGAGCAGATATCCTTCGGAGTCCTTGGTATGTTTGTCCCAGTAAACGCCGATGTACATCATGCCGCCCATGTAGATGACCAGTATGACCCACTGGATTACGAGATCACTCATTACCTCCGCCTCCTTCCTTTATCCATTTGTCATAAGCTTCTTCCCATGCTTTGTCCTTTTTATCTCTGTGGCCAATGCAGAAATACATAATGATCGATACCACTATATACGTGACCGGCCAAGACAGGAATGCGAAGAAGACTATAGGCTGTAAACCAAATATCATTTTACCTCATCTCCTTTAAATCATCTGTTAATGATTCTAACAGTCTGCGGTTATTATCAGACCTCCTTTCCTCATGCAGAACAAGAACCGGTTTGCTCATCTGTGCAGATATACCGATCATAAATAGTATGAATCCGTTTCAAGAATTATCTGCACTTTTTTATTATATGCTATCCGTTCTTTTCCGTCAAATCACTTTGCGGTCGCGCTTTGACAAGCCGCATTGACCCTTCATTATTTTTTGTTGAAATTTCAACGAATATTTCAGGCGTTTACCAATCATGCTGAATAAAAATATTACTTTGCTGTTACATTGGCAACAATGATCTTCATTTTATGATTGTTTTTTATAACTGTTGACAACAGCAGAAAGCATGCTATAATACGATTAAACATATACTTAATCGTTTAATTCAGTACACAGGCAGCGAGTCCGGGGAGGCAGCTATGACAAAGAAAAATATCAAACTTCCGCACGACCACGGCGTACAGACATACGAAGCACTTGAAAAAATGCCCGAAGACGGCGAATTCGCAGACGCTTCTGCAGTATTCGGCCTGATATCGGATGCCACCCGTCTGGAGATACTGTGGCTGCTATGCCACAGCGAAGACTGCGTCATGAATATCGCGGCTGCCGTGGAAATGAGTTCGCCGGCCGTTTCACATCACCTTCGCCTGCTGAAACAGTCGAAGCTGATCAGCAGCCGCAAAGAAGGCAAGGAGGTCTACTACAGACTTGCCGACACGGCAGACGCCAGACTGATGCACGGCATAATAGACGCCGCTTTCGAAAGGAAATCAAAGGAGAACAAATGAAGAAATCTTATAAACTGGAAAACCTCGACTGTGCTAACTGCGCAGCAAAAATGGAAACCATGATCAACAAGCTTGACGGGGTAACGGCCGGCATCAGCTTCATGACACAGCGCATCAGCATAGAAGCAGATGATATGGATACTGCCGTAAAAGAGGCGCAGAAGATCGTCAGCAGGATCGAGAAAGACTGCCGTATCGTCAAATGACATTCGCAGCAGCAGGATCAGTACAGAGACACCATCGAAACAGAATCTGAAAACATGAGTTGAAAAAATATATAGTTGGAACAGAGGCACGACCCGGGCAAAGACTGCATCCGGGCAAACGATAAATCATACAGAGGTGCAAAATGCCAAGCAGCAGAAAACAGCGGAACCAGTTAGTGAGAATAATATGCGCAGCCTGCCTGTTTGCAGCAGGACTTCTGCTTCATCTGCTTTTACATACTGATGGAGACAGCCTGTCCCCGCTTTCCGTATTCGCTACGGCAGTCTTCCTGGCCGCATATATCATCGTCGGATATCCTCCGATGTTTGCGGCTGTCCGCAATATCAGCAAAGGCCAGATCTTTGATGAAAATTTTCTCATGACTCTGGCTACAATAGGCGCGCTCTGCCTCAGACAGTGGGATGAAGCCGTAGCAGTAATGCTGTTTTATCAGATCGGCGATCTGTTCGAGCAGAGCGCCGTCGACAAGTCCAGAAAATCGATCTCAGAACTCATGGAGATACGTCCCGATCACGCCAATCTGCTGCGTGACGGCAGAGAGGAGACAGTCGACCCTTACGATGTAGCTGTCGGTGATACTATCATCGTCAGACCGGGAGAAAAGATCCCCCTCGACGGCATCGTCAGCAGCGGGCACGGCTCCATCGACGCCTCTGCCCTTACCGGAGAATCCATGCCGGCCTCAGTCAGCGCCGGAGATGAGATCATCAGCGGCTGCATCAGTCTTGACGGTCTGCTGGAGATACGCGTATCCAGCGAATTCGGCGAATCAACGGTATCAAAGATCCTCGATCTGGTCGAAAATGCGGGAAACAGAAAAGCACATGCGGAGAAATTCATAACACGCTTCGCCCGGATATATACTCCGGCTGTCGTAGCTGCCGCAGCTGCTCTTGCTGCTGTCCCTCCTCTGTTCTTTGCCCAGCCGTGGCACGAATGGATATACCGGGCCCTGCTGTTTCTGATAATATCCTGCCCTTGCGCTCTTGTCATTTCGGTGCCTCTGGCATTTTTCGGCGGCGTCGGCGCAGCCGGAAAACGTGGTATCCTTGTAAAGGGCAGCAGCTATCTGGAAGCTGCCGCAAATTTGAAAACAGTCATCTTTGACAAAACAGGGACCCTGACTACCGGCAAATTCAGCATCACCGGGATCAGCGGCAGACCTGAAACGCTGGAACTGGCTGCTCTGGCAGAAAGCTACTCCAGTCATCCTATCGCGCTTTCCATAGTTGACAGATATCGCGAACAGACAGGAAAAGAACCTGACACTGACAGAGTTTCAGATATAGAAGAGATATCCGGCAAAGGCATCTGCGCTGTCATAGACGGGCGGAAGGTCCTGGCGGGGAACAGAGATCTCATCACTTCTTCTCTTGCTTCATCAGCATATGCTGCGGACGACGATACCGACAGCGGATCCGCCACCGTCATATATATCGCAGCAGATGGAAAATACTGCGGCCGCATCTTGATAGCAGATACGATCAAACCGAATACCGCCGCTGCCGTCAAATCGCTTTCTGCCAGGACAGTCATGCTCACCGGAGACAGACAGCCTGTTGCCCTGGCCATAGCCGGAGAAGCCGGGATAGACGAAGTCTACAGCCAGCTGCTTCCTGCCGACAAGGTCGAGATCACCGAAAAGATCCTCGGCAGCGTTCCGTCCGGAGGAGGCACCACAGCCTTTGTCGGCGACGGCATCAATGATGCCCCTGTCCTGGCCAGAGCAGATATAGGCATCGCCATGGGCGGCCTGGGCTCTCAGGCCGCCATCGAAGCTGCCGATATCGTCATCATGGACGACGATATATCGAAGATATCGCTGGTGCGCTCCATAGCGGCAAGATCCGTTTCTATCGCCCGTGAAAATGTGATCTTTGCGCTGTCGGTAAAAGCACTTATACTCACGCTCGGAGCAGTCGGACTGGCCAATATGTGGATGGCCATCTTCGCCGATGTCGGCGTCAGCATCATCGCGATACTCAATTCCATGCGCACTCTGACAGTAAAATGATCCTTTTGTCCAGTAAAACAGATCCGCCGGCCAATGGCCGGCGGATCGATTTTCATTTCATGCGTTTGTCTTCAGGCCGTTCTGTGAACTGCCTCCATTTCGCAGGTAATGGTTTCCAGGGCCTCGGAGAAAGATTCCCCTTCGAATACTCTCACGCATGAGAGCCTTCCGAAATCTCTGGTCCCCAGGCCGTATCCCACATTACGCGTAGTGATATTGGGCATGGGCCCGAAAGAATCAGCAAAATGTTTCAGCAGCGCAGCGCCTGTCGGCGTGCACAATTCTCCGGATATCTCGCCGCCGTATGTGGGCACTCCCTTGAGTATCCTGGCAGTTGCGGGAGCCGGCACAGGAAGCACTCCGTGCGCGCATTCTACTGTGCCGCTTCCAACATGGATCGGAGAGACTACTATCTTATCCGCTTTGAGGAGATAAAGCGCATAGCAGACTCCTGTTACATCCGCTACTGCATCCATAGTTCCCACTTCATGGAAATGTACGCTTCCCGAGGTATTGCCGTGGATCTTTGCCTCTGCTTCGGCTATTGTACGATACACACTTTTTGCGTCAGCTTTTACTTTGCCGGGAAGAGGCATTTCATCTATTATTGCATTGATCGATCCCAGAGTCACATGATGATATTTCATATTTCTCTCCGGCGAGCCGCTGTGATCGTGGTCATGGCTGCCGCGTTCCTGCAGTTCTTCTTCCGCCTGACCGTTCACTGTGACTTTCATGCGTATGCCTGATATGCCGTAGCTTTTTGATGCTTTTGCTTCAAAATGCACACCGGGTATACCCAGACTGTTCATCTTTTCCAGAAAGCCCTTCTTATCATAAAGGAGATCATATAATGCCGACATGATCATGTCGCCCGCAGCACCCATGCTGCATTCAAAATACAATGTCTTCATTTTGTTTTCCTTTCCGCCGGCCATAACGAACTGTCGGCTGTTCATAATCAGCGCAGACGGTAACAGTCTGTATAGTGACAAGGATCGTTATATACGACGTGCTTGGCACCGAGAACGCGTCTGCATTTGAGTGAATTGAGTCCCCAGGCGATCCCGTACATAGTCGGCATGTCTTCCCATTCAGGCCTGAACCAGTCTATTTTACCGTCGCAGTATGTGATCTGCGGCTCCATTATTTCATACGGATAGTCCGCCGGTTTTTTCCAGGTCGGCAGTATCGTAGGATATTCTGTATCTGATCTAGTGAAATTCAGAGCCGGGTCATCGTCCTTCTCTTTGACTGACGGGAAGTAACGGTAGTGGACTTTCCCTACGCTCCTGGCTTCATTGGCTTTGAGTGTCTCCAGGTCAGGAGCAGGCTTGGAAGTATCTATGACGATATTCATGAAGCGGAAATTGAAGCTGGCGGCCAGCGCCGTATACTTGCTCTCACAGTGCTGTATCGGCGGTATGTCGCAGAACATCTTGCCGTATCCCATTGTTTCACGTCCTCCGAGGATAGGATCTGTTTCATTTTCGAACATCACCAGCACGAGATCTCCATCCAGATCGTCTCTTTTGCCCTTGAAATGCACCGGGACGCTTACTCCTATCAGATTATACGATTTTCCGTTCTGCCATCCGAGGTTGGTGAACTCTGAAAGGTTCACTGTCACATACGGATCATTCAGTGTATAACACTCAGGGATCATCTCCTCAAGCACGGCTCTGTCTGTTTCATATGTGATGCTGACCACATTGACAAGACCCGGCGAATAATAATCATTCATCTTTTTACCGGGGATGCCATCCTTTTCCGGTCTGCGGTGGCCGGACTGCGGACCGAAGAATACCGGCATCATATATATTTCATCTTCTTTGAACTTCAGTGACATGTTGGGCTCCTTTCTTATCGACTCTTTGTATTTGCTGTTCGACTCTTTTTACCTGCTGTTTATCATCGATCTGTATCGCGCTTTCATACAGCTTACAGGCTGCATGGTCACGGTATGTTTCTTTACCATTATACTAACAGCAGGCATCGGCTTATCATATGTCTGTATTTCCTAACTTGAAATTTATTTTGCCCCTCCGCTTGTGGAATTTTCCAATGTGCCTTCCGGCCGTGCAGCGCCCGAGCGTTGATTTCCCAGTCTTCACAGGATCTGCGCCTGCGTTTTTGCAGCAACGCCTTCGGCTTTCTATTTGCAGCGGCGTTTTCAATTTCTTCTTGCCGCGATATCTTGATCCTCCCTATCGCAGCGGTATCTTCAGCCTTCTTATCGCATATGCCGAAGATACTTTGCATACACAAAAAAGCCCTGCCCCGCGGCAGGACCCGTGCTGTCTTCTGTTTTATGAGATCAATTCTGTGCGGGATCCAGCATCATACTGATCAGCAGTGTTTTGATCTGTTTTGCATCTCCGAAATCGATATCGAACAGTTCTTCTATCCTGCTGATGCGATAATGCATGGAATTGGGGTGTATGCATAGTTTGTCGGCTGCCTCCCTGACATTCATCACGCATGAAAAATAGGCTTCAAGCGTCTTGAGGTAGTCGCTGCCGTTCTTCTTGTCATAAGCCTTCATACGCCTGATGATCGGATCGATGAAAGGTTCCTTTGCATAATGCTCGGCAAATCCCGCGGTAACCTGCAGCGGCGAATAATCACTGTACCGGTATATTTTTTCCTGCGGTGCGCAGACAGAGCCGGCCTTGATGGAAAGCCTGGCCTGTTCATAATAGCCGTTGCTGTCTGCAAGATTGTCATATTCATTTGATATCCCTATACGCATGGGATACTGGCTTATCTTGTCGAATATCCTTTCCAGACATTCATTGTTCTTTTCCGCCGTCATATCATAGCAAAGCAGTATTATCGTGCTGTCTTCGATGATCGTGAGCGTACTGCTGTCCATGAGCTGCAGTTCCTTCACGAGGCTGCGGCTGACGACATCCTCAGGTGACGATTCGTTCCAGTCGGCCACTACTATTATATACGGCGCTCTGTACTGCACCGTAAGCGCTCTGACGCTTTCCCCAGATGCATTCGACTGCAGTATGATGTCCCTTATTATCTGTCTGCTCGGAGCATCTGATCTCTCCAAATCAGTCAGTATCGAAACAGCTGCCGTTTCAAAGAGTGAGGCCAGCCGCCTTTCCTCATCCGTAGCCTGGTTCCCGTCCAGCAGCATGGCGCTGAAGGCTATTATCTCTCCGCTGTATTTCAAAGCCGATATCAGCTGCGGCGTTGCCGATTCGTCTCCATCCGCTATCAGCAGCGGGAACTTTTTGTTTTTCGCCGGATCAGAATATTTTTTATAAAATTTATAAAAATGTCTGCTGCTGGATCTGCCCTCATGCAGCAGATAGTCCCAGTCTTTGTCTCCTATCTCATGATCGGGAGACTGAGAGAGCTTGATGCCGTCGTTGTTCGACACCAGTGTGGGATGACCTGTAAGAGTATACATCGCATCTGTAAGCTCATGAAGATCTTTATGCACCGTAGCAAAAAAGAACAGTTTGTAAGCCTGCTCCATGTCGATTTTTTTATTATCAGTCATATCAGCATCCCCGTTCGTTCCGGAAAATTAACGCGTCATGTTTCTCATCTGTTGCTCTGTTTATGATTTTAGTTTATAAAATTCAAATTGTCAACGCCTCCCGGCCTGCGGACCGCAGGCGTCCGAACAGCACAGAGGATCCGCGGCCATGCCGGCGGATCCTCTGCGGTAAAAATGTTTCTGCTATATCACTTAGCTGTGCTCAGTTCAATTCTCGGAATATTTTATATCAGCGGCACTGCGTATCATCTGATCCCAGGAATCGAATACCGTGCTTTCTTTTACGAAACTGTCCATCAGCGACTCGTAATAGATAAGGTCCTCTGCATTCCAGTTCACGATCACCGCGCTGGAATACCTGAAGCTGTCGAATGATTTGAAATTCGTGTGCTTCCTCATGAAATCGTCATCGAACATTTCTTCGAACCTGGCTTTCAGCTCCGGTGAATATTCCACACATGTGAAGTTCTGCGCTCCCGCTTCATTATTTATCTGTGCCATAAAACTCAGCCGCCTTCTTATCTACATACGCTCTCCATGCCGGCATATCTTTTTCCAGACGCGGTCGAACATAATCCTGAACTATATCCGGATCCTTGGTGGGATCGATGACTTCGCCGCGGCTCATCGCCATGTACATGCCGGTCTCTCCCGGAGGACATCCCGGTACCCACAGAGCATCCGGATGATCCTTGAGGTATTTTTTGGTGCAGTTGCCGTGCAGCAGCAGCCTGGCGGGATCTTTGTCTTTGGGTATATCATCGTTATCGTGTCCGATAACTACTGTGAAATCACTCAGCTTGTCATACTCGCCGATAGCCTTCAGTGTCTCCATATTCAGAGTCATCATTGCCTGGCAGCTGGAGCATGCGCCCTTGCAGTGCACATCGTATTCCGGCCAGCGTTCGGAGATGTCGCCTAGGTAAGGCACCCACATCTTTTTGTAGCAGTCTTCCAGTTTGTCTCCTACGAGTTCTATATTATCAGGTTCCGAGTTGCCCATGCCGACTTCTGCGGCTACTTTGAAATAATCTACTTCATCAGTATTGATGCCCACCAGATCGCAGGCTACTCTGTCTACAGCGACCGGGTCATAGCTTCCCAGAATGCAGTCCAGTTTCAGAGGCGTCGGTGTATGCGGGCTGAATCCGCTGGCGGCATACATCGCGTCAACGATATTGATATCAGCCCTGGCGGCATACCATACATCCATCATGGCCATGGTCAGATTCTGAGCATGCATCTGGAAATGCACCGCATCCTGAACGACGCCCTTGATGTTTTTCAGCGCACAGCTGAATACCATGCTGGCATGTGCTTTGAGTATGGGAAGATTGATGATATGATCTGCTTCCAGGAAAAATCTCGGTATTTTGCAGCTCTTGATGTTCGAACGGTAGCCTCTCACCGCCACATTAACCAGATCCTTTTCCGATTTGATATCTATAAGCTCTATGCCTTCCTCTTCAGCCATGTCCTTGATGCCGCATGCTTCATAGCATTCCATCGTATCGCATCCGATGGCTGCAGACTCCGCAATGACGATGCTCTTCGGCTCTGCCTTTTTTACCTCGCGGATGACAGCGCGTACCGTTTCCGGATTGGTGCATACTGCATATTCAGCCGGCGCGGCATGACCTGCATTCGGTTTCAGTACGACTGTCGAACCTTTTTCGATCATATTGGTCACGCCTCCGAGAAGATCGAAGACCCTTGTCACGTTTTCCTGGACATTCTCGCTCTTGGCAAGAGCTACTTTTGATTTTTTATCTGTCATTTTGAATCCCTCCGTTGTACTGCGGTTACATTTATTATCAGTCTTTTTTACATCAAGTACTCAATCATCCTTCTGTGTCATGAAATCTTTGTTGAACTTCTGATCCTTGACCGCCAGAGCGAGGATCAGCGAAACTATTATCATGACTCCGAAGCTTATATATGATATCCTCAGGCTTCCGAAGGCCATCGATATGAATCCGTTGACCGCGAAATTGAGCATCTGGATTATGGAGATGATCGGGAACAGCACACTGTTGACCACCGGATATCCGACTCTTCCGAATACGGATCCGGGCAGCGAGTTCACAAAATTAGGCGGCGCCGTACTGGTGATCCCTATCAGCACTATCGATACCCAGTAAAGCGGTCTTACTCCCGTCGCATTCAGGAACACAGCCAGGGCCATGAGTATGCACACGGCTACAACTACTTTCTTCGGTCCGAATTTCATTACCATGCGTCCGATTATCGGTGCAAACACCAGTCCGAACACAGCGATGAAACTCATCAGCAGCACTGCCTTGCTCTGATCGAATCCCACTTCCATGTTCCTTACGACCAGCTGGCTCATAATCCCTACCTGACACAGCATCAGCAGGCCGCAGCAGACAGCGCACAGCCATACTTCTTTAGTCTTGAACAGTTTGGCTATCGTCCAGCCGCCTGTAGGATCTTCACCCTCTTCAGGCGCAGCTGCATATTCGCTCCTGAACACTTCATCAGATACATTGTCCGGATTGAGTCCTCTTTCGGCAGGAGTATTCCTGCTTACCGCCAGCCCGATCACTGCGATGATGATGCAGATCCCGGCAGGGAACAGCGAGGCGGTCTTCACTCCCATAGCAGCTATCAGCTTTGTGAAAACAGCTACATATGTCATAGTTCCGAGTCCTGCGCCCATGGTCGCTATGCCCATGACAGCGCCCATCTTCTTGGGGAACCAGTTTGTCGTCAGCGAGCCGTATCCTACGAACATGGCCGAATTCATGCCGCCGAACGAGAAGCACATCGCTACTGTATATACTGCTACGCTGGTGGCATTTGCAGCACCGATATATGCGAGGCCTCCGATGAGCAGCATGATGCCGCATACCATTCTGGGCCCGATCTTTCTGTTCAGCTGGCCGGCAAAGATCGAGATGATCACGCCGATGATGCCGGCGATGGAGTTCATGGAAAGTATCACTCCCGATTCAACTCCTATGCTGGCTGCCACAGCCGGTGCGAAAACATTCGACCCGTCTGCATTGAAGCCTACATTAAAATAGAAGATAAACAGTCCAAACAATATGAGGAACCATCCATATCCTCCAAATCCTTTTTTTGTGTTGTCCATATCATACCTCGTTCCGTTCTCCCCGGCCCGTCTGCGTACAAATGGCCGGAAACTCAAAAGATATATTGTCTTTATGCCTACATGGTAGCCCTGCCCGGTTTTCGTGACCATGTTCCAAAATCTGAACTCGGTCGGCTTTTTTCTGCTCTGTTTGTATTTTTCCACATGATGCAAAATCCTTTTCCGGGCGGCGCGCTTTGAAAAGCAGGCCTCCGGGCTTTTTGACCCGGCGCATTCATTTGTTGAATAAAACAAAGAGGAATGATTTTTTTCTGACAGGCTTTATTTTTCACACATTGGAAAGCAGAGATCGTCATCATATAATCCAGTCATAAAAGAAAATATTAATGATCCGTTTGTGAAAGGAGAAATAAAATGGGCAAACCAATGGCAGACTATGTCAAGCTTCCGGAGCTTGAAGAATACAAAGAATGGTTCAAGGACTTTGCAGATCTCTACCGTGAGGACGGTATACTCCAGGTCAGCTGGAAGACGAACGACGGTCCCATGTGTCACAGCGGCATGTCGCACCGTGCCTGCAGTCAGCTGACCCGTGTGATCTCGCTGGACTATAAAAATGAAATCGTTATCTTCACTCATATCGGCGACAACTGGATGACAGAGTCGGATCCGAACGGATGGGAAACATATTCAAAACTTCCGAAGGAACGTTTTCAGCATCAGTATTTCGATGATACCAATCTCATCAAGAACATGATCTTCGATCTGGATGTACCTACCATAGGCGCTGTTCCCGGACCAGGATTCCACTGGGATTCCGCAATGCTATGCGACGTTACGATAGCTTCCGACGACACACAGATGGAAGTGCCCCACGCACACGGCGGGCTCGTTCCCGGGGACGGCATGGGACTCATGGCTCAGCATTATTTCGGCACCAAGCGCGGAAACTATTATATGATGACCGCCAGGCAGTGGACAGCGCAGCAGATGCTCGACTGGGGCATGGTGAGTGAAGTCGTTCCCAAGGGCACAGTCCTCGACAGAGCCTGGGAGATCGCCCGCATGTGGAAGCATATTCCTTATGAGAACCGCACTATCATGTCCAACCTTGCCAAACGTCCGCTCAAAAAGCTTTTCGTCGAAGATCTCAAGCTCCATACCACCAGTGAACAGTATGCTTCCCTGCTTCGAGTGGCTGCCGGCGACATGGGCGACAATCAGTCCGCACAGCAGGACGAAAAATATATCAGTGCCACTAATGACTGGCGTTATCAGAACGACTGGATGCAGCAGCCTCCCACACGCGAATCCTGGAACGGCTTCCGCACTAAGCCGCTTGAATGGTTCAAGGAGGTAGAGGCCGGCAAAGCCACGAATCCATTTGAACCCAAGCCGACAAAACCGTACAGACCTAAAAAAGACTGATCAGTAAAATAATTGCATAAAATATACCGGCATTCAAAGGATATCCCGGAAACCGTTATCATCAGCTGTTTCCGGGATCACTTTATTTTTCGGCTCACAGGCGCTCCGGCTGCCGAGATCAAAAAGATTGCAGCCTTCGAAAATATTGACCGCAGCCTTCGAAAATATTGACCGTAATGTTATAATTGATAATAGAACGGAGGAATAAAATGAATAAAACAATAGAAAATATAGAATCAAGAAGAAGCATCCGCAAATACAGACCCGAACAGATAAAAAAGGAAGAACTCGATGCCATCCTCGAAGCCGGGACATATGCTCCCAACGGCAGGGGGATGCAGAAAACCATCCTGGTAGCCGTACAGGACAAGGCAGTACGCGACAAAATTTCAAAGCTCAACGCAGCTGTCATGGATTCTGACGCAGACCCGTTTTACGGAGCACCGACAGTCGTAGTCGTATTCAGCGACACCGAACGTCCAACTTACATACATGACGGCAGTGCCGTCATCTGCACTCTGCTGGACGCTGCACATTCTGTCGGCGTCGGCTCCTGCTGGATCCACAGAGCCAAGGAGTCCTTCGAAAGCGCCGAGGGCAAAGCGCTCAAAAAAGAGTGGGGCATCCCCGACAGCTACGAAGGCGTAGGCAACTGCATACTGGGGTATGGCGACGGAGATCTTCCCGAGGCGAAACCGCGCCGTGAGGGTCGTATCATCATCGTATGATGTAAGAGTCTGCCTGCTGATGCTGCGGCAGCAGCAGAAGATACGGCAGCAGAAGAAGAGGATGCGGTGACAGCAACAGAACCGGAGAAATCATGCCGATATCAAGTTCAAAAAGAGAATACCGTCTGCTGCAGAAGCAGCTGCGCGCTCTGGAAAAAGAAGAGACCAAGCTTCTCGCTTATAAACCTACCGAAGATGATTCCGGCGTCTTTGAAAAAATACGCCGAAAGATCCCGGAAAAGGCCCTCAACGCTATTGAAACAGCTTTTACCAAGGGCTTCTCTTATCTTCTGAAAAAAGGCGATCCCATACTGGAAAAGACCGGCGGTCTGGAAAAGACGCGCAGCCGCAGTGAAAAATATCACGAATCGCTGGAGCGTGCTGTCCATCCCAAGACACTGAAGGCCGTCGACAAGGCTGCCGACAGCAAGAATTTTTCCATGAAGGCCGGCACTACTATAGAGGGCAGCGTCATGGGTATATTCGGCATAGGTCTTCCTGACATACCGATATTCCTGGGCATGATGCTCAAAGCCGTATATGAGGTAGCCGCAGGCTACGGCTTCGATTACCGTGAACCGGCAGAACGCAAATATGTGATGGCTGTGATCAAAGTGGCTTTCACTCACGGCGGCAACCGCATCCTGTATTCACAGGACTGCGACAGACTCGGTGAGGAGATAGACGGGGGCGCGGAGATAGATACCGAGATATCCGAAAGCGATATCGAGAAGATTTCCGGCATCCTGACTTCGGAACTGCTGGTCTGGAAATTCATACAGGGCCGGGCCATAGTAGGCGCAGTCGGCGGGCCTCTTAACCGCAGCATGCTCAAACGTGCTACGGATGTCGCCAGGATCAAATACAAAAAACGCTTCCTGCGCAGCCTTCTTAAAAAATACTGAGCGATATGTGCACGGACCGTCGGCTGCATGAAACTGCAGCCGCAAAAAAACGGCCTGACGCCGGTTTTCTTTTTTATTGAATTATTCTGAAAAAACTGATAAAATTGCCGTATGGAACTCTGTCATACAAAAGAGAGGTCATTTATTTATGATTATTACTTTTGCATATGGGCACATTTGTTTGAAAAACTCGGCAAAATAATAAGAGAAACGGCAGTCTTGTTATTGAATAACAGCTATAAAACTGTTAAACTTGTTGTAACCATTATGCATATTGAGTAGTAACGTCAATTTCAAAGTTCACAGGAGGCAAATTATGAAACTAAGAAAAATGACACTATTCATCAACGGAGCAAACCGATCGTTCATCTGCGATCCGGAAAAAGACACTCTCGCTGATGTAATAAGGCGGCTTGGGCTGACAGGCACCAAAGTCGGCTGCGGCAAAGGCGTATGCGGGTCATGCTCTGTTATACTGAACGGAAAAGTTATACGTTCATGTACAAGAAAGATCGCCAAGATCGAAGAATACAGCGAACTGCTGACGATAGAGGGTATCGGCACACCGAGACATCTTCATCCTCTGCAGGTGGCCTTCATGCACCACGGCGCTGTACAGTGCGGCTTCTGTACGCCGGGATTCATCGTTTCGGCATATGCCCTGCTGGAGGCAAATCCCGATCCGACCAGAGAAGAAGTCCGCGACTGGTTCACAAAGAACAGAAATATCTGCAGATGTACAGGCTACAAACAGATCGTTGATTCTGTAATGCTGGCAGCAAAATGCATGCGCGGCGAATGCTCGATGAAGGATCTCGAATATCCTGAAGCAAAGCCGGGCGAATACTACGGCAAACCGACGCTCAGACCTGCGAATATTGCCAGAGTCTGCGGTGTGGAAGACTACGGCGATGACATCGAAATGAAGATGCCGCCGGGAACGCTCCACGCTGTTATGGTACAGCCGAGAGTAGCTTTCCATGCAAACCTTAAGAATGTAGATATCTCGGAAGCAGAAAAAATGCCCGGAGTATACAAGATCGTGACATCCAAGGATGTTCCCGGATCCAACCGTCTGGCATTCTTCTCCTTTACGCCGAGAACACTGGCTACAGAAAAATCCCATGTCATCATAGCAGAAGACAAGATCTTCAACTATGGTGACTGTGTTGCAGTGGCAGTTGCCGATACAAAAGAGCATGCCAGAGCTGCAGCAGAAAAAGTCACGGTAGAAATAGAGCAGCTTCCTGAGTACAAATCATATCTTGAAGCTGTTATGCCTGATGCCATCCGCATCCATGAAGACCATCCCAATATGTGGTGCATACAGCCCACAGTCAAGGGCGCAGGTCATGATACAGACAAACTGATCGATGAGGCTCCGAATGTAGTCGAGGGCAGCTTCTACTCACAGAGAGAACCTCACCTGAATATCGAAGGTGATACTGTTCAGGCTTATTTCGATGAAGACGGCATCCTCACAGTTCAGTGCAAGGCCATGGCCATAGGTGCCAACCTCACAGATATTTCAGAAGCTACCGGACTCCCCATCGAAAAGATAAGAGTCATCGAGAACCCGACCGGAGCATCATTCGGATGGTCCACAGCCGGACTCAGCTTCTCGCTGGCGGCCATAGTCTGCCAGGCCTGTGACGGCATGCCCATCGCACTGTCGATGACCTGGGAAGAATTTCAGGCATTCTCCGGCAAGCGTGCTCCTTCCTTCTCCAACTCGCGTCTCGCATGCGACAATGACGGAAAGATCATCGCAGCTGAATGGGACTTCGGTCTCGACCACGGCGCTTACAACGAGCTCGGCGACGACCTCACCTGGAGGCCGGCACGTTTTGCATATTTCCCGTACAATGTGCCCAATGTAAAGGGCCTCGCCAGAGTAGCCGCATCCAACCACGCATATGCATGCGCTTACAGAGGATACGGTTCACCGCAGGCATATACATGCTCTGAAGCCATGATGGATATGATGGCCGAAAAACTGGGTATGGACCCGTTCGATTTCAGATATAAGAACATCGCTCGTCCGGGCGACACGAATGTCAACCAGAAAGAATTCCGCGATTATCCTATGGAAGATCTGATGAACAAGCTCAAACCGTTATACGACGAAGCTGTTGCTCTTGCCAAGAAGGAAGATACTCCTGAGGTAAGAAGAGGCGTCGGCATCGCATGGGGCGGCTACAATGTCACCGAAGGATATGACGACCAGTGCACACTTGGTCTGGAACTTGCTCCGGGCAACAAGATCATCAAATACGATACCTGGCAGGATGTAGGTCAGGGCGGCGACGCCGGTTCCCTCGTCATCACTCTGGAAGCTCTGAAAGAACTGGGCGTGACCAGAGATGACATCATCCTCAGGCAGAACGACAGCGCTTACGGCGTTGACTCGGGTTCATCCGCTTCCTCAAGACAGCATTATATGAACAGCAAGACCACAGTCATGGCTGCTGAAAAGCTGCTCAATGCCATGAGAAAACCGGACGGCTCCTTCAGGACATACGACGAAATGGTAGCCGAGGGCATCCCGCTCAGATATGATGCTCAGTACGAGAACCACACAGATCCGACACTGAGCTATCTGGATCCCAATACCGGCGAAGGCGAACCGACTCCGGCATTCACATACTCCCTGTTCATGGCAGAAGTTGCCGTAGATACAAAGACAGGCAAAGTCAATGTGACAAGATTCACTTCAGTGGACGATGTCGGCATCATCGGCAACCCGACCTGCGTTGACGGACAGGCATACGGCGGCATAGCTCATTCGATAGGATATGCTCTTTATGAAAACTACGATGATGTAAAGAAGCATGCCAATCTGCTGGGCGCCGGTGCAGCATCAGCCAACCAGCTGCCTGATGACATCAGACTCGTACATGTCCAGAATCCGCGCGACACCAACCCGTTTGGTTCATCCGGAGCTTCCGAAGCGTTCCAGTCAGGCGACCACATGGCAGTTATCAATGCCATCAACAATGCCTGCGGCGTAAGGATATACGAACTGCCGGCAACACCTGAAAAAGTAAAGGCCGGACTCGAGAAGGCAGCCAAAGGCGAAAAGACAGAGCCTCCCAAGAAATACTTCCTGGGATCGGATTTCGAAGAAGAGATGGAGAACATCAAAAACAATCCAGTTTACTTCGAAGACTAAGTCTTTCGACAGATCGGCAAAGATCAGAAATACGGATCCCCGGACATCGCGTCCGGGGGTCTTCTATGATATAATCTGACAAGCAGTATATTCATGAATACAGGAGTTTATATGACAGAAAATAATATCACAGGAAATAATATAATGGAAAAATATCTGCCGGCTTTCGACAGCTGTCTGCAGCATGAAAAACCGTTCTGCATGTCCGAATGCCCTCTTCATCTCGATGTCTATGAATTCATCGACAGGATAAGAGAAGGCCGCTTCAATGCCGCCTACAAAGCCTTCAGAAATGCAGCCGGCTTTCCCGCTATAGCTGCAGAGCTCTGCAGCGGGCCCTGCCGGGCCGTATGTCCCCTGCACGCGGAAAATGCCGGTGCTGAAAGCGATGCCATAGAACTCAACCTGCTGGAAAGGGCCTGTATCGAATATGCCGACAAAAAGGAACCCACGGCCTACAATCTGCCCAGGCGCAGTAAAAAAATAGCTGTAGCAGGCGCAGGCATAAGCGGCATGGCCTGTGCTCTGAGACTGGCTACCAAAATGTACTCCGTCACGATCTTCGAAAAAGCTGATGAGATCGGCGGCACACTCAAAGATATCATGGATGCCGACATATATAAAAAAGATTTTGAACTGCAGATGAAACACCTAGAAACAGATCTGAGGTGCGGCTGCGAGATCACCTCTGCCGATCAGCTGACCGCCGAGGGATTCGATGCTGTCTATCTGGCTACCGGCAAAGGAGGTACTGATCTGTCGGTCCCGCTTACAGATGACGGCGAGCCCTGCATGATGCTCGGCGATGCAGGACTGTTTGCCGGCGGATCGCTGCTGGGACACGACAAGATACATGCTCTCGGAGACGGACTGGCTGCTGCAACGGCTATCGACAATTTCCTGATGACCGGCAATCTCATATACCCGACATACCGTAAAACCAAAATGGTTCTCGATGAGTCGAGGATCACTCCTGGCCGGGCCGCAGCAGCTGACGGCGCTGCAGACGGCTGCGATGATCGCGGTCCCTTATTGATAAGCAGGAATGACGCCGTACAGGAAGCTGAAAGATGCCTGCGATGCCAGTGCGACAGCTGCCGCATATACTGCGACCTCACCGAATATGTCCATAAATGGCCGCTGCGCATCCGCGACGAGATCCTCGCCACGACGGCGCCGGGTTCTGCAGACATCAAAGCTACACCTGCAAAAAGACTGATAAATACCTGTACACACTGCGGTCTCTGCAAAGACACCTGTCCGCAGGATATAGACCTCGGAGGATTGATCCTCTCTGCCAGATCCAAAATGCATAAGCTGGGCAAGATGCCCTGGGTATTCAATGATTTCTTCCTGCGCGACATGGCTTTCAGCAACAGCGAGGCCGCCTGTCTGTGCAGGCCCGCTCCATGCGCTGATCATGACAGCGATAGCCGTCAGTCCGGACATGAAAATGAAAAACGCACCTGCACCTACGCCTTTTTCCCCGGCTGTCAGCTTGGTGCCAGTGATCCTGAGCTCGTTTCCGGATCATATAAACACATATTGGAACATGAAAAAGATACCGGCATAATGCTCGGCTGCTGCGGCGTGCCCGCCGTATGGGCAGGAGACGACATTCTCCACGACGGCGAGATCTCCCGCATAAAAACACAGTGGGAATCACTGGGCAGACCGACAATGATACTGGCCTGTCCCACATGCATGAACAATTTCCAAAGATATCTGCCCGAGGTGAAGACTGTTTTCCTTTACGATCTCATGGCGGAATGGATGTCCGCCAACGCCGGATCGGACTCCGCAGGCGGCACCGCCGGACCGGGCCCCGCAGATAAATTTGCCATTTTCGATCCCTGCGCCACAAATGACGGCGACAGTGTGCGCAGGTCGGTAAGAAAGATCTGCAGCGGCAGTGGGATACAGACCGTACCTCTGCCGCAGCAGGAACAGCACTCAGCCTGCTGCAGCTACGGCGGACACGGCTCGATCGCCGATCCCAGATTCGCAGACATGGTCAGAGAACGTAGGATATCAGAGAGCGATGCTCCCTATATAGTTTACTGCATCAACTGCCGCGATGCTTTTCTCGGCAAGGGCAAGCCTACATACCACATCCTTGACCTTCTCCTCGGCCGTGAACCGAGGCTGTCGACAGCCACAAAAAGAAGAGAGAACCGCATAGAAATGAAAGAGAAGATACTTAAGGAAATATACAGAGAATCTCCGGCAGACGCAGACAGTTCTGCCGCAGCCAGCAGTTCCGCAGCGGATGCCGGATCTGCAGCTGACGAGACAGATAACATCCGTCTTGAGATCAGCGATGAACTCAAAGAAAAAATAAGCAGCGAACATATGCTCGAAGAAGACATCAGAAATGTTGCGGCTTTCTGCGAACGTACCGGCAGATCCGTATACGATACCGAAAAAGACACCTTCAGCGGATACAGGAAGATCGGGCGTATGACCCACTGGGTAGAATACAGAAGGAGCGCCGATCCTTCAGCGCTGATATTAGTGAATGCTTACTCGCACAGAATGGAAATAGAACTGGAGCTGATCTGGAATGGAGAAAAAATCGACACTGATGTGCAATAAATGCAGGGTCCCCCTCGAACCTATCGAAGTGACCTTCAACTATCTGGAACGCCAGTTCCGGCATAAGGTACTGCGCTGCCCGAAATGCGGGCAGGTCTATATACCTGAAGATCTTGCCAAAGGCCGTATGGCCGAAGTCGAAAAAGTGCTCGAAGAAAAATAGCGATATCCTGAATAAACGAATACCGGCTAGCGGTCAGATATGCCCGTCCTTTATTTGGCATTGATATTGATGTACTCTGCCCTCGTTTTGCTGTATATGATTTTCTGACTGCCGTAAAGACTGTAGTAACCGGACAGAAGATAGCTCACGGCACAGGCGACTGCAAAGTACACAGCGCCGGTGCTGCTGACGCCGAACAGCTCCAGACCCAGGAAGATCGATGCCACGGGGCAGTTGACAGCTCCGCAGAATGTTGCCGTCAGTCCTGCAGCCGCGCCAAAACCAGGATTCAGTCCGATCAGAGCAGCTACTGTGCATCCCATCGTCGAACCGATGAAAAAAGTCGGTATTATCTCTCCGCCCTTGAATCCGGTCCCCAGCGTCACAGCCGTGAACAGCACCTTGACGATAAAATCCCAGGGCTGAGTATTTCCTCTGAGTGCATCTCTGATCACCGCCGTTCCGGTCCCGTTGAAATCGCCTGAGGAAAAAATCAGCGAAAGTATTATGACCATGCAGCCGCCGGCGGCTATTTTTATGAATTTGTTGTCCGTGATCATGCCGGCCAGCTTTTTGGTATAATCTATCGAAAGAATAAATATGACACTCAGAGCTGCACCGCAGATCCCTATCAGTGCAACCTTAAGTACAGTCACGATATCAAGTGCAGGCACCTGCACAAAATCCCAATGCTGGCCGCTGAGGCCGAGAAGTCTGGAGATTCCGTATGATACCAGAGCAGAGGAAAGGCAGGGCACAAGTCCCGAATAATGTATTATTCCGACGCTGATCGCTTCCAGCGCAAAAAAAGCTGCCGTAAGAGGTGTGCCGAACAAGGCTGAAAACAGACCGCTGACGCCGCTGAGAATGATCAGCGGCATATCCTTTTCGCCCAGCTTGAAGAGATTGCCTATCTTCGTCCCGACTGCACCGCCTATCTGTATGGCTGCGCCTTCTCTCCCGGCAGAGCCTCCCAGTATCTGGGTTATCACCGTACACACAAATATCAGAGGAGCGATCCTGAACGGCATCTCCTCCTCGGCGCGCACTTTTTCTATCACTCTGTTGCAACCTTTCACTTCATCGAAATCAGCCAGCCTGTACAGGGCCGCGATCAGCAGCCCTCCTGCGGGAAGCAGAAAAATAAGCCATCTGTATCGAAAGAATATGTCATTGCTGTATCTGACGCTGATAACAAAAGCTGACCCGATGAGTCCTCCGACCGCGCCGGCCACCGCAGCTATCAGTATCCATTTTATGAAATTTGCAGCGAGACGATATGCATCCTTTGATTTTCTTTTCAGCAGTCTCAGCATATCAGTCAATTTTTTCTCCTGCAGTCTGCCGGCAGCCGCTCACGAGGACCTGTCCGTTTTTCATCTTTGTCCAGGGCTCCGATACATCGCCGCCCTCAAGGTTGTTTTTTATCACGCGCAGTACGCCGTCGTGAGCGACGATGACGAGATTGCGGCGGCTGTCGTTCTTTAAGATATGTATCAGCTCTTTTACGACCCTGTACTGGAGATCATAAAAATTTTCACCGGCGCTGCCGATCTTGAATGCATACGGGTCACGGCCGCGTCTTTCATATTCCTGCGGATATTTCTCCTGTATTTCGCTTATATACCTGCCGTCCCACTCTCCCAGGGACATCTCGTTGAAGGCATCGGCTCTGATCACCCTCCATGCATCTTCATTTGTTCCTGTACTGCTCCTGTCTTCGGCTCCGACGCAGCCGCCATTTATGGCTTCGGCGATTATTTCTGCTGTCTGCCAGGCTCTGGAAAGTCCGCTCGTATAGATGACATCGGTATCGAGCCCGCTTCCCGCAGACATGCCTGTCTTGTCTTTTTCTGCGTTTCCCGCAGCCTCCAGCAGTTCACCGGCTGCCTCCGCAGCCTGCTGCCGTCCCGTCTCACTGAGCGGCACATCCGTCTGACCGAGGAATATCTTTTCCTTATGCTGCTGCGGCTGGCCGTGACGAACAAGGAAAAATCTCCTGCCGGCGGCAAGCGCAGTCAGCGATTCAGATACGCAGCCGCGTTCAAGGTACGCCTGCACTTCACGATATCCGTCTTCATCATCCATATCCAGCACTATGCCTTCATGTCCGGTTTCGATGCGTATCATGTCCTGCGGATATTTATCCGTTATTCCCTTCAATCCCTCAGGTTCATCATGTTTTTCTATTTCATAAAAGAATCTCCGCGGTATCCACAGCGGATGTCCCTTCTTGCCTCTGTACAGAGGCACGGCAAATTTCATATCATCTGTCTGTGTCATCATCTGCATGACAGCGGCGGCATCTGCCAGCGGGCAGTCGACAGGCATCACAAAAACACCGTCGACATCCGGCCGCCTCATCACCATACCTGTATCGGTAAGCTCTCTTACGCCTTCTTCCATGGCGCGGATGCCTGCCTGTATGGAAGTATACATTCCTCCGGCGAAGTCCGGGTTCCACGCTTCACTGACAGATACTCCCCGCTGCCCGCAGCGCAGGTCCGCCTCTGCAATGACAGGTCTCATCGCATTCCTGTTGTGCCCGGTGACGACGACGATATCTCTGATCCCCGCGTCCGCTGCAGTCTCTATGACCCTGTCGATCACTCTCTTATCGCCTAACGGCAATAGCGGTTTGAAAGCTTTCATCCTCGAAGAATACCCTGCCGCCAGGATCACCGCCCCTGCTTTTATATGTTCATTTTCAGACATTATGATCACTCTTTCCGCCAGTCTGTTTTTTATGCATGATCGTTCAATTCCGTGTCCCGTGCCCTGTCCGCACCATGATGAGTTCACCGGCTATGCTGATGGATATCTCTTCCGGTGTCTCTGCAAAGATAGCTGTGCCTATCGGCGCGTAGACTCTGTCCAGATCCTCCTGAGTATAGCCGTCATCATTTTTGAGTTTATCGTAAAGCAGAGCATTTTTCTTGCGGCTGCCTATCATTCCTATGTAAGCACATTTCTGTCTGAGTGCTTTGCGCAGCACATCATAATCACCCATATGTCCGCGGGTTACAATGACGATGTAGCTGTCTTCATCTGTCTCTATTCCCTTGAACGGATCGTCGAAGGATTCCATGACGATGACATCCTCTGCCTGAGGATACCTTTCTCTGTTGGCGAATTCTTTTCTGTCGTCGATAATGACCGTTTTGAATCCTATATGTCTGAGGACAGGTTCGAGCGCCAGAGCCACGTGTCCGCCGCCGAATATATATGCCGTCTCTTTTATCTTGTAATCCTCTTTGAACTTTTCCGGATGTGCCGCATCTATGTATTCGATCAGGACATCCGCATCACCGCCGCATCCCATATCCAGAGCATCCTTGTCCTTTGTGTTCAGCTTGTAATGATACAGCTCCTTTTCTCTTTTTGATGCAAACAGTTCTCTGCAGTGTTCCTGCGTCACCGCTTCTATCCTTCCGCCGCCGATAGTACCCATGAATCTCCCCTGGTCATCCATTATCATCACAGCGCCGCTTTTTCTCGGAGTCGAACCCTTTGTATCCACAATCTTCGCGATCACGAAATCTCTGCCCGCCTCCAGCAGATCCCTGGCTTCTCTGGTTACTTCATCTGCCATTTCCATTCCTCCTGTTCATATATTACTTTCACTCATACATCTTCTGCTTTATATATTTTTCTGTTTTTGACTTTGTCCAGACGTTTGATGATGCTTCCGCACGGACATTCATCTGTCAGCCAGCGTCCCTCATCGCCTGTTCTGTATCTTATGAAAGGCATGCCCTTTCTTGTAAGCGTTGTAAAAACGATCTCTCCCCACTTGCCGTCTTCCTGCAGATATCCGTTATCCGGATCTATTATCTCGATGTACAGATCCGCTTCCCGTACATGATATCCTCTGTGAGTGCTGCAGCTCATGGCGCATCCCAGGCCCATCTCCGTCATGCCGTAATGTTCGAAGACTTCTGTATGCCAGGCTTTGTGAAGATCGGCGACCAGAGACTGCGGCACATATTCTGCGCTGAGAAGCACAGTCCTTATGTTCATCACTGTCGAATACTTCATCAGCGCGCGCATCTGTTCGGGTATGCCGACGATCGATGTTATACCGCGATCGTAGATCGTATCGAAGATGGTATTGAAAGACAGTCTTTCTGTGATCTCTCCGAGGCATAATACCTCGGCTCCCATCCGTTCCACGCCGCGTTTCAGCAGATCGCCTACCGAGCCCGGCCTTTCGCCCTGCATCAGTATCAGCAGTCTGTCTGTCTCATCGATCATGTTCATCATGCCGTAATGAAAAAAATCAACAGTCAGTTCCTGATCTTCTTCGGTGAAAAAAACGCGTTTGGGTCTTCCTGTTGTACCGCTGGTGTTCAATGTGACTATCCTGCTGATGTCTCTGGCCGGGACACAGACCATTTCTTCTCCTGCTTCCTTTACATCTTCAGGCAGCATGAACGGCAGATCGCTGAATTCTTCGAAGTCATCGAAATCAGCGCCCTGCAGATGCTGTTTATACCACGGGCTGTGCGACACTGCCAGTTCAACTGTGCTTTTCAGATGCTCCAGCTGCCAGCTCTCGAGATTCTCTCTCGTCAGAGGCATACCGATCTTTTTTCCTATCCAGTCGTCGAACATCTGTCAGTCCAGATCCAGCATTTCCGATATGCGCATAAACGTGTTTTCTATCATCAGAGGGCATTTCTCGACTTTATTAAGAGGATCTCCCTCCAGCAGATCATCACAATCGATCGCACCGTATGCATCCTCGAACCATTCGAGAAGATCCCTGGCATGAGTCATGCCCGCGGCTTCAGGGTCTGCCAGATTCAACAGGCACATGCCGGCGCTGAGTATGCCGCAGTTTTTCCCGTGGTTCATTCCGAAACACAGTCCGGCCATCGCATCGACGAGAGTCTGGTCCTCGATGCCGAGCCTTTTCAGTCCCATATCCATTATTATCTGACTGCAGCAGTATCCCTTCATCTTATAATCGAATATTTCCATTTTAATATTGTCTTCTTCCATTTTTTAATCCTTCCCCGGCACATGTACCGTATAATCTGCGGTCTTTATCGGTTGTCAGTATCTTTACCGGTCCTCCGGTTTCTCTGCCACCAGCAGAAAATATCCCGTCGTTTTCGGATCCATTTTGCCTGCCCCGTCAGGGAGTCCTGCCGGCTCTTCGCCTTTCATCACAGCCTCGGCTGCATATTCGTGCAGATCCTTCGTCCTGTCTTCCCAGGCAGTTACTTTGAACCCTATCTCCTCCAGCTGCGCCTTGAGCGGGCCTTCAATGAACCGTCCTTCGAATCTGAAATCCACGAATCGCTTTTCATGTTCTTCTGCACAGTCGTCGCTGCATTCGCCTTCTTTATGCGGGATCCTTGCCAGCCTGTCGGCTTCCATCTTAATGGCCTTCACCTGCTCCGCATCAGGATCTCTCATGTACAGATCGCTGATGAAAAGTTTGCCTCCCTTTTTCAGTATGCAGTAAGCTTCATGAAGCGCTTCGTCAGGAAGATTTATCAGCGACAGCACACATTCCATGACCACGCAGTCCTTTGTCAGCGACAAAAAATCTTCAAGGAATTCTCCATCTCCGTATTTTATGTCCGCCTTCAGGCCGCGCTCTTTCGCCTTTCTCACCATCTCCAGCGAGATATCTATGGCACTGACATCATAGCCGTATTCTTTTTCAAGATGTTCAGTGGTCTCACCCTCGCCGCAGCCTATCTCAAGGACCTTCGCGCCTCTGGGCAGTCCGCAGATCTCCATGGCCCTGTCCGTTATTTCAAAATTTCCCGGTCTCAGCATCGTATCTCTCCTTCTTTATCATGCCCGGCCGCAGCCGTTCATATCCCACTGCGGCACCGTTTTCGTCATCTCCGTCTCACCGCTCCGCGGCGCCGTTTTCGTCATTTCCGTCTCGCCGCACTGCGGCGCCGTCCCCGTCATTTTCGTTTTACCGCTCTGCCGTATCATCTGTAGATACTGTTGTAAGCACAGAACGGCACCAGTCTTCCGTCATCAGTAAGCTGCTGGACACGGCACCTCTTCAGCCTCTCCGCATCAAGACAGCTGCCGTCCATGAAAGCCATGCCGGTAAGCGTGAATGTATTAGTTTTATAATACCTGAGGAATTCGTCCATGTCCATAGGCTGGTTTCCTTCTGCGCTGCAGCAGCCTTCGCCTTCTGCCTTATCTCCGCAGCAGCCTTCTTTGTTCTGCGGCTCACCGCAGCAGCAGCTATCCTGTTCAGGCAGTTCCCATTTATTGAGGACATAATTCCGGTCTTTTTTTATTATCTCCAGCGGATCAGCTTCATTGCATCCGCATTCCCTGCTGTCTCCGCCGCCTTCGCCGCAGCAGCATGGCCCTTCTTCGTCCTGCGGCTCTCCGCAGCAGCGATCCTGTGTGTTATCTGCATCACTGCAGCAGCCCGAACTGCCGACAGTCGTGTCGCAGCAGCCGGCGCCGCTCTGCTTCGTCTCCTCGCTGAGCATGCATCTGATGCGGCCGTCGGGTTCCTTTACATACGTACTGTAAAAGCAGCACAGCGGATGTCCGGTGCTGATGGGACAGAAATCCTTGTACTCGGCGAAACCCGTCTGTGCTTCCAGTTCATGCAGGACATCGAACATGGTGACTCTGCCCGCGAAGTCTCCGTAAGGCGCCGTCCCTTCATCATCCTGTTCAGGGTGCCTCCCGAAAAAGCTGACAGGCTGGAAATGGATCCCCTTGATGACATCTGTATTGTCAGTCATATATCCGACCAAGTTTCCTATATCATCGAGGTTGACGCCTCTTACTACGGTCGGCACCAGCGTCACCGGCAGTCCCGCTTTCCTGCAGTTCTCAACGGCCTGCTGTTTCACCGCCAGGAGCGGCTCATTTCTGAGTTTCATGTTTATCCTGTCATTCATGCCGTCGAACTGCATGAATATCACCGAAGCCCCTGCATCCTTCAGCTTCTGCGCATAACCCTCTTCTTCGCCGAGCCGGCGTCCGTTGCTGTTTATCTGTATGTATTTGAATCCCTTGTCACGGCCCATACTGATTATTTCAGGCAGGTCGTCTCTCACCGTCGGTTCGCCTCCCGACAGCTGGATGTTGAACGGCCATTCCTCGCCCAGCTCGATAAGCCGGTCGTATTTTTTTTCTATCTCTTCAAGATCCGGTTCTCTCGCTGCCGCACCGCTGCATTTTTCATCCGCGCCATTTTCTGCTCCCCTGCCGCGTTCTTCTTCCGCTTCTCCGGCTGCAGCGAAACAATAAGGACAATGCTGATTGCATCTGTTTGTCACATCTATCAGAACACAGCAGGCTGTCTGCAGATGCTCGCTGCAGGTGCCGCAGTCCAGCGGACAGTTGTCCCTGTGTCCTTCTGTCTGAGCCTGTTTCGGAGCTATGTTCGTCACCGGTCTGTCAGCCCAGGCAGCATAGTCGCTTACACTTTCTGATACCAGCACGCGCGTTTCACCGTGCTCCGGACAGATCTTTCTGAAGTAGACCTTCCCGCCTTCTTCCGCATACTCTGCTGTAATGATGCGTCTGCACTGCGGACAGATGCTCTGGACTTCTCTGATAGTTTTCATAAATGCCTTCCATTCTTTTCTCTCGTTCGCCGAAGCGAACATGTATGTATACATTATGCATTATTACGGCCTTTTTTTCAATAAAACAAAAGCGTCGAATCATGAGCGGCGCTTTCATAATAACCTGTTTTCTTCAGCCTCAGTTCGGTATCTTATACCAGTTCTGTGCTCTTGAATCCGAAGGATGATAGATCCCGTAGCTTGATATGGTCACATAAACATAGTAATCATTTCCGTACTTTGTTATATCTCCGCGGTTGACATGCCTTTCGCCTGACCAGGCCTCCAGTATCGTGCCCGACAGTTTCGTCGCACATCTGGAAGTGTTTCCTCTCGTTCCTCCCGGACCGTCGACAGCCATGTTCTTATTTACATTCAGCTGCGCATTGACTACATAATATTCTCCGCCCCATACAAAGACCCCGCCCGGATACACTGTGATCGTCCCATAGTTTCCTTTGTTTACGTAGTCGGCAGGCACAGGCCAGTAACTCGATCCTATTTTTATATCAGTGCCGGGATACTTCTCCGTACTGCTGTCTCCTATCGAGGAAGAGACATCTTCATGCGTCAGCACCGGCGTCAGGATAGTATCGACAGTGCCCAGCGCCGTTTTCTCGCTGTTCAGTACTTTCAATATCATGCGGATCTTGTTGGCAGTAACATACCTTACCGTCATCGTTACAGTCTTGCCGTTGTAATATGAGGCAGGATAAGCAGGATTCCCTGCTATGGTGAGATATCCGTCGCTGTTCACTGTGATCTTCTTGCCGTCATAACCTATCACGGTACAGTCCGTATTCGTATCTGTCACTGTATTCCCCGAACTGTCCTCTGCTGTCAGCGAAGTACAAGTATCGGTCTTGCCGCGGATGCTTTCCGTGAGATTCTTGGCGATCATCTGCGCCTCCGACTTTCCCTCTGTACGCGAGTCTATATGCGTCATAGGAGCTATGACAGCGACACATATGGCAAGGAATATCACGCATACGGCAAGGCCGACGATGATCTCTATGAGGGTCATGCCGCGCCTGCTGCCGATATTTAATTTTGCCGCATCTGCCTTTGCCATAGTATCCGCCTATTTATTAAGAGAAAAATACAAAATGTTATCCTTCTGTTTTATCGCGATGTTTTCCGTGATAGTTTTATCGCTGAACTGTACTTTCATAGTGCCTGCCTGTCCATCGCTCGTGTTGAACTGCTCCACAGATTCCACAGCCTTGCCGAGCGCTGCCGATTTATCATCTGCCGACCTGTTCATGTTGATGCCGGCGATGATCATGCCGGTGGCTGCAGCCAGGATTATTATCAGTATGACAAAACTGGCCATGCTTTCGATAAGCAGTTCGCCGCGTCTGTTCCTGATAAACTTTTTCAGTTGTTTGTTGTTTCTAATGTTTTCCATGTTCCCGCCCAGTTTCCGGCATCATATGTACCTGCATAATTGAATTTGGCATTCAGGTGATAAGTGTTTCCGGATCCATCCGTTACTTTGAATTGTATGACCAGATCATCAATAGATACCGAAGCCTTTGTGACAGAGCTTCCCGAACCGGTAGTCGGCGTCGCGGTACTTGAAAAAGTGATCTTCACGTTGCTTATAGTGTAGTCAGAGATATCCCCGACAGCCGTGCTGCTCAGACTTATCGTCGGCGTCATAGACCAGTCTGATCTTGTCCTGGCCTCATTCTCGCCAGTGCCTGATGATTTCAGATCATCAAGTACGCTGCCCAGTATGTATGAGCCTATTTGCCCGTTATCATCAGTAAGTGATCCCTTTACTGTATTTATCGTTGATTTCGCCACATAATATGCGCTCTTGTTCTGTATCGTCTTATTGGTCGTCACAAGATTG
>Ga0183098_10477_pt1 | contig 77330 bp, 61 predicted proteins | sample BioMet9_FD_128884 | JGI IMG/M metagenome (GOLD analysis project Ga0183098, IMG submission 128884) | Microbial communities from bioreactor (seeded with sewage sludge) at Lawrence Berkeley National Lab, California, USA - Biofuel... | ecosystem: Engineered > Bioreactor > Anaerobic > Unclassified ...
AGAAGGGCTACTGCCTCTACGAACTGGGCTGCAAGGGACCGGTCACCTACAACAACTGTCCGAAGGTGCTGTTCAATCAGGTCAACTGGCCCGTCCAGGCCGGCCATCCCTGCCTCGGCTGCAGCGAGCCGGATTTCTGGGACACCATGACCCCGTTTTACGAGCAGGGGTAATCGGCCACCCGGGACATCGAACCAGAGCACCCTTTCGTGACGGAGGAAACCTATGGCTGAGAGCACATCCATGCCGCAGTCCACCTTCACCGGCCCCATCGTGGTCGATCCCATCACCAGGATCGAAGGGCACTTGCGGATCATGGTCGAAGTCGAGAACGGCAAGGTCAAGGACGCCTGGAGTTCCTCGCAGCTCTTCCGGGGACTGGAAATCATCCTCAAAGGCCGCGACCCCCGCGACGCCCAGCATTTCGCCCAACGGGCCTGTGGCGTCTGCACCTATGTTCACGCCCTGGCCGCCACCCGGTGCGTGGATGACGCCGTCAAGGTGGCCATCCCGGCCAACGCCCGGATGATGCGCAACCTGGTCATGGCCTCCCAGTATCTCCATGATCACCTCGTCCATTTTTACCATCTCCACGCCCTGGACTGGGTGGACGTGACCAATGCGCTGAAGGCCGATCCGGTCAAGGCGGCCAAATTGGCCGAGTCCATGGCCCCGGCCCGTCCCGGCAACTCGGCCGAAACATTGAAGGCCGTCCAGGCCAAGCTCAAGGCCTTCGTGGATTCCGGGCAGCTCGGCATCTTCACCAATGCCTTTTTCCTCGGTGGCCACAAGGCCTATTTGTTGCCGCCCGAAATCGACCTATTGGCCACGGCCCACTACCTGGAAGCCCTGCACATGCAGGTCAAGGCGGCCAGCGCCATGGCCATTCTCGGCGGCAAAAACCCGCATACCCAATTCACCGTGGTCGGCGGCTGCTCCAACTACCAGGCCCTGACCAAGGAGCCCCTGGCCAACTACCTGGCCCTCAACCAGGAAGTCTGCAAATTCGTCAACGAGGTTTACATCCCGGACCTGCTGGCCGTGGCCAATGCCTACAAGGCGTGGGCCTCCATTGGCGGCTGCGCCAACTACATGTCCTTCGGGGAATTCGCCACCGACGACAGCACGCCGGAAAAGCATCTGGAAACGGCAACCTTCCCGTCCGGCGTCATCATGAACCGCAACCTGGCCAAACTCGGCCCGGTCAATCTCGGCAACATCGTCGAGGATGTGAAATACTCCTGGTACAAGCCCGGCAGCGACGGCAAGCACCCCTACGACGGCGTAACCGACCCGCAGTACACCAAGCTCGACGACAAGAACCACTATTCCTGGATGAAGGCCCCGCGCTACCAGGGCAAGGCCATGGAGGTCGGCCCGCTGGCCCGCACCCTGATCGCCTATGCCAAGGGCCAGCCCGACTTCAAGAAACTCGTCGATGCGGTTCTGACCAAGCTCTCCGTCCCGGCCACGGCCCTGCATTCGACCCTGGGCCGCACGGCCGCCCGCGGCATCGAGACGGCCATCGTGGCCAATCACATGGAGCAGTGGATCAAGGAGCTGGCCGACAGCGGCGCCAAGGACAACACCTTGTGCGCCAAGTGGGAAATGCCTGACGAAGCCAAGGGCGTGGGCCTGGCCGAGGCCCCGCGCGGCGCCCTCTCCCACTGGATTCGCATCAAGAACAAAAAAATCGAAAACTTCCAACTGGTGGTGCCCTCCACCTGGAACCTCGGGCCACGCGGCGCCGCCGGCGACAAGAGCCCGGTCGAGGTGGCGCTGATCGGCACACCCATCGCCGATCCCAAGCGGCCGGTGGAAATCCTGCGCACGGTGCACGCCTTCGATCCGTGCATTGCCTGCGGCGTGCATGTGATCGAACCCGAATCCAACGAAATTCTCACGTTTCGCGCCCTCTAACCCTCTCGCCATGACAGCGGGGAATCCGGTCTCCCGGATTCCCCGCCCGACAGGTTGGCCATGCCCCAAGCCGCCCCAAAAATTCTCATCCTCGGCGTCGGCAACATCCTCTACGCCGACGAAGGCGTCGGCGTGCGGGCCGTGGAGCGCCTGCAGGCGGACTATCGCTTTTCCGGCAACGTCACGCTCATGGACGGCGGCAATCTGGGTATGCGACTCATGGGACCGCTGCTGGAAACGGATCGCTGCATCGTCCTCGATGCCGTGCTCGGTGGCGATGTCCCGGGCACCATCTACCGCCTGACCGGCGACGATCTGCGAAAATCCCTGGCCTTCAAGGATTCCATGCACCAGTCCGACCTGGTCGATACCCTCATTTCCTGCGAACTGATCGGCCACCGCCCGGAGACCGTGGTCATCGGCATGGAGCCGGCCCAATTCCAGAGCATGTCCATAGACCTCTCCCCTGCCATCGCCGCCCGCCTGCCGGCCATGTGCACCCTCGCCCTGACCGAGCTCACGAGCGCCGGCGGCCGGGCCACCCCTCACGCTCTCCCGGCGGAGCAACCCGGCGCTTGACGCCATGGCCCCGGACGGTCACAAAAAACACGGGCCGTGTCCGGAAAGCCCCCCCGAACGCACCGCCAAGCCAAACGATCCCACCACGAGGTAATCGCTCCCGTGGAATGATGCTGTCGGTGTGTTCGCGTTCGCTTCTCGGCCAGGCTCTTTTGCCCCCCGCCATCGGATCAAACCGCCCGGAGCCGCCATGCCCCTGTCGCAACTGCCCTCCACGCTCCTCATCGTCTTGGCCGCCGTTTTGGGACTTGTGCTCGGCAGTTTCTATTCCGTGTGCGTCTCCCGCTACCTCTCGGGCGAATCCATCATCTTTCCGCCCTCCCATTGCCCGCTCTGCGGCCGGCGGCTGCGCCCATGGGAACTGATTCCCATCCTGAGCTACCTGCTGCTGCGCGGCCGTTGCGCCGGCTGCAAGGGCACCATCTCGCCGCTCTATCCGCTGATCGAGCTGACGTCGGCCGTCTGGGCCGTCCTGACGCTGTTGCAGGTGGGGCCGACCCTCTGGTTCCCAGCCTATCTGGCCCTGGGCGGACTCTACATCGTGGCCTCGGCCATCGACTTTTCGGTCTATTTGCTGCCGGACATCCTGACCTATCCGGCCGCCCTGCTCGGCCTTGCCATCGGCGCCGCCCGCCCGGAGGTCGGTCTCCTGGCGGCGGTGCTCGGCGCGGCCTGCGGCTCCGGCCTGTTCTGGCTGCTGGCGACGGTCTATCGGCGGCTGCGGGGCACCGACGGCCTGGGCGGCGGCGACGTCAAACTCATGCTGTCGATCGGCGGGGCCCTCGGCTGGATAGGGCTGCCCTACGCCGTCCTGTGCGGCAGTCTGGCCGCCCTGCTGGCCAGCCCGTTTTATGTCCTGGGCAAGGGCCGGGAAAGAAGTACGCCCATCCCCTTCGGCCCCTTCCTCTGCCTGGGGGCAATGCTCCAGCTGCTCTACGGCCGGCCCATCCTGCTCTTCCTGGCCGGCCGCTAGCGGTCACGTTCCCGCCGGCAAGAAAAAATGGAAAATACTCCTGGCCAAGCCCGGTGAAACTGGTTATCTTCTTGTCGCTGCCGGGATGAGGTCGTTGCGACCTTGTCCGGAAGGCGACGAATTCAACCAGCGATCTGAAAGCAAGGGATATATTCCCGCGCGGAGGATGCCGAGATGCAAGAGCCCGTTGTCCAAGCCTTCTTACGCTCCATGCGCAAGAAGGCTTTTTTGTTAGGAGGTTACCCTCATGGATAAACGCATCGGGGTAATCGGAATCGTCATTGAGGATCCGGCGCACCATTCCGACCGGGTCAATACCATTATCAGTGAGCATGGCCAGATCGTGATCGGTCGCTTGGGCATTCCCAAACCCGAATTCCATGCCGGCGTGGTGGCACTCATCATCGAAGGCACGACGGACGACATCGGCTCGCTGACCGGAAAACTGGGCAACATTCCCGGAGTAACCGTCAAATCGGCCCTGACCGCCAAGGCCTTAGGCAAGGAGAACGATCATGATTAAGGAATCCCAACGCACGTCTGATGCGTTCATCGATGACACCCGCATCCACGCCGCGCTCGAAGCGGCCAAGACCACGTCGAAGGATCCCGCGGCCGTGCGGGCCATCCTGGCCAAGGCCGGCAAGTACCACGGCCTCACCGCCGAGGAAGTGGCCGTGCTGTTGGAAGTCGAGGACGAGACCCTGCTCGAGGAAATGTACACCGAGGCCAAGCAGGTCAAGGAAGCCATCTACGGCAAGCGGATCGTGCTGTTCGCCCCCCTGTATCTGTCGAGTTTTTGCGTCAACAACTGCGTTTACTGCGGCTATAAGCGCAGCAACGAGCACCAGTTGCGCAAGCGCCTGACCATGGACGAAATCAAGCGCGAAGTGGAAATCCTCGAATCCCTCGGCCACAAGCGTCTGGCCGTGGAAGCCGGTGAGGATCCCGTCCACAATCCCATCGAATACATCACCGACGCCATCAAGGCCATCTACAGCATCAAGGACGGCAACGGCGCCATCCGCCGCGTCAACATCAATATCGCCGCCACGACCATCGAGGATTACGAAAAGCTGAAGGCCGCCCAGATCGGCACCTACATCCTGTTCCAGGAGACCTACCACCGCGAGACCTACGGCAGACTGCATCCGTCCGGACCCAAGCACGACTACAACTGGCACACCACCGCCATGGACCGGGCCCAGAAGGCCGGCATCGACGACGTGGGCATCGGCGTTCTCTACGGTCTCTATGACTGGAAGTACGAAACCGTGGCCATGTTCCTGCATGCGGAGCACCTGGAAGACGTCTTCGGCGTCGGTCCCCACACCATCTCCGTGCCGCGCATGCGTCGGGCCGGCGACGTCAACCTGGAGACCTTCCCGTATCTCGTCCCGGATCCGGAATTCAAGAAGATCATCGCCACCATCCGTCTGGCCGTGCCCTATACCGGCATGATCCTGTCCACCCGCGAGGAACCGCACTTCCGCGACGAACTGATCGAGTGCGGCATTTCCCAGATCAGCGCCGGGTCCTGCACGGGCGTCGGCGGCTACCAGAAGGTGGTCGTGGAGCACGAAAGCACCCACAACACCAACAACGGCCAGCAGTTCGAGCCGAGCGACCATCGTTCGCCCAACGAAATCATTCGGATGCTGTGCGAACACGGGTACGTGCCCAGCTACTGCACGGCCTGCTATCGTCAGGGCCGCACCGGCGACCGGTTCATGAGCCTGGCCAAGAACGGCAACATCCAAAACTGCTGCCTGCCCAACGCCCTACTCACCTTCAAGGAATACTTGATCGATTACGCTGACGAGGCCACTCGGGCCGTGGGCGAAAAGCGCATCCAGGAAGCCCTGCCCACAATCCCCAAGGATAAGGTCCGCGAACAAACCATCGCCCGCCTGCAGCAGATCGAGGCCGGCCAGCGCGATCTCTACTTCTAACGGCAAGCACCTCTCCTGGCGGAGGCGCGTTCCCTCCGCCCAAAAAAGCGATCGGGCCGCAAGGTCCGGTCGCTTTTTTTGTCCGTCGTGGGGCATGTCCATCGCAAGGATGCGGCACGAAATGCCTCCGGCGGCCAACGGCTGCGCCCTTCGGTCCCCTCTCGGCAATGACGGTCACCCAAAAGACAAGACCCACGCCCCCTGGTCGGGGGGCGTGGGTCAAAAACGACGGGTCTTCGGCGGTCAGCCGGTCGCCTAGCGGACGTCCTGCTCGCGCAACGATGCGGCCACTTGGCCGGCGAACTTGGCCACCAACCGGCTTTGCGCAGCGGCCAGGGCGGCGAAGTCGGGGCCGGACGTCGGCTCATGGAGATCGGCGGTGCGCCAGGCCAGCGCCTTGCCGTCGGCGTTCAACACCGTCCAGCTCGCGCGCAACACCACCTCCTGTCCCAAGGTGCCGTCAAAGCGGGAGACCTGAATAGCCACCTGTCGATCGGGCGTCCCGCCGACCGGCCACGGGTGGCTGACCAACGGTTTGGCACACACCAGCCCGGCGAGGTCCTCCATCAGGATGCGCTGGAAGTTGTCCCGCAACGGTTCGATCCACTGATCGAACTCGCCCAGGTGCATCCGGTTCGCCCCGCTCCTGGTGACCATCTGGGAACGGTCAAGATAGGCCGGAAACTCCACGGGACCGATCCCGAGGGAAAGGCATGGGCCGGCCGCAACGGCCTCAGCGGAAGCGGACGCGCTCAGCGAATAGAAATGGGTCGGATGCGACCTGCCGCAGCCGGCCAAGAGACAGACCAGACACACCACGGCCGGCGGCAGAACATGCCAGGACACGCGCTTCATTTCCGAGGACCTCCCTTACCCTGCAGGAGCGCTTCGGGATGCCGCTCCAGATAATTGGCCAATTCCCGAATGGACCGGGCCGCCCCGGCCATTTCGGACAACGCCCGATTGAGATCCGTGACGGTCGGCGAGTCGGCGTTTACCACCTTCTCAAACTTCCCGATGGCGGATTTGCCGTCCTTCAACGCGGCATTGAGCGTTTCCAAGGTCTTGCCGGCCGAGCTGGACAGGCCTTCGGTGCGATGATCCAGATGCTTGGCCAGGTCGCTGACGCTCCGGGCCGCATCATCGAGACTATCGGCCAGCGGGCTCACCTTGTCGCGAACCTGGCGCAACAAATCCGTGCCGGTATTGAGCGCGTTATCCAACTTGGCGGGCATCTGGCACAGTTCCGGAGAATTGACCAGCTTTTCGAAGCCGGTGACCGCACTGGTCAGGCGATTGACCAATTCCTCCAGCGGCAGCCGCTTGATGGTCTGCGTCAGCCTGTCAAAGGTCGACGGCACGGTGGGGATTTCCGGCAAGTTGCTTCTGCCGACCAAGCGCAACGGCGTATCCGGCATGAGGTCCAAAGAGACGGCCAGCTGGCCGGTGACGAAACTTTGGGTGATCAGCTGGGCGCGCAGACCGCGATCGACCAATTCGGCCAGCATGGCATTCGGCGTATCCGCCTGGGATTCCACCAACGAAGCATCCTTGGCACCCGCTTTCCCGCTCTGGACCAACTTGATCTTGCCGCCGACGATCTCCACCACCACGGGGATATAGAAATGCATGTGGGCCGGATCGGCTTCCAGGCTGATTTCCTTGACCAAGCCGATCGGCACGCCGCGAAAGACCACCGGCGCCCCGACCTCCAAGCCGCTGACCGAATTCTCGAAATACATGATGCAGGTATATTTCTCCGTAAAAAGCAGCCCCGATCCCAACGCGACGACAGCCGCCACGGCCAGGGTCACGGCCACGAGAACAAAGACACCTATGGTCGTCTTATTGGCGGTTGCGCTCACGAGCGTTTTCCCCCATGGCTGGCAGACATGATACGCATTACTCCTTTCCCCGCGTCAGGAAATGCCGGAGATCCGGGTCCGTGGTCCGGGCCAGCAATTCCTTGGGGTCGCCGCTGGCACTCATGGTCCGGGTCTTCACATCCAAGAAGACGGAATTGTTGCCGATGGCAAAAATACTGGACAATTCGTGCGTCACAACCACAAAGGTGACGCGCAGACTTTCCCGCAATTCCAAAATCATTTCGTCGAGCAGATGCGCACTCACCGGATCCAGTCCGGCCGAAGGCTCGTCAAAGAACAGGATATCGGGATCCAGGGCCATGGCCCTGGCCAAGCCGGCCCGCTTGCACATGCCGCCGCTGATTTCCGCCGGATAAAAATCCTCGAACCCGGCCAAACCGACCAGGGCCAGCTTGAAGGACGCCAATTCCCGGATCTCGGCCGGCGACAGGTCGGTATACTGCGACAACGGCAGGCTGATGTTCTCGGCCAGCGTCATGGAGCTAAAAAGGGCGCCGCTTTGGTAGAGCATGCCGGTCCGCCGCAAAATGGCGTCGCGCGCCTCCGGCGACACGTCCCACAGACTGCCCTCGGCATAACGCACCTTGCCGACGGCCGGAGACTTCAGCCCGATCATCACGCGCAGCAAGGTGGATTTGCCGCAACCGCTGCCCCCCATGATGATAAAAATATCGCCCTGGCGCACGGTAAAATTCAAGTCCCGCATGAGAACGAAATCGCCATAGGCCAAGGTGAGGTCCTCTACCCGGATGGCCCAGGGGGCCTCGGCGTCCGTCCGCTGTTCCTGCATGTCCACGGGCTCCTCACACGCCGATGATATTGCAGGCCACGGTGATGATGGCCGTAGCGATGACAATAGCGAGAATGCTCGTCACCACGGCCGAGGTGGTGGCCTGCCCCACGCCCAGGGCGCTTCTGCCGCAATGCATTCCCCGATAACAGCCGGCCATGGCCACCAGCACCCCGAACACGGCGCTATGGACCAGGCCGATCCAGAAATTGACCAGCGGCACCGACTGCCAGGTATGCGTCAGATACTGGAGGGGATTGATCTTGAGCATGGACACGCCGACGATAAATCCGCCGAGAACGCCCATCAAATCCGCGTAGATGCACAAAAGCGGCATCATGAGCACCAAAGCGATCATCCGCGGCAGGACCAAAAACTGGGTGGGAGAAAAACCGAAGGTGCGCAGCGCGTCGATTTCCTCGTTGACCTGCATGGTGCCCAGCTCGGCGGCATAGGCCGCCCCGGTGCGGCCGGCCATGATGATGCCTGTCATGATGGCGCCCATGACCCGGATCATGGCGATGCCGACAATGGTGGAGACATAGATCTGGGCGCCGAACTGGCTGAGCTGGATTGCGCCGACAAAGGCCAGGATGAGCCCCACCAGCAGGCTGATGAGCGAAACGATGGGCAGGGCCTGAACGCCGGCCTGGGCGATCAGCAACAGCAGGCTGGACTTCTGGAACACGGCCTTGCCCCGGGCCAGCGCCACGCAGGCCAGCGAAACGTCCCCCAAAAAATCCACGAAGTTCCTGACGGCCTGGGCCGCCGTCAGGCCAACGCCGCCCACCCGGTCCAGAAAGGAAGGCCGGGCGCTCGTCCGCGCCGCGCCCTGGCGCTCCGGCACCTTGCGGGCCAAATCCATCAGGTCGGTCACCCCCTTGGGGAGACCGGCCATGTCCACGGGCACGCCCTGGGCGGCCGCGAATTTCAGGATGGTCAAGCAATAGGCGAGAAAGCGGCTGTCCCAACCGGACAGCCCGGAGGTATCAAAGGCCAGGCGCCCAGGGCGCGGCCGACCGGCCAAGGCCGCTCGCACAGGCGCCGCCGAAGGGATGTCGCCGCCCATGCGCCATATGCCCGAAAAACGCAGGACCAGTTCCGCCGGGGACGGCAGGAGATCGAGCTTGGCAGCCTCGGCCGCAACAGGATCGCCCGAAACGTGTATACTCATGCCATGGTACGTCGTATCATACGATTTCCAAGCGATTGAGCATTCGCTGGAAGACCGGCGGTGTCAAGAGGGAACACGCCAAAGGCGCCCCCCGCGACGGTGACATTTTAGGAAGAGGAGCCGCCCCGGTGATAGCGCACGACATTGTTCTTCCCCGTCCCCTTGACCTGGTACATCGCGTCGTCGGAGGCGCCCAACAAGTCCGCCCAGGACATGCCGGGCTGATATTCGGCCACGCCGATGGAGACGGTGAACCGAATGGGCGGATCGACCAGCTTGCCAGCAACCCGAGGCTTGAATTCGTACTGCTGCACGGCCAGCCGGATGGCCTCGGCGTAAAACTGAGCCTGGTCGATGTCCAGGGGACAGACCAGCACGAGCTCGTCGCCGCCGTAACGGGCGGCGAACCAATCGTTGTCGCTGGCGTAGCGCGAAATGATCTTGGCCAGGGTCCGCAGGACGTCGTCCCCCACCTGATGGCCATAGACGTCGTTGATGGTCGTCTTGAAGTTGTCCACGTCGATCATGAAGACGGCAAGCGGCGTCCCCACGGCATCGGCCTCCGCCACGACCTTCTGCATATGGGCGTCGAGGGCCCGACGATTGTGCAACGGAGCCAGTAACGGGTCCACGCTGACCATGCGCTCCAGCTCCCGGGCCTTGCCCTCCCAGAGTTCGGCCGCATCCCGATAATAGCGCAGCATGTCCGTTACAAGCACCCGGATGTTGCGGATCAGCTCCATGGCGTCACCGCCGCGATCCAGCAATTCCAAGGTCTGGTTGCCGAAACGCGCCACCAGCCCGGTGCGCTCATGCTCGGACGCGAACGACTCCCGCAAGAAGTCGCTTACCGCCGAGCCCAGGTTCGCTGCATCCTCACGCTGCAAGCGCAGCTTTTTGCGCAAATCGTCGGTGATCCTGTTGCGAATGAGAAAGTCCTGCACCTCCTCGACGACCTGCCGCAAATGGACGGCAGAAGCATCATGACGCCCCAGTTCCTCGAAGACGACCTGCTGGACGGCCTTTTTCTGATTGTCATCGAAGATGGAAAACATCCGTACAAGATTTCTGACAAAAAGGACCACGGCCAACCAAGACGGGTCCCCCCCGCAGCCTATCTTCTGCAAATCGTCACAAATATGGCGAATTTCACAATTGGTGCTCGGGCAATCAGATAGCATATATCTTCCCTGGGATAGCGGATAACGACCGTTTTGCTGCACACCGCCATCACGCGTTGCTGCTGCTACGGACAAAGGCAAGCCGCCGTTACCATGTCGCCTCGCAATCGGCAACACCGACATGACCAGGTTGCCAACGCCGAATGCCAATGATAGCTCCAGGCCCATGCCAGGGTATAAGATGCATATCGCCGGCGCTCTGATGCTGACAGGAGCGGCCCTGGCCGGCGCATCCTGGCTTGCCCTCTATCGTCCCGGCGCGGAAACCATGCTGGGACTCGCCTTCATGGCCCTGCTGGGCGGTCTCTTCCCTGACGTGGATACGGATTCCAAAGGGCGACGGCTCTTCTACGGTGCGGCCCTGGTCGCCGACGCCATCCTGATGCTCCGACACCATTACCGCCAAGCCGCCATCCTCGGCTTCTGCGCCCTGCTGCCGGCCATCGACGCACATCGGGGGTGGACGCACACCTGGTGGGCGGCCCTGCTCGTCCCCTGCCCCATCCTCCTGGTGCCGGTCTTTTTACTGCATCAGCCCTGGCAACCGATGACGCCCTATTACCTGGCCGCGGTCCTGGGCTATTTTTCCCATCTTATCCTGGACCGAACCTTTTAGCAGACAAAAAGGCCACGCCCCAAAGCGCACAGGCCATTGCGGCAGAGAAGCCCCCGCAGACCAGAGCATGATGCAACGGCGGAAACGGCGAGACTAGCGCCCGGTCTGGAACCGCGTCAGTTGCCGGTAGCGTTCACTGCCGCGAACAACCGCAATAGCCGCGTCGATACGATCGAGGAGCGCCTGAGGCAGGGAGGCGTCGCACATGAGATATCGTTCAAAACCGGACGGGGCATCCGTGATGGGCAGGAAGCGAATCCCCGCGGCCAATTCCGGTTCCTCGGCCAGATAGGTGGAAAGCTCCTCGGGGGCAACCAGCGTCGCATCCAACCGATGCTTGGCGATCAGTCGCACCATGAGCCGGGTATCGGAAAAAAGTCTGGTCGCCTGCCCCGGATATTTCTTGAAGGCGGCGTCAAAAACGTCGCCGTAGGAAAAGCCCCGACGCATTCCCCAGGACAGGCCGGCCGCCAGGAGCCGGTCCAGGGTGGGCGCGGAGCCAAGCGTGCGGGCTTTCTCCACGGTCACCACCACGCCGAGCGGCTTGTTTTCATAGAGCGGCAGGCTGAAACGGGCATAGGACGCCCGTTCCGTGGTCCGCAGCCAGCCCACGGCGCAGGCCCGGACATCCCGAGCCGCGAACGTGGCCAGGATGCGCTCCGGCGGCATCTCCCGCACCTCGACCGGAATACCCGCCTGGGCAAAGACAGCCAGAGCGATGTCCAACAGGAAGCCGCCGGCCGGCTGCCCGTCATGGAGCACATAATACGGCGGCCGGTCGAACACGAACAGTGTCACCGGTTGCTCTCCGGCCCACGCGGCGAAAACGCCACCCCTGGCAGCTGCCAAGGCAACGATCACCACAATGCCACACAAAATTGGTTTCCAGCGTCGCGGCATGGCATGCAACGTATGTAACGGACGTTCAAGGAAAAAACACATACGTCTTTTGAGACTATGACCGACGGCGCTCGCCCTGTCAAACGACCCCTGGCAAGGCCAGGAACCCTTGCCAGAGGCGCAGGACAGGACGTAATGCTTGTCGTGCCGGCCGTCGCCCACGGCCGTGACCGCTGTCTCCGGGAGCCCAGGCGCCATGAGCAATACCAAAATCCTTCTTGAGTCCGGTACAAACGAACTTGAAATCGTGGAATTTTTTCTCGAGGAGTCCACGGCATCCGGGAAAACGTACGTAGGCTATTACGGCGTCAACGTCGCCAAGGTCCTGGAGATCATTCGCCTCCCCGACATCACCGAAATGCCCCAGGCCCCCCACCCCTGCGTTCTCGGCACCTTCAACCTGCGCGACAAGGTCGTACCGTTGATCGACCTCGGCATCTGGCTCGGCAAGGACAGGGAGGTTGCGGCGTCGGACAAGGTGGTGGTCATGGAATTCAACCGGGTGGTCAGTGCCTTCCGCGTCTCCGGCGTCACCCGCATCCACCGTTTGAGTTGGGAGCAGATCGAGCCGCCGAGCCTCCACGTGCAGCGCTACTCGGCCCATTCGGTCACCGGCGTGGTCCAGCTCGAATCCCGGGTCGTCTTCATCCTGGACATGGAAAAGATCGTGGCCGAACTCAACCCGGAGCTTGCCCTCAAGGAGTTGGATCAGGAAGCGTTTATCGAGCACCACAAGGAAACGCCGGACAAGGACATGGTCTTCAAGGCGCTGATCGCCGACGATTCCACCACCATCCGGCGGATGATCGGCGCCTCCCTGGAAAAGGCCGGCTTCGAGGTCACGCGCACCATCAACGGCCGCATCGCCTGGGACACGCTTCAGGAATGGAAGGAAGCCTCCATCCGGGAAAACCGCCCCATCACCGATTACGTGCATATCCTTATTTCGGATATCGAAATGCCGGCCATGGACGGGCACAGCCTGACCCGCAAGGTCAAGGAGGACCCCGTGCTCAAGCGGCTGCCCGTTATTCTCTTCTCCTCGCTCATCACCGACAGCCTGCGCCACAAGGGCGACGCCGTGGGCGCCGACGACCAGATATCCAAGCCCGAAATGCTGTATCTGGCCGAACGGGCCCGAAACCTGGCCTGGGAACGGCTGACGGGCGAGGAATAACGGAGCCCGCGGCGGCCAGTCCGCGTCAACATTTCCCCTTCGGGGTGCGCAGCTGCTCCTCGACAGCCCGGACCTTTTGCGTCAGCCGTCCGGACGGTCCGTCGCGCCAATCCACCTGCATGGTGACATGGATGCGGTCGCAATCCAGGGCGAGGGCCTGTTGGCAACGGGTGGCCAGGGCCATCACTGCATCCCATTCTCCCTCGATGCTCGTGGACATGGGACCGAGCACGTAGGGCAAACCGCTTTCCCGTATCACCCGCAACGCCCTGGCCACGTAGGGGGCCAGACTGCCCTTCCCCTTGTTCAGGGGAAAAATCGTCAACTGCATGATGGCGCTCATGCCGCCCTCCTTTCTCTCGTATCGGCGCCGTCGTCCGAAACGACCGCCCCGCGCGTCCGCCTGGCACCGGAATCCTTTTTTATTCGATCACGACGGTGACGGCGTCGTAGCGGCCCCGGTCATCCGCCACCATCAATCGGTGGCGGCCCGGAGTCGGCTGCCAAAAAAGCCGTTTCCCCGGCTCCCCCTGGGCGGCGATTTCTCCGTCGACATACCAGGTGAGCCGGCGACTGGCGGCGGGGACATCGGCCGTCAGCACGATTTGCTGAAAACTGGCCGGAGCGTCCCGCCGCAACCGATAGGGCGTGGCCGGGCTCGGGGAAACGATATGAAGGCGTTCCCCATCCGGCGAACCGCAGCCAGGAGCCAGCGCCGGCGGCGCCTCGAACGGAATTCCCGAAGCCCGCCACCAGGACACCAGTTCGGGCGGGTATTGGGCGATGACCGCGGACTTGACCGGATGGCGCAGCAGGCAGTCCCCCTCCAAGCGCAAGCCGGTGCGGGCGTCCACCAGGACCTGCCTGTGGATGGGACAGGGGCCGAGCCTGGTCCGCCCGGGAATGATCGTGGCCAGCACCCGGTGCGGGCAATGCGGCCCCGGCAGCTGGCGGCTTTCGGCGCAGACCTCGACGGTGGCGATATCGAGCCCCGGCGGCGTGAGCAGCCGGGAGCCGTGTTCCTCCAGCGCCCGGAAGAGCTCGAAGAGGATGGGCCCGGCGTAGGCGGCGCCGGAAATGCCCTTGACCGGCGTTCCGTCCATGTTGCCGACCCAGACCCCGATGACGTGGTCGGCGCTGTAGCCCACGGCCCAGGCGTCGCGGTGGCCGTAGGAAGTCCCCGTCTTCCAGGCCACGGCCGGGACGGCCAGGGCCCGTTCCCAGGACGTGGGCAGATCGGGACGCTCCAGCTTGGTCAGCATGCGCGTCACCATGGCGCAGGCCTCTCGGGAAAAAAGCCGTTGGCCCGGCGGCAGCGGACCGGGCAGCAAGCGCGGCGAACGGTGCTCGCCGAAGCTGGCCAGATCGGCGTAGCCATTGGTCAGGGAAAGCAGCGTCACCTCGCCGCTGCCCAGCACCAGGGAAAGCCCGTAATGCTCGGCGGGCTTATCCAGGGTGGACAACCCGCCCCGGCGCAGCACATCGAGAAAGGCCGCCGTGCCGATCCGATCGAGCAAGCGCACGGCCGGCACGTTCAACGAATTGACGAGGGCCTCCTCGGTCGTCACCCGTCCCCGAAACTGCCCGTCGTAATTTTTCGGGGCATAGCCGCCAAAGCCGGTCGGCACATCCAGAAGCAGACTCTGGGGAAAGACCAACCCCGCATCCAGAGCCATGGCATAGAGAAAGGGCTTGAGCGCCGATCCGGGCGAACGGCGAATCACCGTGCCGTTGATCTGGCCGAAGCGGGTGTCCCCGAAATAGTCGGTGCCGCCGACCATGGCCAGGATATCGCGGCTGGCCGGGTCGAGGACCACGGCGGCCACGGAGCCGATGCCCAGGGTGTGAAGCCACGTCGTGCGCCGTCGCAAAATGTTGCGCACGACCTGCTGGGCAGCCGGGTCCAGGGTCGTGACCAGACGTGGCCCGGCCGAGGCCTGCTCCCGAACGAATTCGCAAAAATGCGGGGCAAGAAAGGGAAGCCGGGTCAACGCGGCGGGCATGGGCGCCCGCATGGCCTCCCGCGCCGCAGCTGCCCCGATCACCCGGCGCCGGGCCAAGGCGGCCAGCAAGCGGTTGCGGGCGTCCCGGGCCGCCCGGGGGTGCCGGATCGGATCGAACCGCAACGGCGACCGGGGCAACACCGTCAGCAAGGCGGCCTCGGCCAGGGACAACCGGTCCGGCGTCTTGTCGAAATAGAAAAAGCTGGCCGCCCCCACACCCACGATATTACCGCCATAGGGCGCCATGTTGCAGTAGCGTTCGAGAATGGCGTTCTTGGACAGCCGCCGCTCCAATTGCAGGGCCCGAAAGGCCTCCACAAGCTTGGCCCCCAGGGTGCGCGGCCGGGGATGGGCCAACCGGGCCAACTGCATGGTGATGGTGGAGCCGCCCGAGACCACGTGTCCGGCCCGCAGATTGGACAGGGCGGCCCGGACCAGGGACAGGGGATTGACGCCGGGATGCCGCCGGAAATGCCGATCCTCGGCGGCGACCAGGATACGCGGCAGAATGGGGGCAATGGCGGAAAGCCGGGTCGGAAAGCGCCAGGCCTCGTCCGCGGCCAGAAACAACCGCAAGGGTTCGCCGTTTTTGGCGAGCACCGCGGTGGCAACCGGCGGCTCCAGGCTGGCCAGGGGAAAGGGAGACACGGCATCCAGGACGCCGATCCCGAGGCCGACCAGGAGAGCGGCCCCGACCAGAAAAACACAAAGGCGATGGCGTCGCCATGCGCCAGCCAGGCCGATCATACGCCGCACGTCCGTGCGATCAGGCCGAGGCCTGTTCGCACATGCGTTTGTAGTCCTCGATGATGTCCAGCATGTCCAACTGTTGATTGACCCGGCAGGTGAACTCCTCCACCTGGACGGGTTTGACGATAAAGTCGTTGGCCCCGATTTTCAAAAATTTGGCGATGTGCCCCCCGTTTTCGCCCGAAACCCCGACAATGGCCAGGCTGTCCTTCGGCCGCGACGTCCGGATGGACTCGATCAACTCGAAACCGTCCAGGCGCGGCATGTTGTAGTCGGTGATCAAAAGCCGGATCGAGGGATCGGCGGTCAGCATCTCCAAGGCCTGCCGGCCATCCTCGGCTTCGGCGGACTGGATATTGAGGTTGTGCAGCAACCCCATCAGTCGATGCCGAAAAAGCCGCGAATCGTCGGCCACCAGGGCGCGCACGGAAAGATTCTTGTAGAGGCGCTCGATCAACCGCTCCATGGCCGTGACGCCGGCCATGGATTTGATGAAATAATCGACCACGTTGTGGGCAAGCAACTGTTGCCGGACCTCCTCGCTGAAGGAAGCGGTCATGACCACGGAGGGAATGCCCAGGGAATTGGCCAGGGGAACGATTTCCCCATCCGGATCGTCCGGCAGGTTGCGGTCGAGAATGGCCACGAAAATAGCCCCCCGGTGCTCCATCATGGCGGCCCGGGTTTCGGCCAAGGTGTGGGTGACAAGAGTCTGGAAGGGGGTGGTTTCCGTGATATGCTGGCTGATGATCTTGGCCTGAACGCGGCTGTCCTCGACAACCAGCACATGGCTCGGATGGCTCATACGGCGTACCTTCCTTTCTTCGTTGATGTTTTAAGGAAAGCACACATTGCCGCGAAAGTCCATAATCCGTCCACAACCACGACGATCCCGCCTGCTCCGGGCGCGTTGCGGCTGGCCTATGGAGGATCGCAGGGAAATGCAGGGAAGGAAACGGGTTGGCAGCGCAGGCAGGGAATGCCCGGCGTTTTCCCGGAGGCGGGTGCTTGCGCACGTGGCCCCCGGGTTAGTGTCGGGCGGGTTGCTCCGGATCAGGGGAAACGGCCGGCTCCGGATGGTGTGCGTCGTCTTCGGGGGAAAGCGGAAGGGCCTCGATCCTCATCGCTCAATCCCCGCAAACTCTTCCCATTCCTGTTCCGACATCAGTTCGAGCGTCTGAAAGATCATGCCGATCACGGCGGACTTGGACAGGAACATGTTCCGCAATCCAGCATTGAGGGTGCGGCTGCCATCCTGATAATACGCCAGTAAATTCTTGGCCTGCTGCAATTTTTCTTCAGCGGAAATCATGGGGTGCTCCTTTGGTCTGCGGCAACCGGGCGCCTGTCACCGGCTGCGCCGTTTGGGGACCGGTGGTCTGCTTTTGCATCGATCCCGACCGTTATTCGGTTCACAGCAAGAACCATGCAAACGCATAAAATATCTTGTGCGCCAATAGGTTAAGCAATAGACGTCCCTCCCCTTCCCCTTTTTGCCCTCCGGAACGTACATTTTGTACGGAAAAAGCGACAATTTTGTCGCAAAATGACGATACCATGACCTCCCGAAGCACGGTGGCCTGACAAAGGGCCGACCGCTTTTGACGAACCTTGTCTCATGGACGTATACCCAAACGGCCCCGTGCCCCCGGACGGCCGACGCGCCTCCCCTCTTGTGCAACCATAACGATGGAAGGATACCCCCCTATGACGCCCCCCGCGAAGCAGGAAGCCCTCGACGCCGTGTCCAACGACCGCAAGGAAGAACGGCACGCCGACATCAGCGCCCGGTTCGGCCCCAAAGGCTTGCAACTCTGGCGTGCCGCCCCGCAGCGGCCGCGGCTGACCACACCGACCATCGTCGGCTCGGTCAAGGGCACGTCCGGCGACATCATCGCGATTGCCTTTACGCTACGCGGCGAAACGATCATTGAAACGGATTTTGACGTCAGGGGCGGCATTGCCAGCACCATCGCCGCGGCGGCGGCCGCCGCATTGATCCGGGGGAAAAGCCTGGATGAAGCCGTCACCCTCGACGACCAGACCATTATCGCGGCGCTGGGCACCTTCCCCGAAAGCGACCGTCAGGCCGTCTTTTTGGCCGTAGCGGCCGTCCGCGACGCGGTCCATCGCTGGATGATCCAGGGCGGCAGATGCCAACAGGAACTGGAGGCCGATGTCCGCGCCCGCTTCGGCGAAAAGGGCCTTCGGATTTGGTCCCAGGCGGCGCATCGCCCCCAGCTTTCCTCGCCGGACGCCATCGGCACCCTGACAGGCTCCTGCGGCGACACCATTACCATCGCCCTCCGCCTGGAGGGAGAGACCATCGCCGGGACCGACTTCGACACCGACGGCTGCGCCTCAAGCCTCATTGCCGCCGCGACCACCGCATCGCTCGCCCAGGGGAAAACGCTGGACGAAGCGATTGATATCGACGAGCAGGCGGTCGTCGATGCCGTGGGGGCCTTCCCCGATGCCGACCGCCATTGCGCCCATCTGGCCACGGCCGCCTTGCGCGAGGCCATCCATGAGTGGATGGTCCGGGCTACGCAGCCAAGCCGCCCCCAGGGGGACGGCACGCCGGCATAGCGCGTAGCAACCACCCCCAACGCAACGCGGCCTGCCGGAGACGGCTCCCGCCGGGAGGGCCACCCCCTCTTCCGGACCTGACGCCGCATGTTTTTAACAAGGAGGACCGCCATGCCTGAAGCTGTCATCGACAAAGATTTCTATCGCTACGGCCCCGACCATCGTTTCGCCCGCATGTATCCCTTGCTGGCGCGACAAATCGTGGAAGACTCCGGCATACGGAACGGCACCTGCCTGGACATCGGCACGGGCGGCGCGCCCATGCTGATCGAACTGGCGAAGCTCACCGACTGTTCCATGATCGGACTGGACGCCGTGGCGGAAATTCTCGACATGGCTCGGGAGAACGTGCTTCGCCATGGCCTGCCCATGGAGCGCTTCCGTTTCGTCGAGGCCGACGTAGCCGCCATGCCGCTGACGGACAATTCCATCGATGTGGTCATCAGCCGAGGATCGATCCCCTTCTGGACGGACCACGTCGCAGCATTCCGGGAAATCTATCGGGTGATGGCCCCAGGCAGCCTCGGCTTCGTCGGCTGCGGTTTCAGCCGCTATCAATCGCTCGACGAGATCCGCGCCATGCGGCCGAAATGGTCGGCCGAGGGTGAAAAGGACACGCGCAACGACTGGAAAAAACCGAGTTTCCTGCCCCGTGTCTTGGCCCAAGCCGGCGTCACGACGTCCACGGTGCATGCGGATGACTACGGCGTTTGGGTGGAATTGCGCAAACCGGCCTGAACGCGGCCAAGCCATGCCGCCGTGCGGCGCAAGGCCAGGCGGCGGCACCCCCGTTCACCCAAAAAACACGTCGGATTCCCCGATCCCGGGGCGTCCTCCTCGAAGACAAACGGGGCTGAACCTGTTGCCGTCCAGCCCCGGTACACTTCCTGACGCTTCCGTCGCAATGCGCCGGCATGGCCATCAGACCGATACAAGAACGGGACTCCGGGACTCCCGATCGGCCCGAATCGCGAGGCAGCGTAGCGCAGGCCGTGCGCAGCCTCCTGATATGCCCCTAAGCCCCTCGCGCCCAGGCCTCGTTTCCGACCGCGCCATGCGATGATGCGCCATCAGGCCACGGCCGTATCCGAGGACAACAAGGACAGGCGTTCCTGCACTGGAGCTTCCTTGGTCCCGGGCGTCGTCACGGCCGGGGTCCGCTTCCCGGCGCCGACCAGCTCCAGAAAATTGCGGCTGGCCACCCCCACGGCCGTCTCGGGCCGCAGCTTGGCCAGGAATGGATCGTACTTGCCGATGGTGGCCCCGTAGTCCGCCCAGTGGCCGATCATGTCCGTGCCGATCATGACCCGTCGGGGAAAGGCCTCCGTCAAATCGACCCAGCGCTGGTCCACCTGCCCGCCCGGCGCCACGCATTCCTCATAGACCACCCAGGATAGGTCGATCCAGAGATTCGGGTGGCCGGTCATCAGCCCCTTGATGTCGCTGGCAATGGTGGGGATGTTGAACGACCGGGAGACTCCGGCATGAGCCAGGATGATGGTGGTGTCCGGGTGCTTGTTGAGGGCGTTTTCCACCTCGTAGAGGTAGACCGGCTGACGCAGCCGCTTGTTGCCGACATTGGAATGGAGCTGGACCGGCAGGTTGCGCCGAGCGGCAAACGCATAGACCGGATCCAGGGCCGGATGATCGGCCGTGGCCGTCTCACCCAGGGTCAAGGCGGTGAGGTCGTCGTGGCGCAGCATGATTTCGCCGATGCCCTGCCAGACGTCGGGGAACCAGTCGAACATCCGGCGTACGTGGTTGATGGCATACTGGTCGGTGGGATTGAAGCCGCACAGGAAGGGATGCAGCCGACGGCGCTTGGACCCGGGCAGGGCCTGATACGCCCTGGCCACGTCCACGTCCGTGGAGCCGTAAAAATAGACCCGGGAATCGTTGTCGAGATAATAGGTTGGGGGTTTGCGATCGATCCGGTCCCACTTCTTGGTCACGGGCAGACCCATGATCTGGCAGTGCTCCACTCCGGCCCGATCCATGTGGTCGAGCAGACTTTTGAGGCCCTCGCTGCCCTGGATGAAATCCACGACATGGCAGTGGGCATCGCTTTTGATCAGGCCGCCCCCGGGGGCATGGGTCTTGGCCGCGGCCCAAACGGCCCTGGAACTCACGGTCGTGGCTGCGGCCAGCAGCCCCAAGGCCTGCAACATCTCGCGTCGCGTCATGGTCATCTGGCACCTCGCACCGGAGCCGTCAGGTGGAGAACTCGGACATGTCGCGTCGGTCGGCTCCGAAAGGCGGCACCATGGTAGCCGCATATATACTCGACGCGAACGCCCCGTGCCAAGGCAAGCCATGCCTCTTGGCGCCCTCTTCCGCTGTTATAATCATGCAACGATCCAGGCGCGTTTGCAACCGCCCGGCCCTCGCCTTCCCGGTGGACTGACCAGCCAGCATGGAAAGCGTTCCACGGCGTTCGTGAACACAATGCGAGCACGTTAGCGGGAAAACAACTAGAGTGTTCCCCTCCTGCGTGGCGATGCTCCGAGGATGGCGCTGTCTCAATCCTCTGTGCAGCGCATCCTTACATCTTGCAAGTGGCTAACAGCGCCCACCGACTCGTCCCGCAAACCCTCCGGCCGGGACGTTCCTTGGCATGAGCTGAACCCCACCCTCCGCAAAACTCTCCTTTAGAACTTATCCATAAATAAATTGCAGTTGCATCCAGATGTTGCTATGCTTTTCTCCAACGGAGACAGGCATGTCTACCAGCATGGAATGTTGACCCCCTTGAGGACAAAATCAGCGTCGAAAATTGACCCCTTCGGCAGCCCCCTTAGATGTCTCGGATCACCAGAGGCACAAGGGGTACCGCGAGGAGATGCTGATAGTGGAGACGATCAAAAAGGTCAGGCTGGCGGCGCGACGCGATGGAAAACCCATTAAGCAGATTGCACGAGAACTGAGACTATCCAAGAATACTGTGAGGAAGATCCTCATTGGCAAAGATCGGGACTTCAACGAGCGCTTTGAACAGCTCTGTTCCCACTATCTATTCGAGCCGGTGGTAAACTGAATGGCCACTCAGCCATCAAAGCAAACAACATGATGATGAAACAAAAAAATACAAAATCTATTTTTTCTTTGGCTAGACAAATCTAACAATATCCCATCACTACAGATAAGTTATACAGGATATCTCCGTGTACCATTATTGGGGAAAAGCGTCGAAAACTGATGCAACGGCCTATCATCTGCTCGTCTACCACTGTCTGGATGTGGGGGCCGTGCTCACATGTCTGCTGGATGCCGATCCATTTCTGAAAAAACGGCTCCGTATGTTGTCCCCGACCATGGACTGGCCGCACCAGAAAGCGCTTCTCGTCTATTTCGCGGTGCTGCACGACCTTGGGAAATTCGCTCCGACATTTCAACTTCTGCGCCCCGATCTGGCGCAACTGCTCGGCGTACCATCCGCTCGTTTGGCGACCAACGCCCACCACACCAGCATCGGGTTCGCCATCTTTGAAAATCTGCGCTCGGAAGCCTCCTTCCCCCCGTTCGATTGCCCCCACGCCGGGGAACGCCTCAAACCGCTGGCCGAGGCCGCCTTCGGGCATCACGGCAGACCGCCGCTCCCCTTGCCCGGCAGACTGCGCCTGCCCAACGTCACCCAGGAAGCGGTGATGGCCTTTGCCCGGGAAACAGCAGACCTCCTCGTGCCTCCCGATTGCATCCTGCCGCCGGAGGACACCGGAATTTGGGAATTGCGGCAGATTTCCTGGCTCTATGCCGGCCTGCTCGTCCTGGCCGACTGGATTGCCTCGGGTATAGGGTTTCCGTATGTGGCGACGCCGTATCCGTTAACAACCTACTGGAACGACCATGCCCTGCCCCAAGCGCGGATAGCCGTGGCCGGATGTGGCGTCCTTCCCCCCCGATGCAGCCCCTCGAACGACTTTCATGCACTGCTGCCGCATATGAAGGAGGAATATGCGCCCACCCCCCTGCAACGCTACGCCATGGCCACCGCCGGCACGGGCAACGGACCGCGGCTGTTCCTTTTCGAGGACGTGACCGGAGCCGGCAAGACTGAAGCCGCCCTGCTGGCGGCGCACGCGATTATGGAGCAAGGCGAAGCCGAAAGCTTCTATATCGGTCTCCCCACCATGGCCACGGCCAACGGCATGTACGCGCGGCTTTGCCAGAGTTATCGGGCGCTTTTCGAAAAAACGGACGACGCCAGCCCCTCGCTTATGCTCGCGCACAGCGCCCGGGGGATTCATGATGCCTTCCTCTCCAGCATCGGCCTGGAGCAGACCATCCCAAGCGACAGCGACGAGAGCGAGGAGGAGGGTCGGGAATCCGGCGCGTTTTGCGCCGCCTGGCTGGCGGACAACAGGAAGAAGGCTCTCCTGGCCCCGTGCGGCGTGGGCACACTCGACCAGGCGCTGCTGGCCGTACTCCCGGCCAAGCACCAGTGCCTGCGTTTGCTCGGACTCGGCCGCTCGGTCCTGATAGCGGACGAGGTTCATGCGTATGACGACTATAGCCTCAAGATATTGGAGGCGCTGCTTACCTTTCAGGCCGGGCTCGGCGGCAGCGCGATTCTTCTCTCGGCCACCCTCCCCCAGCGTTTCAAGCAAAGTCTTGCCGCCGCATTTTGCCACGGCGCCGGCTATGCGCAGCCCGAGCTGACCGCGGCCGCTCTTCCCGTGGCCACACGCATCGCCGCCGACGGCTGCCAGGAAACCTGCCTTCCCCAAACGCGCCATATCGACATGGCGGTGACGCTGACCCATGACGCCGACCAGGCGTTCGACCAGCTTCTGGCCGTCCATGCCGCCGGCGGTTGCGCCATTCTCATCTGCAATACGGTGGACCGGGCCGTGGACGCCCACTCACGGCTTGCCGAACACATCCCGAAGGCAGACCTCATCCTGTTCCACGCCCGGTTCGCCCTCTGCGACAGGCTGGCCATTGAAGAGCATGTGCTTTCCATCTTCGGGAAGGAAAGTACCCGCGAAAATCGGCAGGGAAAGATTCTAGTGGCTAGCCAGGTCGTGGAGCAATCACTTGATATCGATGGTGATTTTCTTGTCACCGAGCTTGCTCCCATGGAACTGATGCTCCAGCGACTCGGACGCTGCCAGCGACATGCCCGGCAGTGGCGGCCGGCAGGATTCACGTCGCCGCGGCTGTGTATCATCGCGCCGGAGGCCGTGGACGTCCCGACGCGGGACTGGGGCAAGGCGGAACTCGGCAAGGGGCTGTTCGTCTATCCGGCCCGGGGCATTTTGTGGCGCACGGCCAGACTGCTTGCAGCCCGGGAACGTATCGAGCTGCCGGCCGACGCCCGGGCACTTGTGGAAGGGGCCTACGACGAGGAAGCCCTGCCGACGCCCGAGGCCTTGGTCGCTTCGGACCAGGAGAAGGAAGGCGCGGACCGGGCCAAGGCCAGTCTGGCCCAATCCAATGTGCTGCTTTTCGAGCAGGGCTACGGCTCGGAGGCGGCCGCAGGCGGCGGCTGGTACGACGACCGCATCGTGCCCACGCGCCTTGGCATGGAGACGGTGCGCTTACGCCTTGTTCGGATCGTTGACGAAGGCTTGGAACTCTGGGCCGGGCCCGGGCTGGATGCCGCGACATGCGCCCGCTCGGAAGTGTCCGTACCGGTCTGGCGGGTAAAGGACTTGGCGCCGGACGAAGCCTGGCAGGAGCGTCTCGACGCCTTTGCCGCCAGCCTACCGGATAAATGCCGCTGGACGACGCTCGTCCCCTTTGCCGCCACGAACACACCGGGGTATTGGCGTTGCGTTCTGCCGGGGGCTCATCTGGCCTACAGCCAGGAGCAGGGGCTTCAATTTTCTGAGGATAAGGGAAGAGAATAGCAAATTGACAAGTATCCCAACAGGATGCTAATAACTAAACGCTCCTTTCGGAAAGTGTTTTTTCCAAAAGGATAGCTCCTATTCCCCGCGCGTGCGGGGATGACCCAGCAAAATGGGGAAAAGGAGCGCAGACGAGTTCCCCGCATATGCGGGGCTAGGAACAGGCGCAGGCAAGTCTGCGCCTGTTTGTTTTTTTCTGTCAATTTTATGAAGGCAAAATGGGGAAATGGGGTTTATAATTTTTATTGACAACTTGGGGCCATCCTCCTAAAGATCTCTCCAAGAGAATGCCCCCCTCAACGGATTGCTCCATCAAGTGTTGTGGTGACTCTTGGTAGCAATTTTTTCGATGAGGGGCAACCACAATCCTTTTACCGCATTTACGCGCAAGGGATGGATGCTCCTATGGCATGCTACAGGAAAAATCGTGTCCTCTATCTCGTAATCCTCGTCTTGGCCGACCTCATCCTCATACTTATCGTATTACCCGTCTAAAAAATTTTCCCAGCCAGGGCGTTATCTCTTAACGCCCTGGCTAGCCATTTTTTTCGTTCCCCCGTAGTGAGTTAATAGATCTTTAAATATGGAGCAATTTCCTTATGATCCCATTCAATCTCCTGACGGAACACTGGATCCCCGTACGCCGCGCCGATGGGACGCGACTGCGGATTCCGCCGTGGCGCATCGGCGATGCGGGCGACGGGACGCCAGGCCAGGCCATCGAGGACATCGACACGCCGCGTCCGGACTTCAAGGGCGCTCTGCTCGAATTCCTCGTCGGTTTGGTGCAGACGGCCTCTCCGCCCCCAAACGAACAGGCCTGGGTCGACGGCTTTGCCGCCCCGCCCACGCCGGCAACACTACAACACGCCTTCAGCCCCCTGCTTCCCTTCTTCAATCTTTTTGGCCAGCGCCCGCGTTTCTTGCAGGACTTGAATCTTTCCGAGGCCGAAACCAAGGAACCCTGGAACGTCGCGGCCCTGCTTCTCGACTCGCCGGGCGAAAACGCGACGCGATTCAATAGCGACATCTTCCTCAAGCGCGACCAGCCGCCGGAAAAACTCTGCCCGGCCTGCGCCGCGACGGCGCTCATGGCCATGCAGGCCTATGCCCCCTCCGGCGGGGCAGGCCACCGCACGTCCATGCGTGGCGGGGGCCCGCTGACGACCCTGGTCGTACGCGACACCCTCTGGGAAACCGTCTGGGCCAACGTCCTGCCGCTTGACGCGCCAAAGGTCGAAGCCGGACCGGAGAGTCCCGACGGCCTCCCCGACGCGGTTTTCCCCTGGCCCGCGCCAACCCACGAAAGCAACGCCAAGGGAACGGAACTCCACCGGGAGGGCATGCACTTCCTCCATCACTATTGGGGCATGCCGCGCCGCATCGTCCTTCTCCCGACCGAAGAGGCAACGCCTGCGGTCTGCCCCGTCTGCGGCAGCACGGGCACGGTCTTCGTGTATTCCTATCTTACCAAAAACTATGGGAATAATTACGGCATGGGCTGGCGACATCCGCTGACGCCCTATCGTGACCAGGGGCCAGGCAAGGACGCGCTGAGCCTCAAGGGCATCAGCGAGGGGCGCGGCTACAACCAATGGCTCGGCCTCGTCTACGGCGAGGGCGATACGGAGAAATTTCCTGTCCTCCCTGCCGCTTGCGTGCGCCACTACGGGAAATCCTCCCGGAAAAAGGACGGAACGGTCGTCGGCCGCGTCCGCGCCTTCGGCTACGACATGGACAACATGAAGCCCCGCAACTGGTGCGAGGGGGAATATCCCGTCTACGCCCTGGGCGAGCACGAGGCCAAAGACTTCCAGGCCGAAATCACGCCCGTGGTCAAAGCGGCCGATTTGGCCCGCCGCAATCTGCAATCCGCCGTCAAGGAAGCCCTTTTCGGAGAAAAAGGGGCCAAGGACATCAAGCCCGACGCCAGTCTGATCAAACAGCTCGAAGCCCGCTTCTGGGCCGAGACCGAGGAAGCGTTTTACCGACTGGTCCCCGGCGTGATCCGACACATGGATGACGAAGAAGCCCTCTTTCCTGACCTCGTGGGTTGGCGAAACGTCATCACCAAGACCGCCGAAACGCTTTTCACCCAGTTCGTCCTGGACGGCGGACTGCTCCCGCGAAAAGCAAAACGAATCTATACGGTTTACAATCGGATGTTGGCCTTTAATTTCGCCGGCTGCTCGAAACTTCTGGGCATTCCCCTCAAAAAGGAGGCGAACAAATGATCGCGCTTCGCTCTCTGCTCTACGACAAATCGGAAGAGAGTTTCGCCTTCTGGTTCGTCATCAAAACATGGTGGACGGGACTCGATGAAAATCGCGGCGCCCGCGCCCGACTGCGCCGAGCCAAAACGCCGGACGAAGTTTTCATCTCGCCCGACTACCAACGCGGCGTGATCGCCCTCCTGGCGGAAAAGGGCATCGATCTGTCGGCTGCCGACAAAGCCAAGCTCGCTCTCGGCATCGGCGTGCTGGTGCATGCCAAGCCCCAATCGGCCGAAATCCCCGCCCCGACCATGCACTTCGCCCGACAGCTCGCGCCGGAAGATCCGGGCCAGGAGTCCGTACGCGACCCCAGGTTCCGCAAACTGCTTTCCATCACCGAGCCCGAGCCGCTTTTTCTCATGTTGCGCCGCCTCGTGGCCTATCTGGGCAAACAGGTCGACTATAAAAGCCTCATCCGGGGGGCGGCCGACTGGACCGAAGAAACCCGCCGCGACTGGGCCAAGCAATATTACGTTTCCCGTTCGGAAAAATAAGGAGCCATCGCCATGTCCCGATTCATCCAATTGCATATCTTGACCAGCTACCCCGCCGCCAATCTCAACCGCGACGATCTGGGCGCGCCCAAGTCCATGCGCTTCGGCGACACCAACCGGCTGCGCGTCTCCTCCCAAAGCCTCAAACGCGCCTGGCGCACCTCCGAAACCTTCAAGGCCGCCCTGGGGGGACCCCACCTCGGCACGCGCACCAAGGAACTCGGCCGCAAGGTGTTTAGCGCCCTGACCCAGGGCGCGCCCTTCGAGGCCGCCTGGACCGACGAAGGCGCCACGGGCTCCCTGGCCACCCTCAAGGAAAAGCCGGCCGTCGCCATCGCCCGAGCCATCGGCGGCGTCTTCGGCAAGATCAAGGCCGAGCCCAAAACCAAGGCCGATGCCAGCCCGGCCCAAAAGCGGAAGGAATTGCTCGAATCCCTGGAAATCGAACAGCTCGCCCATGTCAGCGACGAGGAACGCCAGGCCGTGGCCGCCTTGACCGAAGCCTGCCGCGCCTCGGGCAAGGTCCCGGAAGGGGACGCCCTTTCCCTGCTGCGCCAAGACGCCAAAGCGGCCGATATCGCCATGTTCGGCCGCATGTTGGCCGCCAGCGCCCGATTTAACGTCGAGGCCGCCGTCCAGGTGGCCCACGCCGTGACCGTGCACAAGGCCGTGGCCGAGGATGACTTTTTCACGGCCGTGGACGACCTCAACCGCGACGACGCCGGCGCCGGGCACATGGGCGTGCTCGAATTCGGGGCCGGCCTCTATTACCTCTATATCTGCATCGACCGGGCCCTGCTGGCCGAAAACCTCGACGGCGACCAGGCCCTCGTCGCAAAATCCCTGACCGCGCTGGCAACCGCCGCCTGCACCGTCGCCCCGACCGGCAAGCAGGCGAGCTTCGCCTCCCGGGCCTACGCCTGCTTCGCCCTGGCCGAGAAAGGCGACGACACCCCGCGCAACCTGTCCCTGGCCTTTTTGCAGCCCGTCAGCGAATGCCAAGAGGAAAACATCGCCGCAACCGCCATCGAACACCTCAAAAAGACGAAAGAAAACATGGATACGGTCTACGGCCAAAAGCCCGAGACCCAATCCTTCAACGTTCTGACCGGCCAGGGCTCCCTGGCGGAACTGGCCGCCTTCGTGACGCAGGAATAGGCCATGGCACGGTATCTGACCTTTCAACTCTACGGCATGTTGGCCGCCTACGGGCTGGTGGCCGTGGGTGAGGTGCGCCTCACCGCCGACCACCCCACGCGCTCGGCCGTCTTCGGGCTGCTGGCCGCCTGTCTGGGCATTCGACGCGACGAGGAAGAACGGCTCGCTGCCCTCTCCAGCGCGTACGCCCTGGCCCTGCGCGTGGACGCGCCCGGAACGCCACTGCTCGATTACCACACCATTCAAACGCCGCCGGAAAGGAGCAAACGCGTCTATCGCACCCGGGCCGACGAACTCGGCGGTCTGCTCGGCATCGACGAAGAGCCGTATACCGTCCTTTCCCGGCGCGGCTACCTGTGCGATGCCTCGTTTACGGCCTGCCTGACACCAACCGGCGAGGCTCCGCCCTACTCCCCGGACGTCCTGGCCGAGGCGTTGCGCACGCCGCGCTTCACGCCCTACCTCGGCCGCAAATGCTGTCCCCCCTCGCTGCCGTTCAACCCCCGCGTCGGGGAGCATGCCTCCGTGGAGGCGGCTCTGGCCGCCTATCCGCTCGACGCCATCCGCTTCGGCGAGGACGCGAACCGGCCAAAGACGTGCCGCGTCTTCGGAGACGCGGCCGCCAAGCTGGAAGGCATCATCCAACGGACCGTGGTGCGGGATCGGACCATCGAACACGGGCACCGGCAGTTTGCCGAGCGACGCCAGGACATGGCCGAAATTCCCGCCGGGCGCATCGCCGACAAGGAGGCCGGGCATGTACCTCAGTAAGCTGACCTTGCGGCTCAAGGAGGCCATCTTCCACGATATCTACGACGCCCACGAGGCCTTGTGGCAGCTTTTCAGCGATGGGCCGGAGCGAAAACGGGATTTTCTTTTCCGGGAAATCGATCCGACCACCTACCTGGCGGTCTCCGCCCGGGAGCCCGTGGACAGGCATGGCATCTGGAGGATGGCCGTCAAACCCTATGACCCGAAGCTGGCCGTCGGCGACAGGCTCTACGTGTCGCTTCGGGCCAATGCCGTGGTCAAACGCCGCGGCGAGGACGGCAAGCAAGACCGTTTCGACGTGGTCCAGGATGCGCGCAAGGCGTTGCAGCGCCAGGGGATCCCCCTGCCCGCCCGGGCGCAACTGGCCCAGGAATGCGGCAGCAAATGGCTTCTGGCCCGGCAGCAGGATATGGGACTTTCTTTCGAGGAACCCTCGCTCGTCGTGGAAAGCTCCATGGTGCGCCAATATCAGCGAAAGGGGCGTACGGTACGCTTCGGAACGCTCGACTTCGCCGGCTTCGCCGAGGTGGCCGATCCCGAACGCGCCCTAGCCGCCCTTTACCATGGGGTGGGACCGGCCAAAGGCTTTGGCTGCGGGCTTCTTTTGGTCCGGAGGGCCTGACCATGCTGCCCAGACTGACACCGTTGGCGCTTAAGGAACGGGCATCCATGGTGTTTCTGGAAAAGGGCAACCTGGATGTCCTGGACGGTTCCTTTGTTCTTGTGGACGCAGACGGGGTACGCACGCACATACCGGTCGGCGGCGTGGCCTGCATCATGTTGGAACCGGGCATACGCATCTCGCATGCAGCCGTATCTCTGGCAGCTCGTGCCGGTACGCTTTTGACCTGGGTAGGCGAGGCCGGAGTGCGCTTATACGCCTCCGGCCAGCCCGGCGGCGCGCGCAGTGACAAGCTGCTCTATCAGGCTGCGTTGGCGCTCGACGAAGAGGCGCGAGGCAAGGTGGTCCGCCGTATGTTTGCCGTACGTTTTGGTGAAGAGCCGCCATCACGACGCAGCATCGACCAGCTTCGGGGCATCGAAGGCGCCCGTGTGCGCGAGATGTACAAGCTCTTGGCCAAACAGTACCGGGTGCCCTGGACCGGCCGAAAATATGATCCCCGGGAATGGGGCAGCGGTGATACGCCTAATCGGTGCATGAGTGCGGCCACGGCCTGTCTGCACGGGCTGTGCGAAGCGGCGATTCTGGCGGCCGGTTATGCTCCGGCCATTGGCTTCCTGCATACGGGCAAACCGCGCAGTTTCGTTTACGATATCGCTGACCTGTACAAATTCGACACGGTGGTCCCAGTAGCCTTCCGCGTGGCCGGACAAAATGTGGCCGAACCGGAGCGAGCGGTACGTCTAGCCTGCCGGGATCGTTTTCGGGAGACGAAGATGCTTGCCCGCATCATCCCCGAAATTGAGGAGGTCTTGGCGGCGGGGGGGATTCCTCTACCGCAGGCTCCGTCGGATGCGGTTGGACCAGCATTCGAGGACGAGGAGGGCCTTGGTGATGATGGTCATCGTCGTTGAGAATGCGCCGCCCCGTCTGCGTGGTCGTCTGGCAGTGTGGCTTCTGGAGATACGGGCCGGGGTGTATGTGGGGAACTACTCGGTGAAAGTCCGGGAGATGATCTGGAACACGGTCGAAAACGGGATTGAAGAGGGCAATGCGGTAATGGCCTGGAGCGCACGCAGCGAGACTGGATTCGAATTCCGCACTCTGGGAAGAAATCGTCGCATGCCCGTGGATTTAGACGGATTGGGCTTAGTTTCGTTTTTGCCTTTGGAGGCGGAAGAGACCTCAAGCTAATCTACTGTGATCTTTGACAATTGAGAACGTGTTTTTTGGTGATTTTCCCCTGGGTTAAAAAATTGTGTTACAACTATAGGTTGCAGCAAGAGTGTTCCCCGCATGCGCGGGGATGATCCGCCTATTTTGCTGCGCGTCGAGGATGGTGCCGCGTGTTCCCCGCATGCGCGGGGATGATCCGCCGAAACGCGCCTCAAATTTGACCCTGAACTAGTGTTCCCCGCATGCGCGGGGATGATCCGTCCCGAGCGGCCGCCATTTGAGATGGGGACCCGTGTTCCCCGCATGCGCGGGGATGATCCGTGCCGCTCCTGGGTTGTCGTGGATTCTAGCGGGTGTTCCCCGCATGCGCGGGGATGATCCGCTCCATGATTTTCTCTTGGGCTTCGATTGTCAGTGTTCCCCGCATGCGCGGGGATGATCCGGTGAGGATGTCGGCCGCATCGTGCTCGATGGCGTGTTCCCCGCATGCGCGGGGATGATCCGATCAACGCTTCCCGCTCCACCCATCGGGCGGCGTGTTCCCCGCATGCGCGGGGATGATCCGCCCCTTGGCGCCCAAACTGCGCAGTCGCGTGGGTGTTCCCCGCATGCGCGGGGATGATCCGTTGCATGAGCTTGTCGAGGGCATCATGCTGCCGTGTTCCCCGCATGCGCGGGGATGATCCGTGCCCGCCTCATCTATTCGGCGGCCGCCGCGTGTGTTCCCCGCATGCGCGGGGATGATCCGACGATGTACGGCGTCGTCGGCATGGTGGCCCTGTGTTCCCCGCATGCGCGGGGATGATCCGTGGACGGCCATTCCGAAATTCATTGCCCCCTTGTGTTCCCCGCATGCGCGGGGATGATCCGGACTATGGCCGCAGCTATATCCTAGCCCCCGAGTGTTCCCCGCATGCGCGGGGATGATCCGCGGGCGTTCGGGGCCGAGCTGAAACGCCTCAAGTGTTCCCCGCATGCGCGGGGATGATCCAGGTGCAGAACGGATGCAGGGTGACGCGGGGCTGTGTTCCCCGCATGCGCGGGGATGATCCGTGGTTGGACGCTCCCTCTTTATGCCCGGGAATGTGTTCCCCGCATGCGCGGGGATGATCCGAATCAGATACAGATTCTCAATCTGCATATTTCGTGTTCCCCGCATGCGCGGGGATGATCCGATAAATTTCGGGATGTCAGGTGGGTTTGGGCGGTGTTCCCCGCATGCGCGGGGATGATCCGAGCACGCCAGAATTTGATATATAATCAGATGAGTGTTCCCCGCATGCGCGGGGATGATCCGGCACCTGTCCGCAATGACCGTGAATTCCCTCAGTGTTCCCCGCATGCGCGGGGATGATCCGGCAGATAGTAGTCCAGGGCGGCCGCGCAAAAGGTGTTCCCCGCATGCGCGGGGATGAGCCGAAACTGGAACGGTTCAACATGTTTTCGACGAGGTGTTCCCCGCATGCGCGGGGATGATCCGCGGACGTCGTCGATAATGGCCGCCGGCGTTTTGTGTTCCCCGCATGCGCGGGGATGATCCGAGTCAACGGCGGATTAACCCAATTCGAACCGCGTGTTCCCCGCATGCGCGGGGATGATCCGTTTCATAATGCCTACTCTTGTTTAGTTTGTTTGTGTTCCCCGCATGCGCGGGGATGATCCGAATGGGGACGTCAGCTTGAATCTTTTGCAAAAGTGTTCCCCGCATGCGCGGGGATGATCCGATTATACCAAGGCCTCGGTTCATGGGGGCCTAGTGTTCCCCGCATGCGCGGGGATGATCCGAGCTGGCACTTCTTAGCGCTGCTGTTATGTCAGTGTTCCCCGCATGCGCGGGGATGATCCGGGCAACGGGCGTAACAAAACGGCGATCAGGTGGTGTTCCCCGCATGCGCGGGGATGATCCGCATCAGGGGCGCCACTATCGCACCGGCGACGTGTGTTCCCCGCATGCGCGGGGATGATCCGCCAGGTAAGAGGGAAAGACGATGGAAAAGAAAGTGTTCCCCACCTGCGTGGGGATGATCCGCCCGCTTGCTCGGGGACTTCTCGTTCAGCGTAGTGTTCCCCACCTGCGTGGGGATGATCCGGGAGCATCAATCCTTGCCCCCAACAAGAGTGGAACTTTTATTTTGGGGGACAGACGGGGGACAAAACCATCCCTCAACGCAAAAGGGGTTGGGCTTACCCAGTCCAACCCCTTGAAATTTCTGGTGCTCCCGATGCGATTCGAACGCATGGCCTATCGCTTAGGAGGCGATCGCTCTATCCATCTGAGCTACGGGAGCACGGGCAGGCGCATGAAACGATGTTCATTCTTCCGTAAACTTTTCCCCGATCCGGCGACGGTTGGGAAGGCTAACATCCCATCATGCCAAAAAAAATTCAACTAACCATCGCTGGTTCTCCGCGCTCGTCTCCTCAGAACCGGCAATTGACGTGCGGAAAACAAACTTTATTATTTGGGCCAATTCGTCTTGTCAAGGAAGCGGCATGGCGACGCTACGCCCCTTCCCGTCAGGCCCGAACCCGGGCGGAAGCCTGACTGCGGGATGCCGGTTTACATCCGGCTTGTTCGGCGTATAACGCGCATGATCGCCCTGGACAATATCCCGGCTCGGCCGGGTCCATACACCCCAAGCAGGCCCGCAACCGCCGCACGGGCCCAAGGAAGCAGGAGTAGTTCACCATGGCGAAACGCATCTTCCTTTCTCTGACAGCAACCCTGGCCGTCCTTGCCTGGACCAGCCTGGCCATGGCCCGCATCCCTCTGCCCGACATCACTGAGTTGGTCGAGAAGGACGGCCCCGCCGTCGTCAACATCTCCACCACCAAGACCGTCAAAGCTCAGGAAGACATGCAGGATTTCATCCAGAAGTTCCACCGTCGCGGTGGCCCCGGCGGTCCCATGGATGAATTCTTCGACCAGTTCCAACGCTTCTTCGGACCGCAGGGACGCCCCCGTCCCCGCAAGCAGCACTCCCTGGGCTCGGGCTTCGTCATCTCGGCCGACGGCTACATCGTCACCAACAACCACGTGGTCGAAGGCGCCGACGAGGTCAAAGTACAGTTCCGCAATCACGAAACGCCGATGCCTGCAAAAATCATCGGCCGTGACAAGGAAACCGACCTCGCCCTGCTCAAGATCGACGGGAAGAAGGATCTCCCCTATCTGGAATTCGGCGATTCCGGCAAAATGAAGGTCGGGGCCTGGGTGCTGGCCATCGGCAACCCCTTCGGCCTGGAAAACACTGTCACCCTGGGCATCGTCAGTGCCAAGGGCCGCGTCATCGGCGCCGGTCCCTTCGACAATTTCATCCAGACCGATGCCTCCATCAACCCCGGCAACTCCGGCGGACCGCTTATCGATCTCGACGGCAAGGTCATTGGCATCAACACCGCCATCGTGGCCTCGGGCCAGGGCATCGGCTTTGCCATCCCCTCGAATATGGCCAGGGATGTCATCGCCCAGTTGCGCGAGGGCAAAAGCGTCAAGCGCGGCTGGATCGGCGTCACCATCCAGGACATCGATGAGAACACGGCCAAGGCCCTGGGGATGAAGGACACCAAGGGCGCCCTGGTGACCTCGGTGCTCGACGGCGAACCGGCCGCCAAGGCCGGCGTGAAGACCGGCGACGTCATCATCGCCGTGAGCGGCGAGTCCGTGGAGGACGCCAACCAGCTGCTGCGCCGCATTGCCGCCATCAAACCCGGCGAATCGACGGAACTCACCGTCTTCCGCAAGGGGTCGCCCCTGACCATCTCCATCACGCTCGGTCAGCGCGATGCCAAAAAGTTGGCTCAGAATATGCCGGGCGGCGACGAGGAAGAAGCTTCCCCCGCCGGCACCACGTCCGTCATCGGCCTGTCCGTCCGCAACGTGACCGATCAGGAAGCCAAGGCCCTGGGCATGGATCGGGCCAAGGGGCTGCTGGTCACGGATGTAGAGGCGGGCTCCGAAGCCGAACAGGCCGACGTGCGCCCGGGCGACCTCGTCCTGGAAGTCAACCAGCGTCCGGTCAATTCGCCGGAGGAATTCAAGAAAATCGTCAACGACGACGGCAAGAAGAAGGGCGTTGTCATGCTGCAGATCAAACGCCAGCGCCAGAGCATCTTCAGGACCGTCCCGCTGTCACCGTCGAAATAATCCCGGTTCCGGGGATGGAGGTTCCGCCTCCATCCCCGGCCCGCAGGGGCATCCCATGGCCGCGCCCATCTGTGCCGAGGAAACCGCCATTCCCGTTCCCTGCAAGATCAATCTGTTCTTGCAGGTCGGCGCCCGGCGCGCCAACGGCTACCACGATATCGAAACCTTTTTCCTGCCCGTGTCCGAACCGGCCGACGCCTTTTCCATCCGGCGGTTCGACGAACCGGGCGATATCGACTTCACCTGTTCCGATCCGGCCCTCGAAACGGACGACAATCTGGTGGTCAGGGCCTATCGGCGCTTCGCCGAGCGGACGGGCTTCGCCCCGCGGCTGGAAGTCGACCTCAAAAAACGCATCCCCTACGGCGCCGGTCTTGGCGGCGGCAGTTCGGACGCCGCCGGAATGCTGCGATACTTGAACGACAGGGCTGGGGCGCACGCCCTGGATGCCGCCCAGCTCGCCGAATTGGCCGCCGACCTGGGTGCGGATATCCCATTTTTCCTGCTATCCCAGCCGGCTCTGGCCTCGGGACGAGGCGAACGTCTCGTGCCGGCGAACCCGGGCTTGGCCGGTTTTTATCTGGTCCTCGTCTGCCCGGAGATTCGCATCGCCACATCCTGGGCCTATGCCGCCCTGGATGCCTTGCGCTCCTTCCCGGGCAAAGCCGGGGCAAATGTCTTGACAAGTGCTTTTGCGGAAAATAAAAGGGCGTTTTGCGTGACCGGGCGGCCTCTGCAAAACGACTTCGAAGCGGTCGTTTTCGCCGCCCACCCGGAAATCGGGCGGGTGAAAGAGCGTTTGTTGGCCCTGGGGGCGGCCGGCGCCCTTCTCTCCGGAAGCGGCTCCGCCGTATTCGGACTTTTCCGCGAACGCCACACGGCCGTTTTGGCCCTGGCGGAATGCTCCGGGAATGGTCTGCGCGCCTTCGTCGCGTCGCTTTGAAGGCCGGCGTGCCGGAGTTGGCCAAGGCATATGGTTTCGACATGTTGGGGCGTCGCCAAGATGGTAAGGCACGGGGTTTTGGTCCCCGCATACGTGGGTTCGAATCCTACCGCCCCAGCCAACAACATCTGCAAATCCGGTCCGTCGCCGCAGGCGATCCACACCGGAACCAATCGGCGGACAACGCTCCCCAGAGGCTTGGCATGGCGCAAGGCGATCTGAAAATCCTTACCGGTACGTCCAATCCCGCTCTGGCGACAGCCATCTGTGACCACCTCGGTTGCACCTTGCTGCCGGCCAAGCTCGGCACCTTTAGCGATGGCGAAATCCGCGTCGAGATCGGCGCCAACGTCCGGGGCTGCGACATCTTCGTGGTCCAGTCCACCTGCTCCCCGGTCAACTACAACCTGATGGAATTGTGCCTGATCCTCGACGCCCTCAAGCGCGCCAGCGCCCAGCGGGTCACGGCCGTGGTGCCCTACTTCGGCTATGCCCGTCAGGATCGCAAGGTCGTGCCTCGCGCGCCGATCAGCGCCAAACTCGTTTCCGATTTCCTGACCGTCGCCGGCATGAACCGCCTGCTCACCATCGATCTCCACGCCGGCCAGATTCAGGGCTTTTTCAACCTGCCGGTGGACAACCTGTTCTCCGCGCCCATTATGACGGAATATTTCAAGGAATTTGCCGGAAGCGACCTGTGCATCGTCTCGCCGGACGCCGGCGGCGTGGAACGGGCCCGGGCCTTCGCCAAGCGCCTGGGCGGAAGCCTCGCCATCATTGACAAGCGGCGTGACGCCCCCAATCAGGCGCAAGCCATGCACGTCATCGGTGACGTCTCCGGCAAACGGTGCGTGGTCATTGACGACATGATCGATACGGCCGGCACCATGTGCCAGGCCGGCGTCGTGCTGTTGGAAAAGGGCGCCAGCGAAGTCATGGCCGCCGCGACCCATCCTGTCCTTTCCGGTCCGGCCATCGAACGCCTGGAAGCCTCGCCGTTCACCCAGGTCGTCATCACCAACACCATTCCGCTCCGGGAGAATGCCAAGGCCTGCTCCAAGATCAAGACGCTGTCCATCGCGGGGCTCTTGGCCAAGGCCATTCATAACATCCACACCGAATCTTCGGTCAGCGTGCTGTTCACCTAGCAACGGCTGCGCCGAGACAAAAGAAAACCATGTTTCGCCCCAGGGCGCAAAGGAGATACCCGTTATGAAAGAGACCCTGTCCCTCGCTGTCAAGACCCGCGCGGGCCGCGGCAAGGGGGCCAACCGGAAGCTGCGCGCCACCGACATGGTCCCCGGCGTCTACTATGACGCCACCGGCGTCAACATTCCGGTCATGGTCGAGCACATGCCCCTGCGAAAGCTCTTCTCCAAGACCGCATCCTCGCACGTCTTCGAGTTGCAAATCGACTCCGAAAACGGCCGGGAAACCAAACCGTCGCTGATCTGGCAGCTCCAGTACCACCCCACCAAGTCCCTGATCACCCATGTGGATTTTTACGGTGTCGACCTCACCAAGGAAATCACCGTCCATATCCCCATCGAGTTCGTGGGCAAGGCGGCCGGCATGGTCCAGGGCGGCGTTCTGGAAGTGTACCGCGACACCCTGGAAGTGACCTGCTTGCCTCTGGCCATCCCGGACAAGGTGACCGTCGACGTCACTGCCTTGAACCTCAATGAGCATATCAAGGTGGCCGACATCCCCATGCCGGCGGGCGTCAAGGCGATCTACGAGGACAACTTCGCCGTGGTCGGCGTGGTGATTCCGACGGAAGAGCCCGTGGAAGAGGAGACCCCGGCCGAGGAAGGCGCCGAGGAAGCTCCCACTACGGAAGAGACTGCCTCCGCCGAATAGTTCTCGTTTCCATGGAGTTCCTTCGGATGGGGCGGGACCATACCCGCCCTATCCGTTCTGTCTTTTCTTCCGAACATACGACACGCAGCATGGCCATACACGCCTTGATCGTAGGCCTTGGCAACCCGGGCCCGCGCTATGCCTCCACCCGACACAACTTCGGCTTCATGGCCCTGGATGCGCTCATCCAGCGGGCCGATGAGCTTGGTGGCGCGCCCAGACCGGCCCTGTCCTCGCGAAAGGATCTCACGGCGGTAACACTGTCCCTGCCGGTGCTGCCCGGCGGCGCTTTCGCCCAATTTCTCTGCGTCAAACCGCTCACATACATGAATCTGTCCGGACGGGCCGTGCGGGGCGTATGCGACTTCTATAAACTCGAACCGACAGCCCTGCTCGTGATCCATGACGAGCTGGACCTGCCGCTCGGCCGCATGCGTCTCAAACGCGGCGGTGGCAACGCCGGACACAACGGCCTCAAGTCCATCACCCAGGAATTGGGCACGCCGGATTTTTTCCGGCTGCGCCTGGGCATCGGGCACCCCCAGCCGGACCACGACGTCGCCGGTTATGTCCTGGAGAACTTCCGCTCTGAAGAGCTGCCGGCGGTCCGGCGTGTGCTGCCGGCCGCCGTAGATGCGGCCATCAGCCTGTTCGAGGAAGGTTTGGACGCCACCCGGCAACGCCTGGGCGTTTTCGACGGCGCTGCCTGAAGAAGACGATTTTCCGGTGGGGGAAGCCGTGGACATGGCTGGGCAAGTAGGCTATTTTGGCTCCTAGATGGAAGACGTGCCGCCTCGGACGTCTTGCGTCGCAAGGAGTCCGTCGGTGTTTTCCGTGGAACAACTCGTTGTCTATCCAGCCCAAGGAGTGGGCAAGGTCGAACGTATCGAAACCCAGGAGATTGGCGGGGCTTCGGCGAATTTTTATATCGTTCGCATTTTGAGCAACAATGTCACCCTGATGGTGCCAGTCAAAAACGCCGCCAACGTGGGACTGCGCGCCTTGTGCTCGGCCGAGGAAGGACAAGCCATCCTCGATTCCCTGAAGGATCGCTCGGATTTTACCGGCTACACAGGTCAGAATTGGAACCGCCGCTACCGGGAATATTCGGAGAAGCTCAAGAGCGGCGACTTGGCCGACGTGGCCTACGTCCTCAAGGAATTGCTGCTGATCGGCCAAAACAAAGAATTGTCCTTTGGCGAGCGCCGGCTCCTCGAGCAGGCCACCAACCTGCTGACCCTGGAACTGGCCCTGTCCCTCTCCAGAGACCAACAGGACATCAAGGACATGGTCAACGAAATTTTCGCCGATGTCCTGCAACCCAAAACCGGGGAATAATCCGTCACGCTCGGCCGGAGATGAAACGGGCCGGCGTCCTCTTGACAGTCCCCGTAAAAAGTATATGGATTGCATCAGGCCCTAGCCTGATCTGTCCTCCACTACTTAGGTCCCCGTAAACAAGCGAGTTTTGACGCCGCGTTCTCATGAGCGGCGTGAGTAAGCTCTCAGTGTATCGGGTAGTTCTTCCACTTCAATACGCGCGATAAAGCGCCGGGCTATTTTTGTGAGCAACGCACCTAAACGCCGCGGGCGTCCTCCCCAGTCTCCTTCCGGGCCAGTGCTTTCCGATCCCATCGAAAGCGATGACATTCTCCAACCTGTGACCGCCAATAAATCCAGTTTGATGGAGACGTCGATGAACCTCTCCGAGCTCAAGCTGAAGAGCATGCCCGAACTGATGGACTTGGCTGTTCAATACAATGTTGAAAACCCCAATGGCATGCGCAAGCAGGAGCTGATTTTCGCGCTACTGCAAAGCTGCGCCTCCCAAAACGGGTCCATCTTCGGCGAAGGCGTCCTGGAGATTCTTCCTGACGGATTCGGCTTCCTGCGGTCCCCCATGTACAGCTACATGCCCGGCCCGGACGACATCTACGTCTCGCCCTCGCAAATCCGCCGTTTCGGCCTACGCAAAGGCGACGTGGTTTCCGGACAAATCCGTCCTCCCAAGGAAGGCGAACGCTATTTCGCCCTGCTGCGGGTGGGGGAGATCGGTTTCGCGCCCCCTGAAGCGTCGCGCAACCTGGTGCTGTTCGATAACCTTACCCCGCTCTATCCGGACAAACGTTTCATCATGGAAAACGGGGCCGAAAACTATTCGTCCCGGGTCATCGACCTCCTCACCCCCATCGGCCATGGCCAGCGCGGCATCATCGTGGCACCGCCCCGCACCGGCAAGACCATGCTGCTCCAGACCATCGCCAACTCCATCAACGCCAACCGCCCCGACGTTTTTCTCATCGTCCTGCTCATCGACGAACGCCCCGAAGAAGTCACGGACATGGAGCGCACCGTCAAGGCCGAGGTCGTCTCCTCCACCTTCGACGAACCGCCCCAGCGGCATGTCCAGGTCGCCGAAATGGTGATCGAAAAGGCCAAGCGGCTGGTGGAACGCAAGATCGACGTCGTGATCCTGCTCGACAGCATCACCCGCCTCGGCCGGGCCTACAACGCCGTCACCCCGTCCTCGGGACGTGTCCTGTCCGGCGGCCTCGACGCCAACGCCCTGCAACGGCCCAAACGCTTCTTCGGCGCGGCCCGCAACATCGAAGGTGGCGGATCGCTCACCATCATCGCTACGGCCCTGATCGACACCGGTTCCCGCATGGACGAGGTGATTTTCGAAGAATTCAAGGGCACCGGCAACATGGAAATCTACTTGGACCGGCATCTGGCCGAAAAGCGCGTTTTTCCGGCCATCGACATCAACCGTTCGGGCACCCGCAAGGAAGAATTGCTGCTCGAACCGGAGGTGCTCAACCGGGTCTGGATTCTGCGAAAGCTCCTTGCGCCCATGAGCCCCATCGACGCCATGGAATTCCTCCTGGACAAGATGCGCGGCACCAAGGGCAACCGAGATTTCCTCAATCTCATGAACAAGTAGGTTACAAACAAGTTCATTGTGTTTCCCGTCCGAAAGGGAGTATACGGTAGGCATGTCTACTAGACGCTTCCGCATGCGCCCGGGCATAACCCGACGCTTGGCGGCGGCTCTGGCCGCCGCTTGGTTTTTTCTCGCCCTGGTTGTCACCCCATCCGCCCAAGCCGGCTTTTTCTCCTTTGACCTCAAGGATGAAAAGGAACTCGGCGAAAAGTTCAACGCCATCATCCGGGCCCGGATGCCGCTGATCCAGGACACCGAGATCGATAACTACGTGATAGGGCTGTTGCAGCGGCTGATCAAGGTCATGCCGCCGCAGCCATTTCCCTTTACGGTCAGCATCATCGCCAACAACTCGGTCAACGCCTTTGCCGGTCCCGGCGGCTACGTCTTCATTTTCACGGGCCTGCTCATCAATATGGACCACGAGTCCGAGGTAGCCGGCGTCCTGGCCCACGAATTGGGCCACGTCACCCAACGCCATATCGCCCAGCGCATGGAACAGATGAAGGTCCTTTCCATCGGCCAGGTGATGGGCATGCTGGCGGGCGTCCTCATCGGCTCGACCTCGCAGAACTATGACCTGGGCGGCGCGGTGGCCATCGGCTCCCAGGCGGCCGCGGCCCAGACCTATCTCAAGTACTCCCGCGACAACGAACGCGAAGCCGACAACGTCGGCATGAACTACCTCGTGGCGGCCGGCTTTCGGCCCCAAGGCATGGAGGAGGCCTTCGAAACCCTCCAGCGCCTCAAATGGCTGCAAGGCGGCGGCACCATCCCCACCTATCTGTCCACCCACCCGGGATTGGTGGAGCGCATGTCCTATCTCAAGGACCGCATCAAGCTGTTGCCGCCGAGCCTGCTCCAGCGCAAGGAAAACGACGCGGCCTTCAAGCGGGTCCAGATGCTGGTGCGCGCCCGCTACACCGACGCCAAAAACGCCGTGGCCTATTTCCGCAAACAACCCGACCAGTCCAACTGCTTCAACAAGATCGGCCTGGCCATCGCCCTGTCCCGGGCGCTGGAAAACATCCACGGCGCCCAGTCCGCCTTCGAGGCGGCCCTGGCCTGTGCGCCCTCCGATCCCCTGGTCCTGCGCGAAGCGGGACGCTACTTTCTAAAAATTCGTGAGTTCGCCCGGGCCAAGACGCTCCTGCAGGAGGCCGTGCGGCAAAGCCCCACCGATATCGACGCCTTGTTCGAATACGGCCGGCTTCTGGCCCAGGAAGGCAATTACCGGGCAGCGCTTCCCTATCTCCAGCAGGTGTGCATGCGCGCGCCGGACATCGGCGAAATCCATGCCGTCTACGGCCAGGCCCTCGGCCAGGCCGGCGACCTCTTTCACGCCTATCTGAACCTCGCCTATGCCGCGCTGTACGACAACAACAAGCGGCAGGCCGATTTCCAGATGGACCGTGCCCGCAGCGCCGCCAAAAGTGACGCCGACCGGCGTGAGCTGGTGCGCCTGGAGGAAACCATGAAGAAACGGGCCGCCCTCCTCAAAACGAAATCCGGTTTCTGATCGACGTTCTTCCGACGTCCCGCCGGGCGGAATCGCTTTCCTTCCGGCGGGCGTTTCCCCATCATGTCCGCCGCCGGACGAGACGGTCTACGGCCAGCAGGTCGTTTTGCCCTCGTGCCGCGTCATCCCGCTCGTCAAATCCAGGGCCATGCCCTGGACGGCGGTCTTGCCGCTCGGGCAGCGGGGCCCCGATCCGGTCGACAGCACCTGCCGATAATGCAGCGTATGCCCGTCGACATGGGCGCCGGGGACGACCGTGGCGTTGAGGATCTGCCGCTGCTGGGCCAAATTGGCGGCCATCAGCCCGTGCATGTCCGACGCCGATCCGTTGCGGACGAACAGGACGTCGCCGGACAGGCCGACAAAGGTATAGTCCCCACCATTGGGAATCTTGAAAAGCGGCGTGCCTTGCAGATGCTCGCAGACTGCGGCCGGATCGTCCTGCGGTTGCCGCTCCAGCACACGCAGGGAATGGCCGTCGGCATCGGACGACTGCCGCTCCAGCACGGCATAACGCGCGTACAGGTAGCAGGCCTTGTTGAAATAGGCGTGGATCTGGACCGGGTCCGTGCCCGGCAGACCGTACGCGGCATGGTCGGTCACGGTGGTGTTCCCGTATTCGGCCGTCAGGGGGCGCACCTGGGAAACGGCCAGGACCCGGTAGGTCGTACCGTCGCGCGAGAAGGAATCCCGAACGACTCCGCGCATTTGCACCTGGAGGCCGATCCAATCGCTCATGATGCTGCCCGGGTCGAACGGAATGTAGACGACATGCGGCTCTTCGGGGGGCACCAACTCGATGCCGCCCTGGGGACTTTGCCGCAGCACGCCGTACACGGCGGTCTCGGCAGCGCCGCTCCAAGCGGGAGCCGCAACGCCCAGGCACCACCCCAGACAAAGCACACCACAAACAAGGGCACAAACCCGATGCATAAGGCCTCCTTGCGAGAAAGTTACCTGGTACCAGAGACCTGCCCGTTTGCAAATGCGCCGCCCCGCCGTCGTGTTGAAAAAATATGGTGCTCGCGTATAAGGCGGGGAATGGAGGGGCAGCATGAATGCACAACATGGCGGATGGCTGAGGAACGGAAAAAATATCGCTCTGGTCGTCGTTTGCCTGATTGCCGTCATCGAGGCCATCCTGCTCATCCGGCGATCGGCCCCGCCGACCTCCGGTCCGGCGGCCGCCGCCCAGGCCGTACGCGTGGCCGGCGTGGCCATGGATCCGGGCAAGGGCCACTATCTGCTCCTGGCCTTTGATCGTCCCGTGGCCGGCGCCCGGGAGGGCCGCGCACCGGCGGCCGCCCCGGCGACCTTCACTCCGGCCATCACGGGAAAATGGACCTGGGTCTCTCCCTACATGCTGCGCTTCACGGCCCAGGACGGCTTTACCCAGGCCAGGGAATACGCCATCACCCTGACCCCCGGCGCCTTTCTGACTCCGCCGCAGCGCCTTGACGGCCCAAGCACCTTTCGGGCTTCCTTCGGCACCTTTGACGTCACCCGCCTGACCGCGCATCTGGAACCGGCCGCCGCCGGCGGCGCCATGGTCGTGGTCCGAGGCGAAGTGGCCTTCAACCGACCGGTCGATCCCAAGGAACTGGCCGATCACATCCAGCTTCTCGATCCCCAGCAGCCGAAGGACAAACCCGTCTCCGTCTCCCTGGCCACCGACTTCATCTCCAGAAAAATCCGCTTCGTTTCCGACGCCATCAAAAAAACGGCGCAGCAGCGTGAAATCAAGATCGTCGTCACGACCGGACTCAAGCCGGCCAAGGGCGACATCGTCATGACCCACGAGGCCGTGGCCGTCATTCCGGTGGTGCTCGATCCCCATTTGCGGGTGCGCACCGTCAAAACCACCGCCGAGGAGGGCTCCGCCGGCATCCGCATCAGTCTGTCCACCCCGGTGGAAGCCGGCGCGGAAACCACCTCCCACGTGCATATCACCCCGAAAGTCCCGGCCTCGCTGGCCACCGACGGCGCCGACCTGGTCCTGTCGGGTCCCTTCGAACCCGGCCAGGACTACGTCGTCACCCTGGACAAGGGTCTCACGGCAGCCGACGGCGCGGTGCTCGACGCCCCCTTCACCCGCACCGTCCGCATTCCCGACCTGGAGCCCATGGTCGATTTTCAGGACCAGGGCATCTTTCTGTCGCGCAACGGGTACAAGAACCTCGCCGTCAAGAGCGTCAACACCAATGCCGCCCGGCTCATCATCGATCGCATCTACTGCAACAATCTTTTCCCGCTGTTCTCCATGGATTATTCCGCCTTCGACGACGATTTCGGCGGCGGTGCCATCAACAGCAATCTGGGCGACCGCATCGTCGACGAACGCATTCCCCTGCCCTATAAAAACAACACCGTGGTCACCACGCCGGTGAATCTGGAAAAATACATCCAGAACCACACGCCGGGGCTCTATCGGGTCGCCCTGACCGTCCCCGGCAAATTCCAGGGCTTTCAGCGCTACGTGCTGATAACGGACATCGGCATCGTCGCCAAGCACGGCCTGAACGATTTTCTCGTCTGGACGGCATCGTACTCCAGTCTGGCCCCCATCGCCGGGGCCAAGGTGCGCATCCTCTCCTACCAGAATCAGGAGCTGGCGTCGGGCACCACCGATCAGCACGGCCTTTTCCGGGCGCAAATCAGTCCCCAGCTCATGGCCGACAAGCGCCCCTACCTTGTCATGGTGCAAAAGGGCGCGGACACGAGCTTCCTGCTCTATGACCGCTTTCAGGTCGATACCACGGGCCTGGACGTGAGCGGATCCGTCCTGCCCGCCACGGGCTATACGGCCTGCATCTACGGCGAACGGGACATCTACCGGCCGGGCGAAACGCTGCAAGGCATCGCGGTCGTGCGCGACACCAAATTGGGCGTGCCGCCGTCGATGCCGATCACCATTCGCCTGTCCGACCCGCAGGGCCGCAAGATCGGAGAAAAAATCGCCAAAACCGGTCCCGAGGGCATCGTCAGCCTCCAGCAGGCCCTGCCGGCCCAATCTCTGACCGGCGCCTATACGCTGGAACTCGCCACCGGCGAAACGGTCATCGGCCAGCATCGCTTTCAGGTCGAGGAATTCGTCCCCGACCGCATCAGCGTCACGGTCGCCCCCGGCACCGCAGCGGCTACGCCCGGAAAATCCCTGTCCTTCGGCATTGCCGGACGCTATCTGTTCGGTGCGCCGGCCGGGAACCTGCCCGTGGAGACCAGGGCCCGGCTGGTCAAAGCCCCCTTTGCCCCGGCGGGCTATGCCGCCTACACCTTCGGCGATCCGGAACGCAGCTTCGAGGATCGGGAAATCCTGGAGGAAACAGGGAACCTGGACGAGAAGGGCACGGCCGAGGTGACGGCTTCCCTGCCCGAGGACCTGTCGCCACCGGCCGCCCTGGAGGCCATTCTCACGGCCCGGGTGCGCGAGGGCGGCGGTCGGGGCGTCACCGGCGTGGCCCGGGTGCCGGTCCACGTCTATCCAGCCTATCCCGGCCTCAAGCGCCTTGCGAGCGAGGCCGCCACGCCCGGCAAGCCCATGACCTTCAACTGCGTCCTGGTCACGCCCGACGGCAAGCCGGCCTCCAACGCCACGCTTGCCGCCACCCTCTACCGCGATACCTGGCAGACGGTGCTGCGCAAGGGGCCGGACGGCTCCTTCAAATACGAATCCACCCGCGACGCCAAGACGCTGGAAACCCAAACTGTGGAGGCCGCCGCGGGCAAGGGGACGTTCGCCTTCACCCCGCCCTCGTTCGGCAGCTATCGGGTGGTGCTCAAGGACCCGACCAGCGGCGCGTCCAGCCAGGTGGAATTCTACGCCGGCGGCTCCGGCTATGCGCCCTGGGCCATGGAAAATCCGGGCCGGCTGGAGCTCAAGGCCGACAAGAAGGACTATGCGTCGGGCGAAACGGCCAAATTCCAGGTGCGGGCCCCGTTCGCCGGCAAGATGCTGGTGACCGTGGAGGGAAGCGCCGTCCACGACGTCCTGGTCATGGATCTCCCCGGCAATACCGGCGACATCAGCCTGCCCATCAAGCCCCAGTACATGCCCGGCGTCTATGTGACGGCCACCCTGGTGCGCAAGGCGGCCAACGTGGAACCGGGGAATCCCTCGCGGGCCTTCGGCGCGGTGCCGCTGTTCGTGGATCGCGCCTCGGGCAAGTTGCCCCTGACCCTCACCGCGCCGACGACCATGCGCCCCGGCGGCAAACTCACCGCTGAGTTGACCGCCCCTCCGGGAAGCGTGGTCACCCTGGCCGCCGTGGACGAGGGCATTTTGCAGCTCGTGGCCCAGAAAACGCCTGATCCGTTTGCCTTCTTTTACGCCAAGCGCCAGTTGCAGGTGGAGACCTACGACACCTTCGCCATGCTGCTGCCGGAAGTGCCGCCGCTCATGGGCAAGGCCCTGGCCGGCGGCGGCGACGGCGGCGAGGACCTGTCCGCCTTCGTGCGCACCCAAAGCCCGGCCGCCAAGACCGTGGCCTTCTGGTCCGGCCCGGTGACGGTCGGCCCCTCCGGCAAGGTGCAGATCGCCTTTGCCATTCCCGAATTCCAGGGCCAGATACGGCTCATGGCCTCCGGCATCTCCGGGCGGAAATTCGCCGCCGCCGAAGCCGCCACCCAGGTCAAAAGCCCGCTGGTACTGCTGCCGTCCTTCCCCCGCTTCCTCTCCTTCGACGATGTGGCCCTCACCACGATGACCGTCCGAAACGATACCGGCAAGGACGGCCTGTTCCGCGTCCAGCTGACCGTCTCGGGACCGGCCGTGGTGAAACGGCCGGAGCATATTCTGTCCATCCCCAAGGACGGCACGGCCTCGGCCGTCTTCCCGATCACCGCCGGCAAGGCCGAAGGGATGCTCGACTGCGCCGTTTCGGTTTCCGGCGTCGGCGAAACCTCGCGCGACACCTTCCAGATTCCGGTACGTTCGCCCCTGCCGGCCCGCACCTCGGTCCAATCCGGCGCCCTGGAAACGGCTTCGATCACCCTGCCGGAACTGGCCTCGACCGAATTCCTCCCCGGCACGGCGAGGCGGGACATCAGCGTGGGGCGTTTCCCCATGATCCGCTTCACCGGCAACCTCAAGGCGCTTTTGGCCTACCCCTACGGCTGCATCGAACAGACCGTCTCCCGCGCCTTTCCCCTGCTCTATTTCGGGGAACTGGCCAAGGCCCTGGACCCGGCCGCCTTTGAAAGCGTCGGCCCGGCCGCCATGGTCCAATCGGCCATTCGCCGCGTCACCGGCATGCAGCTCTACAACGGCGGGTTTGCCATGTGGCCCGGCGGCAGCGATCCCCAGCCCTGGATGAGCCTGTACGCCGCCAATTTCCTGGTGGAAGCCAACTTGGCCGGCTTTTCCGTGGATAAAAACGTGCTGCAGCAGGCCTTGACCTATGCCGGCGAAACCGGTCGCCAGGCCGATCTGCACAAAGCCGACGGGCTCAAGCTCGCCGCCTATGCCCTCTACGTCCAGGCCAAGGCCGGCCGGGCGGACATCGGAGCCATGGACAACCTTCGCGATACCCTGACCAAGGACCTGCCGCCGGACGCTCGAGGGCTCCTCGGAGCGGCCTACGCCGCCGTGGGCAACACCCGCTCGGCCGAGGCCCTGGCCTCGGGACCGGCACCGAACGGCGAACCGCACAAGGAAACCGGCGGCAACCTCGATTCGAGCCTGCGTGACAAGGCCCTCTACCTGTCGGCTCTTCTGGATGCCGCGCCGAGCGACCCGAGGCTCGGCAGTCTGGCCGGCGACGTGGGCCGGCTGCTCGAAGGCGAAGCCTACCCGTCCACCCAGGAAAATGCCGTCGCCCTGCTGGCCCTGGGGAAATTCTACGCCCGGCAGACGGCCAAAGCGGCCTTCTCGGGTCAGCTCCATGGTGTCAGCGGCCTGTTGGCGGACTTTTCCAGTGAAAAGATCCTCTCCCTCCACGATATCGGTCAATTGGGCGATCTGCGCCTGACGGTCAGCGAGGGATTTACGCCCGGCGCCTGCTACTACTCGGTGCGCACCCGGGGGATTCCCTCCCCCGCGGCCTACACGCCGCAGTCCGCCGGCCTTGAGGTCATCCGCCACTATCTGACCCGGGACGGCGAGCCCCTGCCCGAAAGCGTTTCCCAAGGGGCTCTGGTGGTGGTCAAATTCGCCGTACGGGCGACCGCCGGCCCCGTGGCCAACGTCGTGCTGGAAAATCTGCTGCCGGCCGGCCTGGAGGTGGAAAATCCCCGCCTGGCCACGACGGAACGCCTGCCCTGGATGGAGGACGATGCCAGCGCGGCCGACGCCACCCTCGACCTGCGCGATGACCGGGTGCTGCTCTTCACCGACCTGCCGGACACCCGCTGGCACGTCTCCTACGCCCTGCTGCGGGCCGTGACCCCGGGCGTCTTCACCCTGCCGCCGGCCCAGGCCGAGGCCATGTACGCCCCGGAACTGCGGGGAAGCGGACCCTGGGGAAAATTCGTCATCACCGAAGCCGGCAAGTAAAACGGACCTCGGACGACCGGGGAATGCTCCCCCGCCCCCCGGCCGAAAACGACAAAGGCCGTCCCGGTACGCCGGGACGGCCTTTCACTGTACCGCGGAAAAAACCGCGCTATTCGCTGATGATCTCGGCCTTCTCGATGACCACCGGCACCACCGGCACGTTCTCGTAAAAGCCCTTGGTCATGGTCGGCACGGCCTTGATGGCATCCACCACGTCCTGTCCCTTGACCACCTTGCCGAAGACGGCATAGCCCCAACCCTGGGGATTCTTGCCGGTATGGTCCAGGAAGCCGTTGTCGGCCACGTTGATAAAAAACTGCGCCGTGGCCGAATGCGGCTCGCCGGTGCGGGCCATGGCGATGGTGTAGGCCTTGTTGTGCAGGCCGTTGTCCGCCTCATTGGTGATCGGCGCCTTGGTGGACTTTTCCTTGAGGGATTTGTCCATGCCGCCGCCCTGGATCATGAAGCCGTTGATGACCCGATGAAAAATCGTGCCGTCATAGTGCCCGGACTTCACGTAGTCCAGGAAATTGGCGGTTGTGATCGGGGCCTTTTCCTTGTCCAGCTCCAGGACGATCTCGCCCTTGCTGGTGATGAGCTTCACCATGGGATTTCCTCCCCCCGCCCGGGCGACGCCTACGCCTCCCAGGGTTACGGCCAGAACAGCACACAGCGCCAAAAACGCCCGCAGCCAAGACCTCCGGCCCATTGTCACCATACGAAACCTCCGCAAAAACGTTGCCCGGTCGTCGCGCGGCGCTCCCGCCCGTCAGGGCCGGGAATCCCGCATCAGCCGGCTCGTCCATAACGGGAAGCAGGGGAAAAGCTCCCCCCGGCCCCATCGCCAGCAAGCAAAAAGGCCGGAGCGGCATGGCCGCCCCGGCCGAAACAGCGCGTGGAGAACGTCTAATGGCGGCGTTCCACCCGGTACTCCTCCTTGAGCAGGGTCTCCGCCAGCGGGACGTCATTGACGTCCATCCGGCAAAAGACCTTCTCCGGATCATTGCAGACCAGGGCCTTGGAGAGCACCTCGTCCATGGTCTCGACCGTGATGATCGTCATGTCCTTGAGGACGGCGTCGGGCACTTCCTTCAGATCCTTCTCGTTTTCGGCCGGGATAATGACCGTCCGAATGAGCCCCCGGTGGGCGGCCAAGAGCTTCTCGCGCAAGCCGCCGATGGGAAGCACCCGCCCGCGCAAGGTAATCTCGCCGGTCATGGCCAAATCGTTGCGCACCGGGATATTGAGCAACGCCGAAATGATGGTGGTCGCCAAGGTGATGCCGGCCGACGGACCGTCCTTCGGCGTGGCGCCTTCGGGCACATGGATGTGGATGTCGATCTCCTTGTGGAAATCGTGCCGCAACCCGTACAGGGCCGACCGGGAACGCAAATAGGACAAGGCGGCCTTGGCCGATTCCTGCATGACGTCGCCGAGCTTGCCGGTGATCTCCACCTTGCCCGAGCCCGGCATGATGGCCGCTTCGACCATGAGGATTTCGCCGCCCATCTCGGTGTAGGCCAAGCCGGTGCAGACGCCGACCCGGGGCACGGCCTCCATCTCGCCGTAGCGGAACTGCGGCACGCCCAGGTAGCTTTGCAGGCTCTGCACGGTGATGGAGTAGCCCTTGTCAAGCTCCTTGCCCTCCACCAGCTTGCGGGCCACCTTGCGGCAGACCGAGGCAATCTCGCGCTCCAGATTGCGCACCCCGGCCTCCCGGGTGTAGCGCCGGATAATCTCCAGCATGGCGTTGTCGGAAAAGGAGATGTTGCCCTCCTTGAGACCATGCAACGAGATGTTTTTCGGCAGCAGGAAGCGGCGCCCGATCTGCATCTTCTCCGTTTCCAGGTAGCCAGGAATGCGGATGATCTCCATCCGGTCCTGGAGCGGCAGCGGAATGGTGTGCAGGGCGTTGGCCGTGGTGATGAAGAAAATCTTGGACAGGTCGTAGTCCATGTCCAGATAGTGGTCGCTGTAGGCGTAGTTCTGCTCGGGGTCGAGGACCTCCAGCAGGGCGGCCGAGGGATCGCCCCGGAAATCCGTGCTCATCTTGTCCACTTCGTCCAGGCAGAACACGGGATTATTGTACTTCACGCGCTTAAGCGACTGGATGATCTTGCCGGGCAAGGCGCCGACATAGGTCCGACGATGGCCGCGGATTTCGGCCTCGTCGCGCACGCCGCCCAGGGACAACCGGATGAATTCCCGGCCCATGGCCCGAGCGATGGATTTGGCCAGGGATGTCTTGCCGACGCCGGGAGGACCGACCAGGCAGAGGATGGGGCCCTTGATGCGCTCGACCAGGGTCTGCACGGCCAGATATTCCAGGATGCGTTCCTTGGGCTTGTCCAGGCCGAAATGGTCCTCGTTCAGGATGGCCTCGGCCTGGGTGATGTCCAGCTCCGATTCCTTATAGGTGTTCCACGGCAGATCGAGGATCCATTCCACATAATTGCGCACGACGGTGTATTCCGCCGACGAGGGTGGAATCTGCCGCAACTTTTTGATCTCGCGCAGGGACTTTTCCCGGCACTCGTCGGTCATGCTCTTTTCCGCCAAGCGCTTCTCGAACTCGGCAGCGTCGGCGCTGGGATCGTCCTCGTGGCCCATTTCCTTATTGATGGCCTTGATCTGCTCGTTGAGGTAATATTCCTTCTGGTTCTTCTCCATCTGCTGCTTGACGCGGCTCTTGATGCGCTTTTCGATGGAGGAGATTTCAATCTCGCTTTGCAGGAAGGCGTACGTCTCTTCCAGACGCCGGCTGGGGTCGAGTTCCTCCAGCACGCCCTGCTTCTTGATGTAGTCGACTTTGAGATGCGGCATGACCGCATCGGCCAGCCGCCCCGGCGAGGTGATGGAATTGATGGCCAGGATGGTTTCCGGGGCCAGCTTCTTATTGATGCGGCCGTACTGCTCCAGGGCCTCCTGGGTGGCCCGGATGAGCGCGTCCGATTCGGGGCCGTGGGACTCCTCCTCGGGCACCCGATGGACGGTCACCATGGGATATTCGACATTTTCACCCGTCTCCAGGCTGTCGGCATCCCATTCGGCCCGGTAAAGCCCCTCGAAAAGCACCTTGATGGTACCGTCGGGCAAACGCAGCATCTGGAGAATCTTACTGACGGTGCCCATGTCGAACAGATCGTCGGCCCCGGGTTTTTCCGTCTCCGGGGAGCGCTGGGCCACCAAAAAGATTTTTTTGTCGTGGGCGGCCACGGATTGCTCGATGGCCTTGATGGAAGCCTCCCGGCCCACAAACAGGGGGGCAATGGAGCGCGGGAACATCACGACTTCCCGCAGGCTCATCATGGGAAGGCGTATGGTGTCGGCGGCAAACCGATTGTTATCGAAAGAAAAGCCGGTCATTTGTCCTCCCGCTTCCGGGGTTTTCAGGCGGTCGGCCGGGCAACGGAGGCCCGGCCCAACTGCCTAGGATGGTAAGGCCAAAAAAAACGTTGTCAAACGAGAGGACACGGGGGTCAGGCCGATTTGACCTCCTCCTGATGGAAGAAGAGCATCGGTTCGAGTCCCTTTTCCACAACGGCCTTATTGATCACGCACTCCTTGACACCGGAAAGGGACGGCAGCTTGTACATGATATCGAGCATGATGCTCTCCATCACGTTGCGCAGCCCCCGCGCCCCGGTCTTGCGCTCGATGGCCTTCTCGGCAATAGCCTCCATGGCGTTCTTCGTGAAGCGCAACTGCACCTTGTCCAGTTCAAACAATTTCTGATACTGTTTGATCAGGGCGTTTTTCGGTTCGGTCAGGATGCGCACCAGATCATCCTTGGACAACTCTTCCAGGCTGGTCAGGATGGGGATACGCCCGACGAACTCGGGGATCAGGCCGAACTTGATGAGATCCGCCGGATGGGCCTGGGACAAGAGCCGGGTCACGTCGTCGTCATGGCGGGCTTCCACCTTGGCCCCAAAGCCCATGGCGGTCCCGCGCAGCCGCTGGCCGATAATCTTTTCCAGGCCGATAAAGGCGCCGCCGACAATGAACAGGATATTGGCAGTGTTTAAGCGGATGAACTCCTGCTGGGGGTGCTTGCGGCCGCCCTTGGGCGGGATGTTGGCCTCGGTGCCCTCGATGATCTTGAGCAGGGCCTGCTGCACGCCCTCGCCGGACACATCCCGGGTAATGGAGGGGCTGTCACCCTTGCGGGCGATCTTGTCGATCTCGTCGATATAGATGATGCCGCGGCTGGCCGCCTCGATATCGTAGTCGGCGTTCTGCAGCAGCTGCACCAGGATATTCTCCACATCCTCGCCCACATAACCGGCCTCGGTCAGGGTGGTGGCGTCGGCTATGGCAAAGGGGACATTGAGAATCCTGGCCAAGGTCTGGGCCAGCAAGGTCTTGCCCGACCCGGTGGGACCGATCAGCAGGATGTTGCTCTTGTCGATCTCCACATCGTCGGCGCTGGCATTCCCGGCATAATATACGCGCTTGTAATGGTTGTGCACGGCCACGGCCAGGATCTTCTTGGCCTGGTCCTGGCCGATGACGTAATCGTCGAGCAGGCGCTTGATCTCGGCCGGAGGCAACAGCTTGCCGGCCTCGGCCTCCTCGCTCACCGATTCCTGGGCGATGATCTCATTGCACAGCGCGACGCACTCGTCGCAGATATAGACGTCGGGACCGGCAATCAGCCGCTGCACCTCGTCCTGGTTCTTGCCGCAAAAGGAGCAGCACAGTTCGCCCGTCACGGAATTCTTCTTCCTCGTCATACCGGAAAAACCACCCTACCCGGCACACCGGGCGTTTTGGCCGAAGCCGAAATGGCGACTACTCCCCGTCGGGTTCCTTCTTCGCAAGAGGCTCCCTGGAGGTCAACACCTTATCGATGAGTCCATACGCGACCGCCTCTTCAGGACCCATAAAATTATCGCGCTCGGTATCGAGCCGGATCTTCTCGATGTCCTGGCCGGTATGGCGGGACATGATCTGATTCAAGGCCTCCCGGACGCGCTGGGTTTCCCGGGCGTGAATCTCGATATCCGTCGCCTGGCCCTGAAAGCCGCCCGAAGGCTGATGGATCATGATGCGGCTGTGCGGCAAGGCGTAGCGCATACCGGTAGCGCCGGCGCACAGGAGCACGGCTCCCATGCTGGCGGCCTGCCCGAGGCACAGGGTGGACACGGGCGGCAGCACGTACTGCATGGTATCGTAAATGGCCAAGCCGGCCGAAACCGAGCCGCCCGGCGAATTGATATACAGATAGATTTCCTTTTCCGGGTCCTCGGACTCCAGAAAGAGGAGCTGGGCACAAATCAAGTTGGCCACATGATCATCCACCGCGCTGCCGAGCAGAATGATGCGGTCCTTCAAGAGCCGGGAATAAATATCGTAGGCTCGTTCGGTCCGTCCGGTGGTTTCGATGACAATAGGGATCGTGGTCATAAGGTACCCTTTTGTGCCGGGGAGACGGAGGCGGTGGTGGGAACAACGGCCCGGCCGGCCGCCCGGCCTCGGGTTTCAGGCGGGGAGCGCCGCCCAGGCGGCACTCCCCGGCCCGTTATGCTGGGTCTCATGCAAGAACAGGGCCTTTATGCACGCGCGAAACGGCCCGGCGTCCTTGCGGCACGGCCTACTCGTGCGTGCCTTCGGCGTTCGGCTCCTTGGTCGGCACCGTATTGACCTGGGCATGGGCATAGATGCAATCGGCAGCCTTGTCCGCCAGCAGACGGTCGCGCACGATAGGCAGCAAATTGGCTTCCTCATAGTAGCGCTTGATCTGGACGACGTCCTGGCCGCTCTGGCTGGCCATGCGGTAGAAGACGGCATCCAATTCCTGCGGGGACACGGAGAGATTCTCCTTGAGCGCCACGGAAGCCAGGAAAATCTGGGCCTTGACCATTTCCTCGGCCTGGGGCGTCAATTCCTTCTCAAGTTCCTCGACGGTCTTGCCGGTGGACTGCAAACTCTTCCCCTGGCGTTCCAGCCGGGTCACGTATTCCTCCAGCATCTGGGCCAACTGCCGTTTCACGGCCGAAGGCGGCAGCGGGAAATCGATATTGTCCAGCAGACCATCCAGCAGCTTCTTCTGGGCCGCGGCCCGATGCAGATCCTCCCGGGACCGGGTATAGGAATCGGTGATGGCCTCGCGCATCTTGGCCACGCTCTCGAAGTTACCGGCCTTTTTCGCCATTTCGTCGTCGATTTCCGGCAGAACCCGTTCCTTGATGGCATGCACGGCCACCTTCATGGTGACGGACTTGCCGGCCAACTGGGTGTTGACGAAATCGGCCGGGAAGGACATCTGCCCCTCGCCCTCGTCACCGGCGGTAACGGTCTTCACCAGGTCCTCAAAATCGGGCAGGGCCTGGCCCTCACCCAGGGTCAGTTCGAAATTCTCGGCGCGCACGCCGGGAATGGGCTGATCGTTCTCGAAGGCCTCGAAGGACACGGTGACCACATCGCCGTCAGCCGGCTGACGGTCTTCGCTGATGGGCGTGACCTCAGCCAAATTGCGGCGCAGCCGTTCGATGACCGCGTCGATGTCGGCATCGGCTACCTTCACCTCTTCCTGATCGATGGTCAGGCCCTTGTAATCGGGCAGGTCAAATTCCGGGGCGTGCTCGAAGCGGAAGGTATAGGCCATGGGCTCGCCCTTGACCAAGGTCGTCTCGCCCACATCGATCCTGGACAGCGGGGCAACGCTCAGTTCCCCCATGATCTGATTGATGTGCGCGTTAACGAGCTCGTTGGCGGCCTCGCCCGTAATTTCCTTCTTGAAGCGCGACTCGATCAGGCTCGCGGGCACCTTGCCCTTGCGAAAGCCCTTGATATCGGCCTTGGTGCGGTAGAGGGCCACAGCGGCGGTCAGAGCGGCACTGGCCTCCTCTGCCGGAACGGTTACGTTGACCTGCGTTTCCACAGGCGAAATCGGGGTGACGGTATATTCCAAGGCTGCCTCCAGGCTTCTCGTCTCGACCCGCGCGGCGGGTGGACGGATTACGGGTCGTGTTGGAAAATAAGTCGCGGATACGGAACAGGCAATACTACAGAAAAATGCCCCAAAAGGGAAGCGTTCCCGGCCGGACAATCCCGTCAGGCACCAAAACCGCCACCGCCAGGCGTTTCCACGATCAACCGGTCGCCGGCCGCCAGGAACAGATGGACCTTGCCAGGCAACCGTTCGTCCAGGCCCTGCCGGATCGCCCGATTGACGCCCGGTGCGCCTGCCCCGCCGCCCTGCCGTCCCCACGGTCCCCGCATCCGCCGTTCGGAGACGATGGTGGCCTCCGCCGGAGCCAGCATCTCGATCTCCCGGATCAGACCGTCGCCACCGACATGGCGGCCGCTTCCGCCCGAGCCGTGGCGCAGGGCGTAGCGACGCACCCGGAGGGGATAGGCATACTCCAGGGCTTCGACCGGCGTATTGCGGGTGTTGGTCATATGGCTGTGCACGGCCGACTGCCCCGGTCCGGCGGCATCGGCCCCGGCGCCGCCGGCCAGGGTCTCATAATAGGTAAAGGGCGCGCCCGACCGGGGATCGATCCCGCCCAGGGCGATATTGTTCATGGTCCCCTGGGAGGCCGCCGGGATGCGCTCGGGCAGAAGTTGCGCCAGGGCCGACAGCAGCACATCCACGATCCGCTGGGAGGTCTCGACGTTCCCACCGGCCACGGCCGCCGGAAACCGGGCGTCCACCAGGGTGCCGGGACGGGTGACGATCTCGATGGGACGCAGGCAGCCGGCGTTGGTGGGCGTTGCCCCGCCGGCCAGGCAGCGCAGCACATAGAGGACGGCGGAAACGGCAATGGCCCGCACGGCATTGACACAACCGGCCGTCTGGGCATCCGTGGCCGAAAAATCCAAGGTGAGGCGGCCTCCGGCCACCGTCAGTGACAGACGCACGGCCAGATCGTTCCCGCCCACGCCGTCGTCGTCCAGCCAATCCTCGGCCGTCACGGTGCCGTCCGGCATGTTCTCGATCACCCGCGTGACCAGCCGCGCGGCATAGTCCTGGAGCGCGGCGGCGAACCGGCTCACCGTCTGGGCGCCGTAGGCGTCGATCAACTCCCCCAACCGGGTGATGCCCAGAAAATTGGCCATGATCTGGGCGGTCAGATCGCCCTCCCGCTCGGCCGGCGTCCGGACGTTGGCCAGGAGCAGGTGCAGGATATCCTGCACGAGGGCCCCGCCGGACACTATCTTGACCGGCGGAATAATGAGCCCTTCCTGAAAGATGGAGGTGGAAAGCGGCATGGAACCGGCGGCCATGCCGCCGATGTCGGCATGATGGGCCCGATTGGCCACATAGGCTATCGGATCGCCCTCGCCGGCGAAGACCGGCGCCACCAGGGTGATGTCCGGCAGATGGGTCCCGCCGCGAAAGGGATCGTTGACCATCACCATATCGCCCGGCGTGAAGGCGGTTTCGGCCATGGCGGCCTTGACCGCAAGCGCCATGGAACCCAAATGCACCGGGATGTGGGCGGCCTGGGCCACCATGTCGCCGGCAGCGTCAAAGATGGCGCACGAGTAATCCCGCCGCTCCTTGATGTTGGGGGAATAGGCCGTCCGTCCGAGGGACATGCCCATTTCCTCGGCTACCGTCGCGAACTTGTTCTTGAAGACCTCAAGCGTGATCGGCGTAATATCCATGGCTCTGGTCCATAGGCGGACGGAACGCCGGACAGTGACGACAGGCCGGACACACGTGTGTCCGCGCCGCCGTCCTGTGCCGCCTCCAAGCAAAAGGGCCGTTGCAGCCCGGTTCGATGCAACACAGAAACGACCCGACAACACCACAGGCGATAAAGCTCTAACGGTTCCCGCGCCGCAAGGCAAGTCGGCCCGCCCCTGCGCAGCACGGCGCCACCCGCGCCCCTTCAGGCCGTGCACAGTTCCAGCAGCATATCCACCAACGTCCGGCCGCAATGAAAATTGGCGCAGCGTATGGCCGCCGGCACCGATTTCTGGGACAGGACGTCATGGTTGGCGATGAAATGCTCGATCGCCTCGACGATGGAAGAAACCCGGTGCTTCTGGATCAGGCTGTAACCGCAATCGAATTCCTTGGCTTCAAAGGCCAGGGAAGTCCGGGCCGGCACGATCAGCGGTACGCCCAACGCAATGGCCTCGATGACGATTTGCGATGACCGCTCGATGTAACGGTCCGGCGAATACGGCAGCAACAAGGCGTCGAAACGCCGCAGCAACTGATGGAAATGGTCCCCGACCAGGCACTGGTCGATCAATTCCACCCGCTCCCCGAAGGAACGCAGCCGGAGGATGGTTTCCTGCTCGGCGAACTTGCAGCCGAGTTGGATGACGAAACGCACGTCCGGATGCTCCGCCAGCACCGTCTCGATGATGTCCGGCAGCATATCCACGCCCTGCTCGGTCCGGCCTTCGCCGGCGTAGCCGATGCACAGCGTCTGCTTTTCCTGCCGGGATCGGTAGGCCCGGGGCGGCTGGGTCAATTGCAGGGGGATCGGAAACACCGGACACGGCTTTTCCGCCATCAGCTGGATCTGGGCGGCGATCAGCTTGTTGCTGGCTGCGAAATGCACCTTGTCCATGCTGATGAAAGGCTTGAGGGCCAGGCGAAACACCGATTGGGCCAGGGCCCGGAACGGCTTGACGACGAATCGATAGCCGTGATTCTGGAACTTGAGGCAGAGATAGGGACGTTTGTCCTTGGAAAGGGAAATATACCAGGAGGCAATGCCCATGACGATCTTGGGATCGGCCGTATGGACATAGATCAGATCCGACGGATCGACGTTGCCCTTCAGGTTCTTGTAGAGATTGAATTCCGCCAGCTTGCTGCTGATGTTGAAATCTTCCAGATAGGCGCAATACTTATCCGTGGAATGGGCCACGTATTGGCTCGGCTTGAGCACGGCCTTGGCGTTGAGGACGCGAACGACCTCCTTGTTGCAGTCGGCGTGCACGTAGAATTCGACCGGGATGTTGCGGCGGAGGCACTCGAACAGCAGCCCCAAATTGTAGGCGAAATGATGTCCGGCCACAAAGCGCATGCCATGGTCCAAGACGATGATGCGCGGGCATTTTCCCTGCCCTCCGCCACCTGCTACGGCGGGCGCATTCGCCGCCGTGTCCGGACCGGACGGTACGCCGACAGGCGGGCAGGCTTTCCCCTCCTGGGCCGGCTCCGGGACGACCGTGTCGAGGGAGGCCAGATCCTTTTTCATCGTCCGCCCCCAGGTGGTGTCCGACAAACCCGACAGCGCCTGGAGGACGGCGTCACGCTTGGCTCTGTTCCGGACGGCTCCCGGAACCGGGGCAACCTTCAACAGTTCGAGTCCCAGCCGGGCGTCGTCGCAGTCCGGCACGAGCTCCAGCACGTGGCGGAAGCAGGCTCCGGCCTCCTCGGGCAGGCCCTGGTCCCGCAGGAGATTGCCCAGGTTGACGCAGGCGCCGTAATAGCCCGGATCGGCCTGCAAGGCGCGGATGAAGAAACGGACGGCCAAATCGAACATGGAGGCATCGTTGGCCAGGACGCCGAGCAGGTTGAGCACGGCCGGGTTCTCGCCGGAGACCTCCAGCAGATTGTGGCAGATCGCCTCGGCCAACGCGGGGTTCCGCTTGGCCCGAAAGCGCATGGCGTCCTCCAGGGTAGCGCCGCGAAAAGCCATGAACCGCATTTTGCGGGTGCCGTCGTTTTCCCCGACATACCCGTCCAGGCTGGCCCCGGCGTACGCATCCAGGTGGCCGGTCGTCCGCAAGGTGGACAGCGGCGACCCTTCGATCTCGGCCGTGCCCGACTGCTGGAAGCTGTCCAGGGGCAGGGACTTCCGGTAGCGTTCGGTATCGGCCATCTGCTCGGACGTCTCGCCGGGCAGGCCCATGGTAAAGGTGCCATGGATGGTGAAGCCCAATTCCTTAAGATAGGTGACCGTCTCCCGGGCCTTGGCCAGATCGAGGCTCTTGTGGATGATGTTATCCACCACCCACTGGTTGCCGCTTTCAAAACCGATCTTGACCCCGAAACAGCCGCTCTCGCGCATACGTTTCCAGGAGTCGCGGGAAATGGTGTCGGCCCGGCACATGGCCGACCAGGGCAGGCCGATCCGGCGCATGACCTCGCACATTGCCGCCACGTGCCGGTCGCCGAGATTGAAGGTGTCGTCGTCGAAATAGACCGTCTTATAGCCGTAACGGCCGATCAGGTCGGTCAGGACGCCCTCCATGTGGTCGGCCGAATAGTAGCGGACCGTGCGCGTGCCTTGACCGTCCGGATCGTCATTGCTCATCACGGCCGGCCACACGCAAAAAATGCACTTGAAGGGGCAGCCCCGACTGGACAGCAGCTGCAGTTGGGGCGGAATCTGTCCTTTGGGGTTGGCATCCCAATAGTGGTGGGCGTGCAACGCGTCGAAATAGGGCGCCGGCGCGGCGTTGAGTTCCTCCTCGGAGAGGATGTCAAAGGGCAACAAGCCCTCGGCGCCGTCGTTGATGACCTTGACGCAGCCCTTTTCGTATTCCCCCGGGATCACGGCCGCAAGGGGATGATGGGCCAACAGCGCCTCCCCCCGGGCGGCGATGGGGCCGGTCACCACGATGCGGGAACGCGGATTCTGGCCCTTGATATGGTCGATCAGCGTGGCGTCATGGTCCCAGCTCGGCGAGGCGGATTCGATGACGATATAGTCGAAATCCTCTTCCCGCAGGAAGCGGAGATAGGCGGGATAGCCCTCGCGCAAGGCCAGGGAGTCGCGGAAGACGACGGTGGCCCCGGTTTCCCGGGCCGTATAGGTGGCCGCAGCGCCCAAAAAAAAAGGGTACGGAAGATAATCACCAAAGTGAAAATCGCCCGGGCGGGAACGGACGATCGTGGTAAACGGCCATCGGGAGCCGGCGCGAATACCGGCCAGCAGTTTCGGCGTGTAAATCCCGTCGGGATTTTCGATCCACCACGGCGGATTACTGAAGAGTACTTTCATAAGGCCTCCCAGCCGGGGTGAATGGCGCACGGATTTTATGCGGGCGTCATCCGTCAATTCCTTGCCTGAACGCTGCATAATGCAAAGGCAAGGCCAAGCCATGCATGGCGGAAGGCGTCATAGCCGAAGTCCCGTATGCCTGTCTCCCCCGCCTGCCGGCCGGCGGCAGGCAGCGCCCCGCTCCCGACGGTGCGCGCCAAAAATCCGTCACCGGCCGAACGTTCGGCCGGCGGCAATCGTCTCCTCGCCGACGCCGGACTATTGCGGCAACGCGCCCAAGGCGGCCAGGCGTTGCAGCACTTGCCGGGTCAACAGATCGTAGCCGGTCATGGTCATGTGCACGCCATCCTTGGCCCGCAGAGACACCAGGCGGCCGCCGATGTCCTTGGCCTGGACGAAGTGGCCCGCATCATCGACGAACGGCGCGCCGGCCTCCATGTACGTACAGCCGGGAACCGCAGCGCACGCCTGCTTGGCGGCGGCATTGACCGCCCGCACCCGGCCGGCGTAGGCCGGATCGCGCATGACCGGCAGTCCCACCCAAAGGACCTTGACCCCGGCCGCGCTGGCAATGCGCAAAAAGTGCTCCGCCTTCTCCCGATAGGCCGCTTCCCAGGCCGGAGAGCCGGCCGTCTTGCCGGCAATGGCATTGTTGGCGTCGTTGCCGCCCATCATGACCACCACGGCGTCGGGTTTCCCCGAAGCCACCAGTTCGGCCAGCCGTTTCTCCCAATCAAAAAAGCGTTTGGAAATGAGCCCCGTCGAGACCTTCCCCAGCGAGGCACAGCTCGCCCCGGCATAGTGCCTGATGCGTTTTTCCATGGTCACACCGATGCCCACGGCCAGGGAATCCCCCACCACGGCAATGGAGCAGCCCTTGACCGCCGTTGCCGCGGCGGCAGCCGTGGCAGCCGGCTTCGGCGCCGGCACGGGGGCCAGGGCGGCCACCGTCGGCGCCGGGGCCGGCTTGGCGGATCGGGGCGCCGACGGGCGCGCCACCGCGGACGTGGCCGGCGTCAGGGCAGCCGTTCGAGCCGGCTTGGCCTCCAGATTCTCCTTGGTCTCTTCCGCGGGAAGACCGGACGGCGACTGGGCGGCGGAACCGGCCGGCGGCGACGCCACCGGCGGCGGCACGGCCGACGGCGGCTCGATGACCGGCCGCGGCTTGACTTCGGTTTCGGGAGCCGCCGGGGCCTTGGCGGTCATGCTTCCCGGAGCCTTGCGCCAGCCCCGCCAGGAACACCCGGCCAGGGTCAACAGCGCCAGCCACAACACACAGCAACGCATTATCGGTCGCATGACCGCCCTCCTTCCCGAACACCGTCCGTCATGACCAGGTCGCCCGCCACCGCGTCCAGGGCAATGCCGTCGGCCAGGGCAAAAACGGCGCCGTTCGGCACATCGGGCAACACGCGGCTGCCGTACACCCGGACATGCCGACGCATGACACAGGGCGGCCAGCCGCCGAAAACCGCATCCAAGGCCAACAGCAGGGCCACGCCCGTCGGCGTCACGGTCTCGCCCCGGCTGTCCAGCCCGTAGACCGGCACATTCCGCAACAGATGCAGCACGGCCGGCGCCGGCGTGGCCAGCACGCCATGGGCGCACAGAACCGTCCCATCGCACACCGGCAGCGGCGAACAGATAAAGCGATCCGGGGCCAAACGTGCGAACAACGCACAGGCCAGACAGACATCGAGGATGCTGTCCAAGGCCCCCACCTCATGGAATCGGGCCTGCTCCGGCGTGCGGCCATGGGCGGCCGCCTCGGCCTCGGCCAACAGGCGAAAGGCCCGCGCGGCCCTTTCCCGAGCCGGTTGGGCCAAGGCGCTGGCCTCGATGATGGCGAGGATATCGGCCAGATGCCGATGGGCGTGGGCATGCGGCAAGGCCACCTCCAGGCCGGTGCCGGCAATGCCGTTGACGCTTCGGGGGACCACCCGAACCGCGCCCGTCAATTCGGGCACGCCGATCCGGGCAATTTCCTCGTCCAGGCCGGCGGCGTCCAGGCCGCATATTCCGGCCAAGCCGGACACCAGCATGTCACCGCTGATGCCCGAGGGAGCGCGCAGAATCAGTAGGGATTCAGCCATCGAGCAATCCCACCATCCGGGCGGCCGCACAGGCCGCGCCGTACCCGTTATCGATATTTTGCACGCACAGACCCGGCGCGCAGCTCGTGAGCATGGCCGCCAGGGCCGTGCGGCCGGCCTCGGCCGAGCCGTACCCCACCGAGGTGGGCACCGCCACCACCGGCCGGGGGGTCAACCCGCCGAGAACGGTGGCCAAGGCCGCGTCCATGCCGGCCACAACAATAATAACATCGTGCGCGTTGATCGCCGGCAAGCGTTCGGTCAGACGCCACAAGCCGCAGACGCCGTTGTCCTCGTACACGGTATGGGTGATGCCGAGATACGCCAGGGTGCGGGCGGCCTCCCAGGTCACCGGCCCGTCGCAGGTGCCGGCCGAAACCACGGCGACCCGTCCCCGCGTCCGGGACGGCAGTACCCCCCCGTAGGCCGTACGCGACAGCGGGTGGTAATCCACCAGCGCCCGCGCATCCTCGGGCAGGGCCACGAAGACCTCCGGGGCCAGCCGGGTAAAAAGCAGCGGCGTCGCGCCCTCTCCGGCCTGATTCCGTATCAGCCCCGCCAGCGTCTCCACGGGTTTGCCCTGGCAATAGACCGTCTCCGGCAGACCGATACGCTCCCGGCGACAATGATCGAACACGACATTCATGGTTTTCTCGTCACGGCCCGGCCCCGCCGGTAGCCCTCCGGATCGAGGCGCACGCCGGTAAGGCAGAGGAAGCGCGCCGGCATTTCCCGATCCAAGGCCGCGATGACCGGAGCCACGCCGGCCAGGAAGGCCGGATCGGCCAACAGGACCGGGTCCAACTCCACCTGCATGGCCGTTTCCCGAATGCGGCAGCGCACGAGTGTCGCGCCCGTTTCCCGCCGGATGCGGTCCTCGGCCGCCGCCACGGCGGCCAGCCGCTCGGCCGTGATCGGCGTTCCCGTAAAAATGCGACTGGCCAGACACGGCGAGGACGGAATGTCGGCAAAGGACAGGCCCAATTCCCTGGCCACGGCCCGCACATCCGCCTTGGCCATCCCGGCCTCGATCAGCGGATGGCGCACGCCAAACCGCTTGGCCGCCGCCATGCCCGGCCGATAGTCGTCCAGATCGTCGGTATTGGCGCCGGACACCAGCGTGGACGTTCCCTCGGGAAAAACTTCCCGGCCCAACGCCGTCAGAACGCCATAGAGTCGGCTTTTGCAAAAAAAACAGCGCTCCGCCGGATTGGCCACATAAGCGTCATCGGCCATCTCGCCGGCCGCGACCAACCGCACGGTCCAGCCTTCGGCCGCCGCCACCGCCTGAAGGCGTCGGGTATCGTCCTCGGGGACGGCCGGACCCACGGCATGCGCCACCACCAGCCGTTTCCCCAGCACCCGGCCGGCCACCACCCCGAGCACGAGGCTGTCCACCCCGCCCGATACGGCGGCCAGGCACGGCGCCAGTGAGGCCAGAACCGCCGGCAGGGCCGCGGCGGCGGCGTGAGCGATGCGCATCATGGCGAAGCTTATGACCTACGGAGTCCGGGTCGGTCAATGCAGGCCCTCTTGCCCCGGCCAATGTCCGGGACTATGGGAAAGGGCAAGGAGAAGCGGCCATCGGCCCCGAACAGACGCGCCGCAGGCACCCCATGCCACTGCTCGAATCGCGCAAATGTCCGCATTGCGGCTGTAATACCTGGCAGGAATTCATCTCCTCGCCGCCACCGACACCTTCCCACTGGCGTTGTCGGAAATGCGGCGGACAAATCGCTGTTCCGCCGGTCTCCTGCAACATCAGCCAGCTCCTGTGCCGAGGCCGCGTCCAGACCCGGGACCTCAGCACCGATGTCCATGTGGTCGCGATCAACCGCGAGGGGGCGCAACTGCGGTTCGACCCCGAGACGACCATGCAGCTGCAGGAGGGCGACCGGCTGCTCTTCAACGCCCATCTCCAGCCCTTCGGGGAACTGGCCCACTATCTGCCGGCGACCGTCTCTTGGATGCGCGGGCGCGACTGCGGCATCACCTTCGTCCGGCCGTTGTCCGTCCCTCCCGGCGACATCACCTACATCATCAAAAACTGAAGACACGGCCACCGACGACCTGCCGGCGATCCCGTTGCGCCCATGCCGGCAACAGGCTATATTGCCGGCCAAAGTCACGGCCGCCCGGGCGGCCTCAACAACAAGGCGCCACGGCCCATGCTGGACTATGAAAAAATTCGCCACGCGGTGAAGACAGGGGACAGGATCATGGAATTGGCCGCTTCACTTGGGCTGGACCCCGAGCGGCATACCATCAAGGACTTGGCCGACCGGCTGCTGGAAAACGCTTTGGGGACAGCGGACGACGCGGAAGCCGCATCGGATTGATGCTCCGCTCAAAAGAAGGGAGGCCGGAGGGGAACGCCATCCACGTGCACGCCATCCCCCCAGCCGCGAAGCGTTACTCGAGATCGATAAGCACCGGATTGAGCAAGGGATTCAACGGGCGGGAGAGAAATTTCTCCCGTTTGATCTCCTTGCCGTCGTAAAGCATGCTGTCGATGTGAATAACCTTCTGCATCCAGACGTTGTTCTCGATGGTTTTCGGGATCTCGGATTCGATGATCCGGGCCGTAATCTTGTCGATATCGACCTCTTCCACATCGCTAAAGGAATAGCTGTGAATATACTCCTCAGCATAGCCGAAGCAGTACAGGAAAGCATTTTTGACATTCGGTTGAAAAATTTTCTTCGGCGAGTAGCTCTTCACTTCGCAATTGATTTTATTTAAGCTCACCCGAAGTTTTTCTTTTTCGTTGACAATAATATAGACAACGGGCCTGTTGCTTTCCAAAAGGTCCTCACCCGCGGAGTGGATATTATTGTCCTCGCCGTGAAAGATGTAATCGATATACTGTTCCCGGTTGGTTTCCCTGGCTTCTTTAACTTCTTCCTTTTCGATGTAGGAATAAAAGATCCTCTGACCGAAACCCTTGATCTCAATGTTAAACTTCATCCGCCTCCTCCAGCGTACGCTACATGGTATTCCGGTCACGGCCGGCATGTGCCCCCGAAATTGCCGGCCCACAAAACGTGCTTCTTCTACGCGGATTTGCCAATCCGGTCAATTTGTCGCTTTGCTGGCCGCGATCCTCGTGCTCATCCCCTTGCCGGCCCGAGCAACGGACGATCCGACGACCGTCCTCGCGCCCCTGCTCGGCATCCCGTACCGCAACGACGGGGTGACCGATCCGACCGGCCGTTACACCACGTTTGCCGATCCGGCCGCCCGGTTTGGCACGCCCGGGCTCAATTGCAGCGGCTTCGTGGTGACGGCCTCCCGGGCCCTTCTCGGCCGTCCGCTCCCCCTTGCCGCCGTCAAACGGGACCGCAAGGGCGATTCCGGCCCGAACAGCCCTCGGGGGCAAGACTGGGATTTCGGCTACGATCTTCTCGTCAATATCACCGAAGGCCTTCCCCGTCAGGTCCTTTTACCCAACGGTGCGTCCCCGGATATCGACGCCGCCGATCCGGCCGGACTGCGGGGTTTTCCCCTGCACGACGCCACCGCCTGGGCGGCCGTGCTGCCCCGGATACGGCCCGGACGGCTGGTCCTGGCCACGCTCAGCAAGATGGTACGCGGCCGGCTGCTCTTTTACCACGTCGGCCTCCTGGTGGCCGACCCGGCCGGACGCATCTGGTTTTACCACGCCACGCCCGGGCACGGCGTCCACCGACTGGGCATCGACCGCCCGGCCGGCATGGCCGCCCTACTCCAGGAATTCACCGAAAAACACTTCGGCGACAAAAAAATTCTCCTCCTGGCCGTTCCCCTGCCCGCCGGCGGTTCAGGCCGGGCTGTCCCCTGAACGCTCTTCGGCCGGATAAAGACGGCATCCGCTGGCCGTGTCCTCCACCCGGAAACCCAAGATCAGGATGTCGGCACGCAGTTTGTCGGCCCGATCAAAGTCCTTGGCCGCCCGCGCCTTGTGCCGTTCGGTGACAAGCCGGGCCGCTTCGCTCGGCCAACGTCGCCGCGGCAAGGGCAGACAGGCCGGATCGAGCAGACCGAGCAGCCCGTCCGCCTCGGCCAGGGCCCCGGAAAGCCGCCCGGCATCGGCCGGCGTCAGCCGATTGGCAGCGACCAGCCCGTTGGCGAAACGACAGAAGGCAAAAAGCTCCGGCCAAAAATGCACCACGGACACATCGTCGGCCACGGCCTGCAGGAGGGATTCGGCAAGGGCGTCGCACCGCGCCGCGACTTCCGGGCTCGGATCGCCTTCCCCGCCGCCCGCCAGGCACAAGCTGGCGGCCAACTCCTGCACCCGATCGCGGTTGCGTTCCCACATCCGTAGCGCCTCGGCCGAGGCGACCAGCGGCTTATGGTAGCTGGTGGAAAGCAGCCAGGCCCGGATGGCCAACGGATGCACGCCGAGTTCCAAAAGATCGGTCAGATCCGGCGGTCCGGCTGCATCCTCCTCCCGGCCGGTCACCCGGCCGCCGACCAGCCAGGCGGCCGGGACCAGCCCCGCGCCACCGGCCCAGATGGCCCGCAAATTCTCGAGATGCGGAAAGGTCTTGTCCTCATCGGTCAGCATGACCGTCACGGCCGGCAGGCTTTTGGCCGCAGCCGCCGCCATCTGCAAAAACCAGCTCGGGCGCACGTTGCCCCACAACGTGGCCAGGGCATCCCCGGCCTTGAGGTCCCTAAGACTCACGCGCTTGAGCAGGGTAAAATCCAGCGGATTGTCCTTGGCATAGGCGAGCAGGTCGACGGTTTTCCCCGGCGAGAGCTTGGACAAATCCGTGCCGCACAGCCGGCCATAGGCCTTGTCCCGGGCCACGTCGTAATAGACGCTGCGCAATTTTTCGTAGCACAGCCCCTTGGTCATAAGCTTCTTGGTCATGGCCAGGGTGCCGTCCAAGGCGTCCGAGGCCAGCGTCCAAGAAATCGGTCCCAGTCCCAAACTGCGGGCCAGGATCCCCAACCGATCCCGCGCGCCTTCGGCGAACACCCGGCACTTGCGACCGGCCGCCCGGGCCGCCGCCAGGCAGCGATCGTCCAGGTCGGCCAGCCCCACGGCCAAGGCCGGTCGGCCGCCGCCGCGGCTCAGGCTGCGGGCCAGCACATCCAGGGTGACGATGCGTCGCCAGGCATCCAGGTCGCCGATGGCGTCCAGGGCCGGACCGAAGGTGAAAAGCCCCGGCGCGGCCCCGGCCGGGTCCAGATAGACCGGTTCGGCCGCAGTCAGACTGGCCAAGCCGACGCCCTTCTTCTCGGGCACGGCAAAAAGCGGTGTGGACAGATAGCGCTCGCCGCCGTCGGGCAGGATCACCACCACTACCCCGGACGGCAGATCGGCCACCAGCTTGGCGGCCGCCGCCATGGCCGCCCCGCCGCTCATGCCGACGAGCAGCCCCTCTTCCCTGGCCAGCCGTCGGGACATGGCGAAGGCCTCTTCGTCCTCCACCGGCACGATGGCGTCCAGGGCGTGCTTGTCAAAAATTCCGGGAGGATAGGACTCCTGCATGTTTTTGAGGCCCTGGATCTTATGGCCGGGATGCGGTTCCACCGCCACCACCTGGATGGACGGGGCATATTCGTGCAGGCGCTTGGCCAGCCCCATCACCGTGCCCGAGGTGCCGAGCGCCGCCACGACATGCGTAACCCGGCCGCCGGTATCCTCGTAAATTTCCACGGCCGTGGCCGCATAATGGGCCTCGATGCTGGCCGGATTGTTGAACTGATCCATGAGGACATAGGTCTCGGGCTCCTCCCGGGCCAGTCGGTAGGCCTCCTCAATGGCCCCGTCCGTGCCCAGGTTGCCCGGCGTCAGGACGATTTCCGCCCCGTAGGCCCGCAGGATGCGCTTGCGCTCCTCGGACGCCGAAGCCGGCATGAGCAGCTTCAAATGATAGCCCTTGACGGCACAGACCATGGCCAAGCCGATGCCGGTGTTGCCCGAAGTGGCCTCGATGACCACCCGACCGGGGACGAGTTCCCCGGAACGCTCGGCCGCCTCGATCATCGCCAGGGCTACCCGGTCCTTGATGGAACCACCGGGATTGCGCATCTCCACCTTGGCGGCCAGGGTGACGGCCGGATTGGGGTTGATGCGCCGAATGGCCACCAGCGGGGTCTTGCCGACCATGGACAGGACTGATTCGTGAATCATGCGTGTTATGCCTCGCGGATTGCGCGTCGAAAGCTCCCGAACGGGAAAGTGGTAGGCAAAAAACGTCCACCCGGCAAGAGTGGCAGGGAAATTGCTTTGTGCTAGACATCTTCTTCAAGGATGACGCCATGCAGATCAATATGTTTCTGAACGACAACATCAAGGCCCTCATCGCGGCCAAGGCCCCGGTGGCCGCCTGGCTGGCCCAGCTGGGAACGGACCCGACCCAGGTGTACGAACGGGTCTTCCGCAACAAGGTGAACCTGCTGGACTGGCGCATGGAAGACGGCCACGGCCTGTACGAAAAGCTGCCGCCGCCGCTCCTGTACGAGGCATGGCGCCCCAAGGACAAAGCCGAAGGCGGCGCCACGGTTATCGTGGGTGCCGGGCTGGGCTACGGCATCAACCACGTGCTGACCGGGACACCGCCCTCCCACAAGATCCTGGTCGTGGAGCCCATGCCCGAGATGCTGCTGGCCTGTCTGGGCCAGACCGACTATCGCCCCTTCATCGCCTCGGGCCAACTATCCTTCCTGCCGCCCGATCCGACCGTGGTGGAAAAGGCCATCGCCGGACTGGATGTCAGTTTTTTGTTCTCGCGCATCAACCTGCACTCGGATCTGGCCTGCAAGCAGATGAGCCCGCTCTACGCCCAAGCCACCCTCATGGTGAAGGCCAAGCTGGAAAGCCTGTCCGTGGAGCTGTCCACCCTGCGTCACAAACAGGAGGTCATGGTCGGCAACGAGCTGCACAATTACGCCCGGGCCATGGACGGCGGCAGTCTGGTCCGCGTTCAGGGCATGGCCAGGGGATTGACCGCCGTGGTGCTCGGTGCCGGCCCGTCCTTGGCGAAATTCGCCCCCGACCTCCTCGCCCTGCGGGACCGCGCCTTTTTCGTGACGGCCCTGCAAACCCTGCCGGCCTTGGAGCGACTCGGACTCAAGCCCGACCTGTGCCTGGCCATCGACTTCAACCCCGGTATGGTTGACCCCATAAACAATCTTCACGACCGGGCCTTTGCCGCCGACATTCCCTTCATCTACTCCACCAAGATGAACCCGGCCGTCATGGACGGCTATCCCGGCCCGATGATCCCGTTATGGACCCAGGGCGGCATCGGCACCTTCGTGCTCAAGGATCAGGAGCTGGTCCTCGACGCCGGCGGCAACGTGGGCGTTACCCTGGTGCGTTTTCTCTCCTGGGCCGGGGCCAAGCGCTTCATCCTGGTGGGCCAGGATTTCGCCTGGCAAGGAGCGACCACCCATGCCGCCGGCCACCACAGCGCCGCCCGTCCCCACACCTTTTGCCCACGCGAGGACGTCAAGCTCAAGAACCTCTATGGTGAAGAAATATTTACGCATCTTGGCTTCCTGGCCGCCAAGCGGGATATCGAGAAGGACATCGCCGCCACCAAAATCCCCGTCTACAACCTCTACGGCGGCGGCATCGTCATCCGTGGGGCGACCAACATCGACATGGCAGCCTTGCGCGACCAGAATCTGATCGCCTCCGAGGGAAGCAAGGAAGCCTTCCTCGACGCCCTGCACCGGGCCGCCCGGCCCCGGGTGCGCCCCATCTTCACCCCACGCGCCCCCCAATGGGCGATGTCGCTTAAAAACGTCGGGCACCGCCTGGACAAGCTGTTCCGCAAAGCCGACAAACATCAGCAGGAAATCCGGCACATCCTGTCCCAAATCCTGGTTTTTCTCAAACAAGACCCGCTCTATCTTCCCTACCTTTATAATGAGATTATGGATATCGCCGGCCTTGTCCAGACCCATGCCCACTATGGCGTCAAAGAACTGACGATTTTCAAGGACGTCAAGAAACGGGTCTTGCGAAAAATCAAGGAAATGGACGAAACCTTCACCCATTCCCGGGACTGGGCCGCCTAGCCGCCCGGCCCGCCCGCGGGCATCCCCCCCAGCGCTTCGTCCGCCGCCACCGCCCGTGGATTCCGCCCCGGCCTCCCGTCGTTTCGGACATCATCCCGACACGACGGACCCGGCCGCAATCCCTTCCCGCCCGTGCCAACGCGAAGCACGGCACCCGCCTGGACGCCGAAGCTTTTCCCGCCTCGCTTGACAGAAAAACCGAACTCCTTCAGAGCATAAACCATACTGCGGTGCCGTCGCGCACGTGGGTTCCCGCAACCGGCGGATCCCGCATGCGGTCAACCGTTCCACACAACAATCGGTCTTCCCGTACGCCCCGCTCCGCACAATCTCGCTTGGCTGCCCATTGGTTTCACGTCGTCTCGCACATCGGAGGAAAGTGTTGATGACCACCCGTCTCCCCGCCAATTTGGCGACTTCCCGTCTCTCCCAGCTGCCCCTTCTGGCCGGACTCCTGGTCGTGGCCTGGTGCCTCAGTCTGGTTCTGGCCTTCGTACCTTCCCTGGCCGCCGAAGCCCCCTGGCTCCTGCCGCTGACGGCGGCAGTCTGGACCGTGTTCGCCGTCCCGACCGTCTGGCTGTACATCCGCCGCATTGGGCCGGCCCTCAGGCAGGCCGCGGTTTGCCAGCGCGCCATGGCCTCACTGACGGAGGGTGACCTCGCCCCCGACGCGCCGGGCGCGGAGACCCCCCTCTTTCAACGCTACCGCACCCACGCCATCACCGAAAAAAACGCGGTGGAAACCATCGCCGCCTATTCCCGGGAATGCGTGGCCCATTCCGAAAAAACCAGCCAGCAGGCGGTCACCGCCAAAAAGGCCACCCAGGGCATCGACGCCGACACCCAGGGACTGGCCGAGACCATGTCCCAGATGGATGCCGACGCGAACACGACGGCCTCCAACATCACGGACATCGCCGCTTCCGTGGAACAGATGCGACTGGCCAGCAACGACATTGCCGCCAACATGGAACGGGCCCGCGATGCCGCCGAACGGGTGGCGAGCGCCGCCAAGCAAAACGCCAGCCGCCTGGAGGGGTTGGGCGGTCGGGCGGCCGACAGCGTTTCCGGGCTGCGGCAAGTCTCCACGTCCATTACCGGCGTGCGGGAGCGGGCTGACGAACTCAAACGCGATATGGATGCCCTCGGGCGGGACAGCCAAGCCATCGGCGACATCCTGGGCGTCATTGCCGACATCGCCGATCAGACGAACCTGCTGGCCTTAAACGCCGCCATCGAAGCGGCCCGGGCCGGGGAATCCGGCCGGGGATTCGCCGTCGTGGCCGACGAAGTACGCAAGCTGGCCGAAAAATCCATGGCCGCCACCGAGAACGTCGGCAAAGCCATTACCGGCATCCAGTCCATGGCCCAGGCCAACGTCGCCGCCACGGAAAAGGCTGTTACGGCCGTGGGCGACAGCCTGCGCCTGGCCGACGAGCAAATCGCCGCCACCGAAGCCCTCATGCGGGACATGCTCGACAGCAGCCGGGAAGTCGGCGCCATCACGGGCATCGTCGAGGAACTCAACGATATGGTCTGCACCACCTCCAGCGCCACCGAGGAACACTCCCAGGCCACGACCGAGGTCTCCCGCAATCTGTCCGAAGCGGCCGCCATGGCCTCGACCATGCGCCAGCGGGCCAACGAGGGCCTGACGGTCACCCAAGGCATCGCCGATCGGGCCGCCGAGGTGGCCGCCGGGATCGGGGACATGGCCGCCGGTTCCCTCCAGGTCAATTCCTCCACCCGGGAACTGACCGCCCTGGCCACCGGCGTAGCGAAACAGATGCACGCCTTCCGCTGCGGCACGCCGCCCTTCGATATTGCCGCCGTCAAGACCGCCCACCTGGCCTGGCGGGCCCGCCTGGAATCCGTCATGCTGGGGCACGAGGAACTCGCCGCCGCCGGCGTGGCCAACCACCACCAGTGCATTTTCGGCAAATGGTACGACGGGGACGGTACGACGACCCTCGGCCGCTATCCGCTTTTCCGGGACGTCGGCCGGGAACATGAACGGGTCCATGCCCTGGCCAAGGAAATCGTCGAGCTGGCCAACGAAGGCCGCATGCAGGAAGCCAAACGGCGGATGGAGGAATTCGAAAAGACGCGGCTGGCGCTTTTCGACGTACTCGATCGCCTCTACCTCGAAAATACGCGGTAAACCGACCGCCGCGTCACGACGCCCCGGGATGCCTCGGCACCCGGGGCGGTTACCGGCCGCCGTGGCGCCCGCAGGGACGCTTGAGGGAAGGGAACGGTTGTGGCCTAGGCGCGGTTTTTGACCCGCTGCACGGCCACCAGGGATTCGAGGTTGAACTTGCGGACCCGATAGCCCATCTGGCGCGGCGTGATGCCGAGTTCCCGGGCCGCCCGGTGCTGAATGCCGCCGTTGCGGCGTAATGCCTCGATAATGACCGACTTCTCCAGACTTTGCAGCGAGGGAGATGCCTCCGTTTCACTACGGGACGTCGCCGCCTCGGCCTCCTCGTCCTCCCGGACGGACAGGGTCAGATACGGCCGGATAAGGTCGGCGTCGATGCGCTCGTTTTCCGCCAGGATGACCAACCGCTCAACGAGATTTTCCATCTCCCGGACATTGCCCGGCCAGTCATAGCGGCTGAGCAGGGTCAGGGCTTCGGTGGAAAAGGACAGCTTACGGGCGTATTCCTTGGAAACCTTATTCAGAAAATGGATGAGCAGGCTCGGGATGTCCTCCTTGCGGTCGCGCAGGGGCGGCGTCTGCAAGGGGAAAACGTTCAGCCGGTAATACAGGTCGGGCCGGAACGAGCCCTCCTCGGCCAAGGAGGCCAAATCCTTGTTGGTGGCGGCCAGGATGCGCACGTCCGCCTGACGGGTCTTGTTGCTGCCGAGACGTTCGAACTCCCGATCCTGGAGCACGCGCAACAGCTTGGCCTGAAGCCCCAGCGGCAACTCGCCGATTTCGTCCAGAAAAATGGTGCCCTTGCTGGCCTCCTCGAAACGGCCGGGCTTGGATTGGTCGGCGCCGGTAAAAGCGCCCTTCTCGTAGCCGAACAGTTCCGATTCCAGGAGCGTCTCCGGAATGGACGCGCAGTTGACCTTGATGAAGGGATATTCCTTGCGCTCGGACAGCTCGTGGATGATGCGGCCGATCAGGGTCTTGCCGGTACCGGATTCGCCCAAAAGCAACACCGTGGCCTTGGTGGGGGCGACCTTTTCGATCTGCCGCTGCACTTCCTGCATGGCCAGACTCTTGCCGACGATGTAGAGTCCCCGCGTCTCCTGGGACAGCTTGTACTTGAGCGAAACGTTTTCGCGCTTGAGTCCCTCGACCTTGTCCTCAAACTTCTGGTTGAGACTCATGAACTGGGCGATCAGCGTGGCCACCACGGTCAGGAAGGCGACGTCCTCCTCCGAGGACACCTCATCGCCGAACAGGCGGTCCACGTTCAGCACGCCGATAGGCTGGCCGTGCAGGATGATAGGCACGCCAATAAAAGAAATGCGGTCCCGCACGATCGTACGGGAACCGGTCTTATTCAAAAAAAGCGGCTCCTTGCGGATATCGGGCACGACATAGGGCGCAGCCGTGCGGAAAATAAGGCCGGTCACGCCCTCCCCCAGATCGTAGACCCCCCGGCTTTTCTCCTCGGCGGTCAAGCCCTGGGAGACGCGAATGGTCAACTTGCCCGTGGCCCGGTCGACCAGGGTAATGGTGGCCCGTTTCATGGCAAGGGTCTCGGACAGGATGCGCAAAATCTCCTGAAGCGCCTGCTCCAAGTCCAAGGCCTTGTCGATGATGCCGCTGATGGCCGACAGGACCGACAGCTGAAGATTTAGGATTTTTGAAGCCATCGGTGAAGTTCCGCCATCTGCCCGGCCACCGCCTCGGGCCCCGTGCCGCCGGGACCGTTGCGTCTGGCCACTGCTTGTTCATAGCGTAGGGCGTCGAAGACGTCCTCCTGCATTTCCGGAAAAAATACACGCAAATCCGAAAGGGTCAATTGTTCGAGGGGTTGGCCCCGGGATTCGGCCTCGGCCACGATTCGGCCGGTAATATGGTGGGCCTCCCGGAAGGGCAGCCCCTTCCCCACCAGGTAATCCGCCAGCTCGGTAGCGTTCAGGTACCCCAGGCCCAGGGCCCGGCGCATGCGCTCCGGCTTGAAAACGAGCTGGCCCAACATGCCGGCCATGACCCGAAGCGATGCCCGCACGGTATCGTCGGCGTCGAAAAAGGGCTCCTTGTCCTCCTGCAAGTCGCGATTATAGGTCAGGGGCAGACCCTTCATCACGGTAAGGAGGCTCATCAGCGAGCCGTAGACCCGGCCGACCCGGCCGCGCATGAGCTCTGCCGCGTCGGGATTCTTTTTCTGGGGCATGATGCTCGACCCGGTGGCATAGGCGTCCGGCAAGGCCACGTACCCGAAATTCGGATTGGCCCAGAGAATGATCTCCTCGCAAAACCGGCTCAAATGGGCCATGACCAGGGCGGCGCAAAACAGGGCCTCCAGGGCGAAATCCCGGTCGGACACGGCATCCATGCTGTTGCCGAAGACGGCGGGGAAACCGACATTCTTCGCCACCAAGGCCGGATCGAGGGGATAGGTCGTACCGGCCAGGGCCGCCGCGCCGAGCGGCGACACCTTGACCCGGCGCAACGCATCGTCCATGCGCTCGCAGTCGCGCTTAAGCATCCAGACGTAGGCGAGCAGGTGCTGGGCCAGACTCACGGGCTGGGCCGGTTGCATGTGCGTGCACCCGGGCAGCAGCGTGCCCTTGTGCTCTTCCGCCCTGGTCAGAAAAACGCCGGCCAGCTCCCGGGCCAACCGTCCCCAGACCTCCAGACTTTCGGCCACGTACAGCCGAAAATCCAAGGCCACCTGGTCATTGCGGCTGCGGCCGGTGTGCAGCTTGCCGCCGAGCGGACCGATCAACTCGGTGAGGCGCTGCTCCACGTTCATGTGGACGTCCTCAAGTTCCGCCCGCCAGGGGAAGGCGCCGACCTCGATCTCGTCGAGCACCTGGTCGAGCCCGGAGACGATGCGCTCGGCCTCCTCGCCGGTCAGCACGCCGCGCCGGCCGAGCATCCGGGCATGGGCCTTGGAGCCGGCAATATCCTGTCGGTACATGCGGCGATCATAGGACACGGACTCGCTGTAGGCCTCCATCAAGGCCCCGGTGCCCTCGCCGAATCGCCCACCCCACATCTTCGTGGACATAGTCCCTCCGCAAGAGGGCGGAGAGAGCCGGGAGAAGAAATCCTTTTTCCTGTCAAAAAAGGGATTCCCTCTCCCGGACCCTCACCCTCCCCCAAAGACTCTTTCCGGGACGGTGACGCCCAAAACAGTCACAATCACCCGAAAAAACGTGCAACCGAACATGGGGCCGGAAGGGGCTTGGCGTCAAGCCGCCTTTCGACGCTCCAACCCTCGGAAAAGGGATCCGGGGGGATACTCCCCCGGACGCCGGAAGCATCTTCTTATTTCTTTTCTACAGCCCCTGCCCGCGCAGGCGCAGACCGACCAGCCGAATGAAGCCGCTGGCGTCGGCCTGGTTGTAGACCTCGTCCTTCTCGAAGGTGGCGAGCTTGGGATTATACAGGCTGTTCGGCGAGGTGCGGCCCACGGGATAGGCCTGGCCCTTGTAGAGCTTCAGGCGCACGGTGCCGGTGACGCGCTGCTGGCTCTCGTCGACCATGGCCTGCAAGGCCCGGCGCTCCGGGGCGTACCAAAAACCGTTATAGACCATTTCCGCATACTTCGGGATGAGGCTGTCGCGCAGGTGCATGACCTCGCGATCCAGGCAGATGCCTTCCAGATCCCGATGGGCGATGTGCAGGATGGTGCCGCCCGGCGTCTCGTAAACGCCGCGGGACTTCATGCCCACGAAACGGTTCTCCACGATGTCGATGCGACCGATGGCGTGTTTGCCGCCGAGCGTATTGAGCCGTTTGATAAGGGCGGCCGGGGACAAGCGTTCGCCGTTAACGGCCACAGGGTCGCCGTGCTCGAAGTCGATGCTGATGTATTCCGGCGCATCCGGTGCCTTTTCCGGCGGCACGGTCAAGAGATAGGTGTCGGGGCCGGGTTCGTTGGCCGGATCTTCCAGCTCGCCGCCCTCAAAGCTCAAGTGCAGCAGATTGCGATCCATGCTGTGGTCCGAGCCCTTCTTGTCCGAGGGCACGGGGATGCCGTTCTCCTTGGCGAACCGAATCAGGTCCGTGCGGGAGGCGAAATCCCACTCGCGCCAGGGAGCGATGGTGCGCAGGTCCGGGGCCAGAACGCCGACGGCCAGCTCGAAGCGCACCTGGTCGTTGCCCTTGCCGGTAGCGCCATGGGCCACGGCCTGGGCCCCTTCGGCCCGGGCCACCTCGACCAGGCGCTTGGCGATCAGCGGCCGGGCGATGGAGGTACCGAGCAGATAACGCCCCTCGTAGATGGCGCCGGAACGCAACATCGGGAAGATGAAATCCTTGGCGAATTCCTCGCGCAGATCGTCTATGTAGGCCTTGACGGCGCCGGTGCGCAGGGCCTTGTCCTCCAGGCCGTCCAGTTCCTCCTCCTGGCCGAGGTC
>Ga0183098_10482_pt1 | contig 76666 bp, 72 predicted proteins | sample BioMet9_FD_128884 | JGI IMG/M metagenome (GOLD analysis project Ga0183098, IMG submission 128884) | Microbial communities from bioreactor (seeded with sewage sludge) at Lawrence Berkeley National Lab, California, USA - Biofuel... | ecosystem: Engineered > Bioreactor > Anaerobic > Unclassified ...
ACCGGCGACACCATCCTCACCGAGGACAAAAACGGTGTGCTGTCGGTTTCTGCCTATCGCGCAGGTCAGGAAACCTCCGGCGCGGATATCATCATTGGGGTTAGCGGCGCGGCCCTCTCGGGCGGCGAGGGCGACGACACCATCTTCGATTTCAGCAGCACAGGCGCGGAAAGCATCCAGGGCGGCGACGGCAACGACACGATCATCGCCCAAAACGCCATTGGCAACACCATCGACACCGGCCGCGGCGACGATACTGTGGTCGTGGCCGGAAGCATCAGCGGGGGCACCGTGAGTCTCGGCGACGGCAACGATACCATGCGTGCCACGAACATCGGCATCTCTTCCGATACCTCAATCGACACCGGCGACGGCAACGACACCATAAGCGCCAGCTTCATCGGCGCCGGCGGGAACCAAGTGAACATCACGACCGGCGCGGGCAACGACACCATCGACGCCAACACCATCGGCTTTGGTGGCACCCAGGTCAACATCGACACCGGCGACGACGACGACACCGTAAGCTCCAGCACCATCGGCTTTGGTGGCTCCCAGGTCAACATCGATACCGGTGACGGCAACGACACCATAAGCTCCAGCTCCATCGGCTTTGGTGGCACCCAGGTCAACATCAATACCGGTGACGGCAACGACAGCGTCAATTCCAGCTGGATCGGCGTGGGCATCGGTGGCTCGCCCCAAGTCAATATTGCAACGGGCGCAGGCAACGACAGCATAAGCGCCAGCTGGATCGGCGTCGGCATCGGCGGAGGCGGAGGCGGATCAAGCCAAGTCAATATCGACACCGGCGCCGGAAATGACAGCGTCAATTCCAGCTGGATCGGCGTCGGCAGCGGCAGAGGCGAAGGCGGAGGCGGATCAAGCCAAGTCAATATCGACACCGGCGCCGGAAATGACAGCGTCAATTCCAGCTGGATCGGCGTCGGCATCGGCGGCTCGTCCCAAGTCAATATTGCAACGGGCGCAGGCAACGACAGTATAAGCGCCAGTTGGATCGGCGCCGGATCAAGCCAAGTCAATATCGACATCGGCACCGGAAATGACATCGTCAAAGCCGACATGTTGGGGCTCCGGATCGAGTCCTTCGCCTGGGAGCATCTCGTGCAGGGCCTGGTCGAGCATGCCCAAGATTCAGGCAATGGGGACGGAAACGTCATTGCCGGCGCTGGTAGCAATGATGTCCTGGTGGGAAAGGACAGCTGATGATCCGCTCGTTGGCGGTGGGACCATGACCATGCACATAGCGAGCAGGGCCTAGGCCACCAACTCCAGCCTGGGCGAGACGTTCCGGTTCGGCGGCGTGCAGAGCCAGCTCGCCTAGCGGCTGCATACCGAGGGCGAGGTCAAATTCCAGAGCAATGGACTTGAACAAACCGCACATGGTGGACTATTTATAGGAGCCGTCACTGGATCGGGATAGGGTTTTCTTGGACACCAACTTAGGCGACTATGGAGGTCGTCGAGGAGGTGCCTGATGGAGATTGAAGGAGGAACGCCCAAGCGTTTTTGGGCGAAGCACAAGGTCCAAGCGGTTCTGAGGCTTCTTCGCGGAGAGGACATTGACCTGGTGAGCCGGGACATCGGCGTGACGGCGGCAACGCTGACGCAATGGCGCGACACCTTCCTGGAGGCAGGGGAAGCCGGCCTGAAGCCGCATCTGGTCAAGGAATCCGTCGAAGTTGGCCGTCTGCGGGAGAAAATCGGCGAACAGGCCATGGAAAACGAGCTGCTTCGGGAGAAAATAGCCCGCCTGGAGCAAAACCACCCTTTGGCCCGCCGGAGGTCGAGAAAGTGAGCCAGACCGCCTCGCCCTCCGCCGGAAAACCCTATGGTCTGGCCCGTGTCTGCCGTGTCTGGGGCCTGCCGCGTTCCACCGTGTATTGGCAACGGCAGCAGCAGAAAGGGCCGGGCTGTCGTCGTGGACCGCAAGGATTTTACAGCGATGCCGTACTGGCCGGAGAGATCAAAATCGAGAGAGCGTTCCGTCCGTTTCCCGGAGAAGCCTACCGGAAGATCTGGGCTGGTCTGCGGGGCAAGGGCATTCGGACATCCCCGGTCCGGATGCTGCGCCTGATGCGCGAAAACAACTGGCTCGCCCCCACGCGTATCGGCCACCCGCACGGTCCAAAGGCCCATGACGGGACGATCAAGACCGCTCGCGTGGATGCCATGTGGGGCACGGACATGACCACGACGCTCACGATCAAGGAAGGCAATGCAGCGATATTTTTCGCTATTGATCATTGCTCCCTGGAGGTGGTCGGCATCCACGCCGCCAAGCGCGGTACTCGTTTCGAGGCGTGGGCATTGATCCGCCAGGGCGTCCGCCACAGTTTCGGCGCTTTCGGCAAGGACGTGGCCAAGGGCCTGTCCGTGCGGCACGATTACGGCGACCCGTTTATCGATGACGATTTTTAGAAGGGAATCAAGGTGTTGGGCATAGCGGATTCGGCGTCAGACGTGCGGGAGCCGCAAGGCGACGGCCGTGGCGAGCGCGGAACCCCGGTATCGCTCCTGGCCGTCAAGGAAATTGCCAACCGACGCTGGCGTATCGGGCGGCACGGCTCCCAAGCACCGGCGCCCGTCAGGGAATGGCAAAAATGCGAGGCCGCTCACGCGGCGTAACTTTTGCGGCCAACCTGTTCAAGAAAACCGAGACCGTTAGCGTCCGCACGTACGCTCTTATCCCAACGCCGCGTCGGCCGCTTCATACTGGGCGATCAGTTCGTGAAAAAGCTCGCGAACAGGCATGATGCGGTCTACCCGCCAGGCATTTTTTCCGGCGAAGGCGAAGCCATATTTAAGGCGCCCCTTTTGCGCATTGGCCAGGGCCAACGTGATGCAGTAAGGCGTCTTTGCGTGTTCGCAGGAGAGGATACAATGGAATGGGCACGTGCTAGGAATCTTTTCACCGTTGGAAACGCTAGCCAGGAAGTCGTTGTTAATGGCACGACCAGGCATTCCCACCGGACTTTTAATGATGACGATATCCCGTTCCTTGGCGATGACGTAACTCTGCTTGAAGCGCTCGTCGGCGTCACATTCGTCGGTAGCGACAAAGCGTGTTCCCATCTGTACCCCCGCCGCACCGAGTTGGATGAGGCGGTGGATATCCGAACCGGTATAAATGCCGCCGGCGGCGATAACGGGTATGGCCGCGCCATTCGGCGCGGAATAGGGGGCGAGGCCGAGGAGCACCTCGGGTATGAGTTTCTCCAAAGCAAAGGCGGGCGCATCGATCTGTTCCGCCTTGAACCCCAGATGTCCGCCGGCCATGGGACCTTCCACGACGAATGCGTCTGGGGTACGGCCAAAGTGCAACAGCCATTTTTTGCATAAAATGACAGCGGCCCTGGCGGAAGAAACGATGGGAACGAGTTTGGTCTTCGACCCTTCAGGCAGATAGGACGGGAGATTGAGGGGGAGACCCGCGCCGGAAAAAATGGCCTCAACGTTTTCCTTGATGGCCGTTTTTACTAAATCGGCAAAGTTGGCCATGGCCACCATGATGTTGACCCCAAGGGCGCCGGGGGTGGACGCGCGGGCGGTCCGGATTTCCCTGACAAGGGCTCGATTATTGGCCTCAATGTAATTTGAGGCGAAATCCGGTTCATTCATGCCGATGCCGGCAGCGGAAATGACGCCGAGGCCGCCGCAGGTCGTCACGGCGGAAGCCAAGCCCGAAAGTGAAATGCCGACGCCCATTCCGCCCTGGATAAGGGCCATGGGGATACTCAGGTCGCCTATGAGCAAAGAGGGAAAGGACAAAAAGACTCCACGTGGTTAAAGCGCGCACAATCGCTGGAGGCCAGAGAGCCTCCACCGGGAGGCAGAATTCTGGGAGGGAAACACGAGACGCACAAGAAAAGATTCCGGGCTGAAATCGCTCGAGGAGGCCAGGGCATCACGAACGCCGCCTCCGTGGCGAGTCGGAATATGTTCGAGACAAAAAATGGAATTGTACACCTGTTTTTTATTATAGCTATCGGGCGCGGCTTTGACAACAACACTTGGGCAGTGTTTTTTTTATGGGAAGGGCCTTCTCACGCCCGGATCGGCATAGGGTTTTGGGGGACACCAACCGCGGCGACTCCCGGGGCGTCGCGGCGGTGTCGGATGGAAATCGAAAGCGGCGCGCCAAGCGGTTTCCCGTCTTCTTCTCGGCGGGGACAGGGACCTGGCACGTCGAGACCTGGGGCACCGGCTCCTTGTCGCCTCGCGCCGGATCCCGGTCATCTTCTCTTCCGAAAATCGTCTCTTTCGTCTGGCTCCCTTGGTGTCGTCGGGAGTCACCGGGCATGGTGTCGGTGGTCCGAAAAGGCCAGGACCGGTCCTGGGGACCAGTCATTTAAGCGAGTTGCAGAGCGAAAGCATGTTTTACGCCCGCGGATGCAATATGAATTGTCAAATACGCTCGTTGTGCTATAGGGGAGAGAAACCTCGAATCCTTTTCGAGAAACCGTATCCTCTTGAGGCATTGCAGAATGAAAGCCCTTCTCGTTTATCCAAAGTATCCGGACACCTTTTGGAGTTTTAAGCATATTTTACCGTATGTCTCCCGAAAGGCGGCCTTCCCGCCGCTGGGACTCCTGACGGTGGCCGCGCTCATGCCGGAAGCGTGGGAGAAAAGACTTGTCGACGTCAATGTCGCGCCACTTCGCGACGCGGACTTGGCCTGGGCTGATATGATTTTTATCAGCGCCATGGTCGTGCAGGAAGCCGGAGCCAAGGAGGTCATCGCCCGGGCCCGGGCCATGGGAAAATGCATCGTGGCCGGCGGACCGGCTTTTACCGCCCAGCCGGAACAGTTCCAGGGCGTGGACCATTTTGTCCTCAACGAGGCCGAAATAACCTTGCCGCCTTTTCTTGAGGATTTTGCCCGCGGCATGGCCAAACACCTCTACACCACCCCCGAACGGCCTGATATTTCTACCACCCCGATCCCGCTGTGGAATTTGATCAATTTCCACGACTACGTCACCATGTCCGTGCAATACTCCCGCGGTTGCCCATTTGACTGTGAATTTTGCGACATCGTGGTCCTCAACGGCCGTCACCCCAGGGTGAAATCGACCGACCAGATGCTGCGTGAAATAGGAAGCCTGTACGACGCCGGTTGGCGCGGTCCTGTCTTTATTGTGGATGACAATTTTATTGGCAATATCGTTTCGGTGAAGCAGTTTCTTCCCCGGCTCATCGACTGGCAAGCACAGCACAACTATCCTTTTAAATTCATGACGGAGGCGAGCATCAACCTGGCCCAGGACGGCGAACTGATACGCCTCATGAGCAAAGCCAATTTTCATAAGGTGTTCATCGGTATCGAGACCCCGTCCACGGACAGCCTCAAGGAATGCGGCAAAAAGCAGAACGTGGCCATAGACTTTACCAAAGCGATCACCACCCTGCATCAAAACGGTTTGCAGGTCATGGGCGGCTTCATCGTCGGATTCGACAGCGACACGGAAGGCATTTTTGATCAGCAAATCCGGTTTATCCAGAAAATCGGCGTGGTCACAGCGATGGTCGGCATCCTGACCGCCATGCCGAAAACGCGGTTATGGCAGAGACTGAAGTCTGAGAATCGGCTCCTCGGCAGCTCCACGGGCGAAAACACGGATGCGAGCCTGAACTTCATCCCGACCATGCGCCGCGAAGCGTTGATCAATGGCTATAAGAATCTCCTCGCCACGCTTTACGCTCCAAAATGCTATTATGCCCGTATCAATACGTTTCTCCGGGATTACAATCCCACGGCCCGGGGCAAGCTCGTCTGGAGCGATTTCCGGGCCTTTACCAAGAGCCTGTGGCGCATCGGCATCCTGTCCCGGGCCCGGTTCGACTATTGGAAGCTCATCGTCAAAACGACCCTGACCAAGCGCAAGGCGCTGCCCGTGGCCGTGGAACTGGCCATCATCGGCCGGCACTTCCAATTGGTTGCCAAACGGGCCCTTTTGGGAACGGATGTCTGGGCCGATTCCCTCCCTCCGGCCGATTCCCCCCCCGTTCCATGAACCGGGACCTTTGGCGAAACAGGAATAGACCCGGCAAGACGACATTTCCTCAAACGGTCGTACCTCGGGCAGTATCATTTGCGCAGAGTACAACCCGGGCTTGGTCGAAAGATGGCACAATCCCCCAAATTCTACCGCCCCTTTCTTGTGGCTATTTTTGTGGCAGCCATCAGCATCATGGCGACGCTTCTGTGGCCGTTCCGGCACGCCATGGTTCTCGCCCTGGTCCTGGCCACCTTGGTGCACCCCCTGCGAATGTGGCTACCCCGCGCCATACGAACGCGGCGTTTTTTCGCCGCAACGACGTTGACCCTTTTGACGATCTTGTTCGTCCTGCTTCCTCTGGCGGGCCTGGTGACCCTGCTGACCAGCGAAGCCGTCACCTTCATCCATACGGCCATTACCTGGTTCAAGACCGGCGGGCTCGTCGAAGCCGTCGCCTGGGGCCACGCCCTTCCCCTGCCGGTCTGGGCCAAAAGCTACCTTGATCCAGCCTCCATTGATTTGCGTAAGATCGAGTCCTGGGCCTTGTCTTCCGGAGGAGACATCGGCCTTTGGTTTCTCGCGGCCGGCAAGGAAGTGGCCAGCATCGGGTTGCAACTGCTCGTGTTGGTCATGTTCCTGTTTTATCTTTTGGTCGAAGGAGAGCATCTCACGGAGCTGCTGCGCAAGGTGTCGCCGCTACGGCGGGATCAGGAAGACGCGATAAGCGCACGATTCAAGGCCGTGTCCCAGGCGGTACTCCTGGGCGGTCTGGGCACCAGCGTGGCCATTGGGGTGGTTACCGGCATCGGTCTTTGGATCGCGGGGATAAGCCCCATTCTCTGGGGAGCCGTGGCCGTCATCGCTTCGCTTATTCCCGTCGTGGGTCTCAGCCTGATCATGATCCCGGCCATTGTGTACCTTGTCGCCGCAGGCTCGTTCAAGATGGCGATTTTCCTTGCGCTGTATTGGCTTTTGGTCGTCAGTTCGGTCGATAACATCGTGCGCCCGCTTTTCATGCGCGGCACGGCGCGCATGTCTCTGGTCTGGGTTTTCGTCTCCATCATCGGCGGGGTACTTATGTTTGGCCCCCTTGGGTTGTTGTATGGACCTTTAGCGCTGAGCATCTCGTTTCTCTTCCTCGAAATTTTCTTCGATGCCCAAAATGAGGCGGACGACACGGCATCGTCCGAACCATAACTCCAGGGGGGACGACCGGTTGGCTTCGTAGCCGCGTCGTTGGCCTGGAAAACGTACGGGTTGGGAGCGGGGTGGGCCGAGTCGGGCCGTCTCGCGAGCCGGCGCGGATAGAGAAACCGACTTGACCCGAAGCAGTCCGTTGGACATACGCTTATGGAATCCCCAAAAGGGTGACCAACCATAAGGAGGTTGTCCATGTCTAAGATCTTCGCGCGGGAACGTCGGAAGGTTGAAAAGAATGAGAAGAGACCTCGTTTTAAGGTGGTTGCTGCGACGGGAGACATCAAGTTTTTTGTCGAACACGCCCGGAAGCGTGAGCTGGAAGCCATTGCTGCGTCGGTCGGTGCCGAGCTGATTTTTCTCCCCAATGAAGGCGTTGGCCTTGGCGGGGAGAAGTAAACCGGGATGTGGGTGCGAAACGCCGGGGGTACAGTGCCTCCGGCGTTTATGTATCCACTCGGTTTCTTGAGATAATTGTTCCACGGTGAAAAATCTTGCCTTAGCATTTTTAACGATATATATTTTAAAAGGATATATAAATTTTTTATTCGTAGCCATCAACGCGAAGGGGATCACCATGGGAAAGTTGATTAAAGAGGCGCAGGAAGGCGGTCGGCTGCACATCGAATCTCCCCTGATGGGAGAATCCCTTGTCAGCAAGGCGCTGTTGAAGGATACGGAACGCCATGAAGTGTTCCGGATGCACCCGGATGTGAATGTCATCAAGGTTGGCGGACAATCCATCATGGACCGTGGTGCCAAAGCGCTGCTGCCGATCATCGATGTGTTGCTGGAAGCCAAAGAAAAATACAAGATGATTTTGATGACAGGTGGGGGAACTAGAGCTCGCCACATTTACAATATTGGCCTTGAACTCGGCATGCCCACAGGTATCCTTTCCAAGCTTGGCGATAAGGTCTCTTCACAAAATGCGGAAATCCTCTCCGTCTTGTTGTCAAAACATGGCGGCGTGCGCATCGGGCATGGCGAGCATCTTGAGCAACTGACCATGTTCTGCCAGCTTGGCTACTTGCCGATCACCCCGGGCATTCCGCCCTATGGTTTCTTCGAACATCCTGCGGAACAGGGCATGATCCCGCCGCATCGTACGGACTGTGGTGCCTTTCTCCTGGCCGAAAACATTGGGGCCCGGTCCTTGATCTATTTGAAGGATGAGAAGGGTCTCTATAGCAAGGATCCCAAAAAAACGAGCGATGTCAATTCGCTGGATTACTATAGCCGTATTTCTGTGGACGAGCTGATCGCCCTCGACCTTGAGGATATGATCGTGGAGCGGCCCGTCCTTCGTTTCCTGAAGTACTCCAAGATCATCAAAGAGTTCCAGATCATTGATGCCCTGCATCATCCGGAGCATATCATGGCCGCGTTGGCTGGAGAGCATGTCGGAACGATCGTCTATAAGGACTAGGCGCAACACAAGGAAGGCAAGCCGTTGGGAGGGAACGATTCCCTCCCAATGTGCTTTGGAACGTACCGGTTGGTGTGGTGTACCCACGCGCCTGGGGCAATGCACACACTTTTGACGCAGGGAACGTGAAAAAATTGACGAGCACTGCGCGATGTGAGAGCTTCACAGCGTGCCTGTTGCATCTATCCAGAATGTGCAGCGTTGGAGAATCGACAAAATTTCGAGTAGCCGAGACCTGTTGTCGGTATCTCGGCTACTCGTGGCGTTGCGCTTAGGCCTTGCCGCCGCCGGCGCCGCTCTTTTCGTCAGGCAGATAGACGACTTCGGCGCCGACCTGCTTGGCGATGGTTTCGAGTTCCTGCTTCCGGACGTGCTCGGCAAAAAACTTCACGCCCGTAGCGGCTACCACACGATACCGGGGCCTCTTCTCGCCGTTTTCGATCTTCCGGCGTTCCCGTGCGAAGATAAAGTTCATGGTCCACCTCCGTGGCGGGCTGCTTGCCCTGTTTGATTTGACTATATATCCTTTAAGTATCTATGTCAAGAGGTGTACACCCATGGCTGAAAAAACTGGTCCAGGGAAGCCGGACCGCTACATCCAACCCTCGATCCTCATGTCCTTGCTCAGTGGAGAGTCCTATGGCTATGAAATGATACAGCAAATAGGAGGGTACGGGTTCGTCAAAGGCGATGCCCCGCCCGGGATGATCTATAGGCATCTGCGGCAAATGGAGGATGACCAGCTCGTCCAATCCCGATGGGAAGCGGAGGGGACGGGCCCGGCGCGGCGCGTGTATGCGATTACGCCGGCGGGGAGGGAGGAACTTGAGGCGTGGGTCGACTACATGCAGCGCCAAGCCACCACACTGGCGGATTTTGTGAAGCGATATGCGGCCCTCGCACAAGAGCCGAAGAACGAATAGGAACAGGACGATTGGCCTGGGTCGATTCGGTCTGACCCAGGCCACTACGGGAAGAGAACGCGCAAGGATACCTTCGTGAAGGTACCATCGGCGCCGTGATCAGGCCTTTTGGGATGTCTTCTTGGAGAGGGCGGTCGTCCACGTGCCTTTCCCGCTCGAACGGACCTGCAATACCGGTTGGCCGGCCAAGAGCGAGGGTCTGAGCCAGTCATCGGTTGTTACGACATCGTTTCCCAACGGAACCAACGGGTCGCGGTCGACGGAGACAACCCTGATCCCAAGCTTGGATAATTCCTCGACCGTTACCGTAGATGGCAGGGACCGCATCGCTCCGAGCTCTATAAAACGGCCGCACCAGCCGTATTTTGTGAGTCCTACCGCGGCAGCGGCACCGATAATGCCATCCTCGGTGCCGCCGACACCAGCAAGAAGCACATTGGTCGTTGCCTTCATGGCGTCTTTTTGCGTGACTTTTCCGCCATTGCACGCGAGCGAAAAGGACACGTGCTCATCGGTGATGGCGTCTTGCGCTGCCAGGCAGACGCCGGGGTCACTGCCGTCAGGCGTTTCCTTGGAGAGGTAGTCGACCGCGGCGCCGAACAGATCGGCTAACGGCAGCGACGCTTCACACCAAAGGACAGCGCAGGCGGAACTGTTGTTGCTCGTATAGGGGATGTCCGGCAGCTTGGGGAGCTGATGACGCAATATGCACCGTAAGGCGTATCGGTTGTCCAATGAGGCGCAAAAATCCCTTATACAGCGCCCAGTACCACGCGAATAGCCGGCAATATCTGTGTCATCAAACCCAAGATACATGAGCTTTCCGGTATTGCTGCACGAAAACATACGCTCTCCAAGATAGTTAAGGTGATAAAAATATTGGCCAAAAGGAAATCGAACGCGACGAAAAATTTTTTACTGAGGCAAATATTTTGTCGCCTTTTTGTCTTTTGCTCCTACCCCGCAACCAACAGGAGAAAGCATGTCAGCCTCATTGCCACGCCGCAGTGGTTGGCCCGACAGCGCCGCAATGCTCGCAATAAAAATGATTTATTTTCAGAATAGGAGAGACGAGGACTGGAGATAAAAACGTTCTTCGGACTGAAGAGCATGGGACGTTGCTCGCAAAATAGTCGAACATTTCAGGTTGATAGACATGTTCCATCCTGGCGGTGCGTCAAATTTTTTGGCTAATTAAAACATAATGTTTCCCATGTCCAGAACTCTTGCGGGAGAGGTGTTCCGTTTTGGCGCTTTAACTCTTTAAAATAATAGTAAAATAGAGTCTCCCTGCGTCCACCGCCTGCCGAAGCGGCGGACGCAAAAAGGAAGCGGACGCCTGTATGCTGTTGCTGCCCCAAAATTGGTCGGCCATGTCGCCCAAGGGCTTGCTGCCGATTGTGCGGAAGTGCCCTCTGCATACGCATAGCGCTGGAGAAGATGCCGAGAACGCGGCACGATGGGGAAAGAGACGCTGTGGCCGGATGTGCCGGCACGAAGGCTGCTGGCGGCTCGCCGGTGCCGAGGCCCGTCTTATTTCGGGACGGTGGTCTCGTGCGTGTAATGACGCAATACCGGGTCGAGCGTATCCCAGGTGATGTGCTTGGCGACAAGCTTATAAATCGTATGGATGATGTGATTGCGATGCTTGCAGTAATTTGAAAGCGGAACGAGCGTGTGGCCCATCTCCATTTTGGGAGCATAGCCGGTCTGGCCGCTCTGGATCATGCGGGCGCCACGGGACAGGGACCACGTGACAACCGCTTCCCAAAGGCGAAAATACAGCGACCACTCCTTGGGACGCCCATAGTCCAGCCCTATATACTTGTTGATGACCCGCTCGCCCATGTCGAAGCAGAGCATGAAGGCGAGCATCTCCCCCGTGTCGGCGTGCCGGAGCGTGATGAAGTGGGCGAGGGGCAGGCGGCTTATCGCGGTGAAGAACGCCATGTCCAGACGCTCGAATTTCGTCTGGGCATGCTCGTACGTTTTCCAAAACAGCGCAAAAATCTCCGCCAGCGTGGGTGCGTCGGGATGTTGGATGACCTGCGTGTCAATGGCGACGCTCGCGGCGCTGACGCGCAATTTTTTCTTGAGTTGCCGTCGGCGCGTGCCTTTCATGGCGCCAAAGAAGTCTTCCATGGTCGGACCAGGCAATGCCGCGACCGTCCCCGGAAAGCTCACCATGGGAAAAAGGCCGGTCCTGGCCGCAAGCCAGCGCATGTCGGGGGCATACGCGTCCGGGAAATCCTTCCAGACCAGCATCGGGCATCCCGACCGCCGGGCCTCCCGGTCAAGGGCCTGTTGCAGCACGAAAAACGCTTCCCGGCGATCGACCTCGGGCAGCAGGCCGATGCTGCCTTCGTCGGCGCAGGGCGAGCCGACAAAGAGGGTGCGTTGGTGCCGCAACGCGGGGAAGACGTGGCCCAAGCCTTTGGCAAGGGGCAAGAGCACCTCGGGCACGACGATATCCAAGGGAACGTCCATCAGAAAGAACGGGGCGATGCCGACAGGCCGGGCGCCGTCGCACAGCACCGCGTAGCGAAAGACGAACTGCTCCTCGAGACCGCTTTGCTCCAAGGCCGCATACCACCACCGTCCTTCGAGCGGCGGCGGCAGGCAGGCCTCCCACAAGGTGGCGGGGATGGCCTGTTCGGAATCGACGAAGCGTACCGTCAGGGAAGCGGTCATGCCCGTCCCGCCACCAGGCTGGCGCCCAGGAGGATGAGCACGACGCCGGCCCAACGCATGCGGGTCACGCGCTCCTTGAGCAGACACTGGGAGAGGAGCGTGACCGCGACGAAACTGAGGCTCCCCAAGGGAAAGGCCATGCTGACGGGAAGATAGCGGAGCGACCAGGTGTAAATCGCCGTCTCCAGGCCGAAGCAGGCGAATCCTGCCACCCGCCATATGCCCTTGCCGGAAGCCACCATGGCGGCCTTCTTGAGGCACACCTGGGCGATACCTTCGATCGCCGTGGCCATGAGGACGAGCAGGATGCCGAAGTGGGACGCTGTCATGCAGCCTCGCGCGCGGACGGTTCGCCCTGGTGGTCGCTTTTGCCCACAAACCACACACCGAGCAGGATCAGGGCGATGCCGAGATCCTGGGGCACGGTGAGGGACTCGCCGAGGAGAAGGACCGAGAGCGCGGCCACGGAGACATAGCTGAGGGACGTAATGGCATGGGCGTAGCTGAGGTCCGTATGGTCAAGGACCACGACCCAGTTGCAGGCCTGCCCGGCCATGAGCAGGCCCACGAGCAGAAAAAGCGGCTGGCGCGCCATGCTTTGGAGGGTCTGCCAGAGGGTCGGCTGGCTCGGGATGTCCGCTACGGCCGATTTCCAGAGAAGTTGCAGGAAGGTGTCGAGGACAATGGCGAAGGCCAAGCCGAAAAACACCTTGCGGGAAGCCTGGGAACGGGGTGGCATGGCATCATTCCTCTGGATCGGGCGCCCGGCACGTCGGCGCCATGGAGGCGGAAGAGGGCGCATGGCCCAACGCGCGGAACCGTGGTGCGATCCGCCCTTGCATCCGGCTGAAAAAAATACGATTACCCTCTGGCGGGTAAACCAAAACATCCGAAAAACTTTTGAAAAATACGCTGTTGGCCCGCTTTATTCAAGGGACGATTTTCGAGGACGAAGACGATGACGTGCCGGGAGCGCTTGTAAATAATATGTAAATACACTATGTTGTTTGAAATATTTTCGTGACCGGAGGCGGCAAGTTATCAACATTACATAAGCGTAACTAGCCACAGTGTATGCTTTATCTTCATATCTCCGACGCCTCTTCAACCGTGCTTTTTCCTTCAAAATTCGGGAATCCTCTATGCGGGCGAGACTGAGTGTTTTTTGTGATTTTGATGGCACAGTGTCCGTAAAGGATGTCACCGATCTGCTTCTGGAGGCATACGCGCTGCCGGAGTGGCGGGAGATCGAGGCCCTCTGGCAGGAGGGCCGGATCGGCTCGATGGAATGCATGAGCCGGCAGGTGGCCTTGCTGCGCTGTTCGCGAAAGGAACTCGACGATCTGGCGGACGGCGTGGCCATCGACCCCCACTTCCCGGATTTCGTCGCGGACTGCCGGGAGGCGTCCCTGTCCGTCATCATCCTCAGTGACGGCCTGGACTACGTCATCCGGCGCATTTTGCGCAATCACGGCTTGGCGGACCTTCCGGTCTACGCCAATCGGCTGGAAATGCCCGGCGAAGCCCGCTACCGCCTGTCTTTTCCCTATGCCCGGGCGGACTGCCGCGCCGCCAGCGGCACGTGCAAGTGTGCCCTGATGCGCCGGTTGCCGCCGCCGGGCGCAGAAAAAATTCTTGTCGGCGATGGGGTTTCGGATGTTTGCGCGGCTCGGGAAGCCGCGGATTTCGTCTTCGCCAAGGATGCGCTGCTTGCCACATGCCGCGAACATGCGCTGCCACATGCCGCCTATCGGGATTTTGGCGACATGAGACGTTTGCTCATCAACTCCCAAGACGATTGCTGTGCTTGCAGACCGCAGCCGATCGCATTGCACCATGAAGGACATCGCTTCCATGAATGAACAGGCTCTTCTCGCGCTTGAAGCCCGGTGCTGCTCGTTTGGTGATACGGTTCATTACCTCAATCCTCCCAAAATTTTCAGCCGTTGCGAAGGCAGCTACCTGTACGATCCCGAGGACCGGCCTTACCTCGATTTGCAGATGTGGTATTCCGCCGTCAACTTCGGCTATGCCAATCCGCGGCTCAATGCCGTGCTGCATAAGGCGGTGGATACGTTGCCGCAGCTGGCCTGCCAGTACCTCCATCGCGAGAAGGTGGAGCTGGCCGCCCTGCTTGCCGGGCATATGGAGCGGGAGTCCCGGACCACGGGGCGGGTGCATTTCAATGTCGGCGGGTCCCAGGCCATCGAGGATGCCTTGAAGCTCGTGCGCAACGCCTGCGGCGGCAAAAGCCTCATGTTCGCCTTCGAGGGCGGCTACCACGGCCGGACCCTCGGCGCCTCGGCCATCACCTCCAGTTATCGCTACCGGCGGCGCTACGGCCATTTCGGCGACCGGGCCTGCTTTATTCCCTATCCCTACTGCTTCCGCTGCCCCTACGGGAAACACCGCGACGATTGCGGGTTCTACTGCCTGGACCAGTTCGCCCGACTTTTCGAGTCCGAATATTACGGCGTGTGGGACCCCAAGGCCGGCCAGGCGGAATACGCCGCCTTTTTCGTGGAGGCTGTCCAGGGGACGGGCGGCTATGTCATTCCGCCGCAGGGCTATTTCAAAAAGCTCAAGGCCGTCCTGGAAGACTACCACATTCTGCTGGTGGACGATGAAGTCCAGATGGGCTTTTTCCGTACGGGAAAATTCTGGGCCATGGAGAACTACGGCGTCACGCCCGACGTGGTGGTCTTCGGCAAGGCCATGACCAACGGCCTCAATCCGCTTTCCGGCCTCTGGGCCAGGGAAGACCTCATCAGCCCCGAGAAGTTCCCTCCCGGTTCGACCCATTCCACCTTTTCCAGCAATCCCCTGGGCACGGCCGTGGCCCTCGAGGTCGTCCGCATGCTGGAGGACGAGCGGCAAGACTACGAAACCATGGTGCCTGCCAAGGGTGCCTACATGCTGGACGGGCTGCGCCGGCTGCAAAAGCGCTATCCGGTCATCGGCGATGTCGACGGACTCGGCTTGGCCCTGCGCATCGAGATCTGCAAACCCGACGGGGTGACGCCGGACAAGGAGCTCACCGACCGCATGGTGGAAGAGGGGCTGCGCTGCACGCTTTCGCGTGACGGCAAGCCCTGCGGTCTCGTGCTCGACGTGGGCGGCTACTATAAAAACGTCTTTACCTTGGCACCGGCGCTGACCATCACGCAACCGGAAATGGATTTGGCGCTGGACCTGCTCGACCAGCTTTTCAAACGCTGCCTGGACGCGTAATGTGACCAGCTTTCGCAACGCGTCTGGTGATTAGGCATGGAACGACACGACAGCAGTTTCTTTTTCGAGGGAGGGGACGCCGGCGTCCTGTTGATCCACGGCCTGACGGGCACGCCGGCGGAAATGAAGATCGTGGGCAAGGGGCTGGCGCGCGCGGGTTTTACGGTTTATGGCATGCAGCTGGCCGGGCACTGCGGTTCGAAGGAGGACCTGCTGGCCACGGGCTGGCGCGACTGGTACGCCAGTGCCGAGCAGGGATTGCAATTCCTGGCCGGGCGCTGCCGGCATGTGTTCGCGGCCGGCCTTTCGATGGGCGCTTTGCTGTCCCTGCACCTGGCGGCGGCCCATCCCGGGCGCGTGGCCGGGATCGGGCTGTATTCGACCTCCTTGCGGCACGACGGCCGGGCCGTTTCGTCGATGCAGGCCTTTCTTCCCGTCTTGTTGCTGCTGCCCTGGGGGCGACGCCATTGTTTTCCCGAATCCCCGCCCTACGGCATCAAAAACGATCGCATCCGTGAAAGGATCGTCGCCCTCATGACCTCGGGAGACAGCAGCCAAGCCGGCCTGGTCGGGACGCCGGGAGCCAGCCTGGGGGAACTGCAACAGCTGCGCAAGGTGGTCATGCGGGAGATCCCCTCGATTGCGACCCCGACACTCATCATGCACGCGTCGCACGATGACGTTACCAGCTTGTGGAATGTCGAGTACCTTCAGGAACGTCTTGCCGGGTCCGTCGAAACGATATTGTTGCCCGATTGCTTTCACATGATCACCATCGATCAGCAGGTCCAGGATGTGATCACGCATAGCGCCCGGTTTTTTCAGGCGCTGGCTGCTTCCTGAGGCTCGATGCCTTGCCAATCTGCTATTTTTTTGTGGAGAGTGCGTATGCCCCTGACAGATGAAATTCTTGATATCGTATCGTCCGTGGCGTTGGTCGACCGGAAGGTTTTGTTGTTGGATACGCAGGTGTCGGATCTCGGGATTACCTCGCTCGATATGGTGGAAATCATCTTCGCCCTGGAAGAGAAGTACCATATCGAGCTGCCGTTCAATGCCAATACCAATATCCAAGGCTTCCGGACCCTTGGCGACGTCGTCGCCATCGTGGAGAAGATCATCGCCGAATCCGGCGGCGGCGCCTAGGCCGGCGGCGCTTTTGCCGTCGGTCGGTTGCAGCACGAGTTGTCCAGAGGAGAGGGTGCGGTTTATCCCATGAGAAATCAGCGACGCGTCGTCATTACGGGCATGGGCGTGGTAAGCCCTATCGGGCAGGACTTGGCCACCTTCCGGCAGAATCTTTTCGACGGGGTTTGCGCCATTGCCCCCGCCGACTTCTACCGGCGTGATTTTGTGGCCACCTACCCGGTGGCCGCGGTCAAGGATTTTGACCCCACGCGCTACCTTGATGCGAAAGCCTGTTCGCTGCTGGACCGCTTTGCCCAGTTCGCCGTGGCGGCGGCCCGACAAGCCTTCCAGGATTCCGGCTTGGTGCTGACCCCGGAAACGGCGCAGCGGATGGCGGTCATTACCGGGACGAGCGTGGGCGCGCAAAATACGCTCGAAGCCTCGTTTATGAAGCTTGTCGACGCCGCGGTCCCGCGGGCGCATCCGTTCACCATTCCACGCCTCATGTCGAACGCCGGGTCGAGCCACATCAGCATGGACCTCGGCATCACCGGCCCCGGCTTCACGGTCGCCAGCGCCTGCGCTTCCGCCGTGCACGCCATCGGCGTGACCCTCGGCATGCTCCGTTCCGGTCTGATCGATCGGGCCATTACCGGCGGGGCGGAAGCCTGCCTGACGTTCGGAACGCTGCGGGGATGGGATGCCCTGCGCGTCATGGCGCCGGACGTGTGTCGCCCTTTTTCGGCGGATCGTTCCGGAATGGTCCTGGGCGAGGGCGCGGCCATGCTGGTCCTGGAAACGCTGGAGGCCGCCGAGGCGCGGGGAGCGAAAATATACGCCGAGCTGGCCGGCAGCGGCATGAGTTCGGACGCGAAGGACATTACGAGCCCCGATGTGGGCGGGGCCTCGCGGGCGATCGCCTTGGCCCTGGAAGATGCCGGCCTTGCGCCTGAAGACATCGATTATATCAACGCCCACGGCACGGGGACCCGGATAAACGACATCATGGAGACCGCGGCGATTAAGAAGGTCTTCGGGCCGCACGCCTACAAGGTGGCCATCTCGGCGGCCAAATCCCTGTTCGGCCATGCCCTTGGTGCCGCCGGCGGTCTGGAAACGGTCGCCACCGTCCTGGCCCTCGGCGCGGATATGGCTCCGCCCACGATACACTACGTCCGCCCCGACCCCGACTGCGATCTGGATTATACGCCGAACACGGCGCGTTCCCTGCCCATGCGGGCGGCGATCAAGAACGCCTTTGGTTTTGGCGGCCTCAATTCGGTCCTCGTGCTCCGCAAGCTTCCGTGAAGCGGTTGCCGCCGACCTCCTCCCGGATGCGGCGCGGTTTCCTCTCTCCCCCGTGGCGGTCATGGTTCGGCAGCGCCCCCGGCGTCTGCCCTGCCATGGCCGCGCGCCCTTCTTCTCGAACGTGTGTGGCGCTCCGTAACGTGGACGCGTCGTTCCCGACGCGCAGGGGAACGCGGTCGCGTACGGCTTTTGACGACCCACGGCCTCACGCCCTATACGAAAACGATCCATTGGCTTCCAGGGCGCCCATGCATACCAGTCGGATGCGCGTTTCCCTGCGCTGCCAACCAGTCCGAACAAGCGGGGGCACCCAATGACCATCGACGCGGGGCGATATCGTGACAAGCACATCTGGAAGGCTGCGGCCGGCGTGGTCCTGACCCTGGCTGTCGCCGGGGTCCTCCTCGAACTCCGTAAGCTCGGCTTCAACATCCCCAACCCCATTCTTGTGTTCGCTGACCTCATTGTCCTTTCGGGGTTTCTCGGCGGCGTGCGGGCCGGTGTTGCCAGCGTGGTCATAACGCTTGCGTTCGCCGTTCTCTATTGGAGCACGCCTGGACATTGGCTGCACTACAGCCTGTTCAATCAAAAAAGGCTTCTTGTGCTGGCGCTGACCATGCCGCCGCTTGGCTTGCTTGTCGGTTTGCTGCGTTCGGCCTACGATAGGAAGCAACAACAACTTGTCGTGCGTAACGAACAGCTCACAAATGAATTGAAGCGACGGGAAGCGCTGGAAAAGACGCAGCAAGACGTCGAGCATATCCTGCGCCACGATTTACGCAGTCCGCTCGGGGGCATTATCTCCATCCCCACCTTGCTCCTGGACGATGCCACTCTCAGTGCGGAGCAACGCAAGCTCCTCGAGATGATCACTGCATCAGGGCGTAAGATGCTTGGGCAAATTAACAACTCCCTGGGATTGCGTAAGATAGAGGATGGTTCCTACACATTCGAGGCCAGACCTTGTGATCCGATCAAAATCATAAAGGATAATTACAAGGTATTGTTATTAAGCGGGCAGACGGGAACCTCGCCCTTGCAACTTGTTGCGGAAACGCCTCTCGAACTCAAAACGGATGCGACGCTTCTTGATAATATCGTGGCGAACGTGCTGACCAATGCCTTTCAGGGAAGTGACGACGGATGTCCCGTCCTCGTGGAGGCCCGTGTGGAACATGGGGACTATATTATGGCAATATCCAATAATCGTCCCGTTCCGGAAGAAATACGCCAGCGCTTTTTTGAAAAATACGCGACATTCGGCAAGGTAGGCGGAACAGGCCTGGGCACCTACAGCGCCGCGCTGATGACCAAGGCAATCGGTGGCACGATCACGATGGAAACTGCAGAGCAAACCGGCACAACGGTGACCGTGCGCATCCCGTCATAGAAACCCTGCGGGAGTCCTTCCTCGTCGACCTGTCCCCCCGATCCAGCCCGCCGCAGTCCCCGCCGGGCCCTGGGGACCTCGGAGGCAAGACGCCCGACGGCACCGAGGTCGGGACGGCGACGGTCAGGGCCGGCAGTCCCCGTGCTGCCGGCGGCATCCCTTGCTTCAGCCCAGCGCTCGTTGTAATCTCATAGCGCTACCTTCTTTTTGCCGTAGCGCGGTTGCATGGCTGCCCTCCAGGCCACTGCGGCGCAACATCGACCGGAATGGGGCATGATGATGCCACCGTGTCCGCACGCTGTTTCCAAAATCGCCAGCCTCGCGCTGGTGACCTATACCTATAACGACCACGATCTGGTCGACGACTTGCTGTCTTCCGTACGGTGTTGGTCGGTTCGGCCGAAAGAGATCATTGTGGTCGACGATGGTTCGCGCTGTCGCTTTACGGACAAGAACCAGCTGCAGGCGCTCACGATTCTCCGGCATGACCGCAATCGTGGGCCGACCTTGGCCAAGGCGGCGGGCATACGGGCCGTGACGTCGAAATTTTTTCTTTCCGTCGATGCCGACGTGCGCCTGCCGCCGCAGTGGGCCGAAGCCTGCCTGCCTCATGTCGCCGAGCGGGAGATCGGCATGGTCTCGTCGCGTGTGCGCCACGAGACAGGGTCGCCCGCCATGGATACGTATCTCGATGGCCTCTATGCACCAAAGCAGGAGGTCGGCCTGGTACGGTTTATTCCAGGGCCTGTCTTTGCCATGCGCAAGGACACGTACGACCTGGTCGGCGGTTTTGCCGGCCATGCCGCGCCACGGGGCGAAGACACGTATCTTTGCCAGCAGTTGCTACGCCATGGATTGCGGTTGTATAAGATGGACGGCGTGGAAGCATGCCAGCAACGCAAGCTGACCTTGGTCCAGTGCATGAAGCGCTGCGTGAGCTGGGACCTTCCCTATTTCGAAAAACGATCGGCCAAGGGAGATTCCCTGGTCGACACCTTGCCGGCGTTTTTCATGAAGTGCCGGCAGCGGATGGCCTTCCTTCCCCCCGACGATGCCGTGGTGCGCTACATCGGCATCCTGTTTCTTGTCTCCGGCAGCCTGACGATAGCCGGTCTCAACCCGGCGGAGCCGGAAGGTCCGCGCTACGTTTGGCGAAGTTTTGCCGACTACTTCTCGCCATTCCCCCATATTCTTGGGGCCCTTGCGAGGGACATCGCCAGAATAGGCCTCACCTCACCGGTGATGGCCGGCGAAGGGTGCTTTTTTGCCGGCATTGACGCCTTGCTCGACATGCTCTTCGAGAGGCGCGCGTTATCGGCCATGGACCAGGCCTTGCGCACCGCCACGGTGGACGAACCAGCCCACCCCCATTATTCCATGTACATGGAAGAGTGATGCGTCTTTTTTGGGGCGTGTGCGGCCGGTGGGGCGTCTCGCCGGGAAAGCAAGGGGAATAGCCGTTTCCCGCCTGCAATGCCGGGGCCCAGCGACCGGGCGAGCGGCCTGGAATCCAGGCCGCCGTCAGGCGCGCCGGCTAGAAGATATAGGTCAGACCGAAAGCGAGCTTGAAGGCGTCGGTTTGCGCATGCACCAGGCGGCTTCCCCAGACGCTTTCCTGGAAATGGCCGTGGGCCCAGCCGGTTTCGACGACGGCCGCCAGGTTCTCGTAGATCTTGTACGTGCTGTCGAGATTCAGGGCGTAGGCATATTCGTTGTCGGTGAGATCCCGGCCCATCACGAAGTAGGGATTGCTCCCCAGGGAGAGATTGCCGGAGCCGAGCAGGGCGTTGAGGCTGCGAATGGCCCGCGGCGAGTTGTTGCCGTGCAGATAGGTGAAGGTCAGGCACTGGGTGAGGTCCGTCACCAGGGCGATGTTGTTGAGGGAGGCGCCGATGCCGTAGGCCCCCACCGGGTTGACGCCCATATTGGAATTCCTGCCGAACGCCTGATTGCTGTCGAAGAGGAAGCTGTTGCCCGGGCCCCAACTCGGGCGAAGGACGGCAAGCCGTTCGGAGCCGTCGCGCCAGGAATCGTTTTCGCCGGAAGACCACCAGCCGAAGACCTGCGGCGTCAGCACGTCCCAGCCGGTGTACTCGGCCCCCAGGTCGAGAAACCAGCCCCGGCGCTGGTACTGTTGCCGATCCGACGGCGCGCCGGAGCCGTAGATGACGTCGGCGGAAAGCTTCACCGGGTCGAGGGTGGTCACCTCGAAGGAACTGCCCACCCAGGTGTAGAGGTTCTGACTGTTTTTCCACTTGCCCGGGGCGTGCAGCATGGCGGCCGAAAGCAGATTTTCCGCGTAGCTCGTGTAGCCGAACGAGGTGTCGATGTTGATAAAGTAATCCGCGCTGCGGCCGGCCACGGCCAAAAGCCCCCAGGGAACGGCCTTGAACCCGTCCACGGTGATCGGCAGGGTCAGCCAGTAGCCGTCGAGCTCGTCGTCCTGATGGCCGGCGCCGGCGAGGTCGTAGGTCTGGTTGGTATCGAGGAACCGGGAGAATCCGGTGGTCAGGCCCAGGGTGTCGGGTACGAGGGGGGCGCTGACGGCCAGGGACGCCGCCCGGTCGCCACCGAAGACGATGCTGGAATGGAAAAGCGGACTTTGGGGGAGATCGAGTTCCTGGAGGCCGGCCGTCACCTTGACCGGGGTGTCCGGCCACGTGAACTGGAGATAGGCCTCGTAGACCTGTATGCCGCTGATCACCTTGCCGACGGGGGTCGACATCCCCGGCGTGGGGTTGGCGGCGGTATAGATGCCATGCCCCCAGGTGTCCTCGATCTTCATGGACAGGCGAAACTTCACGGACTCACCCGAGGAGAAATCGGAACGCAAGCGGAAACGTTCCCAGATGCCGAAGGGCTCTTCCGTCCTGGTCGCACCCCTGGACCATGTCGGTGTCGTGGACGTCCAGGCCGGTGTGTTCCAGCCGGTGAAGCTGTGCCCACTGTAGTAGACGCCGTAGATTCGGGCGTCGCCGCGCATCTTCACCGTGGTATCCGCCATGGCCGCCCCGGTGATGCAACACACGAGGCCCATAGCCAGGAGCATTCCCGCCAAACGTTTCATAGCCCTCTCCCGCAACCGATGCCGTTTTTTTCCCACACCGGAGGCCGTTCCCTGCAAATCCCCCAGTGCCGGAGGAAGTGCTATTCCCTGTACGGCGTTTTTTGTCAAACGCTATGGCACAATCGCCAGGCGCTACAGTCCGCACGATACCGATCGCTCCCGCATAGGGGAGCACGTGCGGAGAAAAAAAGGGCGTACGACCGTTTGTGCCGGACGTTCCCTCTTCCCGAGTGTTGTTGTTTCTGGCGTGGACGTGGCCGCGGCGGTGGCACCGCCGCTTCGGGCGGCGGATCAGACGGGGGCGTGTCCCCGACGGTTGGCGGCCTCGAAGTCCTGGCGGATCTGGGCCTGCATGGCAGCGGCCTTGGGGCCGGCGCCGTGGATGGCGTCCCAGTCCGGTTCCCGGCGGAGCTTCTGCATGAGCAGGCCGTCCGTGCCGAACCAGAACGGCAGCACACCGCCCAGAAAATACCCCCGGTCGCGCAGCGCCGTAACGGCCTCGGGCACCCCGGCATCGCCCAGGTTGAGGCATAGCTGGACCAGGCCGCGCTCGCCGGCCTGGGCTTCGGCCGCGCCGACGCACTCGCCGAAATCCCTGCCGACCCGGGTCACGGTCAGGCGCAGCAAGCCGATCTCCTGGAGAAAGAAGCGGCTGGCCATGGTAGCCCCCGTGCTGCGTTTCGGCGGGAGCGCGACGCGCGGCAGGGCCATTTCCTCGTAGACCCCCTGGCAGAACGCGCGATAGGCCTCGGGCAGGCAGACGTCACAGGAGGCCGAATCGAAGACCTTGAACATCAAAAACAGCGAGATGTTGTGCGAGACGCCGTCCTTGCCGACGGTATCCCGGGACGGCATGCATTCCAGCTCGAGTCCGGTGAACGACATGCCCTCTTCGAGCGACAGATGCTGGGACACCGGATGATTGCTGACCGCCTCACAGACGACCACGGGAATCCCCAACTGCTCGGGCAGGCTGTTAAGGGCCGACTGGCTCAACATCTTGCCCACGTCCCGTTTCCGGTAGCTTTTGAGGACCATGAGCTGACCGGCCTCGTAGACGCCAGGATTGGGGGCGTGGCGAAACAGCCCGAACAGGCCGACGATCTCGCCCTTGGGCGTCCGGGCGACCACGGTGTATTGGTCGTTCGTGGCGTTGCGGCGGACGATTTCCTCGGGATCGTAGACATGGTCCAGGGGAAAGGTGTCGCCGTAGGTCTCGTAGTAGGCCAGGGCGATGCCCTGGGCGTCCTCGGGACGAAAGAGCCCGAGATGGACATCCTGGTCGGGCTCGATTGCCCGATGCGACTCGGCAAGCCGCTGGAGTAACGTCGCGCGCTGCATCCTCGACTCCTCGCCTTGGGCGTCGGCTGGGGAAGCGGTCATGCCGTCATTTCCCCGGGCGCACATCGCCCACCACCAGTTTTTGGTGCAGAAAATCCACTGCGGTAAAGCGCGGGGCAAAGACCGGCTCGCGGTCCGTCAGGCCGGTTCCCCGCAACAGACAGGTCAGGACTTCGCAGGCGAGCAGCGTGTTCGCTGCCAGTCCGCCGATGGCCGTGGTGGGCAGGACGCCGGATGCGTAGCCGTCGGCGATGCGCCGCATGACCGGGCCGTCGAAGCAGTCGCCAAGAAACGACGGCAGCAAGCCCGGGCCGCCGTCGGACCGGTCGTGCACCAGCCGCCAGAAGGTCTCCGGCATCATGCCGCCCGGCTCGTGGGCCACCAGCAGGGCGCCGAAGCCGATGGCCCCGCAGGTGAACATGGGCAGCCCGTGCCGTTCGAGCAGGGGAGGGGTCATGGCCTTGACGTCGTCCCCCTTTTCCACATCGATGACGCCGACATACACGTCGGCACCGGCCAGAAACCGGTCGAGGTTGTCGCCGGTGACCCCTTCCGGGAAGCCTTCCAGCTCCACGGCCGGATTGATGGACCGGGCCAGCTCCGCATAGACGTCGAGTTTGGGGCGCCCCATGGTCGGACCGAAGGCCCCGGCCTGCCGGTTCATGTCCGGCGGGTCGAAAATGCCGTTTTCCGCCAGCCGGAACCGGGTCACCCCGCAGCGGACCAGGGCGAGGAAGGCGCCGCCGCCCACGCCCCCCAAGCCGGCAATGGCGACGACCTTGCGGCCGAGGACCGCCAGTCCCATCTCGGTGAAGATGGGCACGGCCCGGTGGAGGAATTCACTGGCCATCGTTTCCTCCGCCTGACGGACGGTCGCACAGGGAGTAGACGGTTTCGCCGTGGCGGTGCCGATCGTCGTCGCCTATGCCCAGATCGTCGAGCAGCTCGGCCATGACCGCCGGCTCCCGGTGGCAGCCGAGCTCGGCTATCTCCCGGAGCCCCGCCTCGCGGGAGAGCAGCCCGAAGTAGACCCCTGCGGCCACTTCCACGACGGATTGCGGGAAGGACGTGGAGCGCATGTTGCGAAACCGCATGGACTGGCAATAGTCCTTGACCTTTTCGATGCGGCAGCTCGTGTGCAGCAAACTCTTCTGGCCCGGGGGCATTCGCCAGTCCATCTCCGTGCGCATCAGCTCGGCCGCCTCGCTCCAGGAGCCGTAGAGCGTGTTGGTCTTCAAGCGGAGAAATTGCGGCACAAAGACGGATGCGTCCGCTCGGGCCTGTTGCAGCAGCCGGTCGAGCGGCCGGTAGATCGGGTCGAGGCTGCGGCGGACGGAGCGTTGGTAGCGGCAGTAATCCGCCATGAGGGAAAACGGCTCGGACGGTTCGGGCGCGTTGGCCGCCATCTCCAGGAAGCTGAGCGTCTGCTCGCGAAGGGAGGGCGGCGCCGGCCGGGATGCCCCCTTGCCGGATTGCAGCGTGCGCAGGACGTAGCTCATGACCGCCAGCTGCACTTCCTCGACTCCCTGCATGACCACCGGAATCCGTTCCGCGGCGGCGAGCGGGAAAAACAGGACGTGGGCCACGACCGGGCAGAGGCACGGCAGCCCCACCCGGCCGAACTGGGCCCGCATGGCGTCGCGGACGGCGTCCATGGGCAGGGTCCGTTCCACCAGTTCGACCTGGGGCAGCAGTTCGAGCGAGCGGCGGATGTTTTGGCGGCAGGTCTCGTTGGTATAGGGCATGTTCCAGGACGCGGCCAGGACGCGCAGCCCGAGTTTCTTGGCCAGATACCACAGCAGATAAGTGGAGTCCTTGCCGCCGGTGCACAGGACCATGACGTCGAAACGGGAGTCCGTGTTGTGGGCGGCGATGGAGAGCAGTGCGGCGTCGTCCACCGCGTTGGCCGGCCCGGCGGGCCCGCCCTCGTGTTCGGCCTGCTCGTAGCACTGGCAGAAGGCGCAGACGCCGCGGGCATCGAACTCCAGCCCCGGCAGCAGGTGGTCGTCGGCCACGCAGCGGATGCAGGTCTGCTTGTGGTCGGCGGTGGACGGTTGGCGCCGTTCCGTCCGGTCCACCACGATTCGCTGCTCGATCAGCCGGCGGAAGACTGCGTTTTCGCGCACGGCCGCCGGCAGGCTGTCCAGGGAAGCCGTCCCGTCAAGCCCGGTCAGCGTTTCGGCCAGGGTAGCCGGCACGGGCAGGACCGCCTCCTGGTGGTGGGGCGGATTGCGCAGCCCGTAATAGACCAGGACCTTTCCCTCTCGGCAGTCTCGCACCGCCCATCGGTACTGGAGGACGGGATACGCAGGCATCGGCATGGCGACCTCGCTTCGGCTGCGGCACGCGTTCGTGAAAAGGGTTGCGTCGCTTCCCGTTCACCGAGCCCCTTGGGAAGCGCGGACGGGTCCCTTTTCCTAAACCATGCGGCACAGGGCGTCGAGAGCGGAATGCCGCCGGGGCGATTTGCTGATGGGCGGAAAATTCGCTAACATCACCAAATTGTTTTAGGTCCAAAGGTCCATCACGCCTTCCCGGGAGCGCCGTATGCCTGCAGACGTAGCCGTTTCGCTGGAGATCCCGCCGGAAACCGCTTTTGCCTGTCCCGTGGCCGGGTTGGCCGACGTCTTGGCGGAACGGGCGGGCTTCGGCCAGCGGGAAAAGTACCGGTTCCAACTGACCGTCGAGGAATGCTGTCTATGTCTCGCCGGCCTGGCCGAGGGGCAGCGGCCGCTCGCCATCGGTCTCACCGGACGCCGCCACCAATTGCAGGCCTCGTTTACCTTCAGCGCGGCCCAGCTTTCCCTGGGGTCGCTCAACCTCACCTCGCGGGCCACGCCCGGCGCGACCGGCACCTCCGCCGAGGATATGGGCCTGCTGCTGGCCGGCAAGGCCGCGGACCGATTCCACCTCAATCTGTTGGGCAAGGACCGGTTCTGCCTCGAAGTCGAGGTGGACAGGGCCTATCCCGAGGCTCCCCCGGCCCGCCTTCCCGGGGACTGGCGCCCGCCCTTCACGATCCGGGCGAACCCCAGCCCGGCCCAGCTCGCCCAGGCCGCCACCCTGGCCGTGGCCGCCTATCCGCTCTGGCAGTGCCCGAGCTGTTTCCGGACCCCCGGCAAGCTTCCGGACATGGTGGCTGACGGTCGGATCACCTGCACCCTGGCCTGCGACGCCAAGGGAGACATCGCCGGCCTGCTGTCCTGGCGCCAGTACAGCGGGCAAGCCCTGTATTTTTCCGGTCCCTTCGTGTTCGTCCCTCCGGCCATGGTGGGCGACGTGGCCCGGCTCCTGGTCGACGGCTTCCTTGCGGCCGTGGCCCGCGAGCCCTACAGCATCGTGCTCAGTTTCCGGAGCACGGCCGAGCTGCCGCAGGCCTCCTTCGAGACCTTGGGAGCCCTTCAATCCTTGGAGGACGGCCGTTTGGGAACTCGCCCGGTGGTGTTCCGCCAATTGCGCGAGGATAACGGTGCGGCGGTCTGGTGCAGCCCGTTGCTGGAGGACTTTTTGCGCCGGGCCTATGCCCGGCTGGCCCTGCCGCGGGACATCCTGCCCGTGGAGGCGCCGTCCGGCCGCCCCCGGCGGGAATCGCTGCTCGGCGCCACGTATGACCGGGTGCGGAATTTCGCCGAATTGGAGCCCTTTCTCGACGGCGAGGACCTGGCGGCAAACCTGGCGGCCCATGTGGCGACCTTTCGCCGGAAGGGCATCGGCACCATCCTGTGCATCATGGACCTGGCCGTCCCCTGGCAGGCGGCGCTGGCCGGCGATTTGTTCCAGGCCGGTTTCGCGCCGGTGGTCGTCCTCCCCCAGGGGGGACAGGCGGACAAGGTCATTTGGCAGTATGAGCAGCTTGCTTGAGCGCGTCCCGGACTATGTCCGGTCCTTCGAACGCTACGTCCCCAGCCGCCCCGATCCGGTGCTGATGCGCCAATTCGGCGTGACACATCTGTACCGGCTCAACAACAACGAAAACGCCCTGGGTCCGCCGCCCCTGGCCCAGGAAGCCATCGCCGCCTTTTCGGCGCCGCAGGGCGCCATCTATCCGAGCGGCGACGCCTATGACGTGCGCCAGGCCCTGGGGGCCCGGCTCGGCAAATCCCCGGACCAATTTTTGGTCGGCAACGGCTCCTGCGAGGTCATCAGCTCGGTCATCCGTGCCTTTTGCGGGCCGGGCGACGCCATCGTCACCGCCGACAAGACCTTTGCCGTCTACGAATGGGTGGCGAAATTTTCCGGAATCGAAGCCCGGCTGGTCCCGCTCGTGCATCAGGCCCTGTCCCCCGAGGCCATGCTGGCGGCCGTCACCGAGCACACCAAGATCGTCTTCGTGTGCAATCCCAACAATCCGACCGGTTCCTGGTGGAACCGGGCCACGCTGGAGCGCTTCCTGACCGGTCTGAGTGGCCGGGCCCTGGTGGTGCTCGACGAGGCCTACCGCGAATTCCTGGACGATCCGGACTTCCCCGACGGCCTGGAGGTCATGGAGCGCCACCCCAACGTCCTGGTGTTTCGCACCTTCTCCAAGATGTACGGCTTGGCCGGCTTCCGGATCGGCTACCTCGCCGGCTCCCAGGAGGCGGTGGATTGCGTGCGGCGCACCCACATCGCCTATTCGGTGAACATCCTGGGCCAGATCGCGGCCGCGGCGGCCCTGGCCGACGACGCCGGCCACATTGCCGCCACCCGCCGCATGGTGACCGATGCCAAGCGATTTCTTTGCGACCGGTTTACGTCCATGGGCCTCGAATACGTAAGCGGCGCCGGCAACTTCATCATGGTCCGCACGCCGCTCTCCGATACCCTGCTCTACCGCAAGCTCATGCGGGAAGGCGTGATGGTGCGCACCATGACCGGCTTTCGCTATCCCAACTGGATACGTGTCTCCCTGGCCCAGGAACCGGCCATGGCCGCCTTCGCCGCGGCCTTGCCCAAGGTCCTGGCGGGGCCATAAGCGCGTCCGCGCCGCGAGGGGAACGCATCATCTTCTTTCTGTCGGGACGGGGCACGCGACGGTCGCCGGGCGGAGGATTTTCCCCCAGGACCGGGAACACCAGGCGGCCAAGCCGTAGAGGCCCGTCAGCAGCCACAAGGTCGTCCATTCCGGCAGCACGTCGCCCAGGGTGGCGCCCATTTTGCTGATACGCAAAAAACCGGTGATGGTCGGCGTGGTGGGCACGAGTTGGGCCAGCCAGCGCACGGCCGTCGGCATGCACTCCTGCGGCCAGGCGAACCCGGACAGGAAGAGAAAGGGCAGCGACAGGGGCAGCAGCAGTTCGATGGGCATTTCCCGGTAGCGGTAGATCGGCACCAGCGCCATGCCGAGAAAAATGGTGGCCAGGAAAAACGGCAGGATAAAGCCCAGGATGTCCAGGGGACGGCCGCACTGCACGAAGTCGTAGAGCCGGGGAACGCCGAAAAAGAAATAGATGGCGTGCCCGAAGTAGACCGTGAGGTAGGCGGCCGTTTCCCCGAGCATGGTCGAGAGCAGCTCCCCCTTGCCGCGATAGCGCGCGCTGCGCTCGCAGTTGGCCACGCCCAAAAATCCCACCCCCATGAGCAGCGTCTGTTCCAGCACGAGCAACAGCACCGGGGGGACGGTGTAGTGGGCGTAGCCGCCCCAGGGGTTGAACAGCGGGCGCAGGACCAGGCTGGCCGGGGATTGGCGGATGTGGGCCTGTTCCCGGGGAACGCCGGCGGCCCGGAAGCGGCTGATGGCGCTCGCGGCGGACAGGGTGCCCACCGCCTCTTTGACGTTGAGGAAGGTCTGCCGGTAGATGAGAAAATAGCTGGCATCCGCGTACAGGCCCAGGGTCGTTTGTTCTCCGCGCCGCAGCTTCCATTCGAAATCATGGGGAATCGTCAGGACGGCCCCCACCTGGCCGCTCAGGAGGAGCCTTCGGGCGTCCTCGATGGAACTCGGGTGCCGCGTCACGGCGGCGGCTTCCCCGGCGTCCACCAGCCGCACCAGGGTGCGGCTGGTATCGGAATGGTTCTGGTCCAGCACGGCCAAGGGGACCTTTCGCGGGACCTCGTAGCCGTAGGGCGTGGGGTAGAACAGGGAATAGAGGAGGGCCGCGCCGATCAGGATGAGTCGGGCGCCGCGGTTGGTGAAGATGGCGTGCAGTTCCTGCCGCCAGCTTGCGAAAAAGCGGTTCATATGGATCCCCATAAAGCGGGCGTGCGCAGACGGTGGGCCAAAAAGGGCATGGAGACGAGCGGGCAGCCGATGGCGAATACGAGGAGCATGCCCAGAGAGGGGAGCGCCATGCCCAAGGGGGCGCCATGAAAGCCGTAGCTCACGAGGAATTTCAGATACCAGGTCAAGGGTAACAGCGTGCTCCACGTCTTGGCGAAAAGCGGCATCCCCAGGACGGGAAAGGTGATGCCGGTAAAGGCGAAGGCCGGTGCGGAGTAGATGGCGGCCAAGCCGATGGCGAGCCGAAGGTTGCCGATCAGCGTGACGAACAGGATGCCGACGCCCTGATAGGCTACGACGAACAGGACGGTGGCGACGCAGATCAGGGCAAAGCTTCCGCGCAGGGGCATCTGCAGGTATCGGAACAGCAGGGCCACCATGCCCACGCCGAATATGGCGTAAAAGAGTGCCAGGGGCAGCATCTTGCCGACCACGGCCAGGACGACATGATCATTGGCGGCGGCCAGGAAGTTGTCGGCGGTGCCGTTTTTGAGTTCCATGCCGAGGGCGTGGATCGTGGCCAGCAGGACACATATCTGCAGGATGGACGGCAGCAGGGCCGAGGTCAGGAAGTAGCGGTAATCGAGAAAGGGGTTGAACAGCGGATGCCCGTCGATGACCACCGGCTGGTCCAGGGACAGGACCGCAGCCCGGGGTTGGCCTTCCTGGCGTCGTATTTTCCCCTCGGCGGCGCCGGACAGGGTGGCCGAGACATTGCTCAAGTCCCGGTTCAGCATGTTGCCGGGGAGTAACCACTGGGCGTTGTAGTAGGCGGCGGCCGTGGCCTTGTGCCCCCGTTTGGCGTCCCGCTCGAAATGGTCGGGGATGACCACGTAGGCGTAGATTTTCCCCTGCCGCATGAGCCGCACGGCCTCCTCGGGGGCGTTGACCTGCCGGAATATCCGCATGGTCGGCGCGGCGGCTATTTCCCGAATCAGCCGCCGCGACGTCACGGTGCCGTCCATGTCGCAGATGGCCACCGGCAGCTGGCGCACCACCTGCCGTTGGAAGATGAGCAGCATGGCCGCGAAGCCCAGGCTCGGCAGGACCACCAGGAAGACCAGGTTGAACCGCTGCTTGACGATGCGCTTGCATTCCCGGCCGACGGTGAAGCGCCACGCCTGCCGGGCGAGGCGGGGCGCTTGCGCCGGCGCGATCATGAGGCCGCCTTGGCGGCGAACAGCACGCTCATTCCCGGCCGCAGTCCCGGCACGGGCGTCTTGGGCACGGCCCGCACCTCGAAGGTCTTGAGATCGAAATCGCCGCTGTCGCTGGTGGCCCGCCAGGTGGCGAAATCCCCCAACGGCGAGATGTAGTTGACCACGAACGGCAGGGGGGTGCCGCCCAGGGCCGGCACGCGACCCAGGATTTCCTGGCCCATGTGCACGTCGGCCAACCGGTCTTCCCGCATGTTGACCGTCACCCAGACATCGGACAGATCGATGATGGTCATGACGGGATAGCCCGGGGACACGAGTTCTCCGCGTTTGGCCACGGCTTCCTTGACTTCGCCGTTGATCGGCGAGGAGAGGCGCAAATCCTCGGCCAGGGAACGGACTTCGTCCACGGCCCGGGTCGCCTGGAGGGCGAGGGCGGCGGATTTTTCGCGATCCTCCAGCCGGTTGCCGGTGACAGCCATGTCGTAGGCCGCTTTGGCCGCCCGTTCCTTTTCCAGGGCCGTTTGCCAGTTGGCCTTGGCCTCATCGAGCTGTTGCACCGCGACGGCGTCTTGTTCCCGCAGCATCCGGATGCGTTGGTAGGTTTTTTCCAGCAGTACGGTCTGGGCCTTGGTTTCGGCCAGGCGATCCCTGGCTGCCCGGATTTCTTCCTCCCGGCTGCCCTCGTCGGTTTTTTTCTTGGCGGCCAGGGCGGCCTGCCGGGCCGCTTCGGCCTGCCGCACCTTGGCGGTGGTTTCGGGACTGTCGAGAACGACCAGGGGTTGGCCTTTTTGGACGTTCGCGCCGTCCTGGACCAGGACGGAGGCGATCCGTCCGGTGATTTTGGGCGAAATATCGATCTGCGTGGCCTCGATTTCCCCCTGGATGTACCGGGTCGGGGGAACGAACAGGAGGCACCCGACGCCGACGGCCGCCGCCAACACAACCACGACTCCCGCCAGAACGATCCATAATTTCCGTTGTCGCCGCATAGAAACTGCTCCGCGTATCACAGCCCGAGAAGGCCGCATACTCCTTCGGTGACGACTGCCACCAGAGCGGCGAGCATCTCGGGTGCATCAAGTTTGCGACCGAACCGGCGGCGGAGGATGGCCCGGTCCCCGCCCAGATTGGTGAGTTGCGCCATGATGCAGCAGACCCGCAGCCGGTGTAGAGGAGTTTCCTCCGGGCCGGTTGCGGCCTGGACCAGGCGCTCGATAGCCTCCAGGACCGGTTCGATCAGTTTCGTGTAGATGGTTTCGAAGGCATTCGTCGGGTCCACGTATTCCCGCTGCAGGAGAATCCCCAGCCAGCGGGACCATTCCGTGCGCGTGGCGGCCGAGAGGAATTGGTCGGCAGCCTTTCGGGTCAGCTCCCGCAGTCGCAGCCGATCCCCGGCGCAGGCCTTGATGTTGTCGTCGATAACGGCCACCATCGGGGTGCAGATATCCCGGAATGTTTCCACCATGGTGTCGATGACGGCCGTGTACAGCCCCTCCTTTCCCTTGAAATGAAAGCCGATCGCAGCCGGATTGACCCCGGCCGCCCGGGCGATTTCCCGGGTGGAGACGGCGTGGTAGCCCAGCGTGGCAAACAGGCGCACGGCCGCGTCCACCAACTTCTTGCGTGTTTCGTCGCCTCGGGTGGCAGGTGTTCGTCGCATGGCGGCTCCTTATGGGTGCGCGCCGCTGCGCGCTCGGTAGTTACCATGGTAATTATCCAAATGGATAAGTCAACCGGATGAGTTAAAGAAATTGTCGGCGCCATCGCCGTACGATAGCATATTGAATATTCTTATAAAAATATTGAATGATGGCGGCGCGGTCACGCCGGGGCAGGGGGGAGGATCACGCGATGACCGATACCGTGCCGGCCGGGCGGCACGGCGCTACACGTCGTCGCAGACACCGGCCCGTTCCCTCCAGAGGAGGGGATGTCCGGCACGGTAGGGGAGGGGAAGCCTCACACATTACCCAACTCTGTTGGAAAGAGCGTTGGGTACAAAAAAAGGCCTACAGCCGTTTTGACTGTAAGCCCTTAAATGAGCTTGGCGTCCCCAAGGGGATTTGAACCCCTGTTACCGGCGTGAAAGGCCGATGTCCTGGACCAGGCTAGACGATGGGGACCTGTTTTGTATTGGCTGGGGGACTAGGATTCGAACCTAGGTTGATGGAGTCAGAGTCCATAGTCCTGCCACTAGACGACCCCCCAGCAGGTGAACGCTCAAGAGCGAAACTACATATCCGGCACTTGAGCGCCCGTCAACAATTTTTTTCGAACGGTTAGGAAGCCTTGGCCAGACGACGCGTCCGCTTCTTGAGTTTGTTGATCTGGCGACGCAGGATTTCCCGCTTCTGCCGTGCGCCGTCGCCGGCCAGCTCGATGCGCGCAGTCCGCAGTTCCCGCATTTTGCCCTTCATGGACAAAATCTTGGACTTGTACGGCGAGAGATGTTCGCCTTCCTCGCCGCCGATGCCAAGCACTTCCTTGATCTGCACCAGAAGCTCTTCCTTGCCCAGGCCGGAGGCCCCGGTGATCTGCGGAATTTGCTTCAGGCACAGCTCACGCAGCTCCTTGGCCGTCATCTTGTCCAAGGGCTTTTTCAGATCCAGTTGCAAGCCTTCAGTCATTTTTTGCCTCCCCGAAAAGGATTCGCGCCGTTATCTGCCGTCCGGAGTCCTCATGCGGCGCCTGCCCCGGCCTGTCGTGCCGGACGGCGTCGGCCCGGCTTCGAAATACGCGACGTATTTAGCGTAACAGCGCCCCACCGGCGAAGCAGGATCGAGTTGCCCCGCCAAGTCTCCCAACTGCTCCGGTCGTCTGACCGGCGGGGTGGCAAAGCGGGGCGGCTCCGCCCGGGCCGCGTCCAAAGAAGTTCGGTTCCCTAGCAAGTCAAACCGCACCCTGTCAAAGGCATCGTGCCCCAAAACCGCATTGATTTGGGAAATGATGCGCGGTGCGGCAAAAACCATTTCCTGCATGGCCACCGGATCGTCGGCGCCGAGCAGCAATTCCCGGCGTCGATGGCCGAGCGGGCGCACCAGTTCCGCCGTCTCCGGCCCGACGATTTCCTTCCAGCGCCGGCAGGCTTCCACAAAGTTGCGACGGCTCGACGCCTCCTGGGCCGAGACGAATCGGTCGATGGATTCGGAAAGCCGTCGCAACATATCCCACGCGGCCTACAGTTTCAGCGCCGTCCGAATGTCCTCGACGGCGTCCGTGCGCTCCCAGGTGAATTCCGGCCGTTCCCGCCCGAAATGGCCGTAGCAGGAGGTCGGCTTGTAGATGGGACGCTTCAGGTCCAGGCGCTTGCTGATGAAATACGGGCGCAGGTCGAAGACCTCGCGTACGGCCCGGGTCAGCTCCTCGTCGGGAATTTCGCAGGTGCCCTGGGAGGTGACCAGCACCGACAGGGGATCGGCCACGCCGATGCAGTAGGCGATCTGGACTTCGCACCGTTCGGCCACGCCGCTGGCCACGATGTTTTTGGCCACGTACCGGGCCATGTAGGCGCCCGACCGGTCCACCTTGGAGGGGTCCTTGCCGGAGAAGGCGCCGCCGCCGTGGTTGCCCATGCCGCCGTAGGTGTCCTGGATGATCTTGCGCCCGGTCAGGCCGCAGTCGCCCATGGGACCGCCGATGACGAACCGGCCGGTGGTGTTGATGTATATCTTGGTGTTTTTATCCACCATGCCCTTGGGCAGGGTCTGGAAGATGACCTCCTGGCGCACCGCGTCGGCCAGGTCCTGGTAGGAGATGTGGTCGTCATGCTGGCAGGCGATGACCACATTGTCGATCCGTACCGGCTTGCCGTCCACGTATTCCACGGCCACCTGGGTCTTGCCGTCGGGGCGGAGGAAGTCGAGGATTTTGTTCTTGCGCACGTAGGCCAGCCGCCGGGAGAGCTTGTGGGCCCAATAGATGGGGGCCGGCATCAGGGTTTCGGTTTCCCGGCAGGCAAAGCCGAACATCATGCCCTGGTCGCCCGCGCCCTGTTCCTCGGGCTTTTCCCGCACCACGCCCTGGGCGATGTCCGACGACTGCTTGTCCACCGAGGAGATGACGGCGCAGGTCTTCCAGTCGAACCCCATATCGGAGCTGTTGTAGCCGATTTCCTTGACCGTCTCCCGGACGATGGCCGGGAAGTCGGCGTACGCCTGGGTGCTGATTTCCCCGGCGATGAAGGCCAGGCCGGTCGTGACCAGGGTTTCGCACGCCACGTGCGCGTTGGGGTCCTGGGTCAGGATGGCGTCCAGGATGCCGTCGGAAATTTGATCGGCAACCTTGTCCGGATGCCCTTCGGTCACGGATTCGGAACTGAACAGGTACCGGCCCCTAGAATTAATCATATGGTGTGTTCCCCCTTCCCTGCCGTGAGGAGCAGGCGGCTTCCGACAAAGTTACGTTGTGAAGTGAAGCGAATTTCCATAGCGGAATCGGAGGATGAAAGCAAGCCGGCATCCCGGTCTGCCTGGCCCGACGCGATTGCCGCTGGGGCGCCGGCGGTTAGGCCGGGTCGCCGCCGACCAGCCGGTTGTCGATCAGCCGGGCGCCGGGGAATCGGATCGCCGCGGCGAAAAGGACCGGTCCGTCCAGGCGTTCCTTGGCCGTCAGCTGCTCGGGGTCCACGCATTCCAGATAGTCGATGGTCCCGTCGGGCATGTGGGCGGCGAAATACTCCCGAACCGCGGCCAGGATGCGTCCCGCGTCCCGCTCGCCGTCCCCGGCCAGCCGTTCGGCCAGGGCCAAGCCCTGATTAATGTGCACGGCCTGGCTGCGTTCGGCGGGGCTCAGGTAGACGTTGCGCGAGGACAGGGCCAGGCCGTCCGCCTCCCGGACGATGGGCCGGGCCACGACGGTGACCGGGAAGCCCAGGTCCGCCGTCATGCGCCGGAGGATGGCCGCCTGCTGCCAGTCCTTTTGACCGAACACGGCAATGGTGGGCAGGGTGAGCAGAAAAAGTTTGGAAACGATGGTGCACACACCCCGAAAATGGATGGGCCGGGTGAGGCCGCACAGGTGGTTGGCCAGGCTGGGCACTTCCACCCAGGTGGCCGCGCCGGGCCGGTACATGGCCTCGGGGCTGGGGGTGAACAGGATGTCCACGCCGGCCGCCTTGGCCACGGCCGCATCGTGTTCGAGGTCCCGGGGATAGGCATCCAGGTCCTCGCCCGGGCCGAACTGGGTCGGGTTGACGAAGACGCTCGTGACCACCAGATCGGCGTGCTCGCGAGCGTAGCGGAGCAGACTTTCGTGGCCGGCATGCAGGTAGCCCATGGTCGGAACGAGAGCGACAGTGACGCGACGCCGGAACGCGTCGTAGCAGCGTTCGCGCACCTGCGCCGGATTGGCCAGAATATCCAAGACGATCCTCCCTGTTTCCGCGGGCTCTAGCCCAAGGCGGGCAGGCTGTAAAGCCGGCTATGACAGGTGGGGTGTTTTGCGCTATAGGCAACGCGTCATAGCGCGATTGGCCCCTCGGCACCACCCGGCCTTTGCAACGCAGTCTGCCAGAGAGCGTCTATGTTTCGTTTTGCGTATCATTCCGGTCTTCTTCTCGCCGTGTTGCTGTTGCTGGCTGGCCTTGCCGCCCCGGCTCCGGCCGCACCGCCCGCGACTGAAAGCGCCCCGTACTTTCGGGCGGCGGACCTGTTGCCCCGATCGGTCCTCGCCGGCCCCGAGCATCGCGTGGACGCCCTGGTCCGCAATGTCGACGGCATCAATATCTATATCCTGCATGCGCCCCAGGGCGATCTGCGGGTGGCCTCCACGGCCATGCTCTATCGGCGCATCCACGAGCTTCAGGCGGCCGCGGCCATGGACAAGGTCAATACCGGCGCCGAATTCGGGCGATCGGTGGTGGATTCGGGCGTGGACGCCCTCAAGGGCGCGTTCAATCTGGTCATCCACCCCATCGACACCCTGTCCGGGGCGGCCTCGGGGGTGGGCAAGGCCTTTCGGCGCACCGGCGACAGCATGCAGAGCCGCCGGCCCGACGATGAGGCCGGGACCGCCGCCGGCCTCGTCGGCTACAACCGGGCCAAACGGGAATACGCCAAGCAGTTCGGCGTGGACCCCTATGCCCGCAACCGCATCCTTCAGGCCAGCCTCAAGCGCCTGGCCGGGGCCGGAACCGCCGGCGGTCTGACGGGGACCGTGGCCAAGGTGGCCATCCCCGGCGGCGTGGGGCTGGCCGTGGGCGCCGCCAGCGGCACCCAGGCCCTCAACGACATCGATGTGAGCACGCCGCCGGAAGACCTGTTCGCCCGCAATCGCGTCCGCATGGAGGCCATGGGCGTGCCCGCGGCGGTGGCCGCGCGTTTCATCGAGAACGTCCATTTCACGCCCACCGGCCAAAGCCGTCTGGTGGCCGCCCTTTCTGGGATGCCGTCCGTCCGGAACCGGGCGGCCTTTATCCGCTTGTGCGCCCTGACCGACGATGACGACCTGGCCCGGTATCGCGAGCGTCTGGCGGTGCTCTACGCCAACATCAACGCCACCACGGATCGGCTGACCCGCTTCGAGCCCATCGGCGCCGTTATGGCCGCCACCACCGCCGGGGGCGGATTCCTCGTGGCCTTGGCCCTGGATTACCTGGCCTGGACGCCGGAGATGGTCACCCGGGCCGCCGTTTGGGACAGCGCGGCTCGGGCCGGCCGGGCCGGCGCCAAAAAGCTCGTGGTGACGGGTGCGGCCAGTGCCCTGGCCCGCGATCGACTGCGGCAGACCGGCTGGACCGTGGTCTGCCTGCGGGAAGGGCTGGTGCCGGTCGAAGCCGCGCCGGACGTCACGCCTCGTCGTCGTCGGGAGGAGAAGAAGGAGGGGCCCCGTCATAAAGCACACGCTCCAGGCACAGCCCTGAAGCGGGCGCCGTAGCCGGAGCGCCCTGGCGGTCGCCCTCGGCCAAAAGGCGGCGGAGGTCCGCGGGCGAGAGCCGGCCGCGGCCGACCTCCACCAGGGCCCCCATCATGTTGCGCACCATCTGCTTGAGAAAGCCGGTGGCGGTGAAGCGCCAGACGGTTTCCTGGGGGGAGAGGCCGGGGCCGGCCTCCACGGCCAGCACGCGCCGGACGGTGCCCTTGACCGAGGACCCGGCGTTGCGGAAGGCGGCGAAGTCGTGCTCGCCGACGAACTCCCGGGCCGCCGCCGTCATGGCCGCCGTGTCCAGGCCGTCCCGGCGGCCCACGTTCCAGACGTAGGACCGCCGCCAGGGCAGGATGTAGGCCGGCTCGGTCCACAAGGTATAGGCGTAGGTCTTGCCCCGGGCGCTGAAGCGGGCGTGGAAATCCGGCGCGGCCGGGCTGGCGTCGAGGATGCTGACGTCTCGCGGCAGCAGGGCGTTTAGGGCCCGTTGCCAGGGCCGGTCGGCCACGGCATCGGGGATGTCGGCATGGGCGGTTTGGCCCAGGGCGTGGACGCCGGCATCGGTACGGCCGGCGCCGATCACCCGCACCGGAGCGTGGCAGAGCGTGGCCAGCGACTCCTCCAGGCACCCCTGGACCGTGCGGTCCCGGGCTTGCAGCTGCCAGCCGGAAAAGGCCGTGCCGTCATAGGCGACGACGAGACGTAGACGCGCCATAGTGTTTCCAGAAGGGGGCCGGGGGAAGGGTTCCCCCGGCCGCCGGAGGCGTTTTTCCCTACTGCTGCGCCGCGCCCGCGGGCGGTTGCTCGGGCAGTTGCAGGCGGGTGAGCATTTCGGTCAGGCCGGCCGCCTTCTTGGCCTCCATGTTGTTGAGAACGTCGCCGGCCTGTCGGCCGCGCATGCCGGCCAGTATCTTGACGGCGATGTTGTTGTCCAGGGTCTCCAGCACCTTGGCGGCCTGCTTGGCGTTCATGTTGGAATAGACGTTGATCAGGTGCTTGAGCTTCTGATCCTTGATGCCCTTGGCCTCGTCCAGCATGGTGCGCAGATTGGTCTCCATCTGCTTGAGCTTGGCCATGCGGGTGTTGAGGTCGGCTTCCAGGGCCTTGAGGGATTGTTCCTTCTGGTCGAGTTCGGCCTGCCGCTTGAGCAGGGCCTGGGTCGTGGGCGGTGTGGAATTGGCCGGCGGTGCCGCCGGCGTGGGTTGGGCCGCGTTGGCCGGGGCTGTGGCCGGGGCCTGCTGGGCCAGGGCCACCGTCGGCTCGGTCACGTTCCAACGGGGCATGGCGGCTTGCCGGACCGGCGGATTGGGCAGCATGAGGTCCAGGCCGAGAAAGACCAGGATGCCGAGCTTCACGGCGGCGATGACGACGAAGACGCGCAGTACCTTGGAGGCCCGGGGAGCAACGGCGCCGGTCAGCCGCTCCAGGCGGCCGAGCAGGGCGTCAGACCACCGGCGGATGATACCGAACCGAGGCCATTTCATCGTTTTCCTTTTGCTCTTCGAGGTTTTGTTCGATGGCATGTCGCTTCGCCTTGTTGGATTTGAGTTTGTCGAGCAGCTTGCGGTCCTTGGAGCGAACCACCGCCGTGCGGCGGCAGCGTTCCCGCTCTTCGATCAGCTCGCTCAGCCGGGCCTTGGCCGCCGCGATATCCTGGACCAGACGTTCGCGGTAGGCACGCCACAACCAGAGTTCGCCCGGCGTGACGCTTTTTTTCTCCACCATGGCGGCGTCGCGGGCGTCCAGCTCCCGCAGGAGGCGGTCAACGACCTTCCGCTGAGTCAGGACGGCGGCGCTGGCCTTGGCCAGCTCCATTTTGGCCCGGTCTTCAAGCTGGACGCGCAGATCCAGGATGCGTTCCAGATTGAAGCGGAAAGGTTTGGCCATGCTCGGAGCCCCTGTTCGACGCCGGATCGCGCCGGAAATATGGCATCGTCAGGAAGGCAAGCAAATCCCGGGCCAGGATCAGCAGAGCCCGGCCAGGCAGGCGGCCAGCTCGCCGGCCACGATGGCCGCGCCGCAGAAATCCCCGTTGATGCCACCTTGCCGCCGGGCCAGTCCGACCAGGATGCGGACCGTCACGCCGCACAACAGGCAGGCCCAAAAGGTGGCCAGGGGGCCGACCAGGAGCAGACTCAGCAGCAGGGCCGAGCCGACGGCCGCCAGGACGGCCCCGCCGTCGGCTCCGGCCAGGAACAGGGCGCCGAGGCCCGGCCGGGGAATGTCCCGGCACAGGCGCAAGAGCACCACGGCCGATCCCCGACCCAGGGCCGGGGCCGCGGCCAGCATCCAGATCCGACCGTGTTCGAGCAGTTCCGCGCCCAGGCAGACGGTGCCGAGCAGGGCCACGCCGATGGCCATGGCCCCGAACGCGCCCACCCGGCTGTCCTTCATGATGGCGAAGAAGCGGTCCCCGCCGGCCAGGCTGCCCCAGGCGTCGGCCACGTCGGCGAATCCGTCCAGATGCAGCCCCCGCGTGCAGATGAGATTGGCCACGGCGTAGGCGAAGGCCCCGGCCAGGGGATGGCCGGAAAAGAGCCCCAGGGCCAGCGGCACGGTGAGGACCAGGCCCAGGGTGACCCCGACGGCCGGGAAATAGGGCAGGCTGGCGGCCAAGTCCGGATCGCGCCGGGCCGGGCCGAGCCGGGTCAGAAAGCCTAAGGCGGTCAGGTAATCGGAAAGGATCGACATGGATGTCAGACCTCCTCGGCCAGGTCGAATTCCAGGCTGTCCCCGGGGCCCAGGCCGAGCGTCGCCGCTGCCGATCCGCACGGTGCGGCCAGTTCCAGATAGCCCTGGCTGCCGGCCAAAAGGCCGATGCCACCCGGGGGAATGGCGGCGTAGGCGGTCACCGGAGAGAGCGGTCGGGCCACCGGGCTGACCAGGGCCGGAGCCTGGGGCAGCCGGCCGTAGCCGGCGATGTCGCAGCTCGTCACCACGTTGCCGAAATGATCCACCGCCAGCACCCGGGCCGTCACCCGGCTCCCCCGGCGGACCGGCGTCAGCCCGTCCAGACGGCGCAGGCTCGCCGCGTCCAGCGGCCGCCCCAGCCGGGCGGCATCCTCGCCCATGGCCAGCCGGGCGGCCAGGGGGGCGAAGACGTCGCGGCCGTGGAAGGTGGCGCTGGCCGGCGGCGTGGTCGGCGTGGCGTCAAAGGCCTGGACGTTTTCCGTCCGGTCCAGGACGAGCGTCAAAATTCCGTTATCCGGGGCCAGGATGCGCCGTCCGTCCGTCTCGACCAGGGCCACGCGCCGCTGCGTGCCGACGCCCGGGTCCACCACCGCGACCGCCACCGAGCCCGGCGGCAGCCAGGGCAGGCTGGCCGCCAGGAAGAACGCGGCCTGGAAACAATCCTGGGGGGCCACCTGGTGGCACAGGTCGAGCACCGGCACGGCCGGCGCGGCCGCCGCCAGCACGGCCTTCATCTGGCCGACATAGGGGTCGGACAAACCGAAATCCGTCAGCAAGGCAATGAGCGGCGCTTGGGCGATGGGCTGGCGCATGGTGTCCCTCCTGCCGGGGCAGCATTCCCCCCCGGTTCCCCTGTTCCGGTGCGAGGGGTCCGGGGGCATCCGTATCTTCCCATTCTCCGGCAATGTCGTGCGTCCAGGGCACTGCCCTGGACCCTGCCGGGGCAGCATTTCCCCCCGTCCCCCAGTTCCTGGTGCGAGGGGTCCGGGGGCATCATGCCCTCGGCCGCCGGAGGCATCTTTTCTTCTCGTCCTACGGCAATGCCGTCAGCCGGTCGAGGGTCATGGAGAAGGCCACGGCGTAAAAATGGTGGAAGAAGTCCACGTATTCCAGGGTGACGTCGGGCGGCACCGTGAGCATGGCCGGGGAGTAGTTGATGATGCCCTTGATGCCGGCCGCGATCAGAAAATTGGCGGCCCGCTGGGCGCGGTTGGCCGGGGTGGTGATGAGACCGATTTCGATGCCGTTTTCCGCCACGACGTCCTTCAGGCGCCGGGTGGACAGCACTTCGAGGCCGGAAATTTCCTCGCCGACCTTGAAGGGGTCGCAGTCGAACGCGCCCACGATGGAGAAGCCGCGGTAGGTGAAGTCCTGGTAGCGGAGCAGGGCCTTGCCGAGGTTGCCCACGCCGACGAGGGCGCATTTCCAGACCCGGTCCACGCCGAGGGCATGTTTGATGGCGGCAATGAGATCCTGGACGTGGTAGCCGACGCCGCGCACGCCGAATTCGCCGAAGTAGGCGAGATCCTTCCGAACTTGTGATGGGTTGACGCTGCAGCCCCGGGCGAGGGCTTCGGAGGAAACGACCGACGTGCCGTCCCGTTTGAAGGTCTCCAGCACCTGGACGTAGAGGGCCAGACGCTTGATGGTGGCCTTGGGGATGTGTTGGCTTTTTAAGGACGGCATCGTTTGGGTGCCGGGCGGCACGGGGCGGGGGATTGCCGGGAGCCGCGTCAGGAGGCCGGAACCGGATTCCGGCCTCCTGTGCAAGACATGATGCGCTTAGCCGATGATGACGCTCTTGAACGGATGAGCGAACAGCAGGATCAGGCAGACGACCAGGGCGTAAATGGCCAGGGACTCGATGAAGGCCATGCCCAGGATCAGGGTAACGGTGATCTTGCCGCCGGCTTCGGGGTTGCGGGCGGTGCCTTCGCAGGCGGCCTTCAGGCCCATGCCCTGCGCCAGGCCGCAGAAGGCGGCAGCCAAGCCCATGGCGAAGGCGGTGGCCCAGGAAATGGTGTTGATGACGTTCAGAGCGGCAGCGTCGGCGGCGAAAGCGGCCGTGGACACGGTCAGCAGGGCGGCCGTGGCGAAGATGGTCAGGAATGCCTTACGCATTGTAATCCTCCTGCGAGCAGGTGTTATGTGTTGTGGTCCAAAGGACCATTTCCCCCGATTTACTCGGCGTGTTCCAACGAGCCTTTCAGATAGATCATGGTCAGCATGAAGAACACGAAGGCCTGGATGCAATCGGACAAGGTGAACAGGAAATACAAGGGGAAGGTGGCGACCACCGGGGCCAGGCCGAACAGCAGCACCAACACGATTTCCTCACCACGGATGTTGCCGAAAAGACGGAGGGTGAGGGAGAGCGGCCGGGCCAGATGGGAGATGACTTCCAACGGCAGCATCAGCGGCGCCAGCCACAGGAACGGCCCCGTGAAATGTCTGATATACCCCAAGCCCCACATCCGCAGGCCCCACATGTTGTAGTAGAGGAATACCGTGATGGCCATGGCGGCGTTGGTGTTGACATTGCCGGTCGGTGAATCGAAGCCGGGCACCAGGCCGATCAGGTTGCAGGTGACGATAAACAGGAACAACCCGCACAAAAGCGGGAAGACCTTGCGTCCCTTTTCGCCGATATTGGTCACGACGAAGCTTTCCAGACCGCCGATGACAGCTTCGAAGAAATTCTGGAGTCCCGAGGGAATCATCTCCAGTTTTCGGGTGGCGAGCATGCCCAGGACGATGAGCAGCAGCATCACGAACCAGGCAAAGACGACGTTGGTGTCGATCAGATGGAGCTGATAGATATCGTTGAGTTTGTAGAGGCCGAGATTTTTGGCGACCTCGTTCACGAGCAGAAGCGGATGCGGCATCCCACCAGCCATGGCCCTAAGCCTCCTTTCCCGTAAGCGTTTGGCGCGCCCGTGTCTGGGCGTAACGCGCCACTCCCCAGATGATGATGTTTACCACGACCGTGGAAATGCCGATCAAAAGCGGCATCGGCCGGGCCTCAAGCCAGACGATGCAGGCGTAGAGCGCCGCACCGGTGAGAATGAGCCGGAGATAAAACCCGAAAACCATACCCGCAATAGCGGTGCGCGTGTTGCGCTTCCCCACGACCCGTTGTCCGAAGCGGGCCAGCGAACAGAAATTGGCGGAGATGATGCCCGTTCCGGCCAGAAGCGACCAGGCGCCCGGCCAGAGAAGGGACAGCGGCAGGCAGACGACGGTAATCAGCGCGGCCAGCAGCACCTGCCAGCGTACCAGCTCGCGCACCTCGGGGTGATCGTACCCCCGGCGCCAGAGCCAGCCGTCCAGGCCGTCCCGCAGCTTATGCGTCATCGTCATCTTTCGGCGTCTCCCTGTCGGCGTCCTGGATCTTTTTGACTTCCAGGTACACGTTCTTGAACCCGGCCACGATCCCGAGCACCAAAAAAACAAGCAACAGCCACGGGCTGGTTCCCAACCACCGGTCAAGCCAATAGCCGATGGCCAGTCCGATAAACGTGGCGGAGACCAGATTGAGGCCGATCATCGAGGCCGAGGCGATGGCCTCGCGCAGATTGCGGTCCTTGATCAGTTTCCGGAACACCCTGCCGTCCCCTGGAAGCCGGAGCGACTTCGCGGTTGGCGGCCATGGCGGCCACGCTCGTGTTGCCCGTTTAAAAAACCGGTAATGGCTACCGCGACTTCCGTAAAAAGTCAACGGAAAGGCCCTGGTTCCCAAATCTTTCCCACGGGGAACCGCCGGTCGTCATACGCCCGAAGGGACGGGGAGACAAGTCGAAAGGAGGGGTGGAGAAGCTGCTTTTGCGCGATGACAAGCGTCGGGCTCTAGGGTAGGATACCGCGCGTATTCCTGCCAAGGAGGAAATTCATGAAACGCTTTCTGCTTTCATTTTCGGTTCTGTGCCTGATCGTGGCCGCTGCACCCGCCGCGTTTGCCCAGGGCAAGTACATTTGCATCAAGCCCGACGGTGCGCCGGTGGCCGGCATCATCATGCCGCGCGGCGCCAAGGCGGATCCCAGCGTGGTCTGCAACGCGGTCGTGCCGCAGTGCTTTCTGACCTGCAGCGCCGTGCAGAAGTTCCAGAACGGCCAGACCCCGCTTCCCGCCGGGCTGCGGACGATCAAGGTGACGCACCGGATGCTGTCGGCAGTGGGCGAACCGGGCTACGAGTCGCTCCAGTATTGTGAGCAGCAATATCAGAATTGTTTGTCCAATTGCCGGGGCGACAGCGCCTGTCGGGCCTTCTGCGGCAGCGTGCGTTCCGGCTGCGGCAAGGGCAATCCCGGCCGTTAGGCCTCTCCCCGTCGGCGGCGCGACGTCTGCCGCGCCGCCGGCAGGTCCCCGGGTCGGGAGTACAGGTGTCCGCCGGGACGCCCGTCCTCCGCCCGCGGCCCATTATCCCGACCTGCCTGTCCGCCATGGAGTATCTGGGAACGGTCATCCGGCCGCCGAGCGAGGCGGAGAGCCTCCTGCTCCAGGTCGCCTACGGCTGCCCGCATAACGCGTGCGCCTTTTGCGGCGCCTACCGCGACAAACCCTACGGGATCAAATCCGAGGCCGCCCTGGCCGCCGATCTGGACGAGGTTGCCGCCGGCACCCGCCGGCCACGGCGGATCTTTCTGTGCGACGGCGACGCCCTGGCCCTGCCCGTCGATCGGTTGCTGCGGCTGTTGACGGCCATCCGGGAAAAACTTCCCTGGATCGCCCGGGTGTCGTCCTACGCCTCCGGGGCCAGCCTGGCCCGTCTGTCCGACGACGCCCTGACCGCTTTGCGGCACGCCGGCCTGGCCAAGGTCTACATCGGCCTGGAATCCGGCGACGCGCCCACTTTAGCCGCCATGGGCAAGGCCACGGACGTGTCCGCCATCGTCACCGGCGGCCGTCGGGCCAAGGCGGCCGGCCTGACGGTCTCGGCCACGGTCCTGCTCGGCCTGGCCGGCGTCGCGCGTTCGCCCATCCACGCCCGGCTGACCGGCGAGGCCCTGACGGCCATGGCGCCCCATGAGGCCGCGGCCTTGAGCCTCATGTGCATTCCGGGCACGCCCCTGGACGCCTGGGTCACGGCGGGGCGGTTCGTCCTTCCCGATGCGGCCGGCCTGCTACGGGAACTTCATACCCTGCTTGCCCATACCGATTTTCGTGGGCTGTTTTTCGCCAACCACGCTTCCAACTACCTGCCCCTGCGGCTGCGTCTGCCCCGCGACAAGGTGGCCGGCCTGGACCGCATCGACGCCGCCTTGGCCGGTGCCGTCCCCCTGCGGCCGGAGGCCGCGCGGCGATTGTAGGACGGCGGCGCCGGCTCCGTATGCTCGGTCGCTGCCGTGACGTCGTAGCGGCAACACGCGCAATTGGCGCGAATGGTTCAAATGCGAGAGCGGTTGTCGGCCGCAGGGGGCTTGTCGGCCGGCGTCAGACGGAGCGCGCCACGTCCGCCCGCCGGTTGGCGGGCAGGGCCGGGCCGGGAGTCCAGGCCGCAGAAGTCGCACAGGCGGCGTATGCTGGCGTCGCCGAAGAGGCGTTCGTAGAACAGGGAGAGGATGGCCCCGGGCGCGGCGCGGTCATAGGTCTCGATGGTGCGCCGGTAATCGGCCCGGAGCAGCAGGTGGTCGGAGTGCAGGGTGCTGCGGATGTATCGGTTGGGGTCGCGGAAGCTGATGTCGAGGGCGTTGCCATGGGTCGGACGCCCCAAAAAAGGCCGGGGGAGGACGGCGTCCTCTCCCGGCCCGTATCGGCAAAAGTGCCGTTATTTCGCGGTGGTTTCGGCGGATTTCGGCGCGGCGGCCGGTTCCTCGTCCTGCTTGCGGGCCAGCGGCCAGACCTCGTCGATGCGCTTGACCGGGAAGACCTTGATGCGTCCGCGCAGGTCGCGGGGGATGTCGCGCAGGTCCTTGACGTTCTGGGCCGGGATGATGACCCGCTTCATGCCGGCGGCCACGGCGGCCAGGATCTTCTCCTTGATGCCGCCCACGGGCAGCACCCGGCCGCGCAGGGTGATTTCGCCGGTCATGGCCAGATCGTTGCGGATCGGCGTGTCGGTCAAAAGCGAGATCAGGGCCGTCACCATGGTGACGCCGGCCGACGGACCGTCCTTGGGCGTGGCCCCGGCCGGAACGTGGATGTGGATATCGTGCTTCTCGAACACCTCGGGATCGATACCCAGTTCCGCGGAACGGGACTTGGCGTAGGTGAGGGCCGCCTGGGCCGACTCCTTCATGACGTCGCCGAGCTTGCCCGTCAGTTGCAGGGCGCCCTTGCCGGGCAGGGTGGCGGCCTCGATATGGAGGATGACCCCGCCGACCGGCGTCCAGGCCAGGCCCACGGCCACGCCCGGCGGCAGATCGGTTTCCCGCTCGTCGTCGAGGAAGCGCGGCGGGCCGAGCAGCTTGTCCAAGGAGGCCATGGTCACCCGGAAGGGCGGCTGTTCCCCCTCGGCCTTGCGCCGGGCCAGTTTGCGGCATACGGCCCCGACCTCGCGTTCGAGGTTCCGCAGGCCGGCCTCCCGGGTGTAGTCCCGGATGATCCGGGCCAGCACCGTGTCGGAGATGCGCATGTCGTCCGGTTCCAGGCCGTTCTCCTTGATCTGGCGCTGCAGGATGAAACGGCGGGCGATCTTCACCTTCTCCTGCTCGGTGTAGCCCGGCAGCTGGATGAGTTCCATCCGGTCCAGCAGCGGCGGCGGGATGGTGTCCAGCATGTTGGCCGTGCAGATGAACATGACCTTGGACAGGTCGAAGGGCACGTTCAGGTAGTGGTCGGAGAAGGAGAAGTTCTGCTCCGGGTCCAGCACCTCCAGCAGGGCCGACGACGGGTCGCCCCGGAAATCGGAGCCGAGCTTGTCCACCTCGTCGAGCATGATGACCGGGTTGCGGGTGCCGGCCTGCTTGATGCTCTGGATCACCCGACCGGGCATGGCCCCGATGTAGGTGCGCCGGTGGCCGCGGATTTCCGCCTCGTCGCGCATGCCGCCGAGCGACATCCGCATGAACTTGCGGCCGAGCGCCCGGGCGATGGACCGGCCGAGCGAGGTCTTGCCCACGCCGGGAGGGCCGACGAAGCAGAGAATCGGGCCCTTCATGCCCGGGTTCAGCTTGCGCACGGACAGGTATTCGAGGATGCGCTCCTTGACCTTCTCCAGGTCGAAGTGGTCCTCGTCCAGGATGCGCTTGGCCTCCTTGATGTCGAGGCGGTCCTTGGACATTTTCTTCCAGGGCAGATCCGCCATCCAGTCGAGGTAGGTCCGGATGACGGTGGCCTCGGACGAATCGGGATGCATGGAGATGAGGCGTCCGAGCTGCTTGTCCGCCTCCTTTTTCACATCCTTGGGCATGCCGGCCTTGTCCAGGGCGTTCTTGAGCTCGTCGAGTTCGTCGGACTCCTCGCCGGCTTCGCCCAGTTCCCGGCGGATGGCCTTCATCTGCTCGCGCAGGAAGAAGTCCTTCTGGGCCTTGTCCATGCCTTCCTTGGCCATATTCTGGATCTTGGCCTGCATGGCCGCCACTTCGGCTTCCTTGACGAGCTGCTCGTTGACGAGCCGCAGCCGCTCGATGGGGTCCTCGCATTCGAGCAGGCGCTGGGCCTCCTCCACCCGCATCCGCAGGTTGGAGGCCACCAGGTCGGCCAGCCGGCCCGGTTCGTTGACGCTGTTTAAGACCGCCATGATGTCGGACGAGGCCATGCCGCGCAGCGACAGGATCTTCTCGCTTTCCTCGCGGGCGGCCCGCATCATGGCTTCCTGCTCCAGCGTGACCTCCTTGGTCTCGCGTTCGCTTAAGATTTCCACCTTGGCCACGTGGTAGGGGTCGGACTGGATGAAGTTCTCCACCTTGGCCCGGGAGAGCCCCTGGACCAGCACCTTGAGGCGGCCGTCGGGCATTTTCAGCATGCGCATGATCATGCCCACGGTGCCGACCCGGTACAGGTCGTCCGGTCCGGGTTCCTCCACCTTCTCGTCCTTCTGGGTCAGGATGAGGATATAGCGGGAGTGGTTGAGGGCCGCGTCCACGGCCTGCACGGATTTTTCCCGCCCGACGAACAGGGGCAGGATCATATAGTTGAAGACCACGATGTCCCGCACCGGCAGGACCGGCAGTTCCAGCGGAATATCGGGTTGGGGCTTCTCGCCCTGTTCGGATTCGGACACCGGAGCGTCCCCGGACGGGGTGGCGTTCTCGGGCGCGGCCTGCTGCCGCTCCTCGGAGGCGGTCTGCTCCTTTGGGGTGTCGCCGGTCTCAGGCGAGGTCTTCGTATCGGATTGATCGGCCATTGTGGGTTCTCCTTCGCGGTTGGCGGAAGCCGGGGGCGCTGCGCCTTCCCGGCCGCCGGGGCCGGGATCAGCCGCGTATCTGGAAGTCGGCGTAGTGTTTTTCGTCGTCGACGGTTTTGACGGTGACGGCGTCCACCCGGGACAGGGGCGAGCCCTGGGGCAGACGTTTCTTGAATTCCTCCAGTGCGTCCGGTGCGCCCTGGACCAGCACCTCCACCTTGCCGTCCTGGAGGTTGCGGACCCAGCCGGTCAGATCCAGGCTTTGGGCCTGATCGCACACCCAGGCCCGGAAATACACGCCCTGGACCTTGCCGGTAACGGTTGCATGCAGGCTTGGCGTCATGGTCCCTTCTCCTTGATTACAGCATGCCTTCGGCCTGGAAGCTGAAGAAGCGGTTTTCGGTGACCACCAAATGGTCCAGCACCCGGATATCGAGCTCTCGGGCCGCATGTTTGATGCGTTGGGTGAATTGGGCGTCCTGGGCCGACGGCCGGGGGTCGGCGCCGGGATGGTTGTGCACCAGGATGATGCCGCTGGCCTGGCGGGCCAGGGCCGCGCCCAGGATTTCCCGGGGGTAGACGGCCGCCTGGTCCACGGTGCCCTTGCTGACCTGTTCCCAGCCGATCAGCCGGTTTTTGTTGTCCACCAGGGCCATCCAGAATTCCTCGTGCTCCGACGCCCCGATGCGGGCCTTGGCCGCCGCGGCCACGATGTCGGGGCTGTTCAGGACCACCCGGTCACGGAGCGGCTGCTCCTGGAAGCGGGCCCAGGCTTCGCGCCACAGGGTCAGAAATTCCTCCAGGCCGGGCCCGAAGCCGTCCACCTCACGCAATTCCCCCATCCGGGCGGTCAACACCCCGCGCAGGCTGCCGAACCGGTCGAGCAGCTCCTTGGCCAGGGGCTTGGTATCGCGGCGGACGAGCACATAGCCCAACAGCAGCTCCAGTACCTCGTAGTCGGCCAGGGATCGGGAATTCTCCATCAGCCGGTCCTTCAAGCGGCGGCGATGCCCGAGGTAGTGGGGACGTTCCTTCTTAGTAAGCATAGTTGTCGGCCTCGGCAAGACTTTCCGGGATATTCGGCCGTGGTTGGGGGCCGAAAAGGCGATTTTCGGGCCGGTCCATCACGAAAAACGGGCTTTCCCGCCGTCGGCGGCCCCGAAAATCCGGAAAAGTTCGGCAGTGAGGCCTTCCATGGCCTGATCGGGCCGTCTGGCTCCGGATTTGATGCCGGCTTCGGCGGTAAAGGCCGCCTCGAAGATGCGGGCCAGGCCGGCCGCGCCCAGCCGTCGGGCCATGGCCTCTTTTTTTTGGCGGATGGAGGGGGGCAGCCGGATGTCGCCGCCCTCGCCGGCGGCCAGCCGCCACATGGTCCGGGCCTCGTAGAGGAGCAGGCCGATAAAGGGGAAGATCATCTCCTCGCCGGCCAGCTCCTTGTCGAAAATCTCGCGCCAGACCGCCGCCGGGTCGCGCCGGCTGGACAGGGCGTCCAGGAAGGCGAAGCCCTCCATGCCCTCGTGGTAGGAGAGCAGGGACAGGTCGGCCATCTCGATTTCGGTGCGGTCGCCGAGGGCCAGCTCCAGCTTGGCCAGCTCGTTGTCGGCCCGGGCCAGGTCCAGGGGCAGGGCGTCGGCCAGGGCCTTGGCCACGCCGGGCCCCAGGGTCAGCTGCCGCCGGGCCGCCCAGTCGCCGAGCCGCGGCGGGATGTCCCGCCGGGTGAGTCCGGGCGAGACGAACAGCCATTTGCGTTTTTCGGCCACCGTGAAATAGGGCTGGTTGGCCAGGCCCTTGGGGATTTTCGGCCCCTTGCGGTCAAAGGGCCCTTCCAGGCAGAAAAACGGCCAGACGTTGTCGTTAAAGCCGCGCAGGGCCGGGGCCAGCTTGGGCCAGAAGTCCGTCGGCAGCGCTTCGGCCCGGCGGACGACCACGGCCCGCCGGCCGCCCAGGAGGCTTTGGACGGTGAGTGCGTTCCAGAAGGCGGGGCCGATGTCCTCGTCGCCCCAAAAGACCGCCTTGGTGAAGCCGTTGCCGGCGTCGGCCAGCAACCGATCCACCTTCTCCCGGATGATCTCCGGGTCCGGACAGGCCAGAAAGAAAAAGCCGGGACGTTCCATGGCCGGCAGAGTAGCCGAGGCCCGCCCCGGGGGCAACGGGCAGCTGCGGCCGCGCCGTGGGCTCCCATTGACAGCGGACGGCGAAGGGACTACCTCCGAGGCCAACGTCGAGTCCCGCCTGGGGCGGGAGCGGGGGAACCACTCTTGGGGCGTATCGCGTGATCGCGTAGGGCAACCTCTTCGGCCCGAGCCCGTCAGCTAACCTCGCAGACGTCGAAGGGGAAACCTCCGGAGCGCCGCTGGTTTCCCGTAAACCGCCCGTTCGGAGGGTTGACTATGCCCGGTTGCCTGCCTGCCAGGGGGCCGCGCCGATCCGTTTCTCCCGGCGCCCTTTCCGCGTTTTTCGATCCGCTCGCTCCGCCTGCCCGCTGCCGCCCGGTCCTGCCGGGATGCTGTCCGTCACATCGCCGTCACTAGGGGGGAGCCTGCCATGTCCACTACCCGTCCGTCGTTCTGGCACCGTCTGCGTCGCGCCGTCATCGGCGATTCCCTGAGCCTGTCCGATCAGTCGATTTTCCATAAGCTGTCCCTGATCGCCTTTTTCGCCTGGGTCGGCTTGGGGGCCGATGGCCTGTCCTCGTCCTGCTACGGCCCGGCCGAGGCCTATCTGGCCCTGGGACACCACACGTTTTTGGCCCTGTTCGTGGCCCTGGGCACGGCCCTGACCATTTTCGTCATCAGCGCCGCCTACTCCCAGATCATCGAACTCTTTCCCTCCGGGGGCGGCGGCTACATCGTGGCCAGCAAGCTGCTCTCGCCCAAGGTGGGCATGGTTTCCGGCTGCGCCCTCCTGATCGACTACGTGCTCACCATCACCCTGTCGGTGGCCAGCGGCACCGACGCCGTGTTCAGCTTCCTGCCCGCCTCCTGGCAGTCCTCCCGGCTGACCGTGGCCGTCATCGGCGTATTCATGCTGATTTTGCTCAATCTGCGCGGGGTCAAGGAATCGGTCATGGCCCTGGTGCCCATCTTCATGACCTTCGTCGTCACCCACGCCATCGCCATCGGCTACGGCCTCTATTTCCACGCCCGGGATCTGCCGGTGGTGGTCGTCCGGCTGGGCCAGGACGTGGCCGCCACCCGAAGCGAACTCGGCATGTTCGGTATGGTGCTGCTCGTGCTGCACGCCTACAGCATGGGCGCGGGCACCTATACCGGCATCGAGGCCGTGTCCAACGGCCTGCCCATTTTGCGCGAGCCCAAGGAGAAGACCGGCAAGCGCACCATGCTCTACATGGCCCTGTCGCTCTCCATCACGGTGGTGGGCATCATTTTGTGCTATCTGCTTTTTCGGGTCGGGCCGGTGGAGGGCAAGACGCTCAACGCCGTGCTCTTCGAGTCCGTGACCGCGGGTTGGGGCCGCAACGTCGCCAGCAGCTTCGTGCTGCTCACCCTGTTCTCCGAGGCGCTGCTTCTGTTCGTGGCCGCCCAGGCCGGTTTCGTGGACGGGCCGCGGGTGCTGTCCAACATGGCCATCGACCGTTGGCTGCCGGCCCGGTTCGCCTTGCTGTCGGACCGGCTGGTCACCCAGAACGGCGTGCTGTTGATGGGCCTGGGGGCGCTGATCCTCATGGTCGTCTCCCACGGTTCGGTGTCGCTGTTGATCGTGCTCTACAGCATCAACGTGTTCATCACCTTCGTCCTGTCCCAGCTCGGCATGGTGCGCCACTGGTGGCAGGTCCGGGGCCGGGGCGGTCCCCACTGGCGCAAGGGCCTGTGCTTAAACGGCCTGGGCCTGCTCATGACGGGATTTATCCTGATCATGGTCATCTGCGTGAAGTTTTTCGAGGGCGGCTGGGTGACGCTGTTCGTGACCGGCCTGCTGGCGGCCACGGCCCTCGGCATCAAGCGGCATTACAACCGCGTGGGCCGGCTGATCCGCAAGCTCGACATCCTGAAGGCGGTGGTCGACACGGACAGCGACAGCTCGCCGGCCCTGCCTCCCAACCCCAACCCTTCGCCCGAGCCGAATCTGTTCGCCCCGACGGCCGTCATTTTCGTCAACGGCTACAACGGCCTGGGCATCCATACCCTGCTGTCCGTGACCCGTCTTTTCGGCAAGGACATCAAAAACTACGTGTTCGTGCAGGTCGGCGTGGTGGACGCCGGGGTGTTCAAGGGCGTCGACGAAATCGCCCAGCTCAAGGCCAGCATGGGGGAAAGCCTGGCGACCTATGTGCAGGCCATGCGCGCCCGGGGCTACCATGCCGAGGCCTTTTCGGCCGTGGGCACGGACGTGGTCCATGAGATCCTGGACCTGGCCCCGACCATCCACACGCGGTTCCCCCGGGCCATCTTCTTTGGCGGCCAGATCGTCTTCGAGAAGGAGTCCTTCCTGACCCGTTTTCTGCACAACTACGTCGTCTTCACCCTCCAGCGCCAGCTCTACCGGCTGGGGCTGCCGTTCGTCATCATGCCCATTTTGCTGGATGCCCCGGAGCAGGAGGGAGCCCCGGCCGGCGGGGTGCTGCCGCCGCAGACCGCCTGAAAATTTTTCGGTCCGGGATCATGCGGCGGGTCGCGGCCTTGGGTGGGTTCTCCCAAGGCTGTGGAAACGCCGGCCCCTTGCAATCATCCGGCCCGGGCGTATGAAAAATAGGTCTCTTGGGGAAGGGGCGTTTCCTCCATAGCTGTCGGCACCAGGGGCCTCGCCTGGGTCTCGCTGACGGCGCAAAGCGGTATGCGACGGCACCAATGAGCGTTTCTTCTGCCTGGGAATGCGTGCGCGGCATCGAGCCGACGTCGTTTTGCGACTGGCCGGGGCGGCTGACCGCCGTGCTCTTTTTCGGCGGCTGCAACCTGCGCTGCCCGCACTGCCACAACGCCGATCTGGCCTGGCGGCCCGAGCGCGTGCCGCCGCTTGGCGCTACGGCCGTGCGCCGCTTCGTCGCCGGCCATGCCCGCTGGCTGGACGGCCTGGTCCTTTCGGGCGGCGAACCGAGTTTGGTTCCCGGCCTGGCCGATTTCGCGGCCGAGCTGGCCGACGGCGGTCCGGCGGTCAAGATCGACACCAACGGGATGCGGCCGGACGTGCTGGCCGAGGTGCTGGCCCGCTATCCCGAGGCCCATTTTTCCGTGGACGTCAAGGCGCCCTTCGCCAAGTACCCCATGGTGACGGGTGGGGCCGTGGAGGCCGCCGCGGCCCGGGAGCGCCTGGAGGCGGTGTTCGTCCTGGCCGGACGTTTCCCGGGGCGTTTCGCGTTCCGCACGACCCTTGTGCCGGAACTGGCCGGGTCCGACGTGGAGGCCATCAGGGAGGTCCTGCCGTCGGGGTGCCCGCATACCCTGCAACCGTTTCGCGACATCGGGAACCGAGGGGAGGAGAAGCGGCATGCCCAAGCAGATTTGCAAGCGCGACGGATGCCTGGAGACGTGGTCCACCCAGCGCATCGCCCAGGCGATCCTGAAGGCGCTACGGGCCAGTGGCATCCAGGACCCGCTTTTGGCGAAGCGGCTGGCCCACAAAGTCGAAGACCATCTTGAGGGCATCGACGTCCCGGAGCAGGAGCGCGTCCAGGACGCGGTCGAGCTGGTGCTCATGGAGTCGCGTCTCTACGCGGTGGCCCGGCGCTACATCGTCTACCGGGAGAAGCGCCGCGAGCTGCGCGAACAGAAGGCCGCCTTCCTCGACATCGCCGACGTCATCGACACCTACATGGCCAAGACCGACTGGCGGGTGGCGGAAAACGCCAACATGAGCCATTCGTTCCAGGGCCTCATGCTGCACCTGTCCGGTACGGTCCAGGCCCGCTACGCCCTGGGCAAGTACCCCGAGGAGGTGCGCGAGGCCCACGAGCACGGCTATTTCCACCTCCACGACCTGTCCTTCGGCCTGGCCGGCTACTGCGCCGGCTGGAGCCTGCGCGACCTGCTCCTCGAGGGCTTCAACCTGCAAGGCCGTTCCTGCGCCGGGCCGCCCAAGCATTTCGACACGGCCCTGGGCCAGATGATCAATTTTTTGGGCACGCTCCAAAACGAATGGGCCGGGGCGCAGGCCTTCAACAACGTGGACACCTACCTGGCCCCGTTCGTCCGCTACGACAGGCTCACCTATCCCGAGGTCCGGCAGGCCATGCAGAAATTCGTGTTCAACCTGAACACGGCCTCGCGCTGGGGCGGACAGAGCCCCTTTACCAACCTGACCTTCGACCTGGCCCCGCCCAAGCACCTGGCGCAGGAGGCCGTCATCCACGGCGGCACGATGCTGGACGCGGTGTACGGCGATTTCGAGCCGGAAATGGCCATGATCAACAAGGCCTTCCTGGAGGTCATGGGCGCGGGCGACTTCGACGGCCGCATTTTCTCCTTCCCCATCCCCACCTACAACATCACCAAGGATTTTCCCTGGGATTCCGAGATCGGGACGCTGTTGCTGGAGCTCACGGCCAAGTACGGCGCGCCCTATTTCCAGAACTTCATCAATTCCGACCTGTCCCCCGAGGACGTCCGGTCCATGTGCTGCCGGTTGCAGATGGATTTGCGGCAGCTGCGCACCAAGGTGGGCGGGCTTTTCGGCGCCGGCGATCTGACCGGTTCCATCGGCGTGGTGACGCTGAACCTGCCCAAGTTGGCCTTTCTGGCCCAGGGCGAGGAGGACTTCCTCGACCTTTTGACCGAATACGCCGAGCTGGCGCGGGACGCCCTGGAATTCAAGCGCAAGATGATCAGCGACAACCTGGAACGGGGGCTTTTCCCCTGGACCCAGCGCTACCTCAAGAACGGCTTCCGGGGCCATTTTTCCACCATCGGCCTGATCGGCGGCCACGAGGCCTGCATCAACCTCCTCGGCAAGGGCATCGAGACCGAGGCGGGGCTTCGGCTCATGACCCGGGCCCTCACGCATTTGCGGGAGCTTTCCGTGCGTTTCCAGGAGGAGACGGGCAACCTCTACAACCTGGAGGCCACCCCGGCCGAGGGCACGAGCTACCGGCTGGCCAAGATCGACAAGGCGCTGTACGCCGACATCAAGACCTCGGGCAACGGCACGCCGTACTACACCAATTCGACGACGCTGCCGGTGGGGTTTTCCCGGGACGTGTTCTACGCCCTGGAGCACCAAAACAAGCTCCAGCCGCTCTACACCGGCGGCACGGTGTTCCACACCTACCTGGGCGAGGCCGTGGCGGATACCGAGGCGCTCAAGCACTTCATCGTCAAGGCCTTCACCATGACGAAGATTCCCTACCTCTCCATCACGCCGACCTTTTCCATCTGCAAGACCCACGGCTATCTCACGGGCGAGCATTTCACCTGCCCCGAGTGCGGCCAGCCGGCCGAGGTCTTTACCCGCATCGTCGGCTACTACCGCCCGGTCTCCCTGTGGAACAAGGGCAAGCAGGCCGAGTACGCCGAACGCCTCACCTACGGCGGCGTCGGCTGATTTTCCCCGGCCATACCAATGGAACAGGGCGGGAACGTTCGGCTCCCGCCCTGTTTATTTTTCCCCGCCGGTTTCCAAAGGGCGCCGCCCTTTGGCCGCCGGAGGCATCGCTTCGCCTGTCGTATCTTAGCCCCTTCGTTCCCTCAGCAGATCCCGAATTTCCGTCAGCAGGGCGACGTCCTGGGGTGGGGCGGCCGGCGCGGCCTGTTCCTTGCGGTTGAGGGCGTTGATGCCCTTGATGAGCAGGAACACGGCAAAGGCCACGATGGTGAAGTCCACCACCGTCTGGATGAAGGCGCCGTAATTGAGGGTGGCCGGCTGCATGCCCGGGAGCGGGGCGGCCAGGGTGAGTTTCAGGCTCGTGAAGTCCACGCCGCCGAGCAGCATGCCGATGGGCGGCATGATGACGTCCGCCACCAGCGAGGTCACGATCTTGTTGAAGGCGGCGCCGATGATGACGCCGACGGCCAGGTCCACCACATTGCCGCGCATGGCGAATTGTTTGAATTCGGTGAGAAGGCGCATAGGGGCTCCTTGGGGCGTCGGATGGTTCGGAGACAAGTCGGACGGGTGCGGCACCACCTATCCCATGAACGGGTGGGGGAGGCAACGGGTGCGTTCGGGCGGGGCCTTCGGGGAAAGCCGCGTCAGATACGCTCCCGGCGTCAGGCCGAAGGCGTCCTTGAAGGCGGCGATGAAGGCCGAGGGCGCGTCGTAGCCGCATTCCAGGGCCGCGCTGGTGACGCTGCCGCCGGCCTCCAGGGCGGTCAGGGCGGCAAGGAGCCGGGCCCGTCGCCGCCAGCGGCCGAAGGTCAGGCCGGTCTGTCGGACGAACTGCCGGGCCAGGGTGCGTTCGGTCATGCCGGCCGCACCCGCCCAGGCCGCCATGTCTCGACGGTCGTCCGGCGCGTTCTGGATGCCCCGACAGACGGCGGCCAGCCGGTCGTCGGCCGGCCAGGGCAGGGAAAAGCCGGCTTCGGGCAGCACGGCCAATTGGTCCAGGAGCACGGCCACCAGCCGTCCGTCGGCCCCGGCGGCGTCGTAGAGCGTCGGCAGGGCGGAAACGGCCTGGATGAGTTCGCGTACGAGCCGCGTCACGCCGAGCACGTGGCAGCGTGGCGGGGCGAAGGGGACGGCGGCCGGGTCGATATAGAGGCTGCGCATCTCGGTGCGGGCGGTGTTGGCCACGCCGTGGACCATGCCCGGCGGCACCCAGACGGCCCGCTGGGGCGGGGCCACGTGGCTGGAGGTCGGCGTGCGCACGACCAGACTGCCCGAGCTGGCCCAGGAGAACTGCACCCAGGGATGGGCGTGGGCGCGGGAGGCGGAATCCGCCGCCAGGCTTTCGCTTCGGGCGAACACCGGCCGGGGCAGCCGTTGCATGTCGGGGGGATGGCGCACGCGGTGCATGTCTGTTTCCAGGTATATTTTGTCATTCTAGCGGGAGACGGCCACCCCGTCCAGCCCTAGGCTGCGACCGCACCCTGGGGACGAGAATCGAGGCCCGGGGCGGGAGAAAAGGAGACGGGACATGGTGGAGCGGTTGTTGGAAGGGTTGCGGCGGGAGTGGTTCTTACTCGGCATGGTCGGGGCCGTGCTGGTGGCCACGCTCTTCCCTTCCTTCGGCGCCAAGGGCGGCCCCATGCACGCCGATGTGGCCACCGATGCCGGAATCTTCTGCATTTTCCTGTTTCACGGCATGGCCCTGTCCACCCAGAGCCTGTGCGACGGCATGTCCCGGTGGAAGCTGCACCTGCTGGTCCAGACGCTGACCTTCGTGGTGTTTCCGCTGCTCTGGTTTCCGTTCCGGCTGGCCTTCGGGGGCCTGATCCCGGCCGGGCTCATGCTGGGCTTCCTCTATCTGTGCGCCCTGCCGTCCACCATCTCGTCCTCGGTGGCCATGACGGCCATCGCCAAGGGCAACGTGCCGGCGGCCATCTTCAACGCCACCCTGTCCAGCCTGATCGGCATTTTCCTGACCCCGGCCATCGTCAGCCTGGTGACTGGCCTCGGCGGCGGGGCCAGCCTGCCCCTGGGCCACGCCATCGCCAACATCTCCCTCATGTTGCTGCTGCCGTTCGCGCTGGGGCAGGCCCTTCGGCCGCTGGTGGCCGGCTGGATGGTCCGCTACAAAAAATACATCAGCACCTTCGACAAGCTGGTCATCCTGATGCTGGTCTACGGCACGTTTTGCGATGCGGCCACCTCGGGGCTGTGGACCGAAAACGGCTTCGGCGAATTGGCCGTGACCCTTTTGGGGGCGGCGTTGCTGCTGGGGCTGGGGCTGACGCTCTCCTCCCGCCTGTCCCGGAAGCTGGGTCTTCCCATCGAGGACCGGATCACGGCCATTTTCTGCGGTTCCAAAAAGACGCTGGCCGCCGGCGTGCCCATGGCCCGGGTGCTTTTCGACGGCAACCCGGCCCTGGGGCTGATCGTTTTGCCCATCATGTTCTACCATTCGCTGCAACTGTTCGCCTGCTCCGTCCTGGCGAACCGCTTTGCCAATCGGTTTGAGGAGCGGCCCGAGGCGGTCGCGCCGGCGTTCGGCCGGGCCGTGCCCTCGCTGGCCGTGGCCAAGGTGCCGGCCAAGGCCCGCCGCTAGGGAAGCATGTCGACCACGCCCTGTTCGGGCAGCCAGCCCAGCCGGTCCGGGCCGTCCGCCACCTGCCGGTAGCCGTCCCGCCGTGGTCCCAGGGCGACGATCCGGCCGGGCGGCAGGGTGAACAGCGTTTCGGCTGCGGCCTCGGGGGCGCTGCGGGCCGGCAGCGGCGTCACGATCACCCCGCGACGGTGCAGCCGGGGGGTGAGGACCGAGGCGCCGGCCTCCAGCCAGAGCCAACCCACCACCAGCGCGCCCAGGATGAGCACGGTCCGGGGCAGGCGGCGGCCGCTGCGGTGGACCAACGTCAGGCCGACCCAGAAGACGGCATTGCCGGCGAGGGCCAGCCAGACGAGTGCGTTCGGGGAAAATCGTCCGGCCAGGGGCAGAAGCCGGCCGGGCATGGCGACGTCGGCCGCGGCCAGGGCGCCGCGTACCCGGGGATTCCCCGGATCGAGCAGGGCGGCCCGGGACAGCCACAGGACCGTGCGTCCCCGTTGGCCGGCCAACCGCCAGGCCGTGGCGGCGGCCAGGCAGCAGGAGGCGTTGCGGAACCCGTCGGCGTAGGCCGCTTCGAGCGTTTTTGCCGCGGCGGCGTAGTGCCCGGCGGCGAACGCCGTTTGGGCCGCCGCCAGATCGGCGCCGTGTCCGGCGGCCGGTGCGGCCAGGCCGATGAGGAGCGTGAGCGTCAAGGTCCCGAGTGCCGTTCGCATACGAACCCCCGTCATCATGTGTTCCCTCCGGGCCCCTTTCTCCTGGTGCGAGGCCACCGGAGGACTCTTTCCCTTCCCCAGTTCCGCAAGAGCCGTCGTCCAGCGGCCACGGCCTCGGCCATCGTTGCCGGCGCGATCGGCCGGCCGGCATAGAGCAGCCGTTCGAGGCGGTCGATGCCCTCCCGGACCGCTGCCGGCGTGGCGTCCGGTTCGGGAAACGCCCGGCGGAGCGCTTCGGCCAGGGCCGCCGGGGAAAGGCCGGCAATCCTGTCCAGCCGATTCCGGTGCCGCCGCCACAGCCCGTCCGCCACGAAGAGCCCCGGCGCGGCCAGGGCCAGGAGCAGGACGAGGGGGCCCGCCGGCGGCGTGGCGTCGCCGGAGCGTACCGCCGGCAGCGTCGGCGGTGCGGCCGCATCGGTCGGCGGGGCCTCCGGCTCGGTTCGGACGGTCACATAGGCCCCCTGTTCGGGGTCGAAGAAGGTCAGGACGATGGCGGGCAGCCGCTCGCCGGCTGGCGGCAGGGCGGACAGAAGAGCGCGGAAGGTCCGCGTGCCCTGATAGCCCGCCGGACCGTAGCCGCCCTCGTCCTGGGGCGCGAGGGCCCGGGCGGTGAGCGGTGGGGGCAGGCGGACTGCCGGCGGCGCCGTATCGGGCAGGTTGCCCCGGCCGGCGATGGTCACGGTCAGGACGGGCTGCCGCCCGACGCCGAGTCCCGGCGGCTCCAGTCGGGCGGTCAGCCGCACGTGGCCGACCAATCCGCTCCAGGTCCCCGGCCCGGGAAAGGGCGGCAGCGGGCGCACCGTCACGGTCAGCGGCGGTCCGGCGCAGGAACGCGACCGGGCGCCGCCGCGTCGGTCGGGATGGACGGCTTCCCGGCAGGCGGCCTCCCCCGGCGCCAGATCGACCCGTCCGGGCCGGTGCGGCGTGAGCAGATAGTCCACTTCGGTGACGGCGAAGGTCCGGCCGCCGGCCGTGAGTTCGCTATCCCGCTGCCCGGGCAGGGCGACCACGGTGCAATCGGGAAACGCCGGCGGCGTGACGGCGGCCGCTTCCACGGCCGTGGAGCGGAACAGGCGCAAGGTGTAGCGGAAGGTTTCGCCCACGAACGGGTGGGTGGTCGAAACCGTGGCGTCCAGGGCGAATTCCCGGTCGGTCAGGTCCGGCGGCGGCGTGGGCCGGGGCCGCACCGTCAGCCGCAGGGGCGGCGTATGGGCCGTTCGGTCGCCCAGGGTCACGGTCAGGGACGGCAGCCGCAGTTCGCCGGCCTGCTTGGGCGAGAGTTCGAAGCGGTAGACGGCCACCGCTGCGGCGTCGGCGCCGTCCCCGCGCCGTCCGACCACCCGTCCCCGGGGCGTGACCCAAAAGTCCTTGAGCGGCGCCGTATCGACGGTAGCCGCTTGGGCGCCGTCCACCGTCACCCGCAGCAGCGCCGATTCGCCCAGCCCGATCTCCCGGGGCACCACCTCGGCCGTGACGCCGGCCCAGACCGTCGCCGCCATGAGCCAGACCGCCAGGGCCAGGCCGAGCCGGAAACCGCACCGCGCCGTCACCAGTCCTTCTCCACGTTCGGCCGGCCGTAGACCGGCGTCGGCAGGGGCAGGCCGGGCAGATCCGGCACCTTCCAGAGAAGGGGCTCGCCGGGCCGGTCGTCGGGGCGGGCGCGCCGGATGCCGCCGGCCATGCCCTGGGCGGCGGCCAGGGGAACGGCGGCCGTTGCGTCCTGTCCCGACGACCCGGCCGGTCCCGCCATGGGCGGCTGGGGGGCGTTCGGCGCGGCGTCTTCCCGCCCCGTGCCCGCGTCGTGGCCCTGGCTGGCCGGCGCCTGTCCCGGCCGGGTCGTCTGTCCGGTCTCTGCGGTCGCGGGCGGTCCGCCGGAGGAAGGGGGCTGGTCCGGACGGCCGGTGGCCGTGGCCGGTCGCCGGGGCCGGGTACGCAGGAAGTCCAGGTTGGCCCGGACGTCGGCATCCTGGGGCAGCAGGGCCAGGGCGGCCTGATAGAGCGACCTGGCCTGGTCGGCGCGGCCGAGGCGGTAGGCGGCGTTGCCCTGATTGTAGAGGGCCTGTCCCCGGAGGGCTCCGGTCGCGGTTCGGGCGGCCCGGTCAAAGGCTTGCAACGCCCGGTCGAACGCACCCAGGCGGTAATAGGCCGTGCCCAGGTCGAACAGGATGACCGGCGCGTCCGGCCGGCGGACCCGGGCCGCCAGGAACCGGTCCCGGGCGGCCTCGTAGCGTCCCTCGGCCAGGGCACGGATGCCCTGCGTCACGGCCGTCTCGGCGCTTTCGGCCCTGGCCGGCGCGGCCGGCCAGGTCAGGCAAAGGAGGCCGAGCACAAGCGTCGCCGGATGGCGCCGACGGCCGTCGAAAAGTCCCCCGGCCAGAAGCAGGAGCCCCAGGCCCAGGCAGGGGATGGTGCGGTCCGCGGGCCGGCTGCCGGCCTGGTGCTCGGCGGTCCGGGAGGCGAGTCGCTGCCCGAGCGCCTTGATCAGGGCCTGGGCCGGCGATGGGGCGTCCGGCGACAGCGGGAAGGCGCAGCCGCCCGATGCGGCGGCCAGGGCGGTCAGGCCGGCCATGTCCGTGCCGACCAGAACCGGCCGTTCGCCCGCGTGGATCAGTCCGCCCCGGCTGTCCGGCACGGTCACGGGAGATGCGCCGCCTACGGCCACGCAGCATACCGGCGGCCCGCCCTTTCGGGCGGCGTCGGCCGCGGCCACGGTCGCCTCGCCGTCGGAGACGAGGAGCACGACCCCGGGCCCGCCGCCGGCCAGGGCCAGTCGGCCGGCTTCCAGGGCGGCGACCAGGTTGGTGCCGCCCACGTCCAGGGCCGCCGGCGAGGCGGCGTCCAGGAACAGCCGCACGCCGGCCCGGTCGCGGGTGACGGGGCAGACCAGCCGGGCCCGGCCGGCAAAGAGCACCAGCCCCGTCGGCACTTCCGGCAGTCCGGCCAGCACGGTCCGGAGCAGGGCCTTGGCGGCTTCCAGCCGGTTGGGCGCCACATCCCGGGCCCACATGCTTTTGGAGCAGTCGAGCGCCACCACCAGCCGTCCCGGCGTCTCGGGGCCGGCGGCCGGTCCCTGGCCGATGCCCGGTCCGGCGGCGGCCAGCATGACGAGCCCCAGGCCGGCCAGAAAGCAGCCGTCGCGGCACGTTTGGCCGGGCCGTCGGGGCAGGGACATGAGCGTCGCCAACCGTTGCCGGCGCCGCCGCCGGCGATAGAGGCCGAAGGCGGCCAGGGGCAGCAGGGCCAAGAGCCAAAGGTAGTCCGGACGGAGCACGGTCATGGCAGCTCCGTGAACCGGCTGCCGGCCAGGACGGCGAAGGCGGTGAGCAGCAGGGCGGACAGGGCGATGAGCGGCGGGGTCAGGGAAAAGCGTTCGCCGATGCGGCGAGCCGTCATGTCGGTCGGTTCCATGTCGCCGATGCGGTTGATGGTCCGGGCAAGCCCCGCCATTGCGGACGCCCGCCAGAAGAATCCGCCCGTGGTCTTGGCCAGTTCCCGCAGGCCGGTCTCGTCGATGGCCGCCTTTTCGTAGACGATTTCCGGGCCGAGCAGGGGGTGGTCCACCAGAAAGGGGGCCGGCGCGTCGCCGCCGACGCCCACGGCATAGACGGTTATGCCGTGTCCGGCGGCCAGGGCGGCCGCTTCCGTGGGCGAAGTCTCCCCGGCGTTGGAGGTGCCGTCGCTCAACATCACCGCCGCCTTGGACCGGCCCGGCGCGCCGTACAGATGTTTGACGGCCAGCACCAGGGCGTCACCCAGGGCCGTGCGTTTGCCGGCGGCCCCCACGGTCAGGGCGTGCAGGGCCCGGATGAGGGCGGCGTGGTCGTCCGTCGGCGGCAGCACCGTGTAGGCCCGGGACCCGAAGGCCACCAGGCCTATCCGGTCGCCTGGCCGGGAGGCGACGAAGCGTTCGGCCACGTCGGCCACGGCTTCCAGCCGGCTGACCGACCGGTTGCCCAGCCGGAAATCCATGGCCGCCATGGATTCGGACAGGTCGATGCATAGCATCAGGTCCACGCCCCGGCCATGGTAGCGGATGGTCTCGTGTCCCCACCGGGGGCCGGACAGGGCCAGGGCCAGCAGGACGAGTCCGCCGATGCGGCAGGCCGCCGGCAGCCAGCGCCAGCCCGGCCCCGATCCGGCGGCCGCGATGGCCCGGCCGTCGGGCAGGCCCAGGCTCGGCCGGGGCCGATGCCGCCGCCACCAGAAAAGCGCCGCCAGAAGCGGCAGGGCCAGCAGGGCCAGGGGATGGCTCAGCGTTAGCATGCGCGCCTCGGACGGCGGAGCAGCCGGCGCACGGTGTCGAGGTCCGTGTGGCGGAGAGAAGCTGAAGAGGAAGATGCCTCCGGCGGCCGGGGGGAATGCTCCCCTCCGGACGCCCTCGATGGCGGGGCATAGCGCGGGAGATCGGACCGGCGCAGGACATCGGCGACGGCGCGTTGCAAAGGAGGAGGCAGCGGCGTGTCGGGCAGCAGCGAGAGAATTTCCGGGGTGGTCATGGTCGGAGCGGCAAGGCCGGTGCGCCGGGCCAGGGCTTGGCGCAGCAACTCGGCCAGCCGGTAGGCGAAGGTCCGGTCGTCGAGGCCGTCCGCCTCGGCCCGAAGCCGGCGCAGAGCACGGTGCTCCGGCGTCCGCTGCAACAGGCGCCGGACGATCAGGACGAGCATGACCAGGAGGAGCGCGCCGCCCAGGAAGGCGAGCCAACGCGACCCGTCGTCAAGCGCCACCGGCGGTTTGATGTCGTGGATGTCGTTCATGGATGCGGGTCCCCGGGAAAGGGGCCCGGGGGGATGATCCCCTCGGCCGCCGGAGGCATCGTCATCGTCTTCTCTCCCGCCGTCTAAAGAAGGCGGCCAGGGACGGGGCCATGGGGCCGGCGGCCGGCAGTTCCAGAATATCGGCCCCGACGCCCCGCAGGGCGGCCATGGCCTGCCGGCGGCGGTCGATCCGGGCGGCGGCGTAGCGGCGTCTGGCCCGGGCGTCGCCGCAATCGACGAGGCTTTCCCGGCCGGTTTCCAGGTCGGCCACCCGGATCAGCCCGGCCGTGGGCAGCAGCGTCAGGTCCGGGGCGGCCACGAAGGCGGCGGTCAGGTCGTGGCGGGCGGCCAACCGGCCCCAGGTCGGGGAAAAGCCGTCCGCCAGGAAATCGGAAAAGACGAAGAGGATGGCCCGGCGGCGCACGCTGGCGTCCAGAAAGGTCAGGGCCGGGCCGGGATCGGTGGCCGTGCCGGCGGGGACGGTTTCGGCCAGGGCGGCGGCCACGGCGAAGGCTTGCCCCGGTCCCTTGCCCGGCGGCACGAACCGTTCCACCCGGTCGGAAAAGAGCAGGCAGCCCACCCGGTCGCGGCTGGCGGCGCAACTGATGGCCAGCACCACGGCGGCCTCGGCGGCGGTTTCGAGGAGCGGCGGCACGCCGAAGCGCATGGAGCGGGAGACGTCCACGACCAGCATGACCGTGCGCTGGCGCTCCTCGCGGAAGCGTTTGACGAAGGGCCGGCCCAGCCGGGCCGTGACCTTCCAGTCGATGGCCGACACGTCGTCGCCCGGCGCGTATTCGCGGGTGTCCTCGAATTCCATGCCCGAGCCGCGAAAGGCGCATCGATATTCGCCGGTCAGGGCGGCGTCGGCCGGCCCCCGGCCGTGGATGCGCACGCGGCGCGCCCGGGCGAGCAGCTCTGATGCCAGCATTCCCATCCACGCTCCCGACGGCAGGCTAGCAGGGGCAACGCCCGGCGGCAAGCCGTCCTAGCGGTGCGCCGTCGGATCGAGACGGCCGGTGATTTCCAGGGCTTCGGCGGCGCAGGCCAAGGTGCCGTACATGAAGCCGTAAAAGCCCAGCACTTCGCGCAAGGCGTAGGCGGCCGGCGTGCGGTCCCGGCGCAGGGCGGCCAGCTTCTCCCGGGCGTTGCGCACGGCCGTTTCCAAGGTGCTGCGTTCGGGCAGGGGCACGCCGTCCCGCAGGGTGGCGGCCAGGGCGGTGAGGACCGAAGCCACGGCGGTCTTGAGGGTCGTCAGCTCCTCGGGCAGATGCCGGTGCAGCCCCGGGCCGGTGTTTTCGGCGGCGATGCGGTCCATGCTGAGGATGTTTTCGAACAGGCGCTCGCTGCGGAAAAGCAGTATGGCGCGCTGGGTGGCCGCCTCGCTCCGGTCCTCCATGTCGGCCTCCTGGGACAGATCCCGGCAGCGGGCCAGGGTGCGCACGATGCGGTCCTTGAGGGCAAAGGCCCGGGTCGCGGGGTAGCGCTCCTCGATTTGACCCTCCATGGCCAGGACGAACAGGGCGGCTAGGTCGTCGAATACCTTGGCCATTCCCCGGGAGACGGCCCGGCTGGCCCGGGTGGGCCACACCGTGGTCGAGACGAGCAGGGCCATGACGATGCCGACGGCGATTTCGGAGAACCGGGTCAAGGCGACGATGGGCGGGGCTTCGTTGCCGTGGCTGGCCAGAAGGACGATGACCACGGTGAGGCCGGCCACCCGCATGCTGTTGCGGAGCTGGCGCACCAGCGTGCACACGGACAGCGTGAGCATGATGGCCAGGCCCAGGGCCAGTAGCGAGCTGCCGCCGAGAAAGTGGGCGGTAGCGCCCGAGACGGCGCCCACGGCCGTGCCGGCCAGCCGTGACCAGCCGGCCTTGATGGAGCCGCCGATATTGGCCTGCATGACGATGATGACGGTGATGACGGCCCAATAGCCCTGGGGCAGGTCCAGCCAACTGACCACGCACTGGGTCAGGACGGCGGCGAAGGCCGTTCGGGCGGCCTGCTTGAGGCCGGCCACCCGGGCCAGGCGGGCCGCCCGGCCCAGGGCCTCGTTCATGGACGAACCGGACATGAAAAACTCCTTGCGCGACGGGCTGGCCCCGTTTGGCGGCGCTCCCGATTTTGAGGCATGGACCGTGTTGTCCTGGGCGGGAACCTGTGCTACTTAAATAGTTGCTTTAGGATAGTATTCCATCGGCTACCGTTCAATCGGAGACGTTTGCCGTGAGAACATTGCCTTTCTCGAACGCGTTCCGTTCGAAAAAACGTCCCGGGAAACCCGGATTCCACCGGGAAGCCCGGCTGCCGGAGTCTGTGCGATGACCGGCGGTCGGATGCTCGTTTTCGGTCCTCTGACCGCCGCGGCAGCCGCGTCCCGTCTGACCGCCGCGGGCTGGCGGGTCGGCCTGCTGTCCCTGGCGGCGGCCCGGGCCTTGGCCCCGGCGCAGCGCCCCCAGGTGGCCATCCTGGCCCTGACGGCGACGGACGCCGACGAGGCGATGGCCGGCCTGCTGGCCGACTGGGCGGACGCCCCGTCCCATATCGTCTGCCTGGCCGGCGAGGAGCGGCCGTGCCCCGAGGGTTGGCTGGCCTGGCGCGGTCTCGACGCCGACGGCTTGGCCGCCGTTTTGGACATGCTGGCCGAGCGCGACCGGGCCCGTCGGGCCGAGGCCGAGAGCCTGGCTTGGCGTGACGCCCTGCTTGGGGCCTTCTCCGGTGCGATCATGGTCACGGACGCCTCCTTCCGGGTGGCCTTCGCCAGCGACCGGCTGGGCGATCGACTGCGGGAGTCCCCGGAGGGAAAGCCGTGTTTCGCCCTGCTGCACGGCCGGACCGAGCCCTGTCCCTGGTGTCCCCGGGATCGGCTCTCCCGGGGCGGAACCGCCACCGTCGAAGTGCAGAGTCCCCTGGACGGCCTGTTTCTCGAAAGCGTGAGCACCGTCCTGTCCCTTCCCGACCGACCGCCGCTGATGCTGTCCTTGCTGCACGACGTGACCGAGCGCAAGCGGACCATGGACCGGCTGGTGCGCCTCGGCCGCGAGTTGGAGGACCGGGTGGCCAAGCGCACGGAAATTTTGGCCCGCCAGTCCGAGGCCCTGTTGGCGGCCAATGCCCGGCTCATCGAACTCGACGCCCTGAAATCCGGCTTCCTGGCCACGGTCACCCATGATCTGCGCACGCCGCTGACCTCGGTCCTGGGCTTCGCCAAGCTGACACGTCGTGAATTCGTCAAGGAATTCATGCCATTTGCCGATGTGAGCAGCCGGCTGACCAAAAAGGGCATGCGCATCGCCGAAAATCTCCGGATCATCGAAAACGAGGGGGCGCGGCTGACCCGGCTGGTCAACGATTTCCTGGACCTTTCCAAGATCGAGGCCGGCCGTCTGGACTGGCACGACCGCCTGGTCGCCCCGGGCGAGGTGGTGCGCCTGGCCGTGGAGGCGGTGAGCGGGGAATACGAGCAAAACGATCAGCTGGTGCTGGTCGTGGACGTGCCCACGGCGCTGCCGCCGCTGCTGGTGGACCCCGACCGCCTGATGCAGGTCCTGGTCAACCTCCTGACCAATGCCGCCCGCTATGCCCGCGAGGGCGACGTCGCCCTCACCGTGCGCCAATTGACGACGGAGCGGGTGGAGTTTCGGGTGACGGACACCGGGCCGGGCATCCCCGAGGAGGAACGGGAGCGGATTTTCGACAAGTTCCATCAGGTCCAGCGCGGCGACACCACCGCCGGCGAACAGCGGGGCACGGGGTTGGGGCTGGCCATCTGCAAGCATATCGTGGAACGCTACGGCGGCGACATCCGGGCCGAGGCCCATGCGCCCCGGGGAACGGCCTTCGTGGTGGAACTGCCCGTGGCGCGCGACACGCCGACGCCCGGTTCCGATCCCGCAGCGGACCGACCCGCCGCCAACCAGCTTTTTTCGTGAAGCCGGGGCCGTCCGCGGACGGCCCCGGCTCGCGCCGTACGGCGACGCGACTTCCTTAAATATCGTTGAGGTCGATGGTCTTGGGGGCGGACTTGCCCTTGGGCGCTTCCTTGGCCCCGGCGGCCGGCACACCGCCGGACGGGGCGGCGCCGGAGACGCTCGGAACCGCCGTCCGCGCCGGGGCCGGGCTGGCGGTCGGGGCCGGACCGGCGATCTTGTGGGCGCCGCACAGCAGCCGGCTCGCGTCCAGGCGCGCCCGGGCCGTCAGCAATCCCGGATCGCGGTGTAACGCTTCCTGGAAGGCGGCGACGGCCGCCCGGCAATTGCCGAGGAGCAGCGAGGCGTCGCCCAGGGCCAGGGCCGCCTGGGGATTGGTGCCGCCGGCCTTGGCCGCGGCCTCGAGCATATCCCGGGCCTGGCGCATGTCGCTGGCGGCGAAGGCGGCCAAGCCCAGTTCCTCCATGGCCGCCGCGTATTGCGGATTGTCGGCCAGGGCTGCCTTGTAGGCGCGTTCCGCCTTGGCCTGGCCGGCCCGGGCGCAGGAGACGCCGGCCTTGTACTGCGTTTCGGCTCCGCCGCCGGCCTGGCCGAGTTTCTCGCAGGCCGTGGCATAGTCCTTTTGATCGAATGCGGCGTTGCCGGCGGTCAGGGCATCCTGACCGGCCGGTTTGCCGGAAAGCGATTTGCCGGCGCATCCCCACAGGCTGACCAGCAGGGCGGCCAATGCCGCGGGCGCGGCAAGCGACCGGAACGTCATGGCGACACCTCCAGAAGGAATCGAACGCCACTGCCTATCCCAAACGGCCGCCAGATTGTCAAATCCCCCGCCGGCTGCTAGAATTTTCCAAAACGTCACTCCAACAAGGACGCAAGCATGCCTTGGCGCGCGCCGTTTGCGGTCCTGGCGGTCGTGACCGTGTTTGCGGCTACGGCTTCGGCCAAGGACATCGCGCACATCATTCGCCCCGGCGACACTCCCGCTGCTCTGGCCAAGTACTACCACGTTCCCGTGGCCGCCATCCTGGCCCGCAACACGGGGATCGATCCCTGCCGGCTCAAGGTGGGCGACACCCTGGTCGTGCCGTCGCCCGCGTCGCCGTCGTCCGCCGTTTCGGCGCCCCCTCCCGCCGCCCGGTCCGTCCTGCCCGACGAGGAGGCCCCCGGCCCTTCCTACGTGGTGGCGCCGGGGGATTGTCCGGTCGCCATCGCCGTCCGTTTCGGCGTGCCGCTGGAGGCGCTGCTCCGGGCCAATCCGGGGATCGATTCCGAGCATCTGGCCGTGGGCCGGGTGCTGGCCATCCCGGCGACGGCCTCCGCCGCGCCGCCGCCGGTGCCGGTGACCCGTTCCGGCAAGCCGGGCCAAGCCGCGCCTTTGGTCATGGACTTTCGCTAGGCCGCCGGGTACTCCTGGCCGGACGGCCCGAGACGCCGTCGAAGGGAAAGGGCATGATGGACGCTTCGCGCATGACCTGGGCCACGGCTGGCATCGCCGGCCTGCGCACCGCCATGGCCAAGGTGCTGGTGGACCTTTCGGGGCTCACGGACCGGCTGCTGGTGGGGCTGTTGTGCCGGGGCCACATCCTGATCGAGGGCGTGCCCGGCCTGGCCAAGACCCTGGCGGTACGGACCCTGGCCGGAGCCATCCGGGCCGAATTCAAGCGGGTGCAGTTCACGCCGGACCTGCTTCCGGCCGACATCTTGGGCACGGAGATCTATCAGGCGGCCGAGGGCCGGTTCACCGTGCGCCGGGGGCCGATCTTCGCCAACATCCTTTTGGCCGACGAGATCAACCGGGCGCCGTCCAAGGTGCAGTCGGCCCTGCTCGAAGCCATGGAGGAGCGCCGGGTGACCATCGGCGGCGAGGCCCTGCCCCTGCCCGAACCGTTTCTGGTCCTGGCCACCCAGAATCCCATCGAGCAGGAGGGCACCTACCCCTTGCCCGAGGCCCAGGTGGACCGCTTCCTGCTGCAACTGCATCTCGCCTATCCCCGGCCCGAAGCGGAAAAGGAAATCGTGCGCCGGGCCTGCCGCCCCGTCGAAACCGCGGTGGCGCCGGTCATTTCCGGCCGCGACATCCTGGCCCTGGCCGAGCTGGCCCGGGAGGTCCATCTGGACGAACGGCTGCTCGATTACATCGTGGCCCTGGTCGGGGCCACCCGGACACCGGGCGCGGCCGGCCTGCCGGCCTTGGAAGGGAAGGTGGAATACGGGGCCTCGCCCCGGGCGGCCATCGCCCTGGCCAAGACGTCCCGGGCCCTGGCCCTGCTGGCCGGCCGGGACTACGTGACGCCCGGCGACATCAAATCCCTGGCCCCGGACGTGTTGCGCCACCGGGTGCTGCTCTCCTACGAGGCCCTGGCCGAGGGCCTGACCCCGGACGCGGTGGTGGCATCGATCCTGGCCGCGGTCCCCGTGCCGTAAGTCCGTCCCGATCGGTCCTTCCCTACCCTGATACGATGCCAGCGCCCTCCGTCCGCGCGCCCTGAGGCGGGCCGCCGGCGGCGTGGTCGCGGCGCGTGCGGTCTAGAAAAGGCCCTTGGGTTCGTCGGCGACGGGCGGCGGCGTGGAGATGTCCGTCCCGGCCGTGCGGAAGCTGTGCGGGAATCCCGGCCCCCGGGCGCTGGGCGGCAGGAATTTGATGCCGGCCAGGATCGCCTTTTCGGCCTGTGGATCGAAGGCGGCCGGCTTGAAGGCGGCCAGGCGGTCGGCCACCCGTTGCCGCTGATCGGGCGTGAGTTCCTTTTCGAGGATGGCCTTGGCCTTGGCGGCTCGCAGCAGCAGGGGATCGTTCCCCGGCGAACCGCTGGCCAGGCTCAGCCAGAACACGGCCGATTCGTAATCCCGGGGCACCACCCGGCCCTCGTAGAAAAAGCCGGCCAGCATGGCCTGGGCCGGGGCGAACCCCTGGTCGGCGGCCAGGGTGTACCAGCGGAAGGCCTCCTTGGGGTCGGCGGTGGTCCCCCGGCCCGTGAGGGTCATGGAGGCCACGTTGAACCGGGCGTGGGGATCGCCCTGGCCCGCCGCCGCCAGCATCTCGCGCAAGGCCTTGGCGTCGTTCGCCGGTCCGCCCTTGCCGGTCAGGTACATGAGCCCCAGATTGAACTGGGCCCGGGCATCGCCGGCCGCCGCCGCCCGGGCATACCATTTGCGGGCCTCGGTGAAGTCCGGCGGCCCGGCCAACCCCTTGGAGAGCAGCGACCCCAGGGCGAAGCTGGCCTCGACGTCGCCGGCCTTCGCGGCTTCCCGATAAAATTCCATGGCCCGGGTCAGATTGGCGGCCGAGGGCAGTTCCTCTTCGGACAGGGCGGCCAGCAGGCCCTTGGCTTCGGGCAAGCCGGCCTTGGCCGCCCGATTGCACCAGCGGAAGGCCTCGCTCGGATTGCTGGCCACGCCCTGGCCGGACAGATGGAGCAGGGCCATGGCGTACATGGCCCGGGCATTGCCGGCCCAGGCCGCCTGGGAGAGCAGTTTGGTGGCCGTGGCCGTGTCGCCGGGCAGGCGGCCGCGCAACATGCCGAAGCCGAGCAGGGCCGCGGCCTCGGCGTCACCGGCCTTGGCCGCCCGGCCGCAGAAGCGGACGGCCCGGGTGGCGTCCCGGTGGTCCGCGTCGCCGGCGGCGAACAGCTGGCACAGCAGGCCGGCCGCCTTGTCGTCGGCCGCGCCGGCGGCGTCGTAGAGGTCCAAGGCCTTTTCCCGATCCTGGAACACGCCGCGTCCCTCGAAATACATGTCCGCCAGTTGCAGCATGGCCGGGGCGTAGCCGGCCCGGGCCGCCCGATCGAACAGCCGGGCCGCCTCCAGGGGATAGGCGGTGACGCCCTGGCCGGACAGGTACATGAGCCCCAGGGCATGGGCCGCCGGGGCGTAGCCGGCCTGCATGGCCCGCCGCCGCCAGGCGATGGCCTCGTCCAAATTTTGGGGAACGCCCTGGCCTGCGGCGTAGAGGTCGCCCAAGCGGCCCATGGCTTCGGCGTCGCCGGCCTTGGCGGCCGATTGGAAGAAGGCGGCCGCCTGCCGGGGCGTGCCGCCGCGCGGATCGCCGGCCGCCTCCAGGACGAGCAGCGCCCGGCCGAGAGCCGTGGCCGCCTCGGGCAGGCCGGTGGCGGCGGCCCGGTGCAGCAGGTCCAGGGCCGCATCCGTGTCCTTGACCACGTCCGTCCCCGCACCGTCGAGCAGCATTCCTCCCAGCCGGACCATGCCCAGGGCGTCGCCGCGCCTGGCGGCCAGACGATACCATTTGGCGGCGGCCTTCCGGTCCCCGCGCAACCGGCGCGTCAGATCGCCGGCCCGGACCATGGCCGGGAGCGACCCCCGGCCGGCGGCGTACTGGTACAGGGAAAGCGCCCGCCAGGCGTCCACCGGCACGGTCCGGCCCTCTTCCAGCAGCCGCCCCAGGCGCAGCGAGGATGGAATCGACCCGGCGGAGGCCGCCTTTTCCAGCAGCGGCAGGGCCTTGGCGTATTCGCCCCGGTCGAAGAGCCGGGTGCCCAGCTCCGGGGTGCGGCAGCACCAGGCGATCAGCCCGAAGGCACCGAGGAGCGTCAGACCGGCGCCGAGGATGGCCGGCAGGCGGCGACGAAAGGGGATGTGGGCAGGGCTGGACATGGCGTGTTCCTGGACGTGGAGCCGGAATGGACGTGCATCGAGTTGTACGCCAAAGCCCCGGGCCGGACAATCCCCGATGCCGGCCGGGGTGGTCGGTCAGTTGACCGTGCGGCGATGGGCGGACTGGTAGTGGGCGGCCTTATGCCGGGCTTCCTGGCGGCGTTTTTCGCTGGCCCGGATGATGCCCTGCCGAATGTCCTCGGTCACGGCGGCGGCCGAGGCGCCGCCTCCCCAGGTCGCGAGATCCTCGGCCATCTGCCGTTCCATGCGGGCCGATTCGAGGAACATGACGTAGGCCAGGGCCAGGGCGGCCTCGTTGTCCTCGCTGCCGTCGCACAACAGGTCGACCTGGGCCGCCGGCACGGTTTCGAGCAGCCGGTCCACGAACAGGCCGACCCATTTTTCGGTCAGTTCCGCCGGCACCTGTGGGGCCTTGGCGGCGAAAACCTCCGGCGCGTCGGGGCCGAGGTCCGGGCGGGTGAGCCCCACGAAGTCGCGGATGGCCTCTTCCCGGCCGGTGTCGGTGCGGGCCACCCGGCCCAGCAGCAGCGTACGGATGTGGTGGCGGCGTTTGGTCGCCGCCGCGTCTTCGGCGTCGTTGGTCATGATGCTTCCTTGGTGTTGGCGGCCGGCGCCAGCCGGATGCCCCGTTGGGCCGGCACCTCGTCGAGCAGAACGAAATCGTGGCGGACGGCGGCCGGATCCTCGCCCCGTTGCTCGATCTTCCGGGGATCGATGGGGCCGAGCTGGCCGTCGGCCATCCGCAAATAGGCCAGGGCCTTGGGATCGATGCCCATGATCCGGCAGGCGGTGGCGTCCACGGCCACGGGGTTGCGGCCCATGACCAGCACGCCGGCCCGGACCGGGTCGCCCATGATGGGGCCGTCGCCCTCCATGCCGACGATGCCGTCCACGATGGCGAAGTGCGGCCGCACGGTGGCGTTGATGTCCAAAATGGCGGGTTCGATGCCGGCGAAATGGAGCACGTTTTTCGGCCAGCCGTAGACGATGCCCGGCATGACGCCGAAGAGGTTCTTCATGGACAGGGTGGCCCCGGCCCAATGGTGGGTCTTCATCTTGGCCACGGACACGATGATGTCGGCTTGGGCCAGGGCGTCGGGCAGCCAGAGGTCGCCGAGCCGGGTCCAGTGCCCGGCGTTGTGGACGCGGTGCACGGGTCCGGTGTTGAGATCCCGGAACGGCAGCCCCTCGCTGGCCAGCACGTCGGCCAGGCCGGATTCCTCCAGGACGAGCAGGGCATCGCGCCGATGTCCTGCCCCTTCGGCCACCAGCACCTTGGCCGCGCCCAGGGACAGGAAGGCCGCGGCCGTGGCCTGGACCACCAGGGGATGGGTGTTGATGTGGCCGGCCCCGGCGTGGGGCTCCACCAGATTGGGTTTGACGAGCACCGTTTTCCCCGCCACCTCGCCCCGGCGCACCCCGAGTTCGGCCAGTCCCCGGCGCAGAATGCCGGCCAGGTCGCCGTCGTAGTCGGCGGCCTTGGCCACGAACACGGCGGCCGAGGACGCGCTGTCGGTCCGGGAGCGGCAACCGAGGGCGCCGGTTGCCAGGACGACGCCGGCGCCGGCCGCCCACTTGAGCACCTGGCGGCGGGTCAGGCCGCGGGTGGAGGAGCGGTCATCCATGGTGCGGGCCTCCTTGGGTCAGGGCCGCGAACCGGCCGTGGCCGGCCAGGGCGGCGAGGCCTTGGGCCAGCAGCGGCGTGTCGTAGGGGCCGTAGCGGGTCTGCTTGGCCAGGGCCTCGGTCACCCGGTCCAGGACGTCCGGCGTGGCGGCGTTCCAGGCGGTGAGGCCGAAGGCCCGCCAGGCGGCGGTGAGGGGCGTGGCCACGGCGCATTCCGGGCTGGCCAGATAGGTGATGCTGGCGGCCACGGCGGCCCGGTCCGGCGGCTTGGGCAGGGCGGCCAGGGCGGTCAGGGCCTCGCCCGTGGATTCGGGCATGGGCAGCAAGGTGTGGTGAAAGACGACGGTGTTGCCGTAGTTCCAGCCGCCCCGGGGCAACTGGCGGTCGAGCAGCATCCGGGCCGCCTCGGCCAGTTGCGGCGCTTCTCCCCGGCCCATGGCGGCCAGGGCCAGCATGACCTGGGCGGTAGGCTCCACCCAGGAGTGGGTGCCTTCGATCCAGGGCCAACCCTTGATGGACGGGTCGTGGCCGTAGGTGGCTTTCGGGTCCTTGGGCCAGTGCAGGCCGGGGTGGGAAAGCAGCCAGGCCGCGGCGGCATTGGCCTGGGGCCGGAAGGCCGGATCGGGCAGCCAGGCCAGCAGGGCCAACGGCGTCGGCCAGGCGGCGCTGGGGCGTTCGGGCAAAATGGGCACCGAGCCGTCGGGCTGTTGCAGGGTGGCCAGGTTCCGGCGGGCAGCGGCCACGGTCTTTTCGGCCCCGCCGGTGACATGCAGGGCCACGGCCGCCCAGGCCGTGGCGTCAGGCCGGGCGTCGGACCCCGGGGCCACGGCAAAGGAGCCGTCGGGCCGGGCCCGGGCGAGCAGCGCGTCGCGGTGCGGCGTTATGGAATCGGATGCCATCCTGTGCTCCCTGGCTACCCACAATGCATAACACGGATTTCCTCGGAGGCAAGGGGGCGCCGGAGGGCCTTTCCCGGCAGGGCGGCGTCCGTCGGGCGGGGGGAGCGGGGACGACGGCGGGGCAGCGGAGCTGCCGGGGGGGAAGAGCCAGTCGGGCGACGTTTACGCGAAACGGATCCCATCGGTTGGCACCATGTGATGACGATTCCATTTTCGCCGCGACAACGGGCCCTTCCCTCCCGGCGGCTCCAGCGCATCCCGGCCGGAACGGCCGGATGGCCGTTCCGAAACCGGGAGCGTCGGGCGTTTACAGAGCGCCGGTGTAGATGGCGGCCACTTCCTTGTCGGTGGCCCGGCGCGGGTTGGTCAGGTTGCAGATGTCCTTTTGGGCGTTGGCGGTCATGGTCGGAATGTCCGCGGCCTTGACGTCCTTGCCGTAGCGCTTGCCCAGCTCCACCAGGGTGGCCGGGATGCCGACGTCGGCGGACAGGCGGCGGATGGCCTTGATGGCCAGGTCGGCGGCATCGCGGTTGGACATGCCGTCCGTGTTCTCACCCATGATCTTGGCCAGTTCGGCGAACTTTTCGATCTGGGCGATGACGTTGAACTGCTCGACGTGGGGGAGCAGCAGGGCGTTACATTCGCCGTGGGGCAGGTTGTAGAAGCCGCCGAGCTGGTGGGCCATGGCGTGGACGTAGCCGAGGCTGGCGTTGTTGAAGGCCATGCCGCCCAGGTATTCGGCGTAGCACATCATGTCGCGGGCTTCGATGTCGGCCCCGTTGGCCACGGCCTTGGGCAGATACTTGAAGACGAGTTTGACGGCCTCGACGGCGCAGGCGTCGGTCAGCGGGTTGGCGATGGTGGACACGTAGGCCTCGACGGCGTGGGTCAGGGCGTCCATGCCGGTGGCGGCGGTCAGGGCCGGCGGCATACCGACCATCAGCAGCGGGTCGTTGATGGCGATGCCCGGGGTGATGCGCCAGTCGGCGATGGCCATCTTCACGTGGCGGGAAGAGTCGGTGATGACGGCGAACCGGGTCATCTCCGAGCCGGTGCCGGCCGTGGTGTTGACGGCCAGATAGGGCATGAGCGGCTTGG